>SDBT01013717.1_pt1 | contig 12960 bp, 13 predicted proteins | sample 2277101 | NCBI WGS metagenome assembly SDBT01 (sample SAMN10404973, study PRJNA504765) | marine sediment metagenome | isolation source: marine sediment core GS10_PC15, 103 cmbsf | place: Arctic Ocean: Southern Knipovich Ridge | collected 2010 | reverse complement strand
ATTGATTTAATACATTTCCAATTCTCGGTTGTCGCATAGCGACAGGCACAAAAATACTCCGCCAACTAAATATTTAGTTATAAATGAAATCGAAGGATGTGGAAGGCTGACTAATACTTTTATTTTACTTTGACATTCACTGCGTTCAATCCTTTTTGACCTTGCTCTACATCATAGCTTACTTTATCTCCTTCAGTTATTTTATCGACTAATTCATTTTTATGCACAAATACATCTTTACTACCATCATCAGGGGCGATGAATCCAAACCCTTTAGAATCATTGAAAAATTTTACTGTTCCGTTACTCATGATTATTTATTTTTATTTATATTAAACACAAAGCTATTATTATATTTTTTCATCTGATTGTTTTATGCAGCATTAATTTTATTGTTGTGCATATCAATAGTTCGTTAAACTTTTATTTTCCGAAAAGGCGTAAGGATTTAAAATGCTGATTACTAACGAATTATAAAATCATGACATAATATTGTTAATGACTGATAATGAGTATCTTACAAAGATATAACGAACTATTGTAAGAAAATATCCTTGCAAAATTATTTAGGTTATAACGAGGTTTTAAAATACTACCAGCAGATTGAAGATTTTGATACCACCCTTCTACGTTGTTGATTTGGTGCGGGATTCCAGAGTGGCATTTTTTCGTTATACCTTTGAATGATTTACTTGTTTAAAAACTGAATATTTCTACAATTTCCTCTGATGTAAAGCCAATTACGTGTATTTCTTTTGCCTGATAAAAACTTCAATGGCTTTTTTCTGATCCGATTGCTTTATTTCTTCAATAACAAATTCCGTTGTACATATTTCGTAGTCCAGACTAAAGAATTCTGGCAATGCACCAATACCGATAATATCGAACAATATGTTAATATCGGTTATTATCAGCTTCATACCAGTTGATGCATTGATTTTCGAAATTCCCAAACACTCTCCCCTGTATAATAAGCAGCTTCATTGATTGAAATCAATTCTTTTCCAAGAGCAAAATATACCAATCTTAAAAATCTAACAGGTTTCTCTTGACTGAGATAAGAACCCGGTTCATCATTATGGTAACCACGAGAACGATAGCCAATATTCAGTTTTTTAAAAACATAATTGTTAATAATGCCCAGTCTCAGTGCAAGATGAAAAAGCGCAGATATTGATATTCCCCATCGCTCTTTGAGTAAGATTAGTTCGTTTTCAAAGAAATGAAACCGCTCTTTATGAAGTTCTTTTCTTGCCATTTCTGCCGGGTATAAAACAGCACTGGCAAATACATGACAGAGTTTTTCGGCTTCTTTATGTTCCATTTGCTCAGGCATGTTGAGCGAATGATGTGCAAGTTCGTGCAATGCAGTAAACCGTTTCCGGGTATTATTCCCTTCAAACAGACTACCATTCAGGACAATTACCTTCAGACCATCCACTTCAGCAAATAATCCGTCAAAACTCCTGGAAGCATCAATCTCAATTACCTTATAACCTTTGTCTTCGAGCATTGCGACTACATCGGGAACAGGATCATATCCCAGTTTCCAGTCTATTCTGAGTCTTTTTGCAGCTTCCTCTGCATTGTTTGAGGTAATAATTTCTTTCTCATATTTGAAATAGGCTGGTTGTTCATCCAAATTCAAAAGGTTTTCCAATTCAAGATATTTTTCCAATAAGTTTTTAACTTTCTCTTCAATTGAAGCTTTTTCATTTGCTGAAATTCTGGATGAATGTTTGCGGTAATAAAGGTTGGTGAGTTCAACAGACACGGTTGGTTCAGCGTAGAAATAGTCCACAGGAACTTTAAGAACGCTTGACAACTTTACCAGCAAAGTGGAGTCAGGCTTCATGACGCCCTGCTCATACTTATTAAGGGATTGCTTAGTCACAACATTCCCCAAAGCATCAGAAAGTTTCTGAAGCGACATTCCAGACATTTTGCGGGCGGATAATAATCGTATTGCAAAGGTGTTTTCCATTGGTTTGCATATGTGTTATTGTTGACAAATATATAATATTTATATCTATTGTCAACAAAAGATTTTGAATTTTGCTTTTACAAATAATTAATTAGACAGATACAGATGTTCAATGATTTTTTAATATCGTACTGGTGGAGCTACACCTATTTAGGCCTATTTATCTTTATATCAGCTACATGAGCTTTGCTGTTATCGGGAAAAGATTTTTTTGCAATACAATAAGTACTAACTCCAAAGGGCAGATTGATATATGAAAGTAGTTTATTCTCAAAACGGATCAGTTTAAACAACAAATTGTTGAATTTGGGAATTTCATCTAAGTCTCCGGTTGAACTTTGTGTTTTAGATGCTTTTAACTTACTTATAAGCCGAACCAATAGGATAGGAAGAAAAAGGAAAAAATTCCAATAGCTTGATTTGTTTACTACAAATCCACTTTCATTCAGTTTTTTCTTAAGACTTTTCCTGGTATATCGTCTGAAATGCATATTTGCAACGTCATGTTCATTCCATAATGTCATAAAAGCAGGAACGAATACAAGGAGTAAACCACCTGGGTTTAATAATTCATACCAATTTTTGAGTGCTTTCTCATCATTTTCTAAATGTTCAAGGCAATCAGAAGCAATGGCGATATCAAATTTTCTTTTGAGGACGATATGACTTGCATCCATCACAAAGGAATTTTGAATGCCAGCCTCTTTACAGTGTTGAATGGCTTTTGAGCTAATGTCAATACCATAAAGATTATTGACATCAAATCCACTCTCCACCAATTCATTCAGTAGTATCCCTGAAGAACAGCCAATATCCAGTATGCTTATATTTTTAGAAGATCCTTTTAGCAGCTGCAGGATGAATTCTCTCCTTGCCTTAAACCAAAAATGAATCTTTTCAAGATCGTGGTATTTTTCTTCGTATGATTCTTTCACTGCAACCTTTATTCGGCATCTGTCTTTTTGGGAAGAGAAATTTCAAAAATCTGAACACTCTTGTATTCCCCTATCTTACGATCAATATACTTGTCCAGGAAAGCATGGTTGAGATATGCAGGATCATTCACAATCAGGTATCTCACACCTGTGTTAATAATTTCCTCAATCCTGTCATTTCCATCCCTGTCGAAGAGTCCATATTCGCTACGTCCTTTTTGATCCATCATGTACAGGGAAATATTTGGAGATTTATCGGGTACTGAAATCACAAGATCAGTCCTTTTTATACCCAATTCCCTGAGATATGGTGTAATCGTAGAAAGTGCTTCATACCGGATTTTGAACTCATCCTGTAAATGCCGCCAGTAATTTTTTTGATTATCATCTAGAAGTATGGTATGCTTTACAAAAGTATCTTTTACATCATACCTTACCCTCTGTATAACCATGGTATTATACATGATCAGTAGAAGGCCTACGATGGCAAGGCCTCTGAAGGGCTTACTGTAAAACAAGCTGACCTGGTTTGATTTCATGTAGTGAAGAAAAGCAATTGAAGCCAATGGGATAAAGATCAATATATTGATCAGATAATAATCATGAACTGTGAATCCTTTGATGAATAATAACAAATAGGATAGGATCCCAATAAAAATGAGGCTGGTGAAACTCACTAGCAATCTGTCTGATTTCTGGAATTTTATGATTAGCCATGCAAACAAAGCAAGCACAATCACCAACGCTGCATGACTGAAGAATGCTGGATACAGGAACGTATATAATTGTGTGCCATAATACAGGACTTCATAAATATTTTCAGTATCCCATACCGGTCGAAACCCCGTAGTGTATAATCCGGTTACACCTTCCTGATTATAATTTCTTACCCATATTACCCAGATATAAAAAACCACAAATACTCCAATCATTGGCAGTAAATGGATTATTTTACCGATTCTTGGAATCTTCAGAATATTTCTAAAATAATTGAATTGTGAGATAAAATGGATGGATAAAATGGCCATGAAAGATAGTAATGCAGTAGCCTTTATTAAACCAGCCAGGAGATAAATAAAGATGCTGATATAAAAGAATTTCACCTTTTTGGTCTGGACAAATTTCCAATAATGATAAAGGCCAATCAGGGCCAATCCGAATGCAGGTGCATTCGGCAGGAAATTGTTCGCATAAAAGACCAGTACAGGAGATGTAAATAAAAGTACCGGTATATATACTGCCCAGAATGGATCAGCCAGAATATTATAGCTAAGCTTAAATAAATAAAAGAGGCCAAGATAAACGATCAGCAGGTTTAGCAATCGAAAGATAAATTCATGCTGTCCGAATATACCCCATAGCAATGCGACTGTATAATTAATTATGGGAAATTGCTGTGCTGCCTGATCTCGGTTATCCAGGCTTGTCCAATGAACACTTGGTTTAAAAAACTGGAATCCTTCCTCGAGGTAATTTTTTGTCCAAGTGAGATCGCATGCCTGCCTCCACATATGTATGGAATAAGGTCCTTTCTGGATTGAATACGGGTACCTGTAAAGGAAAAACATGATAACCAGCATAGCAAGGAAAAAAAGCCTTGTTTTCAAAGGGATAGATCCAGCTTTGGCAGTCATAGATTATAGATTAGATAATAATCCAAAGTGAGGGTCAAATATAATCATTCGAAATTATTATGTTAACGGTATTTCCTCGAAAGAGAGTATTAATGGGCTTCATATTACACTTATTTTTCTGTTATCGGCACGAAGACATCATGATTTATTAAATTGCAAACCATTATATCTCAGCCAATGAATAATCACCCCGAACTTTCAATTGTAATCCTGTGTTATAGGTCTGAAGAACAAATAATCGGGTTTTCTAAAAAAGTGAAGGAGCTGGCCAACAAACTTACTGATAGTTTCGAAATCGTCCTTGTAGGTAATTATGTTGAGGGATCGGTTGACAGGACAAAGGAAATTGTAGAAAATATTGCTCTTGAAGACCCTATTTACCAATCTATCTGCAAACCGAAAAGAGGTATGATGGGATGGGATATGAAAGAAGGACTTTCATTTGCTAAAGGAGACTTCATTTGTGTTATTGATGGTGATGGGCAATTTCCGATCGAAAGCATTGCGCAATGTTATGAAAAAATAAAAACGGAAGATTTCGGATTGGTTAAAACATATAGGAAGAAGCGTAATGATGGAGGTTACAGGAAATTAATCTCGGTTATCTATAATCTGGTGTTTGCGATCCTGTTTCCAGGGGTGAGATCGAAAGATGTCAACTCCAAGCCTAAGATATTTACACGTGATTTACTTGACAGCCTGGTATTAACTTCAGATGATTGGTTTATTGATGCTGAAATAATGATAAACACAAATAAACTGGGCATTAACTTTTATGAATTTCCTATTGAATTCTATGAACTTCATGGACGAGTATCGTTTATAAAATTTTCAGCCATTTTCGAATTTATTCGAAACCTTATCAACTATAGGTTCAAGGGCAAGTAGATCATGAAAAGAAAAATTGTTATTACGGGTATTTCTTCTGCGATAATGCAAAAATTATCCTTGTTGACGGACTTGTCTGAATATGAAGTATTAGGTATCACCCGTAATCCTGATTCCATCTCATTGGATAATATTAAAATAGTAAAAGGAGACCTACTTAGTATTCATAAATTTACACATTATTTTAAAGGCTGTTATATGGTTATTCATGGGGCAGCTGTGACCCATTCCCGCAATGAAAAGGAATATTACCAGGTCAATTTGGACGCAACAAAAAGCCTGGTTGAGATAGCAAAAGATCATGGTGTGAAAAGATTTATCTATATAAGTACGAATACGGCCGGGACCAAAAGCGGAGCATATGGGTACACTAAATTATTAGCAGAAGACTACATACAGGAAAATTTTGACCGTTGGACAATTCTCAGATTATCAGAAGTTTATGGTGGCAGTATAAGAGAAGGTATAGAGAAGCTGATTGTTAATGTGATTGAAAAGTCATATGTGCTTTGTCCTGTAGGTATTCCTTCAAAATTCTATCCTATACATATAGATGATACAGTTCAGCTAATGCATAGTCGTATTTTTAATGGCGATTACCAAAATAAAATTTCTGTTATAAACGGCCCGGATGGATTCTCATTCCTTGAAGTTATTGAATTAACTAAAACTATTTCTGGAAGGAAAGTCAAGGTGATATTTTTAAACAGGAAATTAATGTTCCTTATTAAATTTTTTGCCAGGATCCTCCCGTTAAATCTTGGTATGGCTCCTGACCAGGTCGACCGGCTTTACAGTATAAAACATTTTGAAAAGTCTGAAGGTTCTCTAATGAAAATGGAAACATATATAGCTAAACTCATCAAGGCTAAAAACAAATGAGTAAATTCAAAATAACCCGAACCATGAACCGTCGCGACACAATAAAAGTCATGGATGCGGCTTCAGGTGTGAAAATCAAAATGCCTCCCGGTCCGAATGCAAAAATGATCTCATCATCCCGGACCACCAATCCATCCGGAGAGCCCTTCCTGGTATTTTGGAATACACCCCGGGTATGTTATATGTAAAACAATATGTTCGTTCCAAATATGCATTACCGAAAGATAAGGGAATTGTTATCGGGAATCTGTCCTCGCTGCCTATCCCCAGGGGCAATGCCGGGTCGGGTTTGCTTACACACCTTGTGATTAGCAAATTTCAGGACCACCTTCCATTTGTTGAAACCGCTGTATGAAAAGCTAATAGAAAAAGTTAACCGGAGCGATTACCTGATGGACTATGAGACACCCATCCCGGTGCTGATCAAGGACAAACCAGGAGCCACATACAAAGGATTTTTCTGGGTGTATCGCTCACACTCGATAAGTTGGTATACTTTGATTATCGAAAAGGAAGGGGACGTGATGGCCCATGCTCGACGTAAGTGAGATTTAGCTAAAGATAATGATCCCAAGTGTTTCCCAAAAGTGCAATAGGTGAAGCGATCAAATACTCCCTGAAATTATGGAAGCGGCTGCCTTCTTTATCAAAGACTTGAGTCAGGCTGGGAATGTACACCTGTGGTTTAACAATAAGTTATGGTTTTTGTTCAAATAATGTTTATTATAAAAATTCAATTTTTTTTTCTTTCAGGGATATAATGCTAAACTTTGATTCAAATTATCTAAAATGGAAGGATCAGTTAATATTAAAAAAGTGCCCTATTACCGGAAACCGGAAGACATGACTGTTGATCAATGGCAGGCTGAACTGAGGAAGCAATTTGCAGTGACGCAAAAGTTCAGGGTAAAAAACCTGGGAATGCATCCTGTGTATTCAGATTTTGAAGTTTTCAATCCGGAGTCAGAGAAAACTTACAAAGTTTCGATAAGAGATAATATAAGCAGTTTTAACTTCTGTTCCTGCCCCGATTTCAAAATCAATTCGCTTGGTACATGCAAACATATCGAGTATGTATTGTTCAATCTCCTCAAGTATAAAAAATACCAGAAATACTTTGGGAACAGACAAAACCATGAATATTCTTCGCTGAGTATTCTTTATGGGCATAAGAGGCTGATACGCCTGAAAAAGGCTGATTCTGGCATACAATTTGAAAATGAGAAAACTTATTTTGACGAGCAGGGATACCTTCTGCCCGGCATGATTTCCAGGCTTGATTGTTTCATTCAGGACACAATCAGGACAGATCAGGAATTCAGGGTTTACCCCGATGTGTTCGAATTCATCGACCAGCATAAAAAGAATGAACAAAGGAAGGAGAATCTTAAGGAAATATTTCCGGATGGACCTGACAGTAAAATATTTGATGATCTTATCAACACCAGACTTTATCCATATCAAAAAGAAGGGGTCATCGATATCATTAAAGCAGGGAGGGTTTTACTGGCCGATGACATGGGGCTCGGGAAAACCATTCAGGCCATTGCTGCTGTTGAAATTTACACGAAATATTTCAATGTCAACAAAATCCTCATCGTCTGCCCCACCTCATTGAAATATCAATGGAAAAGAGAAATAGAAAAGTTCTCGGCCAGAATTCCCTGCGTGGTGGAAGGCTTGATCCATAAGCGGAAAGAACTATATGCTCAGAATGATTTTTACAAGATAATAAGCTACGGAATGGCTCGTAATGACGTTAAACACATCAATGAATGGGGAGCCGATCTTGTAATAATTGATGAAGCTCAGAGAATTAAAAACTGGAAAACAAAAACTGCCCAGTCTGTAAAAAAAATTAATTCGGATTATAATATCGTACTTACCGGTACACCACTTGAAAACAGAATAGAGGAACTGCATTCCATAGTTGAATATATTGACAGGTATAAACTGGGACCACTGTTCCGTTTTGTTTACAACCATCAGCTGCTGGATGAAAACGGGAAACTGAAAGGGTATAAAAACCTGAGATCGATCAATAAGACGCTCGAGGATATTTTGATAAGGCGGACTAAAAAGGAAATTATAGATCAGCTTCCAGGCAGGATTGATAAGAACTTTTTTGTTGACATGACAGATGAGCAGATCTCCGATCATAAGTCTTATTATGATGTCGTCGCCCTGCTGGTCAATAAATGGATAAGATTGGGTTACCTGAGTGAGGAAGAAAGGCAAAATCTCCTTATCTGCCTTAATTGTATGCGCATGGTTTCCGATTCAACATATATTCTGAATCAAAAAACCAATTATGGTAACAAAATTGATGAAATAAAGGAACTCATTCAGGAACTTACAGAAGATCATGAAAATAAAATAGTCATATTCAGCCAGTGGAAAAGGATGTTTGAACTCCTGATCAAAGAACTGGATAAAACAGATATTCAGTATGTATATCTTAACGGTGATATTCCGGCCATTCAACGTAAAATTATTATTGAAAGGTTTCAGAGCGATCATGAACTTAAAATATTCCTTTCAACTGATGCAGGTGGTGTTGGTATTAATCTTCAAAGCGCGAATATACTTATCAATATTGACCTGCCATGGAATCCTGCAGTACTTGAACAAAGAATTGGCAGGATTCACAGGCTCGGGCAGAAGAAACATATAAACGTGTTTAATTTTATTTCGAAGTATTCTATAGAACATCGCATACTACACCTGCTGGATTTTAAAAAATCCTTGTTTAAAGGGGTTATTGAAGAAGAAGGAGAGGACCAGGTAATGCTTGAAGGATTCCTTGAATCTGTAAAAGCCTTAACAGAGGTGGATCTTGAAATGTCCGGTACTAGTAAAGGACATGATATTACTCCCAGGCACGAGGATAATCTTGCGGCAGAAGCAAATGCCCGGTATCTTCAGGGAATTCAGGAAGATTACGAATTAACGCCCAATGATATTATTTCCGGGGAAACGAATCCTGATTTACGAATAAAACTGAAAAGAATTAATAAACCGGGGTTTCTCGGATATTTTCGCAAAAAGGTAAAAAGATTTTTTCAACGAGTATTCAGATCGTAGAAAAACCTTTTCAATATCTTTATATATGTATTAATCACTTTGTTTTATGATTTCGTTCGACAACCTGAAACGGTTTTTTAACCTGGTCAAAACGATTGGATTCTGGCAACGACTGTTTGGCTGGAAATCGATAAAGGCCGTGAGTTATGAGGCATACGAGGAATTCCGGAGAATCTCGGACCAGATTGAGGATCTGAACCGCGAGATTGGAGAGCAAAAAACAAACATAGCTGAGCTTGAGACAAAGAACGAGATTCAGGGAAGCAGACTGGAGGATTCGAGGGTATCAATTCAGAAACTCGAAGAGAAAATACGTTTCATGGAACAGGACCAGCAACGGCTTAATGAGGAAAAGACGGAGCTGAGCAGCAGGATTGCCAAATATGAGCAATCAGAGGAGACAAGGAAAATCACTTATGAAAAGAATGTAACAGCAGTAAATACGATCCGGACCAGCCTGGAAAATGAAAGACAGCAGTTAAAAGAAGAGCAGTTAAGGGAGAAGGAAGAAGTGTTTGAGAAATTGAAGCAGACCTGGAAGGATCATGAGAGCCTGGCTGAGTCTGCCGTAAGAGGTATATGCAGCAGACATATAATTGAATACATGGAGGAGGTTCCTTTCTGGGGCAAACCCGACAATACCATTCGCATTGCCGGTGAATTCGTGATATTCGATGCCAAAAGTCCCGCTTCCGATAACCTTGACAATTTCTCCGCTTATCTGAAGGCACAGACAGAACAGGTAAAGAAATATATTAAGAACGAAAATGTCAAGAAGGACATTTATCTTGTGATCCCTTCCAATACGGTTGACGTGGTCGAACAGTATGTTTACAATATGGGAGATTATAATGTCTTTCTGGTCACCCTGGATTCACTGGAACCGATCATTCTGTCCCTGAAGAAGATAGAAGAATACGAGTTTGCCGAACAACTATCTCCGGATGAAAGAGATAATATTTGCAGGATAATCGGGAAATTTGCGCATACCACAAAAAGAAGGATCCAGCTTGACGGATTTTTCTCTTACCAGTTTCTTGAGATCCTTACCAAGGTCAAGGCAGAACTTCCTCGAGACATTTATGATATGGTAGTGGAATTTGAGAAGGCCGAAAAACTGAATCCCCCACAGGAAAAAAGGGCCAAGCAGATTCTGACGGATGATCTTATTGCAGAAAGTGAAAAACTCGGCATTGAAGCTAAGGCAAGACTGAATGAACATAAACCATTGAAGAAATCCTAAATGATCCGCTTACTGTATCCGTTTTTACAATTATTTACATTCTATAGGTTTTTTTTACCACTGCAGGAGCCCAGTATTTAATACAAAATCGAAAGCTTATTACCCCTGATATGTTACACGATGATGTTTATTAAGCGAAAATTATAGAAAGAACAAATCATACTTTTGCAGTTCGTCTTTTTTCAAATAAACCATCGGTTGAAAAGGTTGCAACCCCTGATGGAAAGGCATATACGCTGTATAACTTACCCTATTATCTTGCCTTCAGGATTCCTCAGTATGTCCAATGGATGGTAACTGGTAACGTCCCTTAAATTTAGCATAGTATTTGTAAAAGCCTGTGGATTTCTGGTGAAGCTTACAGCTTCATTAATATAATGGCTGAACACAATATTTTTAATATCTTTTCCATCTCAAGAAAATTGTTTGCAGAATTAGTTGTGTATTTTTCCAAATTCGGTCAAAGAGGCCTTCCAGTGTATGTTTGTGCAAGGGACAAAGATAATTGCAGGCAGGCCGAATATGATATCTTTAGACTCCTCGGTTTGTTTGATATCGAAACTTTGGGTCCAAGGCAATGTAATCCATTTCCACCAGGCAAACAATAACTGTTTTGGGGGTAGATGGGGAATCGTCCCGGCTAACTACTTTCTCATCAATAGGATCGTATAGTGGATCATTATCCCAGCTTTGAACACCTTGATTGGGTGCCACGGTAACAGATATACTTCTCAGGCTTGTTTCCCAACCACCCCTGGTCAGGGCATAGTCGAGCTGGCGGTAGCCCACCTCATCTCTCGTATAGCCATAAACGTATTTTCCATAACTCCCTTTAATTTTAAAATCCTTCCCGCGCTCTTTTGCAACTTGCTCCCAGGCCTATAATACCACCAAATAATGAAGCATCCAGAAATTTCATCCGGGAGTTACTCTCAATACCTTCTTCTGATCCCGTATTATCAACTATCCTTTTTGATTATAGGTTAAATCGCCATGCAATTCCGAAGAGAGTAAGAAAAATTCCGGATATTAATCCCATAATAAACGATACTTAAAAATGTTTTTATTAGCGCACTACCGAAAAGGACAGAGCTCACTTATGAAATCTAACAATCAAATATTACAAAAGACCACAACAGTTTATGCAATTACCATTTCAGGGCAGGAGAATACATCCCTTACATGAAACTTGTCTGATTCTGAAGATTTACCTCAGGCGGATTCTCATCAGAAACATATCCGCAGTAATATACAGGTAAGAGCCATCTTCATCCAGTGTACAGTTGGATGTAGCCTGGCCCGTAAGGATAGTGCCCAGGTGTTCGGCTTCTGGAGTAAAGATCAGGATGCCTCCCGGTCCGGAAGCAAAAATAACCCCGTCCTTCCTAACTACGAGTCCATCAGGGGAACCTCTCCTTGTTTGCTTCATTTTGCTCGCATCAAAAAAGACTTTTCCATTAATGAGCGATCCATCTTGATCATTCCTGTATTCATACCAGGATGCATCTTTGCCGGAACTGGAAATATAAAGCAGGCTTTCATCAGGCGAAAAATCAATCCCGTTTGGCGCCAGTAGGGTATCTATCAATAGTATAACCTCACCATCAGTGTTGAGTTTATAAACACCAGCGAAATCAATTTCCCGCTTTGGATCTTCCCACCTTAATTCCATCCCATAAGCCGGATCTGTGAAGTACAATTCTCCCTTACTATTATATACAGCATCATTAGGACTGTTAAAACGCTTGCCCTGCCAATTGTCTGTGAGGGTACTAAACTGAGATTCCGGTTTGCTGGTCGGAGCATCCATTCTGGCCATTCTCCGGTCTCCATGCTGACACAAAACCAACCTGCCCATGGGGTCACGAAGTAGTCCATTTGATCCTGTCTCACCACCTCTTCGCAAAGTGCCTGTATATCCAGCGGGATTAAGGTATAACTTTAATCCACATTCTTCAGACCATTGATAAACAGAGTTTTCAGGGACATCAGAAAAGATCAGGATTTTCTCTTCAGGGAGCCATAACGGGCCTTCACTCCAATTAAAACTATCGGCTATGATCTCAGGCAGCACTCCCACAGCAATAATATCATTCAGGCGAGGGTCCAGCCGTTCAACTGAACCTGTTTTAGGATATACAGGTGGACCTTGTGGTTTACAGGCAGCCAGGGGAAGGATGAGTAACAGGAATAGTTGATAGGTTTTCATAGGATTAAATTATTATCAATAAAAATACCCAAAAACGGTTAAAGATAAAACGGACCATCAAATAGATTAAAGAGGTTTTGCTGGCACGCAAATATCTACTT
>SDBT01013716.1_pt1 | contig 12960 bp, 10 predicted proteins | sample 2277101 | NCBI WGS metagenome assembly SDBT01 (sample SAMN10404973, study PRJNA504765) | marine sediment metagenome | isolation source: marine sediment core GS10_PC15, 103 cmbsf | place: Arctic Ocean: Southern Knipovich Ridge | collected 2010 | reverse complement strand
CCATAAATGGTCTGGGCAGCTTTGCTCGACGAACACCATCTGGGTCAAGATATTCAAATAATTTCTTAGCTCTTTTTTCAAGTAGAGTTTCATTATTTTTCATTCAAATTTCTCCTTTTTAAAGATCAAATCTATATCAATTCACAATATCATAGTTTTGATAATTCTTGCAAGTATTTGTAGAATTCGGGCCAGGACTTGACTACTTTGATGTTGGGGGGAGGGGATTTATAATAATGGCCATAAGGGTCAAATAGAACACGATATTTTACAGATGATAAAGTATTTAAAACTTTTATTTTATCATCAAGATAGACATTGATACCTAATTTTTTACATAAAGTATTTTTGGCAACATCAGCATTCACAAAGAAAATCCTTTTTTGACCTAAGAGGAGAAAGAAATTATTTTTCTTAAGCCATTGAATAGCGAATTTTACTTGTTTTTTTTCAATGCCTCGCCTGGAAATTATGTAAGGAACAGGGAATGTTTTGATTATTTTTCTAAGTATTTTTTTAGCATTTTTCATTTGTTTTGAAGAAAGTCCTTCTTTTCCATATATGCCTTTTTGGATGGTACGATAAATACTGATAGGCATGAATTTTTTCAGGACATTAGAGCTTGTTTGTGCTGGTTTTAAAAAATAGCCTTTTTGTTTGGCTAATTTAATTTTATTAATGGTGTGATCGATGATTACACCATCTAAATCAAGTCCGATTTTTAAATTCATAATTCTAATTTAAACACCTTTTTTCCACTTAATAAATAAATCTCTTTTTCGTCTTTTGTGACCCAGAAATCTTGAAGATTGGAGAGTTCATCGTTTGTGTATTGATTAATTAATTCTCCCTGTTTATTTAAAACAATCACGCGTTTATTTTTTGGATCAGATAGGTAGAGATTTTTAAAATCATTTCCAGTAAAGATTTTGTTTTCTCCAGCAAGTTGTTTTTCTAGTTTAGGTTTTATTTCTTCGGCTTTTTTACCTTGGAAATATCTTGTTATTATTCCATCAGAATTAAGAACGTATATTGAGCCATCAATTGCCATGCTTTGAGCGTTCTTAAATTCTTCTGTGGATTCTGATAGCCAATTATTACCCTTAAGCTCATTGGAATATTTGATTATATTACCTTGTTCAGTATTTAGAATATAAAAATTAGAAAGAAAGTTTTTTACATCTTTAATTTGTTCAACGGGAATAGCGGGATCAAGTAAGTAAGTATTGTGATCATTAGTATTACTGTTATAGAGATATATTTTTTTGCTTTGTCCAAAGAGTACTACCCGACCGTTTTCTAATGAAATCATTTTTCTTAACTCGTCTTTTGCTGAAATAAAAACAAGAGCTAGACCTTTATTTTCTTCAGCGCTTAGGTTAAATTTATAGAGAATCCCTGAATCCAATTCGTAAAAGTAGAGATTGTCTTTTATTTTGTTTATCCCAACCGGATTTACAATAAAACCGCTGGTAGAAAAGTCTAAGATTTCTTTCAGTTCTTTTATTCTTATTACATTACTAATACTGTCTTGTTGTTCTTGGTGTTTTTCTTGTAGAATAGTAGTTTTATCAAGTATTTTAGCATTGCCTTTAAGTGATGGTTCCTTAAAGTATACTAAAAGATTAGCAAGCAGGGTTTGGTTTTTTTGGAGTAGTGTTTTAGCTTTTTCTTTGTCCTGATAAATTAAGGCAGCATCTGTCTTTTTTTGAACCTCTTGAATTTCAGCAGATAGTTTATTAAAATTATTTATTTTAACGTAGTAATTTATTTTTTGAGCAGCAGCAAAAGGTAGAATTAAAATCAGAATTACTAAGAAAGAAGCAACCAAGAATACTGGTTTATTTTGTTTATAAAGGATTATGCCTCGCGTCTTTAAAGGTTGAATTTTAGGAAGTAAGCGATGGACTAATTTTGCTTTAGGGATTTTTTTGAATATAGGAGCGAAAAGCTTAATTATTTTATAAATAACCAAGAAAATAACTATTGCTATTTTTCTAGAGATTAGCAAAGTTTTTTCTGCTGCCAATTTAAGTTTAGTTTTTTTGGATATTAAATTTTCTTTAAGTTCGGCTTCCTGGACTGGCGCGCAGGCCAGTATTTTTTTAGATGCATCTTTTGCCTCTAAGATTAAACAAAGCACAGGTGCTTTATCGGCCTTTTTTTCGACTAAGGTTTTGAGACCTTTTATAATTTGGTCGCAATTTTTTTTAGAGACTTGTTTTAAGCGTGATAGCGGAACAACTTTTAGGATATCTTTTGTACTTATTATTATTTTATCTCCGTTTAAGATTGTGCCAGTAGCGATATTGCTAAAAGCTTTTGAAGGACGAGGTTTTTTCTGTGCTGGAAATTTATTTTCTATATGGCTTATTGTTGTTCCTCTGAATAATTTTATTATTGGGTTTCCTATTTGTGTTACGTGAAGAGTATTTTCAGAAAAAGTACCACAAATAAAGCTAAGATTACCAATCCATTCAACATTGCCTTTTTCTGTAAAATCAGCCAGATATAGGTTTGCTTTATTAAGGCTGGCTTCAAGGGCTTCTGCGGTGGATCGTTTATAGTCGGAGTAGAATTCACGTTTAATAACTGAAATTAGTAGGTTTAGGAGAAAATCAAAATTTCTATGTTTGTTTTTAGGAATATTTTCGATTTTACCCAACATAAAAAGAGTTCCTAAGCGGACCTCCTCAATGTTTCTAGGCTCATAAACAAGCAAATCACAGATATGATCCGGATCGGTTTTGATAAATTCTTTAAAATGAAGTTGGAGATTCTTTTCTTTTGGCATATCGTGTTTATTGTATCAGCTTTTGAGGGACTTTACAAGCCCAGGGAAGGAGAGTATGATTAAATATATAATAAATATATAATAAATAATTTAAAAAAATATGAAAAAAGCACGTACTAAAAAGCGTCCAGTAAGGCGTTCTAAAAAAACCGTAAAAAGAAAACCTAAAAAGAAGAAGGTTGTAAAAAGAAAGCTTAAGAAAAAAGTGGCTAAGAAGAAACCCATTAAGAGAAAAAAAATTGTTAAGAAAAAGACAAAGCCAAAGAGAAAGACCAAAAAGAAAGTCATTAAAAAAAGAAAGCCGACTAAAAGAAAACTGGCCAAGAAAAGGCTGGTTAAGAAAAAGAAGAAAAAAATCGCTAAGAGGCGAAAACCAGTAAAGAAAATTAAAAAAACAGCCAGAAGAAAGTCTGCTAAGAGAAGAATTGTGAAAAAGAAAATTGTTAAAAGGCGTAAAACAGTCAAGAGAAAACCTGTTAAGAGACAAAGGCGTAAGAAAGTAGTGGTTCGTCGGGCCTATTCTATTGGTAATCCTTTGGAGCAGTTATTTGAATCACCAGTCAAGGTTCAGGTTATGAAATTATTTTTCAGAAATCCTGAAACAAACTTTCTTTTGAAAGAAGCTGCAAAAATAATGAGGACTAATTTATCAATGGCTAGAAAGGAAATGAAGAGATTGGAAAAAATTGGCTTTTTAAAGAGCAAACAAATTTCTCCTCGCAAGCAGTTATTTTCTATTAACTCTAATTTTGATTTCTTTAATGAACTTAGAGAATTAATTTTAAAGGCTAGTCCTGTTTCTAAGGATAAAATGTTGAAAGCCATAAAGGCGTTGGGCAAGATAAAACTTGTTTTGCTTTCAGGTATTTTTATTGGTGATAATGTATCTCGAGCTGATCTATTGATAGTAGGGGATAACATCAATCAGAGAAAATTGACTGGTTTTATAAATAATTTAGAAGCCGAAGCTGGGACAAATGTAAGCTGCGTAGTAATGACTACTGATGAATTTAATTATCGTTATGGTATGTATGATAGATTTGTTAGAGATTTGTTAAGCGACAAATGTGAGTTTTTGATTAATAGATTGAATATATAGAAAAGTGGGCGATTAGCTCAGTTGGTTAGAGCGTTCCGTTCACATCGGAGAGGTCATCCGTTCGAATCGGATATCGCCCATTTGAAGAAGGATTTACTAATCCTTCTTTTTTATTTAGGTTAAATATTGTATAATGTAAGGGTATGGTGACATTGAGATTGCGCAGAATAATTATTTTACAGTTTTGGGGATGGTATTATTCTGGAGCTGTAAAAAGTTTAGTAAAGATTTGGAAGAATTTTATTATTTTTGTTCGGGAATATTACTCTGTTTCTTTGCTTTTACGAACTTTATTTTATCCCTGGCGTCGGGATGCTACTAAGTATGGCCGGGGATTTTCTTTTAAGAATTTTTTTGAAACACTAAGCTTTAATTTAATTTCTCGAGGCCTAGGGTTTTTTATTAGATCAATTACTATTGTTATTGGTTTAGTCTGTTTGTTGGGAGTAATTATTTTAGGATTTTTAGCTTTGATTATTTGGTTAGTGTTACCAGTAGCACTATTGTTTTTTATCATTATTGGATTGTTATTATTAGGAGGATAGAAATATGTTATTTGATCTAAAACATACAATTATTTATCAAACCGTTAAATTAGCCAAGGTTTTTCCTCTGAGGTTAGTGCGATTAGTGAACTGGTTGCTTTTGGTTATAGTCTTTTTTCTATTAGCAGCTTTTTTCGGTGGTAAGTCCTTACCAGGTTTATCTTTGCCAAATCAGGTTTTGGGTATGTTTTTAATTATTTTAAGTTTTAATATTTTGGGATGGATTTGGTTAATATTTTTTAAAACCGTTCTAAAGAAGAATATATATCTTAAAACATCGTTAGAAGAGATAGTTCCTTTTTTAAATGTTAGAGATATAAACTTAGCAGAATATTTAGATTTTGACATTGTTCTTGCTTTAAAAGATGCGCTTGGTTTTTGTAAAAGAAAGAAAACTCCAGTTACTGCTTTTCATGTAATTTTCTTTCTTTTACAAAAAGAAAAAGTTGAAAGGGTTTTTGAAAAATTGGGTTTAACAAGAAAGGACATCCAAAAGATTTTAAAAACAAAAGAGGAGAAACTTGAACAGAGCAAAATATTATATAGTCCAGTATTTTATAACATAATTCAGGAAGCAGCAAAACAAGCAGTAGCTAATTTCCATCGTCAAATTGAGATTAGAGATTTTTTAGTGGCTGCTGCTGAATACGATGAAAATTTTAGAGAAATTTTGTTTAAAAATAATCTTGATCCAGCAGACGTTGATCACGTTATTTCTTGGGATGATTTTATAAACTATGAGGCTGAATGGAAAAGAAAATTTTGGAAATTAGATAATTTATTAAAGAAGCCAGGAATTGGTAAGCAATGGGCAGTTGGTTATACTGTAAATGTTGATAAATATGCTGTTGATGTAACTGGGCTTATAAAAAAGAAGAATATACCCCTTCATGTTATTGGTCGAAAGAAAGAAATCGAGACAATGGAAAGAATTCTTTCTCGAAGAGGAGAAAATAATGCTTTAGTTATTGGTAAGCCAGGTGGTGGGCGTTCAACTATTGTTTATAGTTTTGCTAAGAAAGTTTTGGAAGGCAATTCCGTATCAATTCTAAATTATAAGCGGATTTTAGAGCTTGATATGCAGGCAATGTTTTCCGGTTTAAAAACTCCTGGGGAGATTTTAGAACGATTTAAGATAGTTTTTTCAGAAGCAGCTAATGCTGGAAATATTATTTTAATAATAGACAATATTCATAACTACATTGGAAAACAAGACGGGATTGGTGGTTTTGATATTTCTTCAGCTTTAATTCCTTATTTGAGCTCGCCAGAGCTTCAGATTATTGGAGTTACTACTTTTGAGGGTTTTCATAGAAACATAGAAATTAACCCATCAGTTATGAACTTTTTTGAGAAAGTTGAAATTGAAGAGCCCTCGAAAGAGGAAACCATGTTTGTTTTAGAAGATTTGCTTCCTAGTTTTGAAAAACAGTATGATCTTAAAGTGGGTTATAGGGGTTTAAGGGCTATAATTGAGTTGACCGATCGTTACATTCAAGATATTCCTTTTCCAGAAAAGGCAATTGATTTTTTAGGTGAAGTAATGGTTTATGTAAAGACTAAAACTAATTCTAGGGTTGTGCTTCCTGAACATGCAGCTCAAATTATTTCTCAAAAAACTAAAATTCCAGCCGGCGAAATTCAGAAGACGGAAAAAGAAAAACTTCTACATCTGGAAGACTTTATTCATAGACGAGTAATTAATCAGGAAGAAGCAGTTGATGTTTTGTCTGATGCTATGAGGAGAACTCGAGCAGGAGTGTCTCGGCAGGAAAAACCCATTGGTACTTTTCTTTTTCTGGGACCTACTGGCGTAGGAAAAACTGAAACAGCTAAAGCTTTAGCTGAATCTTATTTTGGTTCAGAAAAAAGAATGATTAGGTTAGACATGTCAGAGTATCAGAATGTAGGTTCAATAGAACGACTTATTGGTTCTTCTGATGGAAGAGAGCAGGGCTTGTTAACAAATGCTATTAGAGAAAATCCTTTTTCTTTAGTTTTGCTTGATGAAATAGAAAAAGCCCACCCTAATATTTTAAATCTATTTTTACAAGTTTTAGATGAAGGACGTTTAACAGATAGCTTAGGGAGAACGGTCAGTTTTCGTAATTCTATTATCATTGGGACTTCTAATGCTGGAGCTGAGTTCATTAGAGAGTATATTGAAAAGAAAGCGGGATATGCCTATTCTTTTTTTAAGAAAGATCTCATAGAGTATCTTTTAAGAGAAAGAATTTTCAGGCCAGAATTTTTAAATCGTTTTGATGCTGCAATTATATTCAAACCTTTAACTAAAGAAAATTTAGTTGATATAGCTATCTTAATGCTCAAGAGATTGAGCAAGAGATTGATTCATGGAAAAGGTATTCAGTTTGCTGTGACTAAGGAGTTGGCTGAAAAAGTGGCTGCGCTTGGCTATCATCCAGAATTCGGTGCCAGGCCAATGAATCGAGTTATTCAAGATAGAATAGAGAACAAGATTGCTAAGAAGATTTTAGCAGAAGAGTTAAAGAGAGGAGATATGATTGAAATAAAGCCAGAGGAGATTTAAATAGGGGATAAGGTGTGGAAAAGTAAATAGCTTATTTTTAAAAAATGGCTTCATTAAGCCATTTTTTAATTTGGAAATTTGTTAAAACACCACAAAAACGAGATGTTGACAAGGTTTCTAAGAGTGGGTTAAAATGAAAGGGTAGTGGATAATTGTGGATAACTATGTTGATATGTTGATAGGTGAATATAAACATACAATTGATACTAAGAAAAGATTAGCTATTCCTTCCAAACTAAGAAGGGAACTTGGCGCAAAAGCAGTAATTACTAAAGGGCTGGATAATTGTCTTTGGATTTTTCCTTTGAATCAATGGAATAAATTAGCTGAAAAATTAAGTCAATTGCCTCTGGGTCAACGAGATACCAGGGGTTTTAGTCGTTTTACGCTGGCGAGCGCCAGCGAAGTTAAATTAGATGGACTGGGGCGGATACTTATTCCTGATTATTTAAAACAATATGCCGGTTTAAAAAAGAACATAATTATTGCCGGTGTTTATGGTCGTTTGGAAATTTGGGACGAAGCTAAATGGAATTTATTTAAACAAAGCACTGAAAAAGAAATAGATAACATGGCAGAAAGATTAGGAGAATTAGGTGTTTAATATGCATAAGCCCGTTCTTTTAAATGAAGTTATTAAGTATTTAAATCCTAAACCAAGAGAGAATTTTATTGATTGTACTATTGGCGAAGCTGGTCATGCAAAAGCCATTTTAGAACGGATAGAGCCAGATGGAAAAGTATTAGGGATAGATGCGGATTTAGAGACAATACAAAGAATAAAACCACAGGAACGACTTATTCTTGTTCATGGAAATTTTAAAGATTTAAAAGAAATTGTCCAAGAAAAGAAATTTCAGCCAGTAAACGGGATTTTATTTGATCTTGGTTTATCAAGCTGGCAAATAGAAGAAAGTGGAAAAGGATTTACTTTTAAAAAAGATGAGCCGCTTTCAGTGGATACAGAAATTATTATTAACCAATGGCCAGAACAAGAATTATTCAGAATTTTCAAGGAATATGGAGAAGAAAAGTATAGCCGAAGAATTGCTAGAAAAATTGTGAAAGATAGACACATTAGACCAATTAAGACTAGCTTTCAACTCTTTGAGATTATAAAAAAAGCTACGCCTTATTCAAAATCAAGGCGCGGTAATATCGATCGCGTAGCGGCTAGAATATTTCAGGCGTTAAGAATAGTAGTTAATGATGAATTAGAGAATTTAAAAAGAAGCCTTGAGCAGGCCGTAGAGCTTTTAGAAACACGCGGACGATTAGTAGTGATATCCTTTCATTCTTTGGAAGATAGAATTGCCAAGCATTTTCTAAAAAATAATGAATCTTTGGAAGTTTTAACCAAAAAACCACTCATAGCTAGCGAAGAAGAGATTAAAAATAATCCTCGTTCACGAAGCGCGAAACTACGAGTAGCAATAAAAATTTAAATTAGATTTGCGATAGGAACCGAAAGGTTATATTTATTAGGGTTTACCCAAGCCCTTTGACTTGGGTCCTTAGGTGGGGAAACACCCCACCCAAAGACCTAATTTTATGTCTACCGAAAGGTTATATTTATTAGGGTTTACCCAAGCCCTTTGACTTGGGTCCTTAGGTGGGGAAACACCCCACCCAAAGACCTAATTTTATGTCTTACGTAGTTACGTTTACTCACCGTCAGTCGCTGTGTTACGGGCGGAAAAGAAATATTACTTATAGCAACAAAAACAGAATTGTTTTTCTGTTGGCTTTACTCATAATTTTATTTAGTGTATTATATACAATTCAAGTAAATAGCGTAGCTACTAGAGGTTATACAATTCAAAAACATAAAAGCGAAGTAGTAAAATTACAATCTGAAAGTAAAAATCTTGAATTAAGATTGTCAGAAATTCGGTCTCTTGGTTTTTTGGAAGAAAAAGTTAAGGGTTTGAATATGGTAAAGATTGGAAAGGTGGAATATTTATTACCAATATCTCAGGTAGCTGCGAGATAATATGCAAAACGGGCGTCTTTATCTATTAGTTTTTTCTATAATTTTAGTTGGTTTTATTCTGATTTTTCGATTATTTACTCTTCAGATTTTACAGCATGATTTCTATAAGGGACTTGCTACCAACCAACACCAAATACATCAAACCCTCTTTCCTGAAAGAGGAGAAATTTTTATAAAAGACCGATTTTATGGTAGGGATCCTTCATCTCAGCTTTTTCCGTTAGCAGTGAACAGGAATTGGTCAATGATTTATGCAGTACCCAAGGAAATTGAAAATAGAGAAGAGGTTATTAAGATTTTGGCTCCTCTTTTGGAAATAGACGAGGAGATTTTAAGACAAAAACTAAATAAGAGAAACGACCCTTATGAGTCTTTAAAACATCAATTATCTTCAGAAGTTGTTGATAAAATAAAAGAATTAAACATTAAGGGATTAGGGCTAACTCTTGAAAGCTTGCGTTATTACCCTGCTAATAGTTTAGCCAGCCATGTAATTGGTTTCGTGGGATTTTCTGGAGATGAAAAAATTGGACAATACGGCATAGAAGGATATTATAATAAGAAGCTTGGAGGAGAGCAGGGATTTTTAGAGGGAGAAAAAGATACTCGTGGACGCCTAATAGCTATTGCTAAGCGTTATTTACAGCCAGCCAAAGACGGAACCGACTTGATTTTAACCATTGATCCTAATATTCAATTTTTTATTGAGGAAAAACTTAAAGAAATTGTCGAATACTTGGAAGCCGAAGGAGGTACTATCATTGTTAGCAATCCAAAGACAGGGGCTATCCGAGCATTAGCCAATTGGCCTGTCTTTAATTTAAATAAATATTCAGAAGTAGAAAATATTAATATTTTTTTGAATCCAGCTATTCATAGTTTATTTGAACCAGGTTCTATATTTAAACCAATAACAATGGCAATTGCCTTAGATAAGAAGTTGCTTAGTCCTAATACAACTTATAAAGACGAGGGTTTTATTAAAATAGGAGGTTACACAATTCGAAATTCACACGATGAACCTGAAGGAATTCAAACAATGATTCAAGTTTTGGAAAAATCTTTGAATACTGGCGCAGTTTTTGTTCAACAACTTGTTAAGAAAAAGACATTTAAAAATTATCTAGAGAGATTTAGATTTTCGAAAAAGACCGGGATTGATTTAGAAGGTGAAACCAAGGGAAACCTCGCTAATTTAAATACTAAACGAGACATAGAATATGCTACAGCTTCTTTTGGTCAGGGAATCGCCATTACTCCAATAGAGCTTGTTGTTGCGTTTAGCGCGATTGCCAATGAGGGTAAATTAATGAAGCCCTATTTTGTTGAGAAATTCATTTATAATGATGGAAAAGAAGAGGAGACTAAGCCGAAAATAATAGGACGAGCAATTTCTTCAGACACAGCTGAAAAGTTGGTAAAAATGATGGTTAGCGTGGTGGAAAACGGTTATGGAGAGAAAGCCGGCATTTCTGGCTATTGGATTGCTGGTAAAACTGGTACTGCCCAAGTTCCTGAAGCTGGGGGATATTCAGACAAAACAATTCATTCTTTTGGAGGATTTTTTCCGGCATTTGACCCTCAGTTTTTAATTTTAGTAAAATTAGACAATCCTCAAAAAATTCGCTTTGCCGCAGATTCAGTGGCTCCGGTTTTTAAGGAGATAGCTGAATATATTTTAAATTATTACGAAATTCCTCCATCTCATTAATTTTATGATTCGTAAAATTCTACAACTTATACTTAAAATTTTAGCCAAGGCAGTATTGCTAAAGTATAGGCCAATTATTGTTGCTGTTACTGGTAGTGTTGGCAAAACCTCTACTAAAGAGGCGATTTATACTGTTTTAAAAAATCACTTTGGCGAGGGTCAGGTTCGTAGAAATGAACGGAATTACAATAATGAAATCGGAGTTCCTTTAACAATCTTTGGATTAGAAACTGGTGGTAGGTCAATATCGGGTTGGTTTGTTCGGTTTGTTAAAGTTTTCTTAATGCTTATTTTTAAAGAAAAATATCCAAGGATTTTAGTAATTGAGATAGGAGCTGATAGACCTGGTGATATAAAGTATTTAGCTAAATTTATTAGAGCAAAAGTAGGGGTGATTACTGCTATTGGCGATATTCCAGTTCATGTTGAGTTTTTTGAGAGTCCTCAAGCTTTAGCTTTAGAGAAAAAGAAATTAATAGATTTTTTAAAGTCTAATGGGGTTGCTGTTTTAAATTATGATGATGAAATGGTCAAAGTCATGGGAGAAAATATCAGGGCCAAGGTTTTGACCTATGGATTTGGGGAAGGAGCAGATATCCAAGCTACTAATTATGAGGTGAGGCCTGCCGATATAGAGGAAGAAGGTATTTTTGGCGCTGTTACTTTTAAGTTAAATTATAAAGGAAGTACTGTGCCAGTAAAATTAGCTAATGTTTTAGGAAAACATCAAGTTTATTCTGCTTTGGCCGCAGCAACTGTTGGCATAATTTTCAATTTGAATTTAATTGATGTTTCAGAAGGGTTAATGGGATTCCACTTTTTGCCAGGGAGAATGAAGTTATTAAAGGGAATAAAGAATACTTTAATTATTGATGATAGCTATAATGCGGCTCCGCTTTCTATGCTGGCTGTTTTAGATACATTAAAAGATTTTTCTATTCAGCGACCTGAGGGGCGGGTGATTGCTGTTTTGGGCGATATGTTGGAGATTGGTCGCTACACGCCCGAAGTTCACGAAAGAGTGGGTAAAAAAGCAGCTGAAATAGTAGATTTGCTTTTTACAGTAGGAAAACGAGCTAAATTTATTGCTAATGGAGCGAGGAAAAAAGGAATGGCTAAGGATAAAGTTTTTGAATTTTACACATCAGATGAAGCTGGTAAGCCGCTTCAAGATATAATAAAACAAGGTGATATAATTTTACTTAAAGCTTCTAGGGCAATGAAAATGGAAAAAATTGCGAAAGAAATCATGGCCGAACCCCGAAAAGCCAGAACGTTATTAGTGCAGGATTAGAATTATGGGAGTCGGACTCCTATAATTTAAAACCAGCTTGATGATAGGCTGGTTTTTTTGTATAATAAAGGCATATGGCTAAGAAAATTAATTTAGCGGTTTTAATGGGAGGGATGTCCTCGGAGCACGAGATTTCTTTGGATACAGGAAAGAATGTTATTAAATATTTGAATAAGAAGAAATATAAAATTAGGCCGATTGTGATTAGTAAAAAGGGGAAGTGGTCTATAGAAGTATTAAAGGAGATTGATGTTGTATTTAATGCTATGCATGGGGAATATGGGGAAGATGGACGGATTCAGGGTGTTTTGGATTGTTTTGGGGTGGCCTATACTGGTTCCGGAGTTTTGGCTAGTGCTTTGGGTATGGATAAAGTAAAAAGTTATGAGTTGTTTAAATCAAGTGGTTTAAAGGTGCCTGATGGTGTAACTTTTAAAAAAGGAGATAAAATAGATTATAAATTTTCAGAAAAAGTTGTAGTAAAGCCATCATGTTTAGGATCAAGTGTAGGAATTTCGATTGTCGAGCAAAAAAAAGATTTTAAAAAAGCAATTGATAAAGCTTTTGAAAGGTGCGACGAAATTATTATTGAGGAATATATTGATGGAAAAGAGTTAACTTGTGGCATCATAGATGATTTTAAGGGTCAGAAATATTATGCTTTGCCAGTGACAGAGATTATTCCCCCAGACGGCAGATTTTTTGACTATGATGTTAAGTATGATGGCAGTACCCAAGAAATAACCCCGGCTAGAATTAGTAAAAAACTAACAAAAAAAATTCAGGAACAATCAATAAAAGCCCATCAAATTTTAGGGTGCAAAGGTTATTCAAGGGCAGACTTTATTGTTAAAGGCAATAAAATTTATATTTTAGAAGTAAACACTTTACCAGGATTAACCAGCGAATCTTTGCTTCCAAAAGCAGCTAAAGAAGCAGGGATTGAATTTTCAGATTTGTTGGATATAATTAT
>SDBT01013715.1_pt1 | contig 12962 bp, 9 predicted proteins | sample 2277101 | NCBI WGS metagenome assembly SDBT01 (sample SAMN10404973, study PRJNA504765) | marine sediment metagenome | isolation source: marine sediment core GS10_PC15, 103 cmbsf | place: Arctic Ocean: Southern Knipovich Ridge | collected 2010 | reverse complement strand
TACAATACCGTATGAGTTAAAAAGATCACTCATTAAAAGTATCATTCGCGTAGGCAGAGGAAGCTCGGTGCCGCTTTTTTCAAAAACAGGGGCAAAATTTGGAATTACATAAGTTATAAATACCGCAAAAGCCATAATAAGGGCGGCTATCACAAATGCCGGATAACTCAAAGCTTTTCTCAAGTCTTTAGCCATTTTCAGATCATTTTCCAGCTGAGTGACCAGACTTTGCAGGACCTGCTCCAAGGTTCCACTCGCTTCACCAACCTGAATAGAGTTAATATAAAGTTCGGAAAAAATATGTGGAAATTGTCGAAGAGAATCCGAAAAGCTTTTACCCTCCCTGACCCGGCCGCTCAACGATTTCAGAATTCCTTGCATATTCTCATCAGATGATTGACCGATGAGTAATTCAATTGATTCTACCAGAGGTATACCTGCCCGGATTAATGCCATAAGCTGACGGGTGAAAATAATAACCGATTTAGGTTTGACTCTTCGTATGTTCTTATGGCTTTCTTTTTTCAATTCTCCCTCTTGCTTCAGGCTGACAAGAGTTAGCTGTTTCTGATTAAGTAAATTGAGAGCATCATCTTTTGAATTTGCTTCCAAACTACCGGACTTCATTTCCCCGGTGGTATCAAACGCTTTATATGAAAATCTTGACATCTTTAAAGGTCTTTAACTTTTTATAAACAGTGTTGCTATTTCTATAACAAAATTGGTGCCAGAATAGTTAAGGCCTGTATTAACAATATGTTATGTAAGGGGTCTTTTATTAATAATTGTCATTTTGACAATTTGTGATAGATGTCGTGGGTAAATCGAAGGTAGTCTGAGGCCGCTTTTTATAAATTTCCTGTCACATACTGCATATACCAATGGATAATTTGTCTTCCCCATATTACATAGGTAAACATTCCAGCAATCATAAAGGGTGCGAATGGTATATATGAATATCTCTTAATACTTCTGAAGAGAAATAATATAAGAATAACAACGCCTGCCAGATTGAATCCAAAAAAGATAGCAATTAATGCCGGCTTCCAGCCGAGTAAAAAACCAATCAGAGCTCCGAGTTTCAGGTCACCCATGCCAAGGCTTTCCTTCTTAAATAAGTACCGCGAACCAATTCTCAGAGCGAACAAAACTAAAAATGTAATGAGTGCACTTGTGATGTAATGAACAACCAGTAATCCTTCTATGAACACATAATATAAGAAGCTTACACCAGCGGTAATAATCAAAAGTTTATCCGGTAAAATGAAATGTTTATAATCTATAACACTCATTGAAATAAACATTATCATCAGAAAGGCAAGGTAGATGAAATGCCAGATGTTTTGAGCATAAGCGTATAGAATTACAAATACGACGCCAAACAGCACCTCGATTGCCGGATAGCTTATTGAAAATCGAGTGCCACAATGTCTGCATTTACCTTGTAGAAGCAGGTAACTGATTATTGGTACATTTTCATACCACCTGAGCCGTTCACCACATTTAACGCAGGAAGAAGGCGGATATAAAAGAGAGATGTTCTTGGGAATCCGATAAATAATTACGTTTACAAAACTACCGAATATCGCTCCAATAATAAAAAGTAATAAACCCATTGATTAATCCATGTTATTTTCCTTCTTAACCAGCCGTAGTGTCAAAATTTATAATACATTCGTAGAGTTGTCATCCCCGAATGCTTTAATCGGGGATCTTATGGTTTTAATCCAGTGTACAACCCGCTTAAGATTCCGGCTAAAAACATGCCGGAATGACAGACTGGGGGGATTTTATTGTTGGTCCAGTTCCACTCTTCGCAAGAGCGCATTTATTCTGGCCATAAGAATCTGTCTATCGACAGGTTTGGAAATATAATCATCCACACCGAAATTGAAACCTTTTACCAGATCCTCTTTATCATCCAGAGAAGAAAGCATAATGATCGGTATTTTGGCATATTTTTGGTCACCACGCAACCTTTTGCACACTTCATAGCCATCCATCTTTGGCATCATAATGTCGAGAAGGATCAAATCAGGAATATCCTGTGCAATCATTTCAAGCGCCTGTTGGCCGTTAATGGCTTCTATCACTTCATAAATTTCCTCTTTTTCCAATAATGTCGTAATTAACCGGCGCATTATTTTATCATCTTCGACTACAAGTATTTTGGTCTTTTCGTGATCAGTGAAGGGTTGAGGTGATAAAATCTCATCACGGATAATTCTATGATCTTCCTGTTCGACGTGACTTTTATGATTGGTGTATTCTGTCGTTCTCTTGTCAACAGAAATCGAATCCGGGGTCAACGTTATCACACGTGAGATCTCAGCAAAATCGGTATCTCCCGATGTTATCAGTGAAAGTGCTTCCTGGGTAAAGGTTCTAAACCCTTTCTTTTTCGCAACATTCACTATTTCATTTAAAGAAGAACCATGGTCGATCATTTCCCTTATCTCGCTATCGAATATAAGAATCTCATATATTCCGACTCGTCCTTTATAGCCACTGAAATCACAAGTAGGGCAGCCGCTTCCTTTATAAAATTTTACCGGAATGCCCAACTCCTCGATCATCGGTATAATCGCTTTTTCCGAGATTGTCGCATCAGTTTCCTGACGGCAATTGGGACATATTCGCCTGACCAGGCGTTGAGCAATAATCGCCGATATTGCTGAGGATACTTTGTAACGGTCTACACCGATGTCTGTTAAACGGGTAATCGTTTCGATCGCATTATTCGTGTGCACGGTACTCAAAACAAGATGACCGGTCAGGGCTGCCTGTATTGATATTTCGGCTGTTTCTAAATCCCTGATTTCACCTACCAGTATCACATCCGGATCCTGTCGAAGGAATGACCGTAAGGCTGTTGAGAAGGTAATTCCTGCTTTCTCATTTACCTGAACCTGGTTAATTCCTTCAATTGTATATTCAATCGGATCCTCAACTGTAAGTATGTTTGTCTTAGGCGATTTGATCTTATTCAAGGCTGCGTATAACGTGGTTGTTTTTCCAGACCCTGTTGGCCCCGTGGCCAGAATTATTCCCTGCTTTAAACGCAGCACCTGATCCAGCTTTACCAGATTTTCTCCGATAATTCCCAGGTCTTCAAAAGGAATATTACTCCTGTTACTATCCAGTATCCGGATAACCGCTTTTTCACCATAGGAAGTGGGTAGTATAGATACACGCAGATCAACAACAGTTCCGCTTCTCTTCACCCTTGCCTGGCCATCCTGTGGTTTTCTTGTTTCAGCAACGTCAAGTTTGGAGATGACTTTGATTCTTGCTAATAATTGAGGAGCCGCATATTTTGGTATATCCATTATCTTTTTCAAAATACCATCGACACGAAAACGGACCAGAAGTTTTTTTTCGACAGGCTCAATATGGATATCTGATGCCGCTTTATCAATAGCGTCATTAAGAATAGAATTAACTAATTTTACAATCGGTGCTGCCGTGTTTCCGGTTTCTATTTTTGCTTCCTGCTTTTCTTCGATATTCACTTCAATCGAATCAGCGGAGTCACTCAATCTTTCGGAGAGATCGTCAATATAGCTTTCCGGATTATAAAATTCGCTGATTTTTTCTTCAATCCGGCTCTTTGAACTCAACACAGGTTTAACCAGTCGCGAAGCGAGAAATGATATTTCATTCTCGGCATCAAGATTAACCGGATCAAAAACGGCGATCGTGATAGAATCTTCATCTATAGAATAGGGAAAGATTTTATGCTTACGGCAGGTCTCTTCAGGTATAATTTCAGTCGCTTTTTTATCAATTTTTATTGATTCAAGATTTACAACAGGAATATGATATTTTTTGGATAATATATTGCACAGTTGGTCCTCAGTAAGATAACTATTGGATATGATCTTGTCATATAAATAAACATTTGCAGATTCATTGAGATTGAGTCTCAATTCCTTGAGAGCTTCTGCTGATAGAATACCGGCATCAATAAGAGGCTTTACCAGCCATTCATCTTTAAATAAATTCATAATGATCTGACTTCTTCAATAATCCATTGTTCCTATTTCGTTAATGCTTTTTCCTCTTTTTTATAAACCGTATAAAGAGCATGACACATCATTAATCATCGCAATTTTAATGCCAGTATTATATTTTAACATAACTCTATTAATATTAAGATGTTATAAATTTATCTTTTTTTTAGTGATGAACGCATTTGTCATAATGACAAAGAACACCGGTACAGATGAGATTATTTGTCGGAAGAGTGATTTGTTAAATTATTATTGATGAAAGCACAAATCACTCACTCATAGAAAAAAGAATACAAAATGAAGAATTCTCTGGTGCCAGGACTTTCCAGCAACTTCCGGAGTATCTGTTAAACTGTTCGATTCAAGGTAAGAGTTCAAAAGAACATTCTATTGCGATTGAGGTTTTGCAAAAAGGCGAGGAGTTTGATCCGGGCGCAGAAGATTTTCATCGGGATTATTGTCTTTTATCATTAACTCCCGGACCGGCAAAAAACAATATCTAATATTCAGATTGTCTCACCTGAAAAAATCAAATATCATAAACCATGTAAGATTTCTATAATCCAATTATTTTAAGTCCCTTGGATCGTAAAAATAGTTGAGGGCATTTCGCTAAAAGTCCTCAAACAATCTCTTTAAATTTTTAAATAAGCATCTCAAAGTGCTGGGTCTGCGTAGCCGGCTCGAGATGCCCCAGTACCGGGTCCTTCCAGGGGAGGATCCTTTACCATGATCGGATTATCCTCGTACCGCCGGAGAGGTACGACAAATCGTTTAACCATCCATCGGTCCTCGATTATTCGCTCATCAAAGGGAAAATAGGGACCTTTTACCCGTAATACGGCAAGCGCTTCTTTAAATGAAATATCAATCCTTGGTGGTATGTCTCTTCATCATAACCGACGCCCTGGATATTATGAGTTTCAAAGATATACCCTCTCAAGATTTCTGTTAAATCTTCATAAATCAGCGACATGCTTAAATCTCCTTCGTATCCGTTGGATTCAGATATCAGCTGGAAATAACTTCAACCATATTTGCTTGGATTACTGACTTAACAAAACAGCTTCATACGGAAGCAGACTCTTTTCTTTTTGTATATTAGATGAATTCATATTCACCTCCACCGGCTCCGCCGACATATTCAGAGCAACTTTAATAGATTTTTCGGGATGTGTAATGGTGATTAAAACAAGTCCCTCTTTGAATTGTTGCACCTTTGCCTCAGAGTCCGGACTGGCAAAAGCAAACCAGGGATATGCCTCATCTGATTCAAATCGAAACCTGACAATATCTTCATCTTGTATAATTGAAGGTGCCCTACCGTTAAAATGGATTCCGGCGTCCGAATTTCTGAATAGTATTTTTTGCCCCTGCACTCGCTCCAGTTCAGCGCCCACATGAACCTGGTTTACCCATTCAATGGTCATCTTTCCACTTTTGGGGTGATATACAACAATCGTCATATCTTTTGTGAAAACGTAAGCTGCAGATAGTGTGCCTGTGGCATAAATCAATACATCAATATCGTTTGCGATGGTAGACAGCCGGTAGGGAGTTGGGGAAACATCCCAGGGTACGTCCATAAGGTGTGAGTCGAATCCTATCCCCAAAGCAAAAGACTGGACCCGGCGGGTAGGGCAAATTAGCGGCGGTTGTCCTTTATAACTCCATGTCTGCATCCCTTTCATCGGTTTACGAGCGCAAAGCGTGACTGCTGTCTGATAATTATTACCATAAAGAAAATAACGTGAATGATCGCTTTTATAAAGTTGAGCATAAGGTTTATATGGTATCTTCTTCAGATTTTGAGGACTGTAATGATATTGTGCCCCTCGCAAAAAATATCCTCCGCTGTGAGATAGTGTAAATCCACCTGGCATTTTCTCAAGTGCATTAAGATAGAATGTGGCGATTTGGGCAAACGATGTATCTCGGTCGGCGTAAAATGTGAGCGGTGCCAATATACCAGAAGCAACAGAACCATTGCTTATCCACATCCGCGTGGTCATACCTTCAAAGGGAACCAGTTGGGATGTAAAAAGGCGTGTATACCAGTCCAGGCTTTTTATTAGTATAGGATCTAATGATTTTTTTCCGCTCATCAACCTGTACAGAAATAGATATTGGAGCGAAACCGTAGAGTATATCAAATCGGGCCCCGGGCCTTCCCGAATCTCCCCATCTGCATTAAAAAGCCGGCCTACCCAGGAAAAGACCCGGTCTGCCGCATCGAGATATTTTTTATCACCCGTAAAACGGTAACATAAAGCCATTACACCGCACCATACCACACCCCGGTTTGATAATGAACTATTTTCGTGTGTGAGCAGAAACTCCATCCCCCGATAAAGGACGAGAGAGAAGGCGTCCTGCTCAGATGGAGAAAGTTCGGACTTTATAACCTCAAAAGCACAAATCAGCGGCTCCAGGCGCCAGGCCATCTCGTGAGTGCCAAATACGGTTCCGTAGTGAATGGGAGAAAAGACAAAATCCCCCGATTCTGCTTGATGTTTGGTAAAGGTAGAAAATATTTGTTTTATGTAAGAGAGAATTACAGGGGATTTATAGTACCTGGACTGCTTGATAGAGTAGGCATATGCCAATGCACTGGCTAATTGCGCGGTACCGCGGGATTGGCTGTAAGACCATATGTATTCCGAATTCTCGGCTATTTTTTTCTTTTCAGCAATGGAAAGCCGTTCAACAGCCGAATCAGAGAGTACCCCATCCGGGGGAATTATCGCTTTAAGGAGCCCTTTCTGGGGATCGAATGATTTAAGTGCTTCAGTAATATCACGGTCAAACATAGAAATATAGCGTTTTGCAATTTCTGTATCATTTGGATGAATGAGAATGGGATTTGCGGGTTCTGTTCCGCACTGTGCCAGTTGATTGCCTAATGATATAAGCAGGAGAAATGAAGTGATTAATATTTTCAATGTTTGCTCTCTCTAATTTTACATTTTAATTATCATTTGCTACCTTGAGCAAATCCTGACCATCCATTCTACCTTCCCAGTGTAAAAATTTCACCATCCTGTCTTCATACGCTCGTTGGAATTCCACGCCAAACGAGATAAAACATAAGCGGTCACATACCAGGTGCGCCAGTCTGATTGGTTCGGAATGCCTTCTAAATTGCTTTTTCCAACGGATATCAGCTGGAAATAACTTCAGCCATATTTGGTTGGATTCCCGATTTTATATAGGTCAAACCGAAAATATTTCCTTATTTAACCAGTAATAGCTTGAGACTTTGTGTGTGTTTTCCGGAACTGAGATTACAAAAATATATTCCACTCGGAAAATTATCTGCTGAAAAGTTAATTTGATAATTCCCGCCCTGCTGAACTCTATTAACCAATTCCGCTACTTTTTCACCCAAGGCGTTATATATGGAAAGATTAACAAAATTTTTATCGGTTAGACTATATTTAATGATGGTCGTTGAGTTAAATGGATTAGGATAATTATGTTTTAAATTAAATCTTCCCGACATGGATAAATATTCATCTGACGTTATGTGTGTACCAATTTGTTCCTGTTGCAGCAGCTGTAAATCAGACCATCCAATGAGTTGAATTCCCAGACTATCGATTAGTGATTTCATTTCAGCTGATTTGAAAATCCGATAATCATAATCACGTGTACGCCAGGATCCGGTAATTGCTTTTATTTCGTCCGATTCAACTGCGGCATGAAAATAGAGTTCTGTTACTCCGGGTTGGAGATTTTTAAGCAATTCGCGATAGGCGTTAAAGGCATCTTCAAATGAATTACCATGGTCAAAAACAACTTTTAGATAGTCAGGCAATACAAACCCCTCGGTAACTTTAGCGTCCGCAAAAGCCAGGAGTTCAACCTGTCTTTCTACGGGGATCATTTGATCCCATGGGTACGATATATTACGCGGTAGGCGAAAAGGTAAATTATATTCTCTGCTTAATTCAAAAACGATATCAAAGAAATCCCGCCCTGTAGAAAGTCCGTAAACAGTAGCCATATGATTATCAATGTGTGTTGGCCTTATACCGAACGCTAAAGCTTGTTCCAATTGTGCGCGGAGTTCTGTTTCCACTTCTTCTTTATTTGCTTTAATTTCCACATGGTAAGAACTAACAGGAAAAAAACCTTCATCGGTTAATAGCGATGGGATAGTATTGGATGATGAAACACCGGACCATTTATAATCATTCCATTCAGACGTAAGCGTTAAATGAATACCGACATCAATTTGCGGATTAATATTACAAAACTCTGCAGATTCTTTAAACCAGGGACAGGGAACCATTATTGTACTTGAAGTGATGTTGTTACTGAGAAGCAAATCCATTGTCGCAACATTTTCTGCATGGCACATACCAAAGTCATCCGCATTAATAATCAGTACTTTCGTATTACTGTCATAACCCAGCAATTCAGCAGTTGTCTGTGAATAAATAATTTGCGGCAATATGAATAAAATAGTAGTTACTATAAAATATTTTACACGAGTAAGAATTTCTTTAGAGTGTTTTTTATGCATATTTTATTTCTCCATTTTAAACATTTTATCCTCTCCACAGAACAGGTTCGGCATAGAGACCAAATTCACTGAGTGCCGGGCAGACGGGACCGGACAGCCGGAGGCGAATCTTTTCACTTGTAACAGTCGTTCCGCGCCATAGCCTGCAGGATCCTATCGACTCGCCAACCGCAAATTCTATCCAGTGATTGTTTTCCCAGCGATCCAACGCCCAGGTGGACACGCGCTGGCCGAGGGGCAGGTATTCCCGCAACAGGACGACATTGATCATTTTCGGCTGATCGAACTTAACTATAATTTCTGCACCTGTTACACTGTCATCGGTGGTCCAATAGGTTTGTCTATCCCGATCTGTTAAATTGGCGGCAGAAAACCGCTTGCTTTCGCCGCGTACATTACTGGCCGCAAACTGCGCGTCCACGGCATAATCGGTTGCAAATGTCGTGTCCAGAATACGACGGAATTCCCTGAGTGATCGGACATCATTTTCATGAATCAATCCCCGCCGGTCCGGCGGCAGGTTTAGGAGCAGGGTTGCTCCACGGCCTACCGATGAATAATAGAGGTCGACAAGATTTTCCGGACTTCGAACCCGGTCATTCTGATTCTCATGCCAAAACCAACCGGGACGGATAGACACACAGGCTTCGGCCGGCAACCAGAGTTTTCCGTCACGATGCCCGTTAGTCGCTTCAAGATAATTGGTGGTACCTGGCCCGGCTTTGCTTTCTCCTTCACGCGGTGCGGGTGTATAGGTTTGCCAGCATGGATCCCCGGCAAAGCCTTTCTCATTCCCAACCCAACGTATATCCGGTCCGGCATCTGAAAAAATTACAGCATTCTCCTGTAGTTCCCGGACGATTGAGGCAGTTTCTTCCCAACCGTAATAGGTCGAGCGATCAATTGTGCGGGTTTCCCTCGCACCCCCGTAATATCCGGTTCCACCATTCGCACCATCCCACCAGACCTCGAAAACCGGTCCGTAGCCGGTCAACAATTCTCTTAACTGATTGCGGTAGTAATCCACGTATGCTGCACGGCCATAGTCAGCATGATTGCGGTCCCAGGGGGATAAATAAACACCGAATTTTAGACCGTGTCGGCGACAGGCTTCAGAAATTTCCCGGACGACATCCCCCTTCCCCTCCCGCCAGGAACTGAATTGAACCGAATGCTTAGTAAACTTGCTTGGCCAGAGACAAAAGCCATCGTGGTGTTTACAGGTGAGAATCAATCCCTTCATACCGGCCATTTTTGCCGTACTGACAATTTGCTCTGCGTCGAACTCAGCCGGATTGAAAATATCGGTCGATTCATCACCATAGCCCCATTCTTTATCGGTAAACGTATTTGTTGTAAAATGGAGAAAACCAGTGAATTCCATCTCATGCCAGGCAAGTTGACGGGAACTAGGTACAGCACCGTAGGGTTCCGGCTCCTGTCCCTTGTCTGTACATGAAATGACGGTTAGGAGAGTAACGAGGGAAACAAAAGAATAAACAGGTTTAATGGTCAAATTATTTTTTTTCATTTTATTTGTGTCCTAACTAATAAATGCCTTAATTGCTAAGCCCTAAAAAAAGTTGATACTTATTGATGCAAATATAAGCCTTTGTTAATAATTAGTTTTATATATTTACAAAAGTTTATTTTCCAAAAAAAGCAATTAACAATGAATATATCAAGCAAAATAAAACATGTTGTATTATTGGTAATATTAATCGGGTTATTCTCTTGTTCTGAGACAAATATTAAAAGGCCTAACATAATATTGATAATGGGCGATGATATTGGCATTTCAGATATAGGATGCTACGGAAGTGAAATTAATACGCCTAATATCGATCGGCTGGCAAATGAAGGTTTGAGATTCACCACCTTTTACAATATGGCCAAGTGCGATCCCACACGTTCTTCACTGCTTACAGGATTATATAAGGGAGGGAATGGTGCTGTGCACATCGCCCAACTTACCAAAAAGGCAGGGTATTACAATATCATGAGCGGTAAAGAACACTTTGATCGCTGGGTACCAGATTATTGTAAAGCAGAAAACGTTTTTGATCATTCTTTTTATTTTTGGGCAACGACAGAATATTTTCGCCCACCTTCGGGACAGTTTGAACGTCCATTTTATCTCGAGGGACGTGAATTAAAGGCCGAGGAGATAAAATATGAAAAATCTCCCATGTACAAGACGGATTTTATCACCGATTATGCCTTAAAATGGTTAGATGAAGCCTTCGAGAAAGAAAAACCTTTCTTTCTTTATTTACCCTTTCATGCCGCTCATTTCCCGCTCCAGGCAAGACCGGAGGACATTGCCAAATACAGAGGTAAATACCTGAAAGGTTGGGACCTGTTGCGGGAAAAGCGCTTTAAAAAGATGCAGAAATTAGGCGTGCTACCTAAGAACACAAAATTAAGTCCACCGGAAGGAAACCTAAATAAATTCAGAGGTCCATTAATACCCAGTTACACCAACTATTACCCCTGGGATAGTTTATCGGAGGCCCAAAAAGATTCTCTCGATCTTGAAATGGCTGTTTTCGCGGCTATCATTGATCGAATGGATCAAAATATCGGACGTGTTTTGAAAAAACTCCGGGAAAATAGAAAGCTGGAAAATACCTTAATCCTATTTTTAATAGATAATGGTTCGTGTCCCTATTATACAAACAAGATAAAGGATGTTCAACCAGGGCCAGCTAACTCTTACTGGAGTTTACGTGCTACATGGGCTAACCTGGGAAATACACCATACCGGCAATATAAACAATTTGGACATGAAGGAGGTAGCCATACACCATTTGTTGCGTATTGGCCTGGCGTGATTCAACCGAACACCATAACTCATCAACCTGGACACATTGTGGATATCGCTCCAACATTTCTGGATATTTTGAAAATACCTTATCCTGACTCTATTAATGGGTATTCTGCTATACCACTCCATGGGAGTTCATTACTTCCTGTTTTTAAAGGTCAAGAACGCGAGGAGCCTGACTATTTCATTTCTGGTGTGGATAAATTTAGAATGTTTAGAAGTGGTGACCATAAAATAGTAAAGATCAATGATGGAAAATGGGAATTATACAATATAATAAATGATCCATCTGAAATCGAAAACCTTGCAGAATCATTCTCAAGTAAGGTAAAAGAATTATCAGATTTTTATTATCAAATTAATAATGAACTTAATAACAAAGAATACGAACCATAACACTAAAAAGAAGTCCACGAATTGCACGAATTTTCACGAATTAGAATATTTATTTATAAGCATAAAAAATATATATTTTTAGAAATTCGAGTTAATTAGTGTAATTCGTGGATAAAAGTTTTTGGCTACAATAGCATAATTCAGGTTAGTTAACTTAATCTATTCCAATCCAAAAATCGGCTTATTTGTCATCCATTTTCCTCTTGTAAAATCCGGGAAAAACTGCGGAACTCCGTTGCTGGCAACTGAGGCTTCAGATAAAGGAGTTATTGCACTCCATGCCGCCGCATCATAAACATCAAGTGGAGGCTGTACCTCGTTTCTAACACTTTCTAAAAATGACTTAATCGTAAAGTAATCTATTCCACCGTGTCCGGCACCCTCAGCCTTTGCTGCTTCCTCTTTCCACATCTTATGGTCATATTTCTTAAAATATTTATCGTACTCTGCACCTGTTTCCCATTCATGTTCCGGCGATTTCCCTTCAATGTAAATTCGTCTTCCTTCGTACTCTCCTCCCCACACTCCCTCGTTTCCATGGAGAGTAAATCCCCACGAGTATGGCCGCGGTAAGTTGGTATCATGACTAATAACTATTGTCTCTCCGTTTGCTGTTTTTATTGTGGAAGTAACAATGTCACCAAGTTTCCATTCTAATTTTGCATTTGGATGATCCTCGCCACCCATAGGATGATCAACTATATACTTATGTAAGCTTGTCGATTTTGTTGCTACTGATGTGATTGATACAAATTTGTTTCCTCTGTTTATATCAAACCAGGTTGCAACCGGGCCTACACCGTGCTTTGGTAATGGCGACCGGATCAATATCGCAGATGGCAGTAATTTCCACATCATCATATTTTGAAACATCGTTTAGATGACCTCTTCCGCGACCGCCGACACCAATAAAAGCAATGTTTAGTTTCCCGTTAGGTTTCGATCTTTGAAATCGTACTTTCGGATTTGCAGAAATTAAATTCGGGGCAATAGCTATACCAGCACCGGCGAAAGTAGCCGCTTTTAAAAAATTTCTTCTGTTTAATGATCCCATTTTTCATCTCCTTTTTTATTTAATAATAAAGGATTTGCTATTTTTCGACTATCCCCGATGCAAGCATACGGGGTATTTCGCCGAAAAATTAACACTTCGTGTTACCGCAAATCCTCAAAACAAATACTTTTTTTTAGAAACCCC
>SDBT01013714.1_pt1 | contig 12962 bp, 13 predicted proteins | sample 2277101 | NCBI WGS metagenome assembly SDBT01 (sample SAMN10404973, study PRJNA504765) | marine sediment metagenome | isolation source: marine sediment core GS10_PC15, 103 cmbsf | place: Arctic Ocean: Southern Knipovich Ridge | collected 2010 | reverse complement strand
AAGTACTCGGCTGAGTATGAAGATCCAGCAACCCTACAACCTGTAAGAGTGAGGACGTTAGATGATCAGAGACTTGAGGATTACTTTTGAGATGGAATTGGACCGTGTTGAAGAGTACATGCCTGCTCACCGTCTTCGCGCTATGTGGACTTTTACTATGGACCTCCTCAATCAGCTCCAGGCAGATGCACTATCCAGAGAAGAGCGGGACTCTGGGAGCTGCCACGATGAATCCGCCGCCCACATCGATGCGTGATGTTAATGAAATAATATGTTAGTGCATTCTTATCATCAGCTACCCGCCTCCATATCCCAGGTTTTCCACACGAGAGAGTTCAATGGATATGTACCCCTCTCTCGTCACTATCCATTCGGCATTGTCAGTATCAGGAACTGTACCGAAAATGTGCACAATATCCCCCTTGGCGATTCCCTTATCTTTCCAGAGTTCGTAACCTTCCTCCGGACCAGCAACTATCCCGATCTGCTTCGGAAGAATCCAATCTGGACCTCCATCGACTAGTACTTTCTTTGACGGATCACCCCTAAGAGAAAGCAATGTCTGTCCGTAAACATTTGGACCAATAGTCGTTCGCATTGAGGCTCCATAGAGACACTCCCAATCAACCTGTTCCCCCCTGTGATCAACGGGTGCCCTCCTTATTCGGCGCCACTGATCAATCTGATTCGCCAAAGAAGATTCCAGGGCAGGCCCTTCAGGCGAGTCAGGAGATGCTTCCAAAGGATCTTCAGTTTCTCTATCTGGATTGATAAGTTCGGGATTCTCTGGTAAGCCATCTCTGTTAATTAATAGTGTCAGTACGATACCACCCGTAAAGGCAAGGAGAACAATACCGATTATCATTGAGCGTTTCATTGATAAGTACTCCGTCTGATTATCAAGCGATGTGCCAGACTGCTTCACAGAGGTTGTTCTTCCCGAAATTATGACTCCCCATACCGCAACGATAGTGCTTGGCCTAACCTTGACCACGGTTGCGTTCTGAGGCAATTGATGAAGCATGCCAATGTAACTTATAGTCACGTCGACACCTGAATGTCAACCGATATCATTCTGGTGTGTCATTCACTACACAAGAATCAAAGAGATTGACCGCCCTCGGGGCTCAGATCAAGAAAGCACGATTAGAGCGAGGCTGGTCTCAAGAGAAGCTTGCCCAACTCTGCGGGCTTCATCGTTCATATATTGGATTGGTCGAAGTCGGAAAACGTAACATTGCCTTCTTGAATCTGAGTAAGTTACTGAAGGCCCTGAACGTGAATGTTGAGGATGTGTTCCCGCCGATTTGAGTCTTACTGATAGTAGGACGTAGGTCGTTAGAATCAGTCCATGTTGGAATGTTTGAGGGGTAGGTTCCCATCCAACGGCGAAGGATGATGTGGCATTATACTATGGATCTAATAGAGCTCCTTCTGCAATCCGACGAAGCTGTCAATCAATCTTTCTGCTGCGAACAGATTCATTGACCACTCATTTCTGAGTCCCCAATATTCTCCTCTGTCTCCGCAATGCACTCTAAGTTTGGTTGTTTGCTCAGATATGCATCAGTAACGATTCGATCGCGAGTTCCCAACTCATCATGTACGCTATCAAATGCTGTTAGGAAATCAGATTTGCCCATGAGCATCCGTAGTCTGGCTGCGTGAACGAATTCTTCATAGTGTTGATAAGTCGGATTAGCAGATAGTTCTCGCAGACTGGATCTTGATGTCATGGGACCGAGTGTCTGCGCTGTAGCTGATGAAAAGAGCTCGTGGCCTCCTCCGAATGGTCCAAGTTTACCACGAACTGCACCCCCAATTTTATTCCATGGTGGCAGTATCCCATAGATAAGTCTATGAGCTTCGAGAAGTCGCCCTTCAACCATCTCAACATGTGATTGCCATAGCTCACTATCTTCCTTATATGCATTTTTCATTTCAAGTGCATCGTCACCAAAACTAACCAGTGCATTAGCTGATAGTGGTTGTGACAAAGCAGATTGAGCCTGATCAAGATATCTGATGGGGTTGGGTGGGGTTTTGGAGCACGATATTCAGGGGCAGGGAGGTTAATGCCCTAAGAGAGCTTGAAAAGAACCCCCTCAAAGAGCTTGCTTTAAGCCTTCGAGGGGGTGTTCTCCTTCAGTATCAAAAAACCCAGAAAGGAGAACATACAGTGTATCAGGCTCTGCTCCGTGATCCAAGATTCTTTCAGTTCCTCTCCGCATGTGATGATGAGTTGGCCGAGGAAGCTCGCCAGGGGGGCTGCCCTCGTTGTGGAGGCCGTCTGCACAGGGCCGACTATCCCCGAAAGCCTCGGGGTGGGCCGCAGGAGATGGATTCAGAGATGGTCTTTCGGCGAAGCTTCTGCTGCGCTCGGTGTCGGCATCGCCTGACTCCGGGTTCTGTGCTCTTTTTCGGTCGCCGGGTTTACTGCGGAGTCGTGGTGATCCTGATCGAGATGATGCGCCGGGGAGTGAGCTCCGCCCGCCTTACGTCTCTGCAGGAGCACATCGGGATCAGTGCCCGCACACTCAGGCGTTGGCGAAGCTGGTGGCAGACCACCTTCGCCCGGAGCGGGTTCTGGCGGTTGATCCAGGGACGGCTTCGGCATCCTATATCAGCTTCTGATCTGCCGCTGGCCTTACTCGACTCTTTCTCCGGCAACGCCCGTTCCCGCCTGCTGGCTTTGCTCCGTTTGCTGCTGCCGATCACGGTGGGATCGCCCGATCCTGCTCTTGTTCTGTGAGGGCCCGGATCGCGGGCTCAAAAACCCGCAGAGGATGCCCCATGACGAACTGAGATCGACCACATAGGATGCGCACCGTCGTGAGAACGAGCCGGTTGAGGTCGTTCAAAGGAGGGTGTGCACATCATGCTGGATCATCCTGGACCGTCGCTGCCTGAACGGTGGGCCAGACTGCGTTTTTCAGTCGTGGGGCCGTTGCTGGCTGCTCCTGCGGGCCCCGGCGAGCTACGGGGCGAGCTGGAGAAACTGGCAAACAAGACCTGGCTCCATCCCGTAACCGGTGAGCCCATCCGGTTTGCCTTTTCCACCGTCGAACGCTGGTATCATCAGGCACGCCGGGCCAGGGAAGATCCGGTAGGGGCGCTCGGTCGCAAGATCCGCAAGGACGCCGGCCGGCAAAAGGCGATGGGGGAAGGGCTCTGTCAGGAACTCATCAAGCAGTACGGTGCCCATAAGAGCTGGAGCTATCGCCTCCACTACGACAACCTCGCCGCCCTGGTTGCCGTCGACACCGAACTCGGCCCTCTGCCTTCCTACTCCACCGTACGTCGTTACATGCATGCCCGGGGGCTTGTGAAAAGACGCCGCCTGGCCGGTGTCGATGTCCACGGAGCCCGTCGAGCCGAGGCCCGACTTGAAGAGCGTGAGGTGCGCAGCTTCGAAGCTGAACACGTCCACGCACTCTGGCACCTCGACTACCACCATGGCTCCCGCAAGGTCCTCACCCCCCGGGGACAGTGGGTCACTCCGCTGGCCATGGGCGTTCTCGACGACCACTCCCGTCTGGCCTGCCATGTGCAGTGGTATCTGGCCGAGACGGCCGAGAACCTCATCCACGGGCTCTGTCAGGCTTTCCAGAAACGCGGTCTTCCGCGCTCACTGCTCACCGACAACGGCTCGGCCATGATCGCGGGTGAGACCACCCAGGGACTGGTGCGTCTCTCCATCGTTCACCGCACGACGTTACCGTATTCACCGTACCAGAATGGTAAGCAGGAAAACTTCTGGGCTCAGCTCGAAGGCCGTATGTTCTCCATGCTCGAAGGGGTCCCCGATCTGAGCCTGGGCATGCTCAACGAGGCTACCCAGGCCTGGGTGGAGATGGAGTACCACCGCCGCCTTCACTCCGAGATCAAACAGACTCCTCTGGAGCGATACCTCAACGCATCCAACGTTGGTCGCCGGTGCCCCGACAGCGAGAACCTCCGCCTGGCCTTCACCACCGAAACGAAACGTACCCTGCGCCGCTCCGATTGCACCGTCTCCATCGAGGGGCGCCGCTTCGAGGTCCCGGCCCGCTACCGGGATCTCCCGCGTCCCACTCTCCGCTACGCCTCCTGGAACCTTACCTACGTCTGGATGGTGGATGAACGAACCGGCGCCTCCCTCTGCCGCCTCTACCCACTCGACAAGACCAGGAACGCCGACGGCCAGAGGCGCACCATCCCCACTCGGCACGACCCCACGGACCTGCCCGAGCCGGAACCCGGCATGGCCCCGCTTCTTGAACAGCTCATGGCCGACTACGCAGCCACCGGGCTCCCGCCCGCCTATCTGACCAAAGACGACACCGTCTCAGACCCCGAGGAAACCCCATGAACCAGAAACTGCTGGCCCTCTACGGACTCAAATGGAACCCCTTTGCCCCCAACGTGCCTGTTGAAGCCCTGATCCGTTCACCCGAGATCGACAACTTCTGCTGGCGGGTAGAAAACCTGACCCAAGAAGGGGGCTTTGCCCTCATCATGGGTGAGCCCGGCCTTGGCAAGTCGGTTGCCCTGCGCATACTCACCGACAAACTCCGGGATCAGCGCGAACTCTCCGTCGGCATCCTTACCCGGCCCCAGGCGAGCCTGCAGGACTTCTACCGCGAACTCGGGGCTATCTTCGATGTCCAGCTTGCCCCCCACAACCGATGGGCAGGCACCCGTGTACTCAGAGAACGATGGCAGAAGCACATCGACGCAGCTCTTCTGCGCTCCGTCCTGGTTATCGACGAAGCCCAGGAAATGTCCCCCAGCGTACTCAATGAACTGCGCCTGCTTGCCGCCATCGACCTCGACTCCCGGTGCCTGCTCACCGTCGTGCTCGCCGGCGACCTGAGGCTGACCGACAAGTTCCGCACCCAGGATCTCCTGCCCCTGGGCAGTCGCATCCGTGTCCGTCTCGCCCTCACACCCACCACACCACAGCAACTTCATGACTGCCTGAACCATGTCCTGACCCAGGCCGGCAACCCACGCCTGATGACTCCTGAGCTCATGACCACTCTGACCGAACATGCGGCCGGTAACTACCGCATCCTCATGACCATGGCCGGTGAGCTGCTTGATGTTGCCGTACAACGCGATGCTGATCAGATGGATGAGAAACTCTACCTGGAAGTCTTCGCCGTCCCCAATACCCAAAAGGGACGCACTAAATCGGTGGCGCGCTGATGAGGTTGACCATCAAATAACGTGAACTACGGACCATCAATTATCGCGATCCTGCTCAATTGCACCTGGATTGTGAATCCCAGTCGAGTATGTGCCTGAAAGTATTCAGTTATTTGGTGCAACTTACACGAGGAAGCCGGTGCACCAAGTATCCCATTGTGCTGTTTGAATCGTTGAGGTAAATCGATCGCCAGACCTACATATAGAAGCTCATGTGATGAAGTATCCCAAAAAAAATAGAGACCGGAAGATGACCATCCGTATCCATTGGCCGGGCAACAAATATCATCAAGCGCAGCCGATATTCCATCTCGCTCATCCCAACAGTACGTGTCCAGAATCATCGTTGCTAACATGCCTCCCTATACCTCCCTTCGGTACCTTCGACAGACCTATATGATAGATCACAACAAGCAATCACAGTTGGGGAACTCCAGTATTTACTCTGGGATCGTTGAAAGAAATCGTGCGAACCATACTGCTCAAATAGAGTCCCATTCACGGATACCAGCTTTGCTTGTGAGCTTAAAAATAGTCGGTTTATTACGCCGGTTAACGATCTCTACAATATCCTCCCAGTACTTAAAAACCATGATATGCTGCTCCTTAAACGGGAGGTCTGAGAGTTGGGGGGCGATAATGGCAGTTAATCCAGCCTCAAGGTAAGCTCTTCGTTTGGCAGCATTTCGCACCATTGCTCGGTCCGCTGAAAAACCGATAAACCCTCGCTCTGCACACATGGAAATCCATGTTGGATCGGGAGTACCGGGTCCAAACTCCTCTCGTACTCTTAGATATCTGTGTTCAGGGTAAAGCTCTCGTAATGCCCCGACTATTCTTGGACTTACTCCTTCGTCGCACATGAAGGTGAGGATCATTATGTTACTCTATAAGTTTCCTCAAAGAGACACGCTGCTGATATTTCCTCCAAGGTAACATCATACCAGTCTGCGATTATGTCATCCCCCTCACCCCTTGTAGCAGCATCATGGATCATATATGTAGGCACTCCTGAATGAGCGCATATCGGAGCACCAAAAGACCTCATTCGGTCAACGATTACTGGAGAATCAGGTCCAAGAGGCCACCACCTGATAGCAAGGCTTCTCTCATCGAATTCGATTTTCTCTAGGTACCGTTCGACTACCGGTGGTAGATACAACTTTCGTGAACCTGATAGGTCTGCCAGTCCGATGACTGGATCATCGATATATAGGCCCTTGCCCTTCTTGTCCCGACGGAGTCTTTGGAGGGCCTTCTTAAAAGCGAATGGGTGTTCACTCCCATATAGATCTATCAATTCCTTTGCCGCATTCCGCACAGTCGAGAGGTGGAAGCCCTCCTTCACGAGTCGGCTTACCAGCAGCAATTCCATCAGTTGAAGGAATGTGATTACGCTTTGGCCTCCCACATTTGGCAAGACCTGCTTTACTACTGGTGGCTGTGTACCAATCCGGTCCCCTTTCAATCGATAGGTATAACCTTCGATCCAGTAATTCATTTTAGTCCATGAAACTTGAACGAGATCAGCTGCCTCTGCTCGCGTATACAAACCCACTCCAAGCAATCGTGTCTCCGATTTTATCACCCGGCCGATCATCTCATATCCCTCATTTTCTGGTGTTTGAGCATCATTATGATCAGGTACAACCTCGGTATCAAATCCGTTCCGAGTGATTAGTCTCAGCCCACTGATTTCGGAAGTATTTCCAATTAGTCACAATTCCGGATCCTTCGGCACTATCCGATCTTGCCTCAGTGTTCCTTTATGAGGCCGGTACAGCTGAAATGGGGCCACACCACTATTGGAATCTATCGGAGAATCCAACGATGGTCTGTCCATTACACAAGGGATACCAATGAGCTTCATCCGCTTTACTTGAGGATAGTACACCCATATATACCCTGAGTCACAACCGAACCCCGAACCCGTATAAGGCGCGGGTCGGGGTGCCGCCTCCAACCTTAGACGGCACATCTAGGTGTAGTGAGGCCTGCCCCCCCGAATAATACCATCCGATCAATAACATCGCTTTCAGTCCTATTCAGTAGATAGAAACTCGATGCTCCACAATGAGGTCTTTTGACTATTACTTATGAAGGTAAAAATGGCTTGAAATAAAAGAGGCAGAATACGTGTAACTCGTTGTGGTTCCATGCAGACGGAGTTTTTCGGGGGGACAACTATCCCTTTGGTCTTATAAACTCCTCAAATGCAGGAAAACCACGTAATGACTCAAGGTCCACATCCCTATGAAGCCACAACCCGAACTCCACACCTTTGCCGTAAGCTTCTTTCAATAAATTGACAGCTCTTTGTTTCTCCCCTAAAAGAGCATAGATGCATGCGTGATAGTATTGAAGAGAGCCAAAGTCATACTTATCTGAACCAAATATTTCCTCCAGCAGATCCATACGGTAGTGTGCTTCGTCATGATCGTTTCTCCGAACAGCTAAGCAACCAAGCCATCTGTTGTAGACATCCGGAACTTCCTTGTTTAATTCGGAATAAATTGAGTAGGACTCATCCCATTGTTCAGCCGCGTAAAGTGTACGTGCAAGACCAGCACGATTAGTTCGTGTCAGTCTTTCATCATCTGGCAGAGAACGATACCACTCGATAATACTATTCAAGATTTCTTCAGAAGCTTCTGAATAACCATGTGCACGATATTCCAATGCCAAATTGTGGCGAGCACCAAGTTCCCCTGGGAATGGGAAACCTCGTACCAGCAATTTATTAACTTGTTTTACTTTTCCTAATGCAGCTAAAGCGAAGGCTTCCCGTCTTACAGATCTGTCCCAATCAGGATGTATTTTCTGATCCCACCTTGCTATTTTCAGTTCTTTCCGGTGCTCTCCGAGCATATGAAGACAGGTAGTATAAACGCTCCAGTACCCACCCCATTCTCTTAACCATCCCCTTTCAGGATCCATCTGTTCCAGATATTCTACCGCTAATTGGGGTCGGTTAGTTCTCCGAGCACAAAGTGCTGCACTGTAATTGGCTTCGGACCCCACTAACGCCTGCTCAACAGCGACATCAAACTGACGCTCTCGATTGCCCTTTAGATAAGCATTGTAATACTCCACATGTAGTATTTCTGCTGGTGTAAGTGATTCGCTTCTCGCCTGCAAAACACCAACGAGAGAATCGAGCTCCGTAGATCTACCATAATTACTCAATACAGGCATAACCCATATTAGAGGAGTTAACCAGGATGTATCCAGAGCATGTGCTTGGTAATGAAGTTGCAGGGCATCCAGTTGATTTTCGAAGAAAGTGTGCATCGCTCTATTGTAGAGACGATATGCTTCAAATGAAGTTGGTTGGCTCGATAATTCAGCCCAAGATCCAAATTGGGGATCGAGGTGGCTTGCGAGAACAGCCATTACACGTTGCTGCATTAAATTCATTATTTCCATAGGAACATCTGCATTGCCTTTAATATCCCTTATTGAGCTGATAAGCTCCAAGTTCTGTGCATTTATTATTTCTACTTCGAAGAATATCTCACTGGCCTGAATAAAATAGGATCCAGTGATAACAAGACCTGCTCCAGTTTCGAGCGCAAATTCCCGCAGCCGGTCCATGCCTTGAATCGTCTCTCCGTACTGACTTTCCAGATATTCAGTTGACTGAGATGCAATGTTTGTCGGTACAACATCAATTAAGTTGCGTTCACGCAAGCCATCGGTAAGGTAACCAGCTGCAATTCTTCCGAGGTCGTCTAGCGACTCATCACCAGTACGATTCTTGAATACTTCAACCGCTAGTCTATCAGGATCAAGATTTACACCACTTCTGGTCAGTATTAGTAATCCCGCTGTTATGATGACAAGAGGCAGAACAACCATAGTGACTCTCATTAACAGAGCTTTCTTCCGGCTTGCTTGTACTCTTCCCAATACACTTGTAATACCAACCGTACTGGTCTCCATCTCCTTTCGGATGCCTTTCAGGTCACTGATCACATCTCCGCAAGTCGGGTATCGCAGTTCGGGATCCTTCTCCAGCATCCGGGCGACCACGGCTTCAACCAATTCAGGTACATCGTCCCGCAACTTGGATAGCTTTGGTGGTTCATTGTTGATGATCGCGAAGAGGATCTCCGCTTCATTGGAGGCCTTGAACGGCAACTGGCCGGTGAGCAGTTCGTAAAACACGGCCCCCAAGGAGAAGACTTCACTCCGCCGGTCTATCGTCCTACCGCTGATCTGCTCAGGAGATGAATAAGAGAGAGTCCCCATCGTGGTGCCGGTTCTTGTGAGCTGGCTCCTGGACTCCAGGTGAGCCAGACCAAAATCCATTATCTTCACCCGACCCTCCATGTTCACCATGATGTTGGCGCTCTTCACGTCACGATGGAGGATACCCTTGTTGTGGGCAGCTTCTAGAGCCTCAGCTGCCTGCATGATGATATCGATCGCTTTACGGACAGACACGACTCCACTTTCAACCATATCTCTGATGGTCTTGCCCTCTACGTACTCCATGCAGATGAGTCGTGTATCGTCATCCTCGATGAATTCAAATACAGTTGTGATGTTGGGATGGTTCAGGCTGGAGGCTGACTGGGCTTCTCTGATAAATCGTTCCCGGGCCTCTTCATCTTCAGTGAGGTGACTGGAGAGGGTTTTAAGGGCAACCAGACGATGCAGGGTGGTGTCCTCGGCCTTGTAGACCACACCCATACCACCTTCACCGATCTTGTCGATGACCTGATACTGCCCGATAGTCTTGCCAATCATGGCATACAGTCTCCCTGGGACGGGGAATATGGAAATAATCAATAAGTGTTATTGCGCGAGAGTCTAACGTAGATGGGGAGACTATGTAAAAGGAAAGCGGGAGGGCCCTGCTCCCCGATTCTTGGTCCAGAGCCACTCTCATTCTGAACCAGGTTTGAGGGCAAGAGCCCGGATCGCAGTCAAACTTAAGACCTGTGCGTCGTCAGAGTTAATCGGAACAAGCTCGGCCAAAACTAAGAGACACTTTTCACGGTTAACAGATTCTCCTCACTGTCCTCCGACATCCTCCACCTGTCCCCCCGAATAATTCCATCCAACCAAGAGCTTAGCTCTCTGTTTCACACTGAGATTGAATTCGAGCAGTTTCACATGGGAAATATTCGGCATCAGTCGGTATCAGTTGGGATCTGCGCCCCAAACTGCGCCCCAAACTGCGCCCCAAATAGATCATAATAGGTCCCAAATAACCAAATAGATCATAATAGCTCATATTCGAAAACGTACTACTGGCGCTGGATCCGCATGGTTATTGGGTTTCTGTGAAAATACCGCCGAAGACTTAAAATCCCCTATCCTAACGGGTGTGCGGGTTCGACTCCCGCCCCCGGCACCATCTATACCTGCAAAATCCGATATAAGGATATCTTAGCAAGAAAGTATTGATATCAAACTGCTATCATGGTCCTCTTCTATTTGTAGCTATTATAATTACTTGCGACTAAAGGTATTATTAGATGTCAGTGCACGAGAATAGTTTATTAATATGTCAAAGAAAGCTATAAATCTTGCACCCGACTATGAAGTACACCAATTGTATAAAACAAGAATGCAACGTCGAGTGGTACAAACGCTTCTTTTTGTTGCTATAGTCTTTTTCCTGTTTGTTTTCCCGCAGGACATATTAGACAGCATTCTTTACACTATCGCTTCTCAGCGAGTACAGTGGCTAACTACTATTTTAGGAGCTGTCGGTAATATCACAGTCGCCTGGGTACTATCATATTTACTTTTTTCCTCGGATAGTGCATTCAAAGGTTCAAGTAAAACTGCTAAATGGGCTCGTTCGCAGTATGCGTCTGTGGCTGCAAAAGAGAAGTTTAATTGCACAGATGGTCAAGCTAGTACCCTCTGGTTTAAATACTTTGATACCTGGGGTCTTCCAAATAGCCCAAATCATACCTTACTTGTTACTTCTTATTCTGCATCATATTCGGCTAGAGCAGTCTTCTTCCTTCAGCGAGCGCTTCTAATATTTCTTGGATTAATTATCCTCTCCATTGGTCTACACTGGTTTTTGTTCGATACATATCTTGGAGAAGAAGGCTCAATTCAGATAGTAATACATATTTTAGTCGTTATGCTCTTCGGCGCCAGTTACGTATTCCTTAGGATAACAAATCGCATTGCCAAGGTTGGAAACCAAGCGACCGGTTGTTGGGCACGTATTGAGAATGTATTTGAAAGATCACGTACGATGTTTGAGCATGAAATTCTCAATCACGTATCTTCCCTCGAGGCTGCACTAGACAAGGTAGCAGATCTTCGTATAGAACTGTTGTCCCCCCGAATAATTCCATCCGACCAATAACATTGCTTTCTGTTTCATATTATAGATCGAAACTCGACGCTCCACAGGGAGATCTTTCGACTACTACTTATGAATGAAAAAGAGCTTGGAACAAAAGAGGCAGCATCCGTGTAACTCGTTACGGTTCAAGGCAGACGGGATTATTCGGGGGGACAGGCCTATTCTCTAGTCTGCCCCTTAGGCGGTGTGGGTAGTACTGAGCGATTATTAATTCACTCAGGCAATGGTAGGTCAGAATTGAAGATATCGACTGCCATGAGCCATGAGCCGTCCTCTTGCTTGCGCAATATTTCAATGAATTTCCCAGTGTCCGAAATGGACACTCCTTCAAACACCATCGTTGATTTAAATATTCCTCTTACATAGGCCAGGTCACCACACCCATCCACTTCCAAGGTCGTAAGCTCCATCGCAGTAATCTCAGGATATCCTTCGAACCATGCTCTAACTGTCTGTATACCTTCTAGAGCGGGCATGTTCGGCGGCATCACGACTGTATTCTCAGTGTACAGTGCCTCCAGTGCTTCGAAGTCCCTCGCCAATACAAGTTGTGTCCAAACATTATGGAATGACTCTATGGCCGCCTCGTCTTCCGCCGTTAGACCAGCAGGAGTAGTGGAGCAGGCCGTGAGCACAAGTGCAAGCGCAGCAATGCCAAGTACGAATCGGTGCTTCATTAGCTACCTCCCCGTGAAGGATAAGAAGCTGAATTTTCGCCCCGATTGTAGCAGTTCACAGTTTGCCAAGTAAAGCGACCTAGCGGGCACTCCCCTGACTGCCCGTCGTCCATATGGTTTCGTAGGGGAGTGAGCTGTCTGGAAAGTTCCGTTCTTGGCTCCAATGCTCCTCCCCGACGATACAGATATGATTCTGGGGACCGCACCAGACCGCATGCAGGTAATACCCGTCCAGAGTCGCTGGTCCCAGAGGATCCAGGATGGAACCGCAGCTGACAATGATCAGAAGAGCGATTCCGAACAGTGAAGCACCTGTGATACTGCGTACGTGAGCACCCATTAGATTGCTCCGCATGCTGGAGATAGCACGAGTATCGCACCTGCGCCGAGTAACAATTCTACAGTATTCAGATTCTCAAAAAAATATGGGGTGACCTGGTGATTGTACAATGCCAGCGTAGCGGGTCAATTGGTCTCTGCGACAGTAATGACAGGATGAATCCCGTGTGCCAGATATGTGCCAAACTCTGTTCCGGTAGGGGCCGGTGGTGACCGGTTGGGACCGATCGCTGTCTCATCCAGAAGCCTTTACTGATGCGGTTTTGTCCGGTACTGACCGGTCGGGACCGGTGGGGGCATAGTGGCCCGGGCCTGCCTTACACGCAGGAAGTCACTGGTTCGAATCCGGTATCGCCCACCAGCAACTTTTTTTACTTCAGAACCTCCCGGAGTATTTCAGTTAGAATCTTATGTAC
>SDBT01013713.1_pt1 | contig 12964 bp, 22 predicted proteins | sample 2277101 | NCBI WGS metagenome assembly SDBT01 (sample SAMN10404973, study PRJNA504765) | marine sediment metagenome | isolation source: marine sediment core GS10_PC15, 103 cmbsf | place: Arctic Ocean: Southern Knipovich Ridge | collected 2010 | reverse complement strand
GCTATGTGGCGCTTGATAAATCCAAGCGGCAAATAGAACAGGCGTTGCTTGCGGCCCCCGAGAACGAAACCGACGCCGACATAGCCAAAGAGTTCTATCCCGAGAACGACGAGGATGTTGTTGAAGGCGAGCTAGTCGAGGGCGAACCGAAGGCGGAAGCCATCACGCCCACGATTGATCTGCCGCAGGCCGACGAGCCCGAACCGCCACCGGAGGAGGAACCGCCCGAAACCGGCGAGCCGCCGTTTGCGAATGGTGGAGGCAAGCCGCTTGCGGAGCCCGATCCCGACGCCGACGCCCCTATCACCGAGGCGCAGCGAGGAATGATATTCGCCTTGCTTCGTGAGTTGGGAATGAAGGATCAGGAACGCGCAAAGATATGGGCGAAAGGCATCCTATTGGTCGATTACGGTATCGACGACGCCAGCCTTAGCAGCGATAAGCCCAACTCTATCACCCGAGCACAGGCCAGCGCGCTCATAGAAACCATCAACGTGCGTGTCGAGCGGATGCACAAGCACAAGCAGGACGAACCTCCTCCGCCTCGAACGGGGGAGACAGCGGAGACGGCGGCGGAACCCCCGGGCCGGGAACCGCCGCCCGAACCGCCCGATCCGGAGAAGGAAAAGGTTATCGAGTGGCTGGCCGAAGCATGTACTGGCAAGAATCCCGACATCGACGCAAAGAGCGCCAAGTTCCAATGCGAGCACATCTGTACGCAGATGGCGTTTGCCTCGATCTCACAGGCCGACGTAACCGCGCTGAATAGGCTGAAAGAAACGATCATGAAGAAAGCAAGGGTTGTGAAGGAGGAACCAAAACCCGGCAACCTATTCTAACAGGAGGGCACAATGAAGATTGTCAAGCTATCTGCTGAAAATGTGAAGAAACTAAGGGCCGTCGAGATCACGCCCGATGGAAACATGGTTGTCATCAGCGGCAAGAATGGAGCCGGCAAAACATCCGTTCTCGATGCAATATGGTATGCGCTCGGTGGCAAGAGGGCGGCGAAGGATGCGACCAAGCCCGTAAGAGAAGGTGAGAGCAAGGCCCATGCCACGCTCGACCTGGGCGATCTCAAAGTCATCCGCAAATGGACGGCCAAAGGAACAACGTCGCTCACAGTCGAGAGCACGAACGGCGCGAAGCACGACAAGCCACAGACCATACTCGATGCGCTCATTGGAGAGCTCTCGTTTGACCCGCTCGCATTCGCCGAGATGCCGGAGAGGGAGCAAGTCGAGGCTCTGCTGCATGTGCTCAAGCTGGACATCAACCCCGAGGAGATAGACGAGAATCGCAAGGCCGCATACGGCGAGCGAACCGATGTCAATAGGGACATAAGGAAGATCGAGGCTCAACTGGCGGGCCTGACTCCGCCCGAGGACGACGTGCCCGATAAAGAAATATCGAGCACGGACCTCATAGACAAATTGAATGCCGCCCATGCTCTCGACACGGAGAACGGCAACAAGCGGAACGAACTCAAAACGATGCTCAAGGAGGCGTCCGAACTCAAGGACGAAATCGAGGACGCAGAGCGGGAACTTGCCAACAAGCGGCGCACCCTCGAGGCCATGATTAAACAGGGCAAAGACTTTCGCGAAGTTGTCGATGCGCTTGTCGATCCCGCCTTCGAGGAAATCCAGGATAGACTCAACAGCGTCGAGGAAAATAACCGGCGGATACGAGCGTCCAATCAATACAGGATGCTCCAGGTCGAACGGGAAGCCGGGCAGAAACAACACGCCGTGCTCTCACAGAAGATCGAACGCCTCGACAAGAAGAAGGCCGATGCGATCAAGGCCGCGGACTTCCCGATCGACGGCCTATCGTTCGATGAGAACGGCGTCACATACAACGGGCTCCCCTTCAAGCAATCCAGCGCGTCCGAGCAACTGCGCGTGTCTCTCGCAATCGCTATGGCCCTGAACCCAAAGTTAAGGGTAATCAGGATAACCGATGGCAGCCTTCTCGACTCCGATAACTTCGCGCTGATCGAGAACATGGCGAAGGCGAAAGACTTTCAGGTGTGGATCGAGATGGTCGATGAATCCGGCAAGCTCGGCGTCGTCATTGAGGATGGCGCCGTAAAAACTTGACAGGCGATAGGGGGCGAGTTAGACCTGTGCCAGAAATAGCATACGAGCCAAAGAAGTTCAGAGCCGGGTCGGTAGAGACGATCCGAACAGCGAGAAGCATCATTGCCGAATACCAACAGCAAGGGTACTCGCTCACCCTGCGGCAGTTGTATTACCAGTTCGTCGCCCGAGGGCTGATCGAAAACACTGAACGCAGCTATAAGCGGATCGGTAAAACGATCAACGACGCTCGCATGGCCGGGCGCATAGACTGGAACGCTATCGAAGATCGAACGCGCTGGCTACGGTCGCAATCACATTGGGACAACCCAGCGGAAATTATACGGGATTGCGCTGAACAGTTCCAAGTCGATATGTGGGGGTCGCAGACGTTCCGGCCCGAAGTCTGGATCGAAAAGGATGCGCTTACCGGCGTGATCTCAGGAGTCTGCGAGCAGTATGATGTACCTTACTTCGCTTGCCGGGGTTACGTCTCACAGTCTGCGCAGTGGAGAGCGGGACAACGCTTCCTTGAGTACATCCAAGACGGACAGGTGCCTGTCATATTCCACTTTGGCGATCATGACCCGAGTGGAATGGATATGACCCGAGACAACCAAGACCGCTTATTGATTTTCGCAGAAGCATCGGTAGCCCAATGCAGAGTCCGTCGTCTCGCGCTTAATATGGATCAGGTGGAGCAGTACAACCCGCCGCCCAACCCGGCGAAGCTGACCGACACTCGTGCTCGTGACTATATCGACGAGTACGGCTCCGAGTCATGGGAGCTTGACGCGCTGGAACCAGCGGTCATTACCAAGCTGATTGAGGACAACATTCGGTCTCTCATCCAGACTGATGAATGGGACGCTGCGCTTGAAGAGCAGCGTGAAGCACGAGAGCAGATCAGAGAAATTGCAAATGGAATGTAAGGAATGACAGGCGATAGGGGGCGACCGGCCGGAGGCTTTAGAAAGGGGTCATCGTCAGAAGGAACCTCCGATTCGCTGCGATGCCGGCCATGCAGCGGATTCGCCTGTTACCAAACGAAAGGGGAGCAAAGCAATGGCATCTAACTTGCCGCCTGGATGCAAGACAGCATGTTGCCAGGAAGCAGGCCAGAAGATATTGCGGCGGAATACGCGGAAGTTGGCCTGTGCGACATGCTCAACGAAGCTGGCCTCTATCCAGAAGAGTACATGATAGTTGCTCAAGTTGGCTTGGCCGCTGTCATGGCTGCGAGAGGATACGCGAAATATCAGGTTGACGAAGCCCTTGCAAATGAGGCCGAAGCGAGGGCATCTGTCGAGTTTCCTGGTATACACTACGAGCCACCGAAAGAATAACCGGCGCATGGGGGGAGAGGGCTGCGCGCTGTGCCGAAAGAAATAAACGTAAGAGGCGGCTGGAAGCCGATGGTGAAGGCTATTACGAACGATGGACAACTCGTTCGTAAGGGGCCGTATGTCCAGTTGCTATACCGGAATATGTGTCTATGGGCCAGCCCCGGCGATGAAAGGAAGGACCCGCCCCGCTATTACGCCGATCCATTTCTCCTTAAAGGTCTTGTGTTCCCCCATAACAACCGTACTGTCGGCGACATGATCGAGATCACGCCGTATATGATTTATGGCTGGCTCCTCACGCTCGAGCGCATGAGGTTCATCCGGTTCTATCCGGTCGATGAGAAGGATTACCTTGTGTTGCTCAAGTATACGGTGGAACTCAGCAAACCCGGCGTGACCGAACTACCAAAGCCAGCGCCCGGCTACACACAGGAACGCTACATTCCCACATTCGAGAGATTCACCGACGAGCTTCCAACCGACGAGCTTCCGTTTGAAGGCGATCCCGGTCCCGATGAGCCGCCCGGCGACGATACGCCCGAGCCGCCGCCAGCCGATACCAATAACGAGTGCTGTCTTGCCGGCGACGCCAACAGGTACGGCCTGGACGATGCAGGATTCAATCGCGCGATCACTCCATACTGCGAGGTTCGACGCCGACGCGCATGGTGCTTTGGGCGCGACAGATGCGATAAGGCGATTATGGCCGTGATTAAGCGCGTGAAGAAACGGCAGGATGTCAGGGATTATCCAAGCTATCTGATGTCGGCGTTGCAGGAACATCTGGACGAGGACGCCGACACAATCAGACTGCCCGGCGTGCCGTATTCGACCGGGCCAGGAGGTTGAAAATGAGCCATAACATCACAGAGCGGCGCGCACAGTTTGTATATGATGCAGCGCGACTCGCGGCGCAAGCTGCGCGCGCGCCCATTATACCTGCATTATGGGAAGCGCGAGAGGAACCTTTCAAAGAGCAATTCCGAAAGGTAATTGTGCGACAATGCGGCGACCAACGCTCACAGTCTCCAGAGGAATTGCACGGAAGTTGGATGCAGGCTTATTTCGCAATGGGTTGGGTATATGGGCCTAAATATGATCGGGAAAAGAAACTTCACCCTGACCTTGTTCCCTATGCCGACCTTGGACAGTTGGAGCGTGATAAAGACGCTGTGTTCGTTGCATTGTGTGAGATTGCACGTCAATGGGTCTATTAAACCAAACTATCCGCATTGGGGATAACAAGGAGGACCACAAAATGAGAGCATCAGAAATATCAGGATTCGCAGTAATCGGCTGTCTCGTGGATGAGACAATTCTGTGACCACCAAATCAAGTGCGTAGAAACCCCGGAGGGTAAATGGGATTGCGCGGCACACCTCGCAGAAGCGCGAGTGTTTCTGTGCTCATACACCGAAGCCGACATTGTGCTGATGGATAGATATATGACGGGGAAATTGTATCTTACCATTCCTGTCGGCCCACACAACCCCCAAGGAACGGATGCAGATTTTGAGCCTCTGCCAGAGTTGAAAGACGAATTATGGGCGAACACGGCAGAAAGAATGAAAGGGTAGAGCCCCAATGAAATCACGCCCGATAATATTCAGCGGTGCGCTCGCGGGGGAAGTGAACACCGGCGCGAAGGATGTCACGAGAAGGCCGATCAAGTTTCGGCCAGCCGTGGTATCTCGCATAGAACAATGCTCCCTGTGTAAGGGGGGCGGCTTTGAATGGATTGAGTGTTGCAACGAACACTCAGGCTACGATATGCGCTCTCCCTGCCAATGCCGTTGGCCAAAATGTCCCCACGGCGAGCCCGGCGACGAGCTTTGGGTCAGAGAGGCGCATTATCTGTACGGCAAATGGGTTAAGAGCGGCCTCACGCCAACGGGGCGTCAAGCGTGGAGATTTGTACCGCTGCGGTGGGGAACCGCAAATTGCGTCTTTTACCCCGACAATCCGCCTGACAGCATATGCACAAAGAAAACGGAAGTCGGCTGGTTCAAGCGGCTCGCCCGGTTCATGCCTCGATGGGCGTCCCGAACGACGCTGACAGTCAAAGATGTCCGCGCCGAACGATTAGGGGATATCACGGAAGAGGACGCCAAGCGCGAGGGATTCGATTCGTCGCCGAGCGTACAGTCCTGCTCGATCCACACCGCCGCGTCGACATTGTACCCGATTCCTCTGGAGACCTCTAGCCGCTCGGAATTCATGGAATATTGGGACGCGATGTACGCCAAGAAACCGGAACTGCTGTCCGGCGCGAACCCTTGGGTCTGGCGAATCGAATTTGAAAGGAAGGGGATATGAGCGAAGACATTCACACACTACAAATGCTAGGCAAGATCAGGCGGCTGGAATACGACAGGGCGACTATGCGGGGGGCGGCCTACTTCGCCTTTATGACGCTCAACAGTGACGAAAACACACCGGCCGAACGGAGCAAGGAGGCCATAGAAAAGCTGGCGACAGCGTATGGCGAAACCGAGTAGCTCTGAGCCTTCGACAAGCTCAGAAACGTAGAGGAGGAAGCTAATGGGGATTATTCAAATAGTGTGCCTATCCATCGGTTGTGACATTGATGGATGCGACAACGGGAAAGACTTTTACGGCGAGGACTACAGCCAAGCCCAAGCCCGTGCTACAGACGAAGGGTGGGCGATCTGGACTGGGGGCGAGTGCCATTGTCCGGGGTGTGTAGAGCAGGCGATTCTATGAACGACACGGGCATCGAATGGGTTGACAAAACGTGGAATCCGATATTCGGATGCTGCGGCCCGGGCGGGACAAAGAAGAACCCGAAGCGGTGCTGGTATTGCTACGCTGAGGAGCTTACTCACCGCAAGCTATGGGACTGTGACTTGTGTAACTCATTCGAGCCCCACATCCATCCGGAACGCATCTACGAGCCGCTACAGCGCAAGAAGCCGACCACCATCTTTGTCGGCTCGATGTCGGATATGTGGGGCGACTGGGTACCCGCCGAATGGATCGAGGCCGTGTTGCAGGTGATCCGTGCCTGCCCGCAGCACATGTTCCTGGCGCTGACCAAGAATGGAATACGGTACTACGACTTCGACCTGCCAGAGAACCTGTGGTGTGGCGTGACGGTGACCCAGGCTCACGAGAAGAGCGAGGCGATAACTCTTCTTGCGACCTTGCGAAACAATGCGTTTATCAGCATGGAGCCAATGCTTGCCGACATTGGAGCCGCACTAAACGGGCTCGACACAATGCAGTTGCCAGCCATTCGTTGCCTAATCATCGGCCCCTTGAACAAGCGCGGCCACGATCCGGTGACGAAGCGCGAATGGGTCGAGCGCATAATCGAGATCGCGGGCGCGGCGGGAGTGCCCGTATTCCTGAAAAACGCGCTTTACGAAAAGGGCATCATGCCCGAGGCCGAAGTCAAGCAGCGGCAAGTGACGCCGTGGAGGGTGTGAAAATGGCTTACAATCCATCGCTAGAGGTCGCGGTCGCAAGGGACGCGGCAAAGAAACTTAAGGCAGAGGCAGAGGTCGGGTGTGTCGTGATCTATGTAAGCCGCAGCCGCCTCGGCATGGCCTCCTTCGGACACAATAAGGAACTGTGCGCCAAGATGGGCAAGCTCGGCGATCATCTGTTCGACGCGGCAATGGAGTTTTATAAGGGGGGCCAATGAACTATGCAGATACTCGCGATTGACCCTGGCACAACCGAATCGGCCTGGCTAGTCTACGATATGGAACAGCAGACAGCACATGAGATGGGCATTTGTGACAACGAAGCCATCATAGGCGTTCTTGATATGTGGGAATACGAGGTTGTTTGTGAATGGGTGGAATGTATGGGGATGCCGGTTGGAAGAACCACGTTCGAGACAGTCTATTGGATTGGCAAATTCTCCGAACACGCAGACCCGTTCCACCGCATAACTCGCCGAGAGATAAAGTTGCACCTGTGCGGGAATGCCCGCGCCAAGGATGCGAACGTGCGGCAAGCATTGCTCGACAGGTTTCCGGCAACGGGCGGCGGAAAGACTCCGCAAATTGGCACGAAACCGAAGCCGGGGCCGTTGTACGGGATACGGACACACCTATGGTCAGCGTTGGCCGTGGCGGTTGCGTATGCCGAACTCGGAGGCCAGGGCCGCGTCGTGGGAGTGAAGCCATGACCGATACCACCAAAATGACCTTCTCCGAGATTGACGCGAAGATTACAGAAATGGGATATACCCTTGAGATATGGCCCCCTCCGCGTCCAATGGATAAATGGGCCTACTGCATATACTATGGCATCGCCAATGGGGGTCGATTAGCAGCATATGATGGTAGCGCACCGTGTAAGTGGGGTGCGAGAAGGCATAAAACCGAACTCAGTGCCGCACAAGCAGCATTGCGTTGGGTAATAAAAGACGAAGCGGAGTCGGTTGCGATCCGCGCCGCCTACAGCTCGCGGCGGAATTCGTGAAAGCGTATATGGAGTGAAACCATGACCGCTCTTGAAAACCAAATCACCGCAACCCTGAAAAGTCTGGCTGTACCCGATTTCGAGCGCGCAAGCATCCCCAGGTGCCCCAAATGCGGCGCGCAAATGCGGGAGCTAAAGAAGTATCGCATTTGTGACAGCGAGAAGAAGCCGGGCATATGGTGGTGCGTCGATTGTAATGACCGACCCCCGAACCCCATGCCAATGCTCACTCAAAGATAGGCCATGTATCCATGCGAAGGCATCGGGCGCAACGGGAGAAACCTGCAAGATAACCTTCGATGGCAAGCGATTCCGATGCAATCATACGAGATGGGTCCCTAAACCAGCGTCATGAAAGACTTCTTTGGACAAGCAATCAAGCCAGCATCGCGGTTTTCCAAAGGCTCGGCTCTATTTACGAGCCTTAACCAGCGATGGAAAACACCAAAGACATTATATAAACATCTCGCCGCCGAGTTTCATTTCGACTTCGACCCTTGCCCCTCAGAGCCTGACTTCGATGGCCTCACGATCGAATGGGGGAGATCCAATTTTGTAAATCCGCCTTATAACAACATCCCCGCATGGTGTAAGAAAGCGCAGGTTGAACATGAGAAGGGCAAAACAATCGTGATGCTTGTACCATCGCGCACGGATGTTGGATGGTGGCACGACTACGCGATGCAAGCAACTGAGATTCGATTTTGCAGGGGGCGATTGCGCTTTTTTGGCGCAACTGTAAACGCTCCATTTGCTAGTGCGCTCGTGATATGGAGGGAAAAATGACGATATACTTAGAGTGGTTTTTGCGGGAATGCACGGTTACATACGGCCAACTCCTTGACGGCAACGACGCCACCGCAGAGACTATAAGACACATGATGCTCGATGCCTTTTTCCTTGGCGGTAGGATGGCTGCGAGTCAAGCCGTTGACCATCTCACAGGGTTGCCGAATATGTACCCTAAACCAAGTCCTTAAAGTCCGCGGTCGCCTCATCCGGAACCGTCACGTCCCGATGCTGCTTACCACAGCCCGGCGCCTCGCGTGTGAACCGATACTTGGTATCCACCTCACCCGAAGCCTCACCGATCGCAGTATCAGGCTGCACGTCCAGGCTCACATTCGGTATCAGATCCAAATACCAATAGCCGTCCGCATCCGAAGCCGTGCTCGAGTGTGTCTTTGCCAGCACCGTCCCATGCGTAGCCCCGGTTATCCATGCCGACCGACTCGTTAGCTCGGCGCGCACTTTCACGCCCTCGATCGCAACGCCGGCCAAGTCCTTGAAGTAGCCGTAGACACGGCACACGTCCGGCGACTCGGGCGGAGTGACCGGAGAGCTGCCATCGCCGCTGCCGGTATAGGTCGCCGAGGCGTCGCCGCTGATCGCAAGGCTGTACGGGTTCGACCATGCGTAGCCCTGCCCGTAGACGTACACCTTGTAGTCGCCCTCATCCAGCAGGAACACCGCTTCTCCGCTCGCGTCTGTGATATCCCTTGCGACAAGTACGGTCCCGCCCGAATCGCGGATCTGCACGGTCGCTCCCAAGATCGGATCGGTGTCGCTGTCCTCTGCCGTCGCTGTAAAGACATAATCGCCGCGCCCGCTCTTGGCCGCAAGATCGTCAGTGTTGATCTGGCCCTCCTGTGGAGCGTTCTCGGCCGACGCGCAGGTCACACGGAAATGGTATTCATCGTTCAGACTCTCGTTCGTCACGCTCGACAGATCGAAAACGTAGCGGTACACGCCTGCTAAGTTCGTCGCGTCCACTTCCGACATCGCCACGGTCGCTGTGCCCGGCGACGCCTTGAATGTCATATCGCCGAAATCGAGATAGTAGTCGTCGCTCTGGCGCATGATCCGCAGATACACGTCCGACAGCCCGGTAAGCAGAGCCTTTGCGGAATCGACGAGCCCGGCTGTGAAGATCGGTTCGCTGCCACCGTTACGAATTATGAGAATCATCTGACATCATCTCCTTATGGCGTGGGCGTGGCCCCCGGGCCCACCTGAACATCAAACAGGCGCGGTATCTTGAATATCCGATCAAACCAACTCGCGTTCTCGGTTTTCAGAGAATCACCGGCAATGCACATTTCGGAGTCCATCCTATTCAGCGTCAACGTGACAGTCCCATCGTCGGCCACTGAGCGTGTCGCCTCAGTGTGAGCGCAACCAATACTCAGCATAGCAAGACACAGAATCAGGGCCGTTACTCGCAATGGAACCGCCCTGCCCTTGTAGTATTTGATCAGCATCGTTCAGCCGCCTACCTTATCTCGCATAGTCTCGGCACCCCCCAATGCGGTAACGCGATATGCGCCACGTTCTTGTCGCGGTATAGAATCGCCTGAATCCATGCGTAATGAAAAAACTCCAAGAGGATGTCGTAGAATTCCTCCAGATGCTCGATCGGGTCAGTCCTGGGATCGCACGCCTTTGCCTCCATGTGCAATGAGGTCGGCCAGCCGCCAACCGCAGCATTCAAGTCCGGGTCCCGATATCCGCTCATGATAATTACTTTGATCTTCTTCTTGAACTCCGGGTATCGCCCATTCAGGATGTCCCGCGCCGGCTGGAGTATCGTCGCAGAGAGCAGATACAGGTTGTTGATATGGATCTGTGTCGGCTGCAACTTATCCGCGAGTTGCGGGAAGTCCCTGGACACCAGAAACTCCTCCGTTCTGAAATTGCGCGTCAACTTCATGTCACTGATTAGAGGCATTCTCCCTATCTTCCTTCCGGGCCTTAACTAGAAACTTTACGTCTTGGCCGATCACAGCCAGCCTCTTGTCCACGTCATGATATTTTTCCGTGAGTTCATCCATCTTATCTTCCATATCATCGTGACGCGGACAGCGATACCCGCCGTTGCGCCTCCTATCGACCAAGCCCTTGACTGCGACCGTCCCGATTGACGAGAGCGCGCCAACGGCCAGTCCTGCCAGCCCTAAAACTGTCGGCTCATTCATCGGCATGGTTAATTTCCTTGACCAGCACCGGGTATCGTGGTAAAGTTAAGCATCATGAAAGAGTCCCGAAAATCTTCTTGTCTACGCTGGTTCGCAATCCTCGGCGCGATCGCCCTGTTCGCGCTGGTTGCTTTCTTTCTTGTCGGGGAGTCGCCGGGGGAGCAAGCCGCGTCCATCCTTTATGTTGGCGATTCGTGGGCCGCTGCCGTTCCTGGCGACGCTGACAGATGCGCGCTGAATAGAATCAAATTCAGTCGGATGCTCCAACTCATTGAGCATTGGCCGGACATCAAGTATTCCCGCGTTATCATCGTATGGGGAATTGCACAGCATCTCGGCGTGACGCGGACTCCCAAAGATGAGGTCGAGAAACAGATTGCGCGCATTGAAAAGCGAGCTGGAGATAAGTTTGGCGTCACCCCCGAAGTCGTGTCGCTGGATACAATGCTCTCGATGTTGGAAACGCCCCAATACTGCACGGACTCCCAACACATCAAGCCCCGCGCCTATTCCACCCTTTTTGAGAAAGCGCATATTCGGTTTCCTCGCTCCTAATTACCTCCGTATCATATAATCTGCGCGGCTGTTCCTCCGCCCGGCGTGGTGTACGTCACGATTAGCTCGGCTGCGTTGGCTGCGGCGTCGTCGTATGAGTAGAACTGGCGCAGCGTAGTGGCGCCGGCAGCCTCATCACATTCATAAATCCTGAACCCGACGTATTTGTTCTCAGCGTGGTCGGGATCATAATCGGCATGGTCAATGGCCTCTTGCATGACTGCCGTGAAATCCGGCGATTCATACCATGTGTCGGTAACCCATGCTTCCGGCTCCCAGTCCACCTCTACTGACCCTACGGCGATATTCCGCAGATTCGCGCCAGCGGCAAGGTACGTCGTATCGAATCCGGTTGGCGCCAGCTCCCATTTGTTATCATATATCAGACATTTAATCGGGCAGGTGATTGCGCCCGCAAAGTTGTTGTGGCTCTTGACGTGAAACTTGGCGGCAGTGATCGTCGAGCCTATGGGGATATCGAGCGCAAACCGCACAAAACCGTTGTGCTTATAAAGCGTTCCCTCATCATATTTGCCAAAGGTAACATGGCCTGTGTCGAATTCGTTGGTGTCTGCACCCCCATCCCGAAATTTGGCCCATGTATCATCGACGGAGTTCCCAAGCTCAAACGTGGGGTCAAGCACAAGCGGGAACTCATATTTTGATATGTCGGCAGGCAATGAGTATGTGAGAGTGTCCTCCGTCCATTCCGCCGAGACCGGCACATGCTCGTAGTCTCCCATTCCATCCTTGCTGTTGCTATGGGCCGTGGGCGGCTTTATCCATTCATCTTGCCAGCCCTCCGACTTCGTGTATCGGAAAACATATGCGGTCGGCGCTTTGTCCGAGGTCAGAACGATCTCGACCTTCACGCCGTATTCCTTGACCGTGAACCGGAGATCCGTGTCTGTCCAATAATTCGGATATTCGAGCCGATTAGACAGCGAGCTCGATATCGGCAACAGATGGTTCAGCGGCTCGAATTCGATCCACTGGTCCTTGTATTCGTAGCGGAACTTGCTCTCTCCGAATTTCGCTCTGAACAGATCTCCGCCAACCTCTTTCGAGAAGCCCGGCGTCAGAGTCGGCAGCATGTCCCTCTGCGTTTCCGGCGCAAAATTAGGCGCGATCTTGAATGTCTTTTGGATGGGGGCTCGCGCTGCAAAAACCCTTGCTATAGGTGCAAGGAAAACAGCCAGCAAGCCGAGGACAACGCGCTTGAGAAATTTCAGTCGATTCATCAATCTGAAGTCCCCCATACCGTAATTCGGAACTGCTTCATGAGCGCATTCGGATCGGCGGAGAGCACGAGGTAGATTGTTTTTCCGTTTGGGACAGTTGCATCATCGAATCCAGATATGATTACTATCTTGCCTCCGCTTGTCGTAATCGTGTCGATGGCTATAGCATTGGCGCCCGCTTGGAAGTCGTCCGCATAGCCAAGGATGCCAGTGATCTCATAGGAAGGGTTGTCCGTCTCAATCCGAATGGCTGTAATCGTGACACCGTTCGGGGCTTCCTCTCCGATGTACGCAAGCACAAATTGCTGGTC
>SDBT01013712.1_pt1 | contig 12964 bp, 9 predicted proteins | sample 2277101 | NCBI WGS metagenome assembly SDBT01 (sample SAMN10404973, study PRJNA504765) | marine sediment metagenome | isolation source: marine sediment core GS10_PC15, 103 cmbsf | place: Arctic Ocean: Southern Knipovich Ridge | collected 2010 | reverse complement strand
ATGCCGATCTCCTGCATGACTTGTTTGGCATAGGAATTGACTTCGGCCGGCGACGAGCCGGCGCTGTAGATCTCGACACCTTTTGGGGCGATAGTGCGGGCTAGACCTTCCGCCATCTGGCTTCGAGCCGAATTGGCAACGCAAAGGAACAAAACACCTTTCTTCGCCGCAGACATGGGAAATTCTCCAACGCATTCTAGGGCCGGGGCGCCAAGCCGGTCAAGGGCTTTGCCATATGTAAGCCGTCTCACAGCGGCACAAGCGACGAGCTTGTTCATCTATAGGCAGCGAGCCAGGCTCCTGGGAGCGGTTGGTGGGAAGGAGATACGAAGATGTCCGGCATTAGAGCAATTCCCTGGATGATTTGGTTAACTCTTGCGACGGCTCCTTTGGAAGCCGACGACCTGGAGATCGGGAAGCCATTTCCGACTCTCGCCTTGCCGTCTTTGAGCGATGGTAAGCATGCCTCGGTGGCCGACTTCCGAGGTCGCAAGCTCGTCCTGCATATCTGGGCCTCCTGGTGAGCCGGCTGCCGGAAGCACGTGCCCGTGTGGCACGACAAGACAAAACAACTCTTGGAAGAAGGAAAGGTCCAAGTTGCGGGAATCATCCAGGAGCAGCATCCCGAAAGGACCCGACTCTTCATGCAGTGGAAGCAAATGGAGTGGCCCATTTGTGTCGATTCTCTGAATTTGCTGGAAGTGACCGCGGTTCCCATCACCTTACTAATAGACGAGCAGGGCATCATTCGTTCGATTCAACCCAGTGACGACCAGTTCCAGGAGTTTCTGGGGCGTGAATACCCAAATCCCGACAACCGAGGGGCAAGTGGGCCGGGCCCTCCCAACCTCTCTCAAAAGGCGGACGCTTTGGTTCTGTGGGGAGGGGAGGCCCGACTCACGGAAGCCATCGAGACCTATGAGCGGCTTCTAATGGCCCAACCCGGTGACGGTCCGACTCATTTCCGGCTCGGCGTGGCTTACCGCAAGCGTTATGATTCCAGCCAACGGCAAGCTGGCGATTTTGCCCAAGCGGTGGAGCATTGGGGCCGGGCCTTGGACATCGATCCCAATCAGTACATCTGGCGTCGACGTATCCAGCAGTACGGACCACGTCTTGCCAAGCCGTACTCATTTTATGACTGGGTCACCGAGGCGCGCCGAGAGATCGAGGCCCGGGGAGACATCCCGATGGCCCTTTCCGTGGAGCCTGGCGGAGCGGAGTTTGCCCATCCAACGAAGAGTTTCGAGACCACTCGAACCGCCGAGGAGGAGCCGGATCCGCGCGGTCGCATTTTACGGGACGAAATGGGGCTCATTCTGGCCGAAACCACCGTGGTTCCTTCGGTGCTCGCGCCCGGCGACTCGAGCCGAATACATGTGACCTTTTGGCCCAATGAAGCCGTGAGGGGTCACTGGAACAACGAGGTCGACGAGTTGGTTTTCTGGGTGGACCCGCCTGACGGGTGGCAGGTCGACAGGCGTTATCTGACCGTACCCCTGCCTCCTTCTCCGGTAAGCCAGGAGCCCCGCCAGGTGGAATTCGAGCTCAAGAGCCCGCCCGGTTTCACCGGCTCGGTCTCCGTGCTTACGTACGCCCTCTACTATGTGTGCGAGGATGTAAACGGCACCTGCCTCTATCGTAGGCGAGATGTGCCGGTGGAGGTCCAGGTCAGGGCCAAGTAGTCGTTGCGCCGACCCCTCAGCTTACTGGGCCGACTTCGACCTCCAGGCCTTTTCCTCCTCTTTGAGAGTGCTCCACGCGGCTCAACACCCGAACCATGGCTATCGATACCAGCAAGCCCGCTTCTTCCTGCGGCTCGGGGAAAAGACGAACCGTCACTGACTCCCGACCGGCTTCCATTTTGAGGGAGTCTCCCTGAGCAACGAAGCCGAGGAGCACCGCGGTGTCATCGGAGAGCTTGTGAGCTTCGTAGCACCGCAGAGTCCTGTCTATGAATAGCGGGAAATTGCTCTCCGCCGGTGAATAGGTGAATCCGTAAACACCGCCGGGCAAGCGGTCTATTCCGTTTCCGCTTTCATCGTCTGTAACCAACCGGACGTGATTCTTGGACCGAAGTTCCTCGAATTGTTTTTCTAATGAGGCTTCCATTTTCAATACCCTCTCGAAAGAAATGCTCGGCCGCGTATCATAGCCGCGTTGGCCAACCGATTCAATTCCCGCACCTGCGTGAATCGTGCAGGGTACGGCGGAATGGCAAGAAACAGTTCTGTTGGGCGTTTTCTCCCTGGCTTTTGGAGGCGCCGGCTTCGGTGTTCTCTACGCGGCTCTCACCACCCAAAAAAAACAAAAGGATCGAGAAAACCGCAAGAACCAGTATCCCAAATCCCCTTGGATGTGGAGGAAAGACTGGGCCTACGGTCTGATCCAGCATTCCTCGAAATCGGAGATGAGACTTGCCTGGATTTTGAGCCTTGGGATTCTGCTTTTTTCTTCCGTTCTCGTCAGCAAGCTCTACGAGGAGTTCATCGAGCAAGATAACCGTGTCGCTCTGGTCGGGCCTACTTCGACGGCCTTCACCGAAGCCATGCGCCGAGTTTCCGGGGAAGAGCGTCACCAGCTGCGTCAAGACTCCAAGATAAGAATCCGCACCGATCTCCTGGCGCAATACTCGCTATAATGGCTAGTCTGAGATTATGCGGCAAGACGCCAGAGCTCATTTCAGTCGACGGATCGCGGCAGGCATTTTTCTGTGCGCCCTCGGGATCGCCGGATGCCAGGCGGGTGGGGCCGGGGAGCCTTCGGAGCCCAAGGCGGTCAAGCGGGCGGCCGAGCCTAACCGACCCAAGATCGTGGTGCTTGGCGATAGCCTGACTGCGGGACTGGGCGTCAGGTTGGATAGGGCATACCCGGCACGGCTTCAAGAGCGGCTCGACTCGGAGGGCTACGCCTTTGAAGTGGTGAACGCCGGGGTTTCAGGAGACACGTCAGCGGGCGGATTGAGCCGGCTCGACTGGGTTCTCGAAGGAGATGTTCGGATTCTCATTGTGGCGCTTGGGGCCAACGATGGTTTGCGGGGCCTTCCCGTCCCGGAAATGAAGCAGAATTTGTCTACCATCATCGAGCGGGCCACCGAGCGCCGGATTGCGGTCCTGCTCGCTGGAATGGAAGCTCCCCCCAATCTGGGAGAGACCTATACGTCGCAGTTCGGAGAGTCGTTCAGGGCGCTGGCGGGTGAGTATGATGTCGTTTTTTTCCCTTTTCTCTTGAGGGGCGTTGCCGGCGTTTCCAGCCTCAATCAGTCGGACGGCATCCATCCCAATGCCGAAGGGGCCCGCATTATCGCCGACCATATCTGGAGCTACCTCCGAGATATGCTGCCTGAGATATCAGAATCATGATCGAGCTCACAAACGTATCCAAGATCGTCACCAGTGGCAAGGAGCAACTCACCATTCTCCATCCGCTGGATCTCTTCGTGCCCTCCGGCCAGTTCCTCTCGATTTCCGGACCCTCTGGAAGTGGAAAGTCCACTCTTCTGGGGCTCATTGCCGGACTGGACTCACCGACCACCGGTCGGGTGGTCATCGACGGTGAGGACATTACCGTACTCGACGAAGATCGGTTGGCTCGGCTGCGCGGAGAAAAGATAGGCTACGTCTTCCAGTTCTTCCACTTGCTTCCCTCGCTGACCGCACTCGAGAACGTCCTGGTGCCCATGGAGATCGCCGGGATTGCGGAAGCCGGCAAAAAGGCCCTAGGCTTGCTGACGGATATAGGACTCGCCGAGCGAACCCATCACTATCCCTCCCAGCTTTCCGGTGGAGAGCAACAGCGCGTCGCCATTGCGCGGGCGCTCGCCAACGACCCGCCCATCCTGCTTGCCGACGAGCCCACCGGAAATCTCGACTGGGCCAACGGGCGGCGTATCATAGAGCTGCTGCTCGAGATCCACCAAAAAACAGGAACCACGATTGTGCTGGCAACTCATGACACCCAACTGACATCTCGGGCCGACGTCGTCTTGGCCTTACGGGGTGGAGCTGTGGAACGGATCCAAACTCAGGTTGGGGAGCCCAAGGAACCGGTTTTGGCTCGTCCGCCCGCGAGGGATTGAAGGTGCGTTTCGTCCTGCGCATGGCGGCTCGGGAAATACGGGCCTCGTGGAAGCGGCTTCTTTTTTTCTTCATTTCGATTTCAGTGGGCGTTGCTTCCATCGTTGCATTGCGCTCAGTCATTCAAACTGTCCGCTATACTCTGGCTCGAGAGTCCAGAGCCCTCACCGCTGCCGACATTCTCATTCGCTCCGATCGCCCCTGGAGCGAGGAGTCGAAAGCAATTTTCTCGGAGCGCTTTGCGCAACAGGGAGTTCAAGGTCAGATGGCCTCACTCGAGACCACCACCATGGTGCAGACCGAGGCGGAAAAAGGCAGCATGACGACCATGGTCGAGCTGCGGGCGCTCGAACCGGAATTTCCGTTTTACGGCAAGATAACCCTCGAAAGCGGAGAGGACTACCGCCACGAGCTTCTTGCCGGGCAAGGTGTTCTGGTGCGCGGTGAGCTGCTGACTCGGCTGGGGATCGAAGTCGGCGACCGTATCCTGATCGGGGGCCAGCCGTTTACGATTCGCGGCGCCATCATCAAGGAGGCGGGCCGAAGCATCAGCATGTTCAGCCTCGGACCGCGAGTACTCATCGACTATGCCGACCTCGACCGGACCGGCTTGGTTCGGTTCGGCAGTCGAGTGCGCTTCCAGCGACTGCTCAAAGTCGAGGAGCAGGCCATCGAGCCGCTGATCGAGCAGTTGCGGGAGGATTTCAAAGGGCAGTACGTACGGGTGCGCTCCTTTCAACAGACCGGAGACCGTATCGGCCGGAGGTTACAGCGGGCGGAGAATTACCTCAGTTTGGTAGGCTTCGTCATCTTGATCCTCGGAGGCATCGGCGTGTGGAGTGTGGTGCGGGTGTTCGTCCAGCAAAAGCTCAAGAGCATCGCGGTCCTCAAGTGCATCGGCGCCTCCACCCGAGAGATTCTCGCGACCTATTTGTTTCAAGTGCTGGGCCTGGGTTTTGCCGGAAGCCTCCTGGGTGTGGGATTGGCACAAGCGGTTGTGAGCGTGATTCCGCCAGACAGCTTCGGCGTGGAGGTCGAAGGGATCTCTTACGGGCTCACCGCCTCGGCGGTGGCGCAAGGGCTCGGAATCGGGATGTTGGTGTCGCTTCTTTTTTCACTGGTTCCATTGCTGGAAATCAAGCGGGTCAAGCCCCTGCTTTTGCTTCGTCCTGGAAGTGAAGTCGGCGCAAAGCTCGCAGGCGGGCGAGCCGGGGTTCGGAAGGCGCTTTCCCTTGCCCTGGAGAGACTGGATAGGAGGCAGGTTTCGGCTGCGCTGCTCGTGTTGCTGGCGCTGGTGGGGCTGGCCACCTGGCAGGCCGGGTCACTCCGGGCGGGTGCCTTTGTCACCCTCGGATTTGCGGGTGTTGCTATAGCCCTTTACTTGACCGGCTTGGCTCTGGTGAAGCTGGTGACTCCCCTCAGCCGTAGAGCTTGGTTCCCTTTGCGTCACGCGGTCATCAACGTCAGCCGGCCCGGCAATCAGACGCGGGTGATCCTTCTGGCGGTGGGATTGGGTGTTTTTTTCATCCTCACCATGCATACGATAGAGATCAACCTCCTGGAGCAATTCAACGTCGAGCTCGCAGACGATGCGCCCGATATGTTCCTGATCGACATCCAGCCCGATCAAGAAGAGCCGCTACGCAGCGTGGCCCGCTCTTTGGGAGCCGCCCAGATCAAGCTGGTTCCGGTGCTTCGGGCTCGAGTCACCGGCGTCGATGGACGAGAGATCCAGCTGGATGGATATGAGGAGGTTCGTGAGCACCACTGGCTGGCTCGAGAGTTCGTGGTAACTTTTCGTGACTATTTGGAGTCCAACGAGCGACTCCAGGAAGGACGGCTTTGGGACAGCTCATCGGCACCCGAGGCGGAGGTGTCCATCGAAGATAGCTTCGTCGAGGACTTCGGGATCCAATTGGGCGATACGATGCACTTCGATATTCTGGGTCGAGAGGTGAGCGCCCGAGTTACCAGCGTGCGCGATGTCGAGTGGAGCGACTCTCGAAACGGAGGCTTCATGCTGGTTTTCCGCCCCGGCACACTGGAAGGGGCGCCCCACACGTACCTCGGTTTCATCAAGGGCCCCGAGGACGCTGCGGTTCGAGGGCGGTTCCAGCGGGATCTCATATCCGGATTTCACAACATTTCGATCATCGATTTGCGCGACATCCTCGATACCCTGCGAGAAATCGTCGACAAGGTGTCGATGGCGGTTTCGGTGGTCGGGGCCATTGCTCTGTTCAGTGGGGGACTGATCTTGACCGGTTCGGTAGCCATGACCCGATTCCAACGTCGCTACGAGACCGCCATTTTCCGTACCTTGGGGGCGAGCAAGAAGAACGTGGTCATCATGATGCTGCTCGAGTACGCCACACTGGGAGCCCTCGCCGGCGCGGTTGGGGCGGTCTGTGCGGTGGTGATGAGCTGGGCCATGAGCTCCCAACTCCTGGAGATTGCCTGGAGTCCGGTGGTCCCTGCGAGCTTTTTAGCCGTCGTCGTCGCCGCCTTGGGCGTCGCCACCGTAGGTCTCACCGTCACACTCGATGTTTTGAGACACAAGCCCCTCGCCATCCTTCGCGCCGAGTGAAGTTGTAATCTACCCTCATTCTGCTCGATCGACCTAGAATGCGGCTTCCTCGGCCCGGGAAGCTAAAATAGGAAGAGAAGCAGGCAAATGGGACGCGCAACTTGGCTTTTGCTCACTGTGGCTCTTGCGCCGGTACAACCGATTTCCGAAATCAAAGTAGAAGGGAATCGCAATGTCCCCACCGAAGCGATCCTGTTTCACCTCCAACCGCTCGGTGCGAAGCCTTTGACCCAACCCTTGATCGCGGCAGCCTTCATGCGCTTGTGGGATACGGATCTTTTCGAGGACATCGAGTTCCGCCGGCAAGGCGCCGGAACGGACAAGACCCTCTTGATCGTAGTGGTTAAAGAAAAGCGGTGGCTTCGCGAGGTCCGTTCAGAGGGGGAGCATCTCTTCCGTACCGACACGGAGCTCCAACAAAAACTCTCCGAGGCCGGTGTCGACTTGCGTGCTCGGCGCCCTTTTGGTGAGGAGGACGCGCGGCGGGCCGCCGGGGCTTTGGACGAGATTCTGGGCAAGGACTACGAAGCTACCGGGCGCCTGGTTCCCGTCGGGCTGGACCGGGTCGATCTGGTCCTTTCGGTCGACAAGCTCGTACCGGTTCCCATCGGGACGATCGCGTTCGTTGGCAACCGAGCGCTCGACGATTCCCGGATTCGGAGCATCATGCAGCTCGAGACGTCCGGGTGGGTGAACCGTTTAATGGGACGTGGCCGCTTCGAGTCCGAGCGCTTGGAGGAGGATCTGGAGCGGATTCGCGACGCCTACCGTCGACGCGGTTTTATCAGTGCCGAGGTAGGGCCGGCCCGGATCGATGAGCAGGAGGGCGGAACCGTTGGCATCACGATCCCGATCCGAGAAGGTGCTCTTTACCATACCGGCTCGGTGGCCATCGATGCAGGCTTTCTTATCGAGGAGACGACGGTACGATCGTGGCTCTTGCTGACTCCTGGAGCTCCCTACAACGCGGTGGCCGTTCGGAGCGCCGTCGAGCGAATCGAGAATCACTACCGCGATGATGGATATGCAACCGTGGAAGTCGAGCTGGATGAAACTCTAGACCGGGCTACGAGGCAAGTCCATCTGGACCTTCAGGTGCGTCCGGGCCGGATCCAGACGTTCGGCCGCATCGACTTCAGCGGAAATTCCTGGGTTCGCGATCGACACCTTCGACAATATCTGAGGGCGTACGAAAAGGGCCGCTTCAGCGGTAAGGCGATTGCAACCGATGAGCGCACCTTGCCGGCGCTCGGACTCGTCGAATCCGTAGCTCCGGAGACGCGAGCAAGCACCACCCCCAACGTGGTCGACGTGATCTACCACGTTCGAGAGCGTCCCCGGTTCGAGTATTTCCTGGGAGGGAGCTCGAACGGCGTGCAAGGAACTTACGGCTCTCTATCCCTCACCGCTCGTGATTTGCTGGGGCGTGGAGAGAGCTGGGATCTCGAGGGAGATTTGGGAAACCGGTTCGGAAACTTCGCCATCGATTACCGGGATCCTTTTTCAATCGGCCGTCGACTCACCTGGGGCTCTTCGTTTGTGAGACAGGAGATCGAGTATCCGGACGAAACATCCGACGACTCGTCCAGCTTTTCGGTGCGTTTATTCAAGCCCTTGAGTGGTCGCTGGCAGGCCCAGAGCGGCTTTCAGTTGGCCAGTTTCGAGCTCGGCACGAGCTTGACCCTGCCGGTTCCCTATCTCACTCCTTTTATCGGTCAGAGGTTTCAAAGCCATGGAGTCAACTTATCTTTCGGCTACGAGGGGCGAAATCAGCCGGTTTTTCCTACCCGCGGAAGGCAACTGCTTTTTGGCACCGAAGTGGCTGGAGGAGCGCTGGGTGGGAACGTGAGCCTCGCCAACCTGAGATCTCGAGCGCAACAGTTGATCCCCTTGACCGGACGGCATTTCATCAGCCTTCGCGCCCGGGTCGATGCGGTTTGGCCCTTCGGGGAAACAAAGGAAGAGGGATTGCCGCGCTTCGAGCGGCTGTTCCTGGGCAGCGAGGACGACATGCGGGGATTCCCCATCCGCGAAGTCGGGCCCAAGACCGCGGAAGGTGTACCCATCGGCGGGGATCGCTTGGTCTACGCGAGTCTGGAGTACCAGTTCGCGCTATATCGCCGGGCTCGGCTGGTGGGCTTTTTCGACCTCGGCAACGTTTACGCCCTCGATCTACCCGACCAGGGTTTGCCGGCGTTGCGGTACGACGCGGGCGGAGAATTGCGCATCGAAGCTCCCATTCTGAGCGTTCCCTTGCGCTTCGGCTACGGGTTCAATCTCGATCGGCTTGCGGGCGAGCCAAAGGGGCGATTCTTCTTCTCGCTGTCGGCCCGCTTTTGACGATACGTTCTTTCGTAGACCCAGATTTGCTCCCGCCATTACGCCAAACTACACTTGCGCTGAATTTGACATCGAATAGGAGTGGCCTTTGAAGATGACTCCCTGCGCCCGGCATCGGCTGGGGGTATTGTTTTTCCTTTTGATTCCCTGGCTTTGCTCCTGCAGCCGGCAGGCGCCACCTGTGCCGGGGGCGTTTTTCTTTGTCGAGCACGTGCGTTCATCTGAGGACACCTTCAAACGAGCCGACCTTTCTTCTCTCCGCGATGAAGGGTACCTGGCCGCTCCGGTAACGGTGAGAGCCGATACCCGAATCAGTCTCACCCCGCCCCTGCCGTCACGGCTCGACTTCACCGTAGACCTGCCCTCCGATCCGGTAATTCGGTTCGCCATCGCCACCGCTACCCGGCGAAAGCTCGGTGACCGATCCCCTGTTGTATTCAGGATTCTCCTCAAAGATGAGAACCGACGGGAGACGGTGTTCCGGGAGGTGGTGAGACCCCGCCGCCGGAATCAGTGGCTCGACCGAGAGGTGCGGCTCGACTCTTGGTTGGGATCAACGATCCGGCTTACTTTCGAGACCAAACTTCTCGATTCCGAGAGCGGGACTTCGGCTGAGCGAGGTGAGCTCTTTCCCCTTTGGGCCAATCCGGTCCTGGCCAGTTTTAGTGGCGGCGGCAACGCTTCCAACATCATCTTGATATCCGTCGACTGCTTGCGGGCCGACCACGTGGGCGTTTACGGCTACCCGCGGGCCACCACCCCTCACATCGATCGGTTTGCTGAGAGCGGGGTGGTATTCGAAACGGCGCTGAGCACCGCGGGATCGACTCACCCTACCCACATGTCCATTTTTACCGGTCTTCTTCCATCTTTTCATGGGGCCACTCCGTTGCGGGAGCTCTCCCGCTCGGTGCCCTATCTTTCGGAGATACTCCGACAAGCCTCCTACCAAACGGACGCGGTGGTTACGGGTGCTTACCTCTCGCAGCACTTCGGGTTCAACCGGGGCTTCAACACCTATCGTTACGCGAGCCGACTGCGAGCGGGTGACGCCGTCGATATGGCGCTCGATGTGCTCGAACGGTCCGGAGAAGATAAGCACTTCCTGTTCCTGCATCTCATCGATGCTCACTGGCCTTATGACCCTCCTCCTGAGTTTCGGGAACGCTTTCGGACATCGGCACCGAACGTTCCCCACTTGCTCAACAAAGTGCTCGACCACGAGCCGCCGGATGATCCTGATGAGATAGACCAAATCGTGGCTCTATACGATGCCGAGATCGCTAATGCCGATCAAGAGCTCGGCCGCTTTTTCGATGAGCTCAAAGCCAGGGGACTCTACGACCGTTCGCTCATTATCTTGTTCGCCGATCACGGCGAAGCGTTTTACGAGCACGGACGCTGGCAGCACACGGTAGCGCTTTACGAGGAGGTCATCCGCATTCCCTTGATTGTGAAATGGCCCGGTAATTTACCGACCGGGCGGGTTACGACCCCGGTAAGCCAGGTCGGTATTTTCCCCACGGTTCTGGAAGAAGCAGGGGTGGATTTTAGCCCGCTGAGAGCCACCGGCTTGAAACAGTTTGTAGACGGGAGTGGGACACCGAGTGAGCCGGGAGCGGTGGTCAGCGAATGTGTCACCACTTGGAAGCCTGAGGTCGGGGCCATAAGGACGGTTTCCTTTAGAACCGACACAACCAAGTACATCGCTACTTTCAGGACCACGGCCGAAAGCACGATAGCCATAGGCGAAATTCTCGACGAAGAGCTCTACGACCTGGCCCGCGATCCAGACGAGATGCAAAACTTGTTGGAAGGCCCGGGTATGGACAGCGGACCTTATCAGGAACAGCTCCGTGCCTATCTTCGTGAGGCGAGAGAGTTCGAGCGGGGGAGGATGGGCGAGGAGGTGATACTGGACGACGCCATCCAGGATCAGCTCAAAGCCTTGGGCTATATAGACCCGCAATATCCTTAGTTGTTAGTTGCTCTGAAGCTCGAACTTCATGGACTCGACTGCTACCACGGTGTTTCTTCCGTGGAACTCGGCGTCGGCCTGCCGCGGGGTGGCAGAGTAGGTTAGGAGGAAACTGTTCAAACCCGGCTCGAGCAAATCGGCTGGGACCGTGAAGTGGTAATCATTCCATCCGGGTCGTAACTCGACCGTCCCCACCGGTTGCTCATTGACCGCCAGCTCCAGCTCGACCGGCTTTCCGACGGTGGTGAGCTCGAGTCTTGCTCGAAGCAGAACGCGGAAATCCATCGGTCTTCGGATGGGTATGCGTAGCCAGGAACGCCTGCCTCGCGAACGTCGAAAGCTCGTCCCCTCGTCTCGCTCGGGACCGTACCAGCCTGGACCGAACAACAAAGGGAAGCCGGCCGGTGTCTCGCCGAAATGGATTCGTCCTTTGAGCGAACGATTCCCCTCGATGAGCCAGATCCCTTTGAGATTGTCATAGAGCAGAGCCCAAAGATAGGGAGGCAACTTATCCGCTTGTCGAACCAGCCCCCGAAAGGCAACCTCTATTTGAGCCTGCGTCAGTTGCTCCAGGTTCACCGCTTGGTTTTTCTGTGCCACCAGCTCACTGTTGTAGATGTAGGCGAACTGCATGTTCCAAACGACCATTACGGCCAAGATGCAGGTCACGGGAAGCAGCGGCCGCCGGCGGGCAAAGTCGGTCATTTCGCCGAGCCCGAGCGCGAAGAACGGGGTCAGGGCGAGTAGCCGCCGTTGCCCGAAGGAGTCGGAGCCCCACCAATCCACGAACAAGCTGTTGACGTATGCGGACAGCAAGAACCCTGCGAAGAGGAGCAGTGCCAGGCGTCGATCGCGGCGCAGCCAAAGCCCCCAGCCGATTGCCGCGAAAAAGTAGAGGGGAGTCCAGGTGAAGAGTCCATGTCGCGGTGAAAGCAGGATCTCGACCAGGTGGGATTTTACCTGTACCAGCAGATTCATTCCGGCCAATTCGTTGGCGAACCCCGACCCGAACAGGGCCCACCAGAGTGCGGCTTGAAGGACGGCGAGAACGAACGGGGGCGACAGGTAGGCAGCTGCTTTGCCGAGCCGGTCGCGCTTGGACAAAACGAGATCGACGAGCGGTAACACCAGCAGCAGGCTGTGGTGGGCACGGATGAGGCACATGAGACCGCCGGCGGCTCCGGTCAGCAACCAGGCTTTGCGGTCGTCCCCGTTGCGGGCTCGTAGCCAGGAGAGCACGAACAAAGTGGCGGCAAAAACCGTCGCACCATGGGACATGAAAGGATTGGCAACGGTGTAGAAGTAAAGCGGGGTTGCCAGCCAAAGGGCGAGGACCGAAACGAGCGCCACCGCCGGACCATAGTACCGGCGTAGAGCTTGCTCGAGCAGAACCAGTGCCGCGAAACCGTATAGATACGTGGCGCTGGTAACCGCTGCTTGGTAAGGGGCAGAAAACCCATCTGCTTCGACCGGTGCTCCCAACCATGAGGCCACCAGCGTTGCCAGGTGTGCTATCAGCAGAAACGGCATCCAGAGGAGGCCGAGCCCGAACTGAACCCGGCTGGCGGGTACACCTTCGCCGGTCGAGACCGCACGGTATTCCAGCGCGTCGAAATCGTTGGTGAAATCGAAATCTCCGTCGAATAGAGGTGAGCGAGCGAGCACATAGTACTCCACGCCGTCTCCCCTCACGTAGGAGTAAACCGAGGGGTAGAACCAGAGCCCAGTGAGCACCAGCACCAGGCGCCATCCGTCGAGCCAGCCTTGCTGATTTCTGCCAAGGACGGCTGTCACCACCGCCGCGACCGCGGTTAGGACCAAGCTGCAAGTTAACAACCAATCCGGTGCCCCGGCCGCGGTGGCGAGCTTCGAGACGAAGCATAGCCCCGCCAGCCCATAGAAGATTCGTCTCATCAGACGGTACGGGGTAGCTCGGGAAGACACCGGGTTTGGACTCCTGCAAGCCTGGGACTCGTGGACGAA
>SDBT01013711.1_pt1 | contig 12964 bp, 8 predicted proteins | sample 2277101 | NCBI WGS metagenome assembly SDBT01 (sample SAMN10404973, study PRJNA504765) | marine sediment metagenome | isolation source: marine sediment core GS10_PC15, 103 cmbsf | place: Arctic Ocean: Southern Knipovich Ridge | collected 2010 | reverse complement strand
TTTGGCTCCTGCTTTTTCGAAAAGCTCGGCCCATTCATCGGCGTCGAACTTCTCGGCTGTAAACTTCGGAATCAAATCCTTATAACCGAATTCGGGTGTCAACTTGCCGAAGGTCTTCTCGAAATGCTGACGCGCCTCGCCTTTCGGGTCCTGGTACAAGGCGAATGAATACCATGTCGTGTTCGAGCCATAGGCGTGAACCGCATACGGCCCCCAGTGGGTGTAGATGCCGAACTTACCGTCGCGCAGCCACTTGGGGATCTCCTTGTACTCGCGGAGCGATTCCCACGTCGGCTCGTACTTTTTTACACCGGATTTACCTGCCTTGGTTAACTGCTCTTCCTGACAGCCGACAACAAGCAAGCCGATCAGGACCAGACAAATTAATGCTACCTTTTTCATTTCTTTTTCCTTTTCTGAATCCACAATTTAAATGTCATACCCTGATCATTTTACAGGCGCAAGAGAAATCTTCGTTTTCTCCTCGGCCTTGATCTTTAACCAGACAATAAGCTTTGTATTTCCTTCGACATCGTATTCGATACCGTACCTGAAGCCCTTGCCCCTCGCAACTTTCTTGCCGTTAATCCTCAAGGTAGGGTCATTGGGGCCCCAATTATCCACTACCAGAGCAAGATTGGCTAAGGGCCGTTTCTTGCTCGCGGCAAATTCGGCATTGAGCGTCGCCCCCTGCCTTTTAGCCTTCAGCAAGTAGGCCCTTTGAGTGTAATCATAACCATCGTTTTGATAAGCCGAGCCTGCCACCTTCATCTTGGGCGGCCGGTTCCACGATCTGGCCAGTTCAACAAGCGATTCGGCAGATTTATCCGTCATACCGTATATGGCAGCTTCGCCAGCCGGGTCTCCCCAGCTTAAAGATGAATGTGCCGTCCTGTCGGGAGCATTTGCACTTCTGCCGTCGGAATATGTCTGGGCCACAGGCCAGTGATTCCACCACGGAAAATGTGAATACTCGGGCCTTGCCTCAAGGTTAAATACCTCAAAACCACCACCCTCACGGAAGATCATAAACGGTTTGAACTTCGACTTAAAGTTAGTCATCTGGATAACGGCACCATCAAGGTCAAACACGGGATAGCCGTGCTCCCACGTGTACGACTTACTCTCGCCGTCCATGTTCACCAATGTACATGCTTCAAGCTCGACGTTGTCTTCCGGCCTGGTTCCCGGCTCATTCAAAAGAATCGTCTCCTGCCAGCCGCCATAACCCGGCAGCACCTTCCTTACACCCACACCATCCGGATAAATATAATACAACTCATTGCCCCACTCGCCGAAGCCTGTTTCGTTTGGCACATCCTTTTGCCTGAATTTGACGTCCATCTGCAGATACCGCCAGTTGACAACACAGCGAGCATCATTGCTTTCAATAATCGCAACTCTCGAACTTCTGCACTGCGTGTCGGACATGTGCTCGATACATCCGGTCGGCATATCCTCTCTCGGCCCCTGACCCAGGAACCAGTTATTACCCGTCTCTCGGCTCTGGTCGGCCATCCACTTGCCGTTTTCCGACACCAGACAAGCAGAGTACCGCGTCCCCCGCCAAAACATCACCTTCGTTGGCAATTCATCAAACTGAACAACCACATCCATATAATCCCCCACCGGCCAAAGGGCATCCCATTCAGGATAAAACTTCAGCCGCGTGTAGTTCGCTCCGAACCTGCCCGAAGGCTTAACTGTGGGAAATCTTCTCGATGCGAATTCCGGCGCGTTTTCCGGCTTGACGGATTTGTAGATTTTGGCAACTTCGGCGGCACTGAACGCTTTATCATGAACCTTTACCTCGTCGATAATACCATCAAACGTGTATCGCGAAGGATAAGTCGCCCAGTCACGGATAGGCTCTGATGGGGCCAGGTCAACACGGTTCTTGCCGATTCTAAAGCCCTTTTGCATATCACTGTAAGCGATACCGTAGTCAAATTGAAATTTGTTATAAGTTCCCGCTTGTTTGCCATCGATATATATCGCCATTCCTTCCTCGGCATTGTACGTCCCGACAACATGATGCCATTTGTAAAGAGTAAGGCCGAGATTTGTCTTCGAGTCGATCCTGGAATTGCACTCGTGCCATACGCTCGTTGCATCAGACAAGTGAAATCCTAATCTTCCCCGACCGTCTATACCGAAGTAAAAGCCGGTGATTTTGTATTTGCCCACCGTCAGTATCGGCGCCCAGTTCCACGGATACGCCCCTAAGGCAATCCACGCCTCGACGGAAATATTCTTACCTGGCACCCCCGGCCCTTCCTCTTCATCTTCATCCTCCTCTTCATCGCGCCTGCGCTGCGAAACTTCCGGCCTGCCCTCAACATAAGAACTGAATCCGTCAAACTTCATCGCCGTGCCGGATACGCCCGGCACATATTTGGCAAGGCCCTTTATGCCAAAATCAGCGCCGCTAATAACCTCCTCGGTGGACGCCCGCGGCATACGTTCGCCGTAACTGTAGCTCAGATCCTTTTCGTCGTCAAAGCTCCAATGCAAAACCGGTTTGCCTTGACAAAGCCCCGTCGATGACAATACAAAAAGCCAGCAAAAGACCAATAACATCTGCTTTTCAGGCACAATAAATGTTTTACTTCTTTTAACCATATTCGTTTCCCCTTTATGTAATATGCTACTGTCTTGTAATTAAAACACTCAGATACTCCTCGTATCCGCCCCGAACCAAACGATAAGATTCGTCCCCATCAGACTATACTCGTGCCCATATCGAAAGTCAACTCCCTCCTGGATTCGCTTCCCATTGAGCTTCAAACTCACATCGTCCCTGCCCCAACTCCTTTTTAATAACACCAACCGTCTGCTGGGCCGATTCCACATCGATATCCAAAAACGCCACTGCTGCACCCGCCGTGCTTCTCGATTCTTACACTTTAGAGCTGCTCATCTCGCCCAATTTACCCCCTAACTGTAACTGGCCAAAAGCGCCTCCTCTGCCTTTTTGTTCCACATTCCATTGCTCAGACACTCCGCAACGGCCGGTAAATCCGCTCCAAGCTGTCCCAATTCCGTCAGCCCCAATCCTTTGCAGGCAGGATAAACCACTATTTTACCCGCAATGGTCCTGTTTTCAAGCGCTCTTATCCCCGCAGTTGCCCCCTCAAGCCCGCAGATTGCCGCCACCGATACATCTGTGTCCAGCCTGCCCGATTCGACCTTTGCCAGAACCTGCTTCATATCTTCAAGCACAGACCCGCTCGTGCCAATAAAATAAAGGCCTTTTTCTATATAAGCGTCCAGGTCTATCGCGGCGCTGACCGTTGCCGGGATTCCCGCAAATATATTTATAATACCTCCGCCGGCTGAACTTTTGACCGCACCAGCCACCAACTCCGCCTCCGGCACCATCAACACCGTATAGTCAAATCCACTTGGGATTTCTTCCTTTGCGGGATTGTAAACACTGCAGCGGACATGATTCTTTTTGGCCATTGCTTCAGCCATTTGAGACAACAGGGCCAATCTGTTTTCATCCATATCGCCCGCAAAAATGCTGATGCCCCCTACGCCCTGGCAAATATTCCTTACAACATTCATCGCTCCCATCGGTCCCGCCGCACCGACAATGTTAATCTTATCGCCGCTGCGGATTTCACCGGTCTCGGGAATACGGTCCATAGACTCCGCCGGCTCCGAGCCTGAAGTTCCCACCAGCCGAATACCACCGTAATGGACCCGGCCCACCGGCATAACCACATCTCGCCCGAATTTACCGCCGCAAAGAGTAATGTTAAAAAGCCCTCCCGCTGCAAGCTTCCCAAATAGAACCTCGACCTTTCCTGCATCCGAACCAAAATAAACTATGTCGTCATACCCGCCATCGCCAAGAGTTGTCACATCTGAAACTTCGGTAACCTGTCCGCTCCTGCCAAAGCGGTCAAACAAATTAGTCAACTCATGCCGCCCAATCTCAACATCTGTAACAACTAACATCCGACCGCCAGGCTTCAGCGTTTGCCGCTGGCGGCAGGCATAAGCATCTTCAACACATGCCCACGGCTCTATCAAGGCCGATGCTGACGCACTAAGCTCTTCGGTAACCGGTATCAGCATCGAATCACCGGCCGGTGAGGTGATGACCCGCTCATCCATCAAGACATATTCCTGAAGGGCACCTTCGAAATTGTATCCGAAAGAACCATTCGATCCTGCGGTCGGCAGCCAACGATAGTCGGTCTGCACCAGGTAACGCTCACCGGCCTTGAACTTTTCCACTTCGCCGCCAACCGCCGCTATCCTTACTACCGCTTCATGCCCGGGCACGGTAGGCGCATCGCCGGGGACGTAACTCGGAATTTCTTTCAGTATTTCAGGGGCGATGCCGGAGATTATCTTAGTCTTGCGCGCATGGGATGAGAACTGCTTGAGCAATTTGAGGTCGGAAAAGCACAGCCCCACCGCCTCAACCCTGCAAAGAATCTGACGCCGGCCTGGTTTATGCACCGCCTTGGATTGATTAAAGATTATCTCGTCCGGCCCAACCAACTGGACCGCATGTTGTGTCCGCGGCAAATTTGCCATTTCAGTTTTCCCTGCTCAATTACCAAGCCTCTTGATTATCGCCCGGGGCGTAGCATTGTCATCCAAATCGCTCAAAATATCTTCATCGGCCGGCGCGAGCAAACGACCGGCTTCATGGAAGAACTCATTCCTGGTCGCACGCCCCTTGAAATTGGCCCCGGCCCAGTCGCTCGTATATCCTAAGCCCGCCCTTCCCTGCAAAACAGAATGAGCATAAACAATATAAGCGCCCTTTAGAAACACCCCCAAAAGCGGCGAAAGCTCCCGCGAGCCAAAATCATCCACAAATTTTTGCCCCGGACTGTTCATCTCCGTACCAACCACAACTATAAGATGCAGCCTCTGGGCCAACTCAACTACACGGTAAAGGTTTGCCTGCTTTTCATCCTTGCTGTTGGGAGTGTAATTTCTGTCCGGAATAATATTGATCGCGCCGGCGCCGGTAGCCATCGCAACTTCCAAAAGCCTTTCAATTTCCTTCTCACCTTCCGACGTCCCGTCCAGCCAGGTCGCAGTCGGTATCCCGCCCGCCGCAAGAATAAACTTATTCGCCTCTTCCATTTTGCAAAACGCCCCCCCGTCAGGCTGAACGTATCCGGCGCCGCCACGCTTCATCGTCTTCGCCCTGATTGCATTTGTCAGATTCACACTCTCACCCATCTCCAGTTCTGATGCGTCAATGTCAAGTTTCTCAGACCAAAAATCAGCAAACCCCTTGCCCTCACCGAACAACTCTCTCGCCTTGCGAGCGTACGCAATACACAAATGCCGTTCCGTCGCATTACCCGCAGGTGTCAGGCCCAATACGTCCTTTTCATAATCCAATTCTACAGGCCGAAGGTATTCATTTACCCGCTCCATCAATTGCCGGTTCCTCTGTTGCGCCATCTGTCGAAGCCCCGCCAAAAACTTCTCCTGCTCGGCTCCAGGCCCGACCTTTCCAAATCCGACACCCATGTGGTAGGAAATCCCCGGCTCACCCGGCGAGTTAATCACCTTATCTGCAAACTCGGGCACAAAGACCCGCGTCTCCAGGCCCGCGCACGTCTTTAGCCCCAACAGCCTGCCCGCCTCCAGAAATTCTTCAAGCCCGTCAAGCACGTCAAAATCCACCACTTCCGCAACAGCCAATCCCGCCTTACGGGCCAGGTACGCAAACTTGCTCGGCGAGTAGCCGTAGCAGTTGTAAGAAAAAAAAGTATGACAATGCATGTTGACCGCCCGACCCGGCTCGGAAAAAGTTATCTCACCCGCCTTTGCCTTCTCGCATAGCGCCGACAGCCCCTGCCTTCTCTCGGCACGGTCAAAGCTATCCAGCTTGTCTTCAAGTTCCTCGATCAAAACAGAACCTCCACCGTCAGCAGACACCTATTGGCAGCCATATTCCTCTTTCACCTTCTTGTAATGCTCCGACCATAGCGCTCTATCGGCCGGCTCGTAACGCTTGATATCGAACGACTTGCCGACAATCCGGCGAATCTGCTCGACCGATTCAATCTGCCCCGTCGCCTTAGCCTGCATCAAAATATTACCGCTGGACGTCGCCTCAATCGGCCCGGCAACTACCTTCTTACCGGTCGCGCTGGCTGCGAACTGGCACAGCAGCTCATTTTGAATACCCCCGCCCACAATGTGCAGAGTCTCGATTGTCTCTGCGGTCACATCTTCCAGAGCTTCCATTACGCTGCGATACTTAAGGGCAAGGCTTTCCAGTATCACTCTTACCATCTGCCCCTTATCGTCTATCGCCTCTTGACCGGTCTTGGCAAGGTACTCATTTACTTTTGCAGGCATATCCCCGGGCCAAAGAAATCCACCGTAATCAGGGTCAATATATGCGGCAAAGGGCTTTGCCTCTGTAGCTTTCGCTGTCAACTCGGCATAAGACAAATCGTCACCCTCACGCCGCCACTGCCTCCTGCACTCCTGTAGCACCCAAAGCCCCATTATGTTTTTCAAAAGCAAGATTGTATCAGCGACCCCACCCTCATTTGTAAACTGATACCCGAATGCCTTGTCATTGATAATCGCCTCGCTCACTTCAACGCCCATCGGGCTCCACGTCCCGCTGGATAGATATGCCCACTTCTTTCCTCTTGCAGGCACCGCCGCAACCGCACATGCCGTATCATGCGACCCCGCAGCAACCACATTGACAGATCCACACCCAAACTCGGCGCAAAGCTCACCCTTGAGCTGCCCCACAACCTGCCCCGGCCTCACAACCTCCGGCATAATCTCAATCGGCAACTTGAGTCTGTCAAAAATCTCAGCCGACCACTGACCGTTTCGCATGTCCATAAGCTGTGACGTGCTCGCCAATGTATACCCCGCAAAAGCCTTGCCGCACAAGTAATAAGCCACCAAATCCGCCATCAGCACTAACGTCTTCGCTTTAGCCAAAATCTCTGAATTCGCCAGACGCATTGAAAGCAATTGGTAAACTGTATTTATCTGCATAAGCTGCACGCCGCTGTTGGCATAGATCTCGCGCTTATCCATCAACTCAAAGGCTCTGTCCATCACCCCGTCTGTCCGGCTGTCCCGGTAATGGTAGGGATTTTCTACCAGCTGTCCATCGGCGCCCAGCAACCCAAAATCCACCCCCCAGCTATCGACTGCTATACCCGATACGCCCCCGTCGCTTTGTCCAATTGCCTCGCCAATACCCCGCTTTACCTCTGAAAACAGCTTTTCAAAATCCCACCGAAGGCCCTCTGCCGTCTCTATTGGCCCGTTTGAAAAGCGATGGACCTCCCACAGGCTGATCCTCTCAGCCGAGACACTGCCTAACATTACTCTGCCGCTTTCCGCACCAAGGTCAACAGCGATATATCTTTTTTCGTGCTCCACGTCTGATTTCTCTACTCAAGCACACTCGCCAAGCTAACATCTTATTCCTCCCGCCTTTAATCCCAAAATTAGCTGACATTCTGCATTTATACCCCGCTCAACACCATAAAATCGTCAATATACTAAATCCCCCTTCAGAACACAACTATTAGCCTTTTGCGAGCACTTGGGGTTTTGCCAAAATCCCCCGCAAACTTAAATGCAAAAAAATATTCTGGCAATAGCGCCCCACAATGGATAAAATTTGCACTGACAAATTTGGTTGTTAGTGTGTACTCGGTCGGGCCGCAACGATGACGCCCGCTAAATGCTTAAATGCTATTAACTGAATACTATTAACTATCCATGAACGTACGTTACAAAAACAAGCACCTCGAAACAGCTTTAATCGTGGTAACCCTGCTCACCGCCGTCGTAGTCGCCGCAACGTTCGTACTGCTCTATGGTTTCCGCGAGCCGTTAATGTCCTCCAGAACCCTCCACTATATCCAGATTGCCGCCTTCATGGTATTCCTCGGCGAGAAAACCATCCGCTTTTTAAACGCATTTTCCAAACGCGAATTCCTCACGGTCTTCTGGTTTGAAATCCCCCTCCTGGCACTATTGACCATTGTTGTTCTCGGCGCCGGAACATCTTTTACAGTCAAAGACCCAGGCCGCATCAAAATGCTCGCCCTCGGAACATATCTAATGGCCCAGGTCGTCGCAAAAACATGCAGGACCTGTATAAACCTCGCCGCCACCGGCAAAAATCCCGCAAGGGCCCTCATCGGAACCTTCTGCATTCTCATTATAGCAGGCGCTGGTATGCTCATGCTCCCAAAATCACATAACATCGACCAAATGAGCTTCGTTGACGCACTCTTCACCGCCACCAGCGCCACTTGTGTCACCGGCCTCATCGTCAAGGACACCGGCGCCGACTTCACCATCATGGGCCAAGTCGTAATCCTTACCCTCATCCAGCTCGGCGGACTCGGAATCGTCGTCTTCGGCGCCGTACTTGCGCTGCTCCTCCGCCAGGCCCTCAGCGTCCGTGAATCCGTCGCAATGCAGGACTTGCTCAGCGCCCAGACACTCGGAAGAATCAGCAACATCATAGGATTCATCTTTATAGCCACCATCATCATCGAGGCAGCCGGCGCCATTAGCCTGCTCAACTTGTGGCAGGACACAGCTGGCACCACCTTGAATATCCACCAGCAGTGGTTTTACAGCGTCTTTCATTCGATTAGCGCCTTTTGCAACGCCGGATTTTGTCTCTTCAACCGTAACCTCATCGACTACAACAAATCCTGGCGAGTTTACATCGTAATCGCTCCGCTCATCATCCTCGGCGGTCTCGGTTTTGGCGTGCTCTACAATCTCGCCGGCCTGGCATGTGACAAAGTCAAAAAGCTGATTAAAAGAAAATTCTGCAAAGCAAACCTCGTTGACCTTGGCTCACCGCTGGCCGCACCTGTAAAAATTAGGCTCCAGACCAAGATCGTACTGACCACAAGTTGCGCCCTGATAATCATCGGAACGCTCATGATTATTATCTTCGGCCACAACTCTTCCGCCAACCCCACCCACAGTTTCACCGCCGCTCTCTTCCAGTCCGTCACCGCCAGAACCGCCGGCTTCAACACTATTGATATCGGCTCGATGTCCGCAGCCAACAAGCTCGTACTCATCATACTGATGTTCATCGGAGGCTCGCCCGGCTCCACCGCCGGAGGAATAAAAACCGTAACCCTCGTCGTCGTCATAATGGTCGTCTATGCCACCCTCCTGAAAAAACGCAATGTCGAGATATTCAAACGCTCCATCCGACCCGTCGTCGTCGGAAGAGCCGTTACCGTAACCGTACTTTTCGCAGCCGTTTTGCTCCTTGGTACCCTTATGCTCACCCTTACAGAAAGGGCAAATGCCTTTGCCACCGAAGACATTATGTTCGAAACCGCCTCAGCCCTTGGTACCGTGGGCCTTAGCACAGGCATAACTCCGGATTTGACAACCGCAGGAAAATTGATTATCATTATTACTATGCTGATTGGCCGTTTGGGGCCGCTTACCCTGCTCGCTTCGCTGATGTTCAACTTGAAACCGGTCGGGTATGACTATCCGTCAGAAGCAATTATTGTTGGATAAGGATTTGGCTTATGAAACGCTTTGCGGTAATAGGATTAGGTCGATTCTACTTGTCATTCCCGCGAAGGCGGGAATCCAGTTTTTGTTCACTAAATACTGTTTCAAGGAACTAACTCATGAAACGTTTTGCGGTAATAGGATTGGGTCGATTCGGCCAAAAACTCGCCATCGCACTGTCGATGAGCGGAGCTGAGGTCATCGCCATCGATCGTGACAGGACCGTTATCGAACAGATTCGCGACCAGGTCAGTCTCGCCGTCAGGCTCGACAGCACCGATGAGGATGCCCTCCGCTCTCAGGGCGTTGACAAGATCGATGTCGCCATAGTCGGCATGGGCCAGGGTGGCCGGGCATTTGAATCCGCAATCCTGACCGTGGTCAATCTAAAGCAAATGGGCGTAAAGCAGATCTGCGCCCGCGCCCAGAACCGCATCGGCGGCCAGGTCTTCTCCGCAGTCGGCGCTACTGAAGTGATTTACCCCGAAATTGAGTCCGCTCAAAGATGGGCCTACAAGCTCATCGCACCGCACATTGGAGAAAAGATTGACTTTGCACCCGGCTACAGCATGGCCAGCATAATAGCCCCTGCCAGTTTTCACGAGAAAACCCTTATGGACCTGCAGCTCCGCCAAAAGTACAGCGTCAATCTCATCGCTATCAAACGCGGCCCCAGCTCCAAGGACAAAAAGACAAAGGCCGAGGCCATTATAAACGTCCCCATGCCCAACACCCTTATCTACGCCGGCGATACACTCATGGTAGCCGGCTCCGACTCCGACCTCGAAAAACTACCACAAGAATAATACGAGCCTGGAACGTAAGTGTCAGGTACAAACAGAGCCGCGACCGTGAGCGAGCGGTCATTTTTTACCGAAATACCTCCAAAATCCAATTTTTTTTCACTTTTTTCAGGATTTTCTCAAAAAAAGACTTGAAATGTTCGGCCAGACTAACTATATTAGGTCTAACTAACCGATAGGAATATTATGCCGACAACCAAAACACGAAAACTTAGTGCCTCCTTAGAGGATTATCTTGAGGCGATCCTGAATCTCTCAGCCGGTAGCAAGGTCGCCCGCAGCAGGGACATCGCCGACGCCCTCGACGTCTCAAGGTCCTCAGTAACCGGCGCCCTTCGGACACTGGCCCAAAAGCAGCTCGTAAATTATAAACCCTACGGCTTCATCACGCTCACCGATCCCGGCCGCGCCCTCGCTGAAAGGGTCGTCCGAAGACACAATATCATCAAGTCCTTCTTCGTCAACGTCCTGGGCGTTGACCCAACCACCGCCGGCCAGGCCGCCTGCAAAGCCGAGCACGCATTCGGCCCGAAAATTGTAGCAAGACTCTTACACTTCATCGAGTTCGTAACCGCCAATAACAACGACGGCCTTGACCTTGCAAAGCAGTTTGCACAGTTCTGCGAAGCTGACCCGAACAACCTCCCCGCTAATGATAAGGAGCAAAAATGATAAGTGATTCCCCAAGGCCGCTGTCGAAAGTCGAAGCCGGCGCAACTGTCACGTTCGTAAGTATCGACGCAGGCGGCGACCTCAAACAGCGCCTCGCCGCGATGGGCCTTTTGCCTAACGTCCGGATTACGGTCCTTCGCAACTGGCACTGCGGCCGAATCATTATAATCGTAAAGAATACAAAGGTAGTCCTCGGCCGAGGCATGGCCCACAAAGTTATGGTCCAGTAGTCGCCCGCCGGAGGCTGATTTTTTTTACTGCAATGTTAGGCATGGCTAACTTTTGAACAAATAAAAAACAGGGTTTTTGAACATATGGCAAACGAAATCTTAGTAGCATTAGCCGGCAATCCCAACAGCGGCAAGACAACAATCTTCAACGCCCTCACCGGCGCCCACCAGCACGTCGGCAATTACCCCGGCGTAACAGTCGAAAAAAAACTCGGCCAAAGAACATACAACGGCTGCGAAATGACATTCGTCGATTTACCCGGCACATACAGCCTGACCACATATTCGATTGAGGAACTGGTCGCACGCAATTTCATCGTAGAAGAGCAGCCGGACATCGTCGTTGATATCATCGACGCATCAAATGTCGAGCGAAACCTCTACCTGGCAACTCAACTGATGGAAATGAACGCCCCCCTCATCCTGGCCTTCAACATGAGCGACATAGCCAAGCGAAGGGGCCTCGAATTTGACATCGACAAACTCTCGGAGCTCCTGGCAGCCCCCATAGTGGAGACCGTCGGAAATAAAGCCACGGGCATTGATGAGCTGCTCGACGTCATCGCCGAAACCGCAAAGCACGGCGCCAAAAACGTCGCCAGCAGATTAAACTACGGCCACGAGATTGAAGAAGAATTGACAAAACTGACTAAACAGATAAAACGCCCAACCAAAGTCACAACAAAGTACCCAAAACGCTGGCTCGCTATCAAACTTTTGGAGCACGACAAAGAGATAATGGCAAAGGGTTTTGGCGATGACCTGCTCGCCGCCGTTGACGAAAGCCGCCGCCATCTGGCCGCGATATTCGGCGACCAGCCAGAGATGGTGATTGCAGAACGCCGCTACGGCTTCATATCAGGCGCCTGCCAGGAAACCGTCAAAAGCACCACCGACCTCAGGCACGATATGAGCGACACCGCCGACGCCGTGCTCACGCACAGGGTTCTCGGCCTGCCGATCTTCATCGCACTGATGTACATCGTGTTTCAACTGACATTTACCCTTGGCGAATACCCCATGGGATGGCTCGAATCGGCTTTCGCCTGGCTCGCGGGCGCAATTAACGGCCTCTGGCCAGCCGGCACAGAAAGTGCCTTGCGCTCATTGCTGGTCGATGGCGTCATCGGCGGCGTAGGCGGCGTAATCGTTTTCCTGCCGAACATACTGCTGCTCTTTGCGGCGATAGCATTCCTCGAGGACTCCGGCTACATGGCACGAGCCGCATTCATCATGGACCGAATCATGCACAGAATCGGACTCCACGGCAAAAGCTTCATACCAATGCTAATCGGCTTTGGCTGCTCTGTGCCGGCCATCATGGCAACGCGCATCCTCGAGAACCGCCGCAACAGGCTCACCACGATGCTGGTTACACCGCTGATGAGCTGCGGCGCAAGATTCACCATCTACGCATTGATAATCCCCGCCTTCTTCGCCCAAAAGTGGCGGGCACCCGTTCTCTGGCTTATTTACTTTATCGGGATTGCACTGGCAATCGTCTGCGCAAAGCTCCTGCGAAAAACGCTTTTCCGCGGCGAAACAGTCCCCTTCGTAATGGAGCTGCCACCCTACCGCATGCCCACCGGCCGCGGCCTCCTCATCCACACCTGGCAGCGCGGATGGATGTACCTGAAAAAGGCAGGCACAATCATCCTGGCCGTATCGATAATACTCTGGGCCGCCACAAGCTACCCCAAACCCGCCGAAGACCGGCTGGCC
>SDBT01013710.1_pt1 | contig 12964 bp, 5 predicted proteins | sample 2277101 | NCBI WGS metagenome assembly SDBT01 (sample SAMN10404973, study PRJNA504765) | marine sediment metagenome | isolation source: marine sediment core GS10_PC15, 103 cmbsf | place: Arctic Ocean: Southern Knipovich Ridge | collected 2010 | reverse complement strand
GTAGAGAGGTAATCCGAAATCGGTTTAAGTGCCTTTTCCATCAGCATTACAAACTCATATTTTGCATCCTTGCCCTTGCCCTGGACATAGAGCAAGACTTCACCTACATTTTGTCGCATGTCCCCTACATTTGCCCTGACTACCTCAATACTGCGCAGTCCCGCGCGAACCATCAGATTTAATATCGCGTAATCACGTTTTTCGCAGACTTTATCTTTATCAATACTACTCAATAACTCCTCTATCTGGCCAATTGTCAACGGGTCTCTCATAAAAAACGACGCCCTGGCGCATCCTTTGATGTCTTTGGCAATATTCGGGTAAAATGATAGCCTCTCAAGATAAGCGAAAAACTTTCGTACAACTACTAGATAGGAATTGACTGTAAGACTGGAAAGTCCCTTGTTGATAAGCGTTGTTTTAAAGGCAAGGATTGTCTCCCTTGTTGGTTGATGTATCCTGTTTTCCGTTAAGTACGTTAGAAATTGCATTAACTGGCGTCGGTAAGTCTCTTTACTGCTTTGCTTGACATCTTGGGCCGCCAGAAAAGCCTCCACTATTGCGGGGTGATTGTCGGAAAAAGGGGAAGGTAGAATCTCTGGTCGCCTGACTATCTCTGGCATTGCAGACTCCTGTTGATAATGAACTAAATCATTATTGAACTATCGTATCATTTCAAGCAAAATCGGGACCTCGGATGCCCCACAAATGTTCCATACTGATTTTTTTAAGCGTTGCAGTTCGTCGCATATTCGTCGCGTACGTCTCGGTTTTTTGCATCATTTTTGCATCAAAAGGTTCATTTCAACACATACCTCAAATTTCTTCTTCCTTTTCCAACACGATTCAATATACCTTTTTGTTCCAGCAGTTTTAAATCTCTCGTCGCTGTAGCCCTTGAGATGTCAAACGAATTGCTCCTTGGCCAAATTTGGCATCATCCACCCTGTCTGCGCCATTGAACAGAGTGCCGTCATTACCACTGCCTGATTTGTCTATTATAATCTCTCCTGTTCCTTCAAAGTTATAGTATAACACTGCTTTCGGTGTTTGGGCAATGATACAATAGCTTGCAAATAGCATCAGGACTAGGGATACTATGGTTAATCTTATAGTTTTCATTCTTTCATCTCCCTTTTTTATTTCACCAAAATCATCTTGCGGGTTGCGGTAAAACCACCCGCTTTTATCTGGTAGAAATAGACGCCGTTTGCTGCTGGTTCGTTTATCTGGGTGCGTCCGTTCCAGTAGGCGGCTCTGTCTTTGTCCATATAGAATCCAGAGGGTTTGTGCCCGAGATTGAGAGTGCGGATAAGCTCGCCTTTGAGGTTGTATATTCGGATTGTGGCTTCTGCTGGATTGGCGAGTTCAAAGGGAATCCAGGTTTCGGGGTTAAAGGGATTGGGGAAGTTTTGGCGAAGGGCAGTGTGAGTTGGTATCATTTTCTGGAATACTAACTGTTTTAATTGGTCTAAGACCTGCTTTTGCTCTCTGTTAAGAGAGATGGTTTCGAGTTGCCCTATTACTTCTATTAAGAGTTTGTCTTGCGATTTCGGATGCAAGGCTGGAGCAATGCTTGGTTGCTCTCTGGGAAATTCTGTTATTAGTCCAACAGTATATTGTAGGATTAAAGCTGCATCAAGAGCACTGATTGTGTCATCACCAGTGACATCAGCAGCCTCTTGTTCGTCAGGTAAAAGCTCGATTAACCCAACGACATACTGAAGGACAAGAGAAGCGTCGTAGGCTGTGATGTTGCCGTCATCTGAAACATCGCCGTAAAGGATAGACTCGATAATAATTGAGCCATCAATGACATCCACTGAATTTGGATTGGCATCAGCATCCCCCGCCTGAACATCAAATAAATCCAGCGTTGTGGTTCCAGCACTGATTCCTTTTAATTCAATAGTAGCAAGAACGCCAGTGCCACTAGGTGGTGGTTGGTCGCCGTAAGTTGCTGCACCGTAGAAAAGAACAGTATCATCGCCCTCTGTGCTGAATTTGGGATTAGCATTTATTACCTGTTGTCCAGTGCTGGTAAGAAAGACGCCGACCTGAATATCAACCTCTTTTATTTCTATGATATTGGTCTTATAGCGTAGCTTAAACTCAAACCCGCCTAAATCAGTAACATCTTCAATTTGGATGTTGATTGTTGCGGTTTCACCTACTTGAATAGTTTGGGATTCGGGGAGAATTTTAAAAACTGGAGGCGCTGTAGTTGTTCCAGAGCCCGATAGACCTAAAGGCGTTTCAATTGAATCACCATTTTTGGCTTTGCATTTGAACTCGTAGGTAGTCTCCGCTGTCAGATTGCCCCCGGTAACTGTTCCCCACGCGCTTTTTGTTTGCCAAACCACATTCGCACCGTTACTACCTCCAGTAGAATTGACGTAGTAGCTCCCTGTGACGTTGTAGATGGCAAATAGCGTATGGGTTGGATTGCCGTTTTCATTGATAGTAACATCCAATGTTGTGGAAGTGGGATTACTCACAGTAGGCGCTGATGGCGTATTGGCGAGGGTGTATTTCTTTTGCTCAGTTGAGTTATAAGTTGTTTCAACGCTATATCGGTTTCTGTATTTCACTTTCCACCCATATTGAGTGTTGGAGTTGAGATTGGTATATTCAGCAGTGTAATCATCCGCCCAGCCCTGGTCGGGTGCGCCACTACAGCTAAAATAAGCTGCTGTGAGACCCACGCCTGATGGTTTGGGAGGGGTTGCTACTGTCACATCCATTCCCGTTGTCGTGACATTTGCGAAAGTGACTTCGGAATCTTGGGGAGGAGAAAGTAAAGTTACTTTCTCTAACCAAGCTGACCAGGCAGACTCGTTTGGAGTAGTTACTGAATCCTTGACCTTTTGGCGATAGCGATACCACCCATTTTCAACGAGATTGGTATCTGACCAGGGATTCGGTCTGGTCGTCGAATAATCATAATCACTAACTCCCCCGCCGCTATCAACCCATGACGCGCCATCGTAATACTGCCCATCCAAAGCGTAGGATACGGGTGGTGTGTCATCGGCTGCTTCCGTGGAAGTAATATCTATCTGGGTTGCAGAGACGGCCACAAGGGAAGCAATGGTGTTGGGAGTTGGGGGTGTGGTATCTGGAATACTACCATCTGATAGGAAACTTGCGACAAGAACGTCACTGCCTCCAGCATTACTGCCTTGATACGGGTTTTGGATGGGGAAGTCAGAAGAGCCTGTGTATCCCGTTAGATGAGCATTCCCTGCACTATCCACGGCGATGCCATAGCCCCAATCACCACCACTCCCGCCAAGGTATGTGGAGTAGATGAGCGTGTTGCCACTGCTACTTAGCTTGGTAACAAAGGCATCAGAGACTCCACCAAAACTGCCTTGATACGGGTTTTGAGTAGGGAAGTTTGAAGAGGTAGTCTTTCCCGTGACATAAACATTCCCCGCACTATCCACGGCGATGCCTTTGCCTTCATCCCGATCACTCCCGCCGATGTATGTTGAGTAGACGAGCGCGTTGCCACTGCTTGATAGCTTGGTGGCAAAGACATCATATCCAGCTTTACTTCCTTGATACGGATTTTGGGTGGGGAAGTTAGAAGAGTTAGTGTATCCTGTAACATAAGCATTCCCTGAACTATCCACGGCGATGCCATTGCTGTAATCATTACCACTCCCGCAGATGTAGGTAGAGTAGATGAGCGTGTTGCCACTGCTACTTAGCTTGGTAACGAAGGCGTCCCAAAACCCACCACTATTGCCTTGATACGGATTTCGGGTGGGGAAGTCAGAAGACTTAGTGTCTCCTGTCACATAAGCATTCCCTGAACTATCCACGGCGATGCCATTGCCGCGATCAGACCAACGCCCGCCAAGGTATGTGGAGTAGATGAGCGTGTTGCCACTGCTACTTAGCTTGGTAACAAAGGCATCACTGGTTGACTTAGGACTGCCTTGATACGGATTTTGGGTGGGGAAGTTAGTAGAGGCAGTGTATCCTGTGACATAAGCATTCCCTGAACTATCCACGGCAATGCCATGGACTCGATCTTCACCACTCCCGCCGATGTAGGTAGAGTAGATGAGCGTGTTGCCACTGCTACTTAGCTTGGTAACAAAGGCGTCAGACCAGCTACCACCACCATAACTACCTTGAAAAGGATTTTGGGTGGGGAAGTCAGAAGAGGAAGTGTATCCCGTTACATACGCATTCCCTGCACTATCCACTGCGATGCCTTTGCCGTAGTCATCATCACTCCCACCCAAGTAGGTAGAGTAGCCCGGGTCGAGCGTCAGCATGAAGTTTGGGGCATAATCTCCGAGAGCAAAACTGACGCACTTTTCACCCATCAGCCGAAACGATATGTCAACCTCTTTCCTGACGCCTTCTATCTCCTGATAAGCTATAGGCGCCGCATCGCGCATTTCGCCCCACGGTGTTTGGATGACCAATTCGCCGGTAGCATCATCTATGCAAAGGGATTCTATGCCTTCGTAGATCATGAGGATTTGAGTTGGATCAGAATTTGGCTGAAGGTAAAAGGTGTATTTCAGGCGTCGCTGGTCGCCGCTGTACACAAGGTCAATCCCCGGATAGACTTCGCGATAGACCACTTCTTTGAAAGTTGGAATGTCTGTCCGCCATGATGCTGGGTCATTACCGATAAAATAGTTGACTTTTCCTTTTAGTTCGCCTCGCGCTTCTGGTTTGACGCGCAGAGATTGCTTCGTCACTCCGCTCCTCGCAATGACAGTATTTGGGGTCGCAATGACATCAAACTTCAAACTGATGCTACCTTCTGCAAACCCAAAAATTAACCCCTGGTCAGTGCAGTAGACAGTTGCGCCTTCGCTTTTGGCATAATAGACTATTTCCTCAGAAAACTGGCCATGGTTGGCGACAAAGTGCAACGGAACTTTGCCAAAGGCGGATAACAGATTCGATTTTGTGGTTTCATTCACAGGTTGCACCTGCGGCATAGGCAGATATTCGACCTGCCCGAGAGCATTGCTTATGCCTAATCCGATGAATATAATTATTAGTTCTTTCCGAATATTAAATTTATTACCCATCAGTTGTGTCTCCCTATTTTACAATCATCATTCGCCGCATTGCTCTAAAATCCTCCGATTGAAGCTGATAAAAATACATTCCACTGGCGATTTTTTCACCAGCGTTATTTTTGCCATCCCAGTAAGCTGCTCCCCTTTTGTCTAAATAGGAGCCAGCTTGTTTGTGTCCGAGAGATATCTGCCTTATCAGTTGCCCTTTAATATTGTAGATTCTAATAGTCACGTCAGCGTTTTTGCTTAATTGATAAGGTATACAAGTCTCTGGATTAAACGGATTGGGATAGTTTTGTAAAAGTGCTGATGTTTTGGGTGCTTGTGGCATAATCATTTGCGGTATCTGTTTTTTTATTGTAATAGGCAGAAGCCGCCATTGAGCATCAACGAGTTTGAGGTAACTTATATCCAATTGGAGTTCACTGACTTGCCTTGGCATGAATGCCAAATGAGCTATTGTGCCAGAAGCATGAGTGTGTGAATCATAACCAAGGCGGATGCCGCCGTAAAGAATTTCGCCCTTGCTCTTGTCAAGTTTGGGCCCCAATGTAATCATTGAGTTCTTATCTTCTCGGAGCAAGAATACTTGGCCAAGCTCTGCCTCTTTGAATTCGAGAATAGCTGCATCATAGCTCAATCGCAGTTCAAAGGCTCGAATCGGGCTATCTCCTTCAGTAATAACATCAAAACAAGCAGTATCACCTACTTTAATGTAAGGTGAATTAGCCTGCAAAATCACGCTTCTTGTATCAAGACTGGCCAAACTAGGAGTGGCCATTAATTCAAACGGCGCTTCCTCTCCCCAATATTCTGCAACCATTGTCAAATCCTCAATATCAATACTTCCATCTTCGTTGAGGTCATATTCAGCTTGGTAATCTGGGTCGCCATCAGAAGTGCCCCAAGCAGTGGCGACGAGCAAGACATCAAAGACATTGACCTGGTTATCACAATTGACATCAGCAAAGAAACAGGAAATAACAATATCCTTGCTTTCTGTGTCAGTATCACCATCAGCTTCTTCCACAGTCAAATTTATTGTATAGGTGCCATCATTGGTATACGTATATCTGGGATTCGGCTCTGTGCTTGTCCCTCCATCGCCGAAATTCCACTCCCGAGAGGCAATGCCGTCATAAGACTCAGAATCATCAAAGAATTGCACCTCTTTTCCAACCTCTGGGTCTAATGGCTCCCAATGGAATTGCGCCAACGGTTCTTTATCATGGACTTCAACTGACTTTGTTTCTGTATCGCTTTCGCCGTCAGACCATTCCACTGTTAGGGTCACACTAAAGGTTTGAGAAGGATTGTTTGCCTGCGTGTAAGTATGCTTTGGATTTTGCTCTGTGCTGGTATTTCCATCACCGAAGTCCCATGACCAGGAGACTATGCCCTCTTGAGGCGTGGATTGGTCAGTGAATTGTACCTCTTCATCTTCTTTTGGGCTTTCTGAGGACCAGGTGAAATCTGCATTTTTAGGATGTTTAACTTCGATGTAATCTGACTTTGTTTCTATATCAGAACCACAATCATTGGTTGCTGTCAAAGAAATAGTGTATGTTCCGGGGTTGGTATAGGTATGAGAGGGATTCTGTTGTGTGCTCGTACCTCCATCTCCAAAATTCCATGACCAACTGGTCGGATTGCCAGTGGAGTTGTCAGTGAATTGAACTGTTAATGGTGCTTCTCCCTTTGTTGGGGTGCCCACGAAATCAGCAGAAGGTTTTGGTAGGACGGTGATATAATCTGTTTTCGTTTCAGTATCCAAACCACATTGATTAGAAACCGTCAACGAGACGGTGTATGTTCCAGGATTCGTATAGGTGTAGCTTGGATTTTGAGCAGTGCTTGTCCCTCCATCGCCAAATGTCCAATTCCAACTGGTAGGATTGCCTGTTGATTGGTCGGTGAATTGCACAGTTAATGATGCACAGCCATTGGTCGGTGTGGCACTGAATTTCGCAGCCGGTCTTTGCCGGACCGTGATATAGTTGGTTTTGGTTTCAGTATCAGAACCAGAACTGTTAGTTGCTGTTAGCGAGACAGTGTATGTTCCCGGATTAGTATAGGTATGAGAAGGATTCCGTTGCGTGCTCGTGCCTCCATCACCAAAGCTCCATGACCAACTGCTCGGATTATTTTCTGATAGGTCTGCAAAGTTCACAGTAAGCGACGCGCAACCTTCTCTTGGATTACCTGTAAAATTTGCAACAGGTGGCTGTCCTCTAACTATTATCGCGCCGTCTGTGGTATTGACTATCGGTTGGTTCATGTCAGAGCTTGCATCAATGATTAAAACATCTTTCAACTCCAGTGATGTTGTGCCAACACCAACTCCTTTGACTGTTATGCGAGCAAGAGAACCACTGCCGCTCGGACCAGGTTGCTGCCCCAAAAAAGATACTCCATAAGTAAGCTCTTTAAAACTGCTGACATTTTGGAAATGAGGCCCCAAAGCATGAAAATTGTTTGAAGATACAAAATTCCCTTTTTGGACATTTTCTCCATTGATTTCTATTATGTTGGGGTTGTAACGAAGTCTTAGTTCAAATCCACCAAAATTAGTTACATCTGCAATGAGAACCTCAATAGTAGTGTATTCATTGACATTTATTGTTTTGTTTTGCGGGGTGATTGTAACTGCTACTTGTTTTTGGGGGATAATTTGGATGGAATCTGCATCTTCGCTTGACCAGATGCCCGCACTACATTTTACTTTGAAATATATTGTATGCGTTCCAACTGAAAGATTAGATTTGCTGAATGAACTGGAATTGCTAAGATAGCCATCTCTGCTTGACCGCCAATTATATTCAACAATTGAGTGTCCAAGGGAACAAGTTCCATGCCCGTTAAATGAAACAGATTGACCTTGTTCAGCAGGCTTTGGCGAGATAGAGTCAATTGTTGCTGTTACAGTATGAATGCCGCCTGTTCCTTTTAATGGAATGTCCAAAGTGGGCCAACTTGGGTCATTACTGATAATTCGCAATGAGGCATTTTTAGTGCCAACTGAAGTGGGTTTAAATCGCACTTTAATTAGGCGGCTATTTCCTTTTTGGACGTTAAATGCTCCGCCACCGCTGATAATAGAAAATTGGTTTGCATGACTTCCCACTAAGCTTGCTGAAGTCACTCTTAAAACTGAAATTCCCTGATTTGTTATTTGAATAGTATCCTCTTTTTGTTGACCAACTATTACATTGCCAAACTTTAGTCCACCTGATGGAAAATATATAAGCTGCGGCCTATTTGCTGGCTCGTCAACTAACCTTATATAATCAAAGGCAATATTAGAATGTGCTTCAGTTGCAGGCGCAATGCGCAGACCTTTGATTGTTCCTTGCCAATTTAAATGCGCGCCCACAACAATATCATACACATACAATTTATTGTCGTGATTTACAGAAAAAGTTTTTTTATTACTGTCATAATTTGGCAACGCAGAAGTTTTAAAAGAAACAGCTCCGTTTCCAGTGTTAAGATGGCTCACCATTGCTATTCTGACGGTATTATAATTAGCAGCATTAATTGATAGTGGGTCATTTACAATATAGGGATTTTGACCATCTACAAGAATCACGAATGCTCCATTACCATCCCAGTCAACCGACCAACTCGCTATAACACCACAATCCTCAGTTCGCCAACCTTCCCTATTTTGAAAAGTGTTAAATTCCCACTGCTCCGCCAGAGAAGTATTGGCAAGCGCACAAAGATTTAGAAATATAACAAATAGCAGATTTTTCATTATAATCTACCTCATTATTTTGCAATAACCATTTTACGCACTGCTTGGAAAGAACCTGCTTGAATTTTATAAAAATAAATTCCGCTTGTAGCTTTTTCACCAGATTCGTTTTTGCCATTCCAATAACCAGCAGATACTTTATCCTGATAATAACCAGCATGTTTGTAACCTAAATTCAAGGTTCTAATAAGTTGTCCTAAAACATTGTAAATCATAATCTGCACCTGACTGGCTTTTGCGAGTTGATATGGTAGCCAAGTTTCAGGGTTGAAAGGGTTAGGGAAGTTTTGACCTAGGGCAAAAGCACGAGGCCTTGGCCGCGTAATTTTGATTTTCAGCGGTTGTTGCCTGACTACAGGCAGGAGATTTTCAGACCCATTGATGAGTTTAATGTCTTGTAATATCAATGCGGATTCTCCTTGTTGCTGTGCAGTGAACTTAAGATTGACTAAAACCTTAGATGTTAAAGCAGTCTCCCCTTGTTTGCCTAATAAGACAGCACCAATAGAAATGGTGCCTTTTTGGTAATTGATTTTTGGACCTAAGGTGATAACCGGAGAGTGTTTTCCCAGACCAACATAAGTTGCTTTTAGTTTTTGTGAGTCGTAGCTCAAACGAAATTCCATGCCTTGAAGTTCTTCTGCAACTTCTGTAAGTAATGTGACCGTGGCACTTTCACCAATTCTTATCTCAAGTGAACTTGCTTGTAAATAGGCCAGAATCGCTCTTGGGTTGGAATTGACCTGAACAATACTTGGTGCTGCTATACTAAAAGGCGCAGTTTGTCCCCAGTATTGTGCAACCGTACGTACATCAAGAAGGTTGATTTTGTTATCATGATTGAAATCATAATCAGGATTATACAGAGCATCACCGACTTGTGTATCCCAATAAATAGCAATACGCCGCACATCTTCTGTATCCACATCCCCGTCACAATCTAAATCTGCGAAAAAGCATCCGTCCTCTTTGGTCAATCTAATATAATCCCATCCTGTTGTATCATTAGCAGTGCCAGCAATTCCGCTTTCTGCTGGGTCAATGCGAATGCCTGTGATTTGACCTTGCCACTTGGCATGGTCACCCATAAATATCTTGTATTCACGCCATTGACCATCATTTATTACTTCAAAAGGTACTAATTTATCCGGGTCATAAACAGGCGAGCTATCAGTGGTGAAATAGATGGCACCGCTTCTGTCAGGGCAATTACTAATGATTTTTGTTTCTACAGAATCATAATCAGAAGCATCAACAGATGATAATGGAGGGCTAAAAATATAAGGGTCAATGCCGCTGGGGTCAATAAAAAAAGCATCATGATGAACTGACCAAGCATCAACATTCATTGGTGTCCAACCTTCTTTATCTCCATCATGGTCAAAGTTCCAGGTGGTGCGGTCTTCAATAACAATTATATTGACCCAACATTTTGTCCCAAACCACTGGTCAGATGCATTTTTCATTCGCCAGTAACCTGTATAAGTGCCTGGAGAAGTAGGTGCTATAAGATTTACGCTAACATCATAAGTACTTCCTGGACTAACCCCTGACACAGACTTTGAATCAGGGCCGCTCATTTGAGAGCCACTAACAAAAGCCCATTTATATCCACTAGTCCAAGTTGTTGTTCCAGTATTTTTAATTTTCCAAATCTTTGTAAAACTCTGACCACGAGACATTTCAGTTCCATCGGGAATAGTGACATCCGCGACAAAGGCAGCATCATCGCGTGGAATACTAATAGATGTGCTACCGATATTATTATTTTCATTGGATTCGTCGATAACCTGAGAGCTATCAGCATAGACTGTCACATAGTAATCCCCTGGAGACACATCTCCAGGTATTTGAACAGTTTTCGTGTCTGATAAGGAAGAACCAGCACCTATCGAATTCATAGGAAAATTGCCCAGAGATGTATCTGTCCTGTGAGGTGTAGTTGCCAAAGAGATGAGATTATGAAATGAGCCTGAAGGAGCAGTGCCTTGATTTTTGATTGTGAAGGAGACATTGATGGAGTCTCCTGGTTTGGCGGAGCTTGGGGCGTTGACAGAGGTGAGGGTGAGGTCGGGGGTTTGGGAAGGTTCAACAATAGTTGTGCTATTTGATTTAATTGGAAATTTTTTTGTGGAAACAGGGCAAGTATTCCCACAGTCAATATCATCGGCATCCAATATCACATGCAAGGTATGTCCGGTGACAGCCGAAGTAGAAATATCAAAAACAAGCTTCAAAGTCAAATAGTCATTTACAGAAATGTCTGAAAAAGATATCGAATTGCTGTGCAGAGTACCTGTCCAAATTGAAGCACCATCAATGTCGATTAACCTAGCAGCATTGAGATCACTAATTGTATATGTGCCACTCAGACTAAATTTTATATCACTAATATACTCAGAATCACCATTGATAACATCGAACTTAATCTGCAAAATATCAACGTTGTTCTGTCCCCGATATATAGTATCTGGAACAAGGCTTGTTGCTTGCGTAGGGTACATAAATGGTAATGATCCTATTTCGCTAATATCAGTGGAGCTAATTTCAGCCCAGTCGCTTGGATGATAATACTTATCTCCTTTAGCCGGAGGTCCATACGGCCCACTACTACCATCCCCTATAATATCAGTAAGCTTATTAGTTCCCCACCGCCCTTCGTAATCAAAGAACCAACCCCAGTCTGTATAAGAGTCACCACCTATTATGCAACGCTGCCACTCGCCAGGGGCTATTCGCCTACCATATTTTGATGTGAGATCATTACCAATTATCTGCCAATGATTTCCTTCAGAGTAGTAACTAGCGTGCGAGCCACGTGCAACATATACAACCGGGTGTGTATTATTCTCGATAGGAAGCTCGTCCCATATCCACTTATCATGATCCTTCTTGTCGATAATTTTTACATTGATATGTTGTGCATAAGCGATATAAACAGGTCGATAACTAATAGAATTCAAGAAAACCGTTATCATTTCCCAATCGCCTTCGTGAACATTAGCAAATCCTGGTTCGTATACTCCCCAAGAACTCATTGCATAAAAAAACCAATATTGAATTGCTATACAGCCCTTTTCCTCATTATGTACTACGTGAGCGTAATATGCTGGCTTTCTTTCATCTTCTGACATTGCATTATATATAGCCCAAGCCTTTATGTGCCACTCTTGCTCAGATAATGATTCAATATTTATTCCTTCCACACCTTCGTGATAGACAAAAGACAAGTAAAAATCGTCTTCATCATAAGCACTTAGTTTACTTAGGTCAACCTCTCCTTCAGGAAGCACCAGTTCATCAATAAAGTAATCATCCCACAAGCTACATTCAACAACGTAGGGCTCAACCTTCATAGGATAGTATTCCTTTTCTTCCGGGTAAAAGTATAGGACAGGTTCATACGTTTTTATCAAATATTCATCGCTGACTTCAGCAAAACTTATGTTGGTAATAAACGATAATATGACAATTATAAGGGGTATATTTTTAGATTTCATACTTAATCACCTCATTTTTAAATTGTCTCAAAACCACTACCTTTTTGAACGCAATTATTGTAGCAAAGAAGTGCTGATTTTGTAAGCGTTTTTTCAGCCTGAGAAATGACCCCTTTTTGACCAATGCCAAAAATATCACAAATTGGGATTACGCAACGTTACCTGCTTGTGCGTGCCTGCCTGTGCAGAAGGCAGATAGGCTTCGTCACAGGCAGGCGCAGACAGGTCAACAATTAAGGCAGAAATTTGAAAAGTGCACGTTTTTCTCATTGCCTTCCTTGTAAAATACTAACATTTCAAATTGTACTTAGCGCGTGTGAATGAAAATTGGAAAATTTCTTTTGTCCAAGCTGACCCATGTCTCTTTTTGAACGAACGTATGAAAGAAAAGACCGCAATTATGGGTGACAGACATTCAAAAATTTTCCGACCAACGGTTTGTTTCTGTGGGGTAGTTAGCTTCATCTGGGGTAATGGGTGTTGTGGTGAGGGAATAGAAGGATGGGTTTTGATGGAGTAGCCGTCTTTTTGAACGGTTTGAATCCTAACGGTTCGCAAGTAGTGGGAGTATCTAGCGATGAGAAAGTCTTTGGAGACCATACATTTCATCGCCTTCACAAACGCTTCACCTGTAATATCGGCTTTGGCAA
>SDBT01013709.1_pt1 | contig 12965 bp, 18 predicted proteins | sample 2277101 | NCBI WGS metagenome assembly SDBT01 (sample SAMN10404973, study PRJNA504765) | marine sediment metagenome | isolation source: marine sediment core GS10_PC15, 103 cmbsf | place: Arctic Ocean: Southern Knipovich Ridge | collected 2010 | reverse complement strand
CTCGATCTGGAGGTCGTAGATTCGAAGGCAGCCATCCCATTCGGATTCTATGATAGTTTCTGGGTCTTCAAGCTTGACTTCTGAGGTCAGCATCCTGGTCGTCACGCCAGTATACTTGTTGAGCCGGTAGGAGTAATTATCTCCTTCCTCCACAACGATAAAAGTGCCATCGTGTAGACACCCTTCTGCCGGGTGCGACCCTGCATCCGACCTGTACTTTTCTTCTGAAACTTGATCGAGTAATGACATGGGGAACCCTCCGAGTCCTTGTTTGAACTCTTATACCGAGAAATTACTTATTTATTTTGTCCCAATTCCTCACCATATCCTTCGCCAGATCCATCTTAATATCGAGTGAAATCATGAGAAGGCTGACCGCAGAAGCTTTCTGGGGATGCTCTCCCTTCAGATAGGCATTGACCTTTTCGAAAACGCCGGGGGGAAACGTGGCAACCTGGACCTTATTGTTAATGACGATTTCGTGGAACGTGCGGAAGCAGCAGGGGCAGATACTAATGTCACGAAGTAGCTTCTGTTTTGCATCCCAGGTCTTCTGGCCGTCCTCCGACTCTGGCCTTTCGGCAGGGCCATACAGGAACGCGCCGGCCACGGTAGCCATGGCGAGCATAATATCGGGGTCGCGCTCGAACCAATCTTTCTTGTTCCCCTGCTGAATAAGCTTCATGGCGCTGGCTAGGTGGTATTTCAGTCTATCCCCACTGGTCAACTCATCGGCCATCTTCTTCTCCCTCCAAGCGAAGAATCTCTTCACTACTGATATTACAAGCAATCCCGCAAAAATAAAGGATGCAAAGCCGATAAATTTCCATATGATGTTGCCGAGCGAGTCGAACTCCATCGGAATCCTCCATGGCTAGAGATCGTCCAGACCCGAGGGCCGGCATTGTCGATGGCAGCGCACCCATGGACTACGATGTTGCTTACCGAATAGACCTCCTGAAGTCAATGAGAGATTACTTCGCGGAGATATATGGCAATCCAGCGCTGTTTTTCAGCCTGGAGAAAAGCACCGATGCGACCCTGAAGGAATGGCTGGAACGTCACGTGAACTTCTACAACGAGGCTTGCCGGCTCGTCAATGAGTGCATCGTGAGGGGGCACATATTCGACCCGGAAGAAATAGACGCATTCAAGTCCTACCACCTCAAGAAGTCGCAGGTGATCAGCACGATTCTAATGGAAAGATCTGAGGAGAGGGCTAAAGGAACGGGCGCCGAAGCGCCCGTTCGATGATAGTGTAGGCTCATCCTTCCTTCCTAGGATGAGGGTGCTTCGGCGAGAAATCGAGTAATTGCTTTTTTGTATGATTCTTGCCTGGGGGGCTTCCTACACATCTCATCTGGGTGTCCTCCTGCCCAGTTAGGTTTCCGAAGTTTCTATGAGCGCCCTTACGTTTTTGGGCAGCTCGCCAGTGACCATTCCAATTGCCGGGACTCTTTCCAGAGACCTCTTGACTGACGGCGGGAGATGCTCGGCCCACATCTCGTTGACTTCATGTTCGCGTTGAACATCGAGATCTCGGATAATGCGCTGCCTCTCCAATTCAAGAGAAGCTTCCGCCTCTTTGAACTTAGCCCTGATCTCTCGTTTGTGTTGCTCCTGAAAACCCTTTATTTCCCTCTCTCCATGTGTAATGCGGAGGCTAATGTCGTGGTCTTCGTCCGATACATTGGAGACCTGGTTCTGGAGAAGGGTGATCTTTTCATTAAGCTCACGCTGGAGAGCCACACACTTTTCGGATTCTTTCCTTTGCGCCTCGATCTCATCGAACTTCTTCTTGATCTTCCTCGCCAGCGGACTCTTCGAAGTCTCAGTGGCCTCCTGGATCTTGGCGTTGAGAGCGAGCGCTCCAATGCTGAACCGCTTCTCTACGTCGTGCCGGAGCGAGTTGAACTTGCCCGTAAGGAGTCTCTCCCCGAGCTTCAGCGTCTCCTTGGTGTGCTTCAGCGGCGGCGCTCCATTTGACTTGTGTGCTGGCGTTCCGGCCAGGGGCCTCGGCTCAGGGAGGTCCGGATTGCTGAGTTTGTCGTAATAGTAGACGCCGATTTCCCAGAACATATCGCACACCTGGTCGAATCCCTTTTTCCAGCGACTTGTGAATGCGTCGATCGCATCGTAGAGGGTTACCTTAAGGTCTTGTTTGTCCTGGTTGTCGAGATCGAAGGTGGCGAAATGGGACTTCCCACGATAGAGGTCTCTAATAATCTCCTCCGTCAATCCTCTCTCGATGAGGTGCTGCCAGTTCTCGTCGTACCAATCGTAGATTTGTTGTCGTCGTGATGTGAGGGCCAATGTTGTTCTCCTTGAGAGCTAAATGTGTTTGTTGTGGGTAGAGAGGGACGTGGTGCCCTCCCTACCCCAGCACGTTAACTGCTGGATGCCTCCCGAACGAACATCTCGGTTACAGATGCGGGTGGGGAAATCACCTCATCCTCTTCTTCTACTGTTTCTTCCGTTTCTTCCTCCGCGTTGGTTCTCTGGGGGGAGAATTTCAACTGTGTTTCTTCCTCGTTCTGCTCTGGCTTTCCTGGGATGAGCTTGAGGAAACGTGCCGCTGTTAACGTTTCTTGAATAATAGAGAAAATTTTGTCGAGATCTTTGAAGGTTGTCAGCTTGTTGCTTGGCTGACTTTGCAATGTTTCCGCGACTCCCTCCAGGATGGATAGATCATGCTGGAGATATTCCATCATCTCGGGATCGAATCTGTAGTCGATCCTCCCATCCGATGGCTCTTGATTCTGTGCCGCTTGCTCTCTTTGCTCTTGTTTGTTGCGTTGCCTGGCGTCTCGACATGCCTTGCACCGCGTCGGTAGGGTCCACTTCTGGTCTGCATACCACTGCTGTTCTCCGGCAGGCAGATGGAATTGCTGCTGGCAGTCTCTACAGTTTCGAACGATGGTCATCTTCTCTTCCTTGCCACCTGGCATGATGTTTCCGCTCCTTTCTGTGTGAGTGTGAGTTGATATATTCCTTCTGAAGTACTTATACCAAAAAATTATCTATATTTTTTCCCACCTATTTCCTGTATTTATGGGTTTGGATGTTAGGGTCGGAGCCATAAGTCAAGTTAGGACAACGATTTCCTGTATCCTGTTGGCACATATAGCATTATAGAATAGTAAGTGCAGTAAGTTAGGTAGAGCAGTCAGGATCACGTAAGGCTCTTGTATACACAAACCGAGTACACGCTAACTGTGGTAGGGGCAAGAGTTTACGGAGAAATCGTTTGACGGGTCCGGGCGCCGTCCTATAATCGCACACAACATGCAGAGCGATGTGCTCTGTGGAGGCCTATATACTGTGTCTTGGGGAACCGCCTTGAAAACTGATCCAGCTCAGTATCAAGAGTGGGCTCAGCTCGCCGTTTCGGGCTATCTCGAAAATGGCGTGTCGTTAAATGATTCCATCGCGAAACTCGCGAACGAGAATCATCTCACTCCCACACAGGTCAAACAGGTATGCCAGCAGGCAAATGTGGCTACCTATGAAAGTCTCTTCCCAGCACAGGAAGATAAGACTTTCACATTCCCTATTGCCAATCCACATGAGATTATCAATTCGATCGAGCAGGCCGAGAAGGTCGCGAGCGACTCTAAGATCCCCGCCGACTACTACCTTGAGCCTCCTAGGCCCGAGTTCAAGGGCGATGTTAACAGGGTATTTGGCGTCGAGGAACTATCGAACGAACACGAGATTGTCGAGAAGATTGCGCACCTGAAACAACTCTGTGAGAATTTCAAGCTGGCAGCCGATGAGATCCGTAGCCTCCAACTGGATAGCGGCCTTGCCCTTGAGGAATCCAGAGAGAACGCCCGGCAAGCGGTCGAGCAGTTCATTCTGGTGGACGATAATCAAGATCGGCTGGGTACGATGAAGAAGGTCGCCAAGGCGATCCGCCTCGGTATCCCTAAGGAACGCCAGAAAGTCGCATTCGCTGAGTTCATCAAGATCTCAGAAGGCCTGGTGAAAAAGGGAATCTTCGGCGCTTTGGCGAAGTTCCAGTTCGAGAAGGACAGCGGCGAGACCGTCCGGGCCGCCATCGCCGATCTCTCTAAGGAAGCTGAGGCCGTCCAGCCGGACCTGATCTCGAAAACACAGCTCACCGGGACCGAAGCCCCATTGGATAAGGTCAAGATCGTAAATGGAAATCATCCGATCTTGGTCAGTATCAACCAACTCGTCAATCAAGTAGCTGAAGAAGATCGCCTGAAGCAAGGACTTTTGCTGCTGGAAGATAAGGCTAGTTACGCGATCACGAAGATCAACGATCTGAATACGTCGGCGCTGACAGACAAGTATGTTCAGGGCGAAACGTATGAGCGGCAGCAGTCAATCGAGGGTGATGCTAGACCAGAGGACCATCGGTTTGCGCAGCCAGGATAATGTGGATGCGGTCGTCCGAGTCCTCATTGGCCAGCATGACAATGGCGATGTGGAGAAAGTCGCAGTTCTAGGACTGGGACTGAAAGCCGGAAAGTCCTTGTTTCGGTGGGCTGTCAAGAGCCCTGGCAAGGCGGCGGTGGCGGGGCTGGTCATTGTACCGTCAGCCACAGCGGCGTATCAGAAGGGGAAGGGCGCAGCGATAAGGCCAGCGGGATACCACCCGATTTCTGGCTATTATCTGCCGCAAGGACGGGTCCAATGAGCAACTGGAACCAGAGCTCATTCCGCCTGACGAAGACACCTGAGCAAATGCGCGAAGAAGCAAACGAGTATCTGAGTCGGAAGCGGAACATGATTCCGCCATCTGTGGATCTCAAGAAGGTTCTGCAACCTGTTGAGATGCCAGAGTTTGCGAAGGAAATGCCGACTCACGCTCCGTTAGTGCCGGAGGAGGATAAATGCCACTCTCCCAAGAAGTAATTTCTATGAGAGAGAACGGGCTCCTCACGAATGAGGATCTCACGAAGCTGGCCTCCATCGAGGCCAATATGCTTGAGGCATCCTCTGATGATCTTGAGGCATTGGTGAGCACGATCGCAGATGCTCTACGCGCCGAAGGATTCGATAAGGACGACTTCATGAAGGCCGCACAGCTCATCGAAATCGACGAGGACGGGATGAAGGTCGATATTGAGAAGCTCGCCGCGAAACTCGTCAATTGGTCGGCCAAAGTTCCGAGCGCCGGCGCGGTCCTATCTACGCTTGGCGAAAGCATCATAAAGCACAAGGCCAAGATTGCCCCAGCGTTCCTGGCTGCGATGACGCTGGCCCTGGGAGCGCAGGCGATAACGGGAACCAAGGCGCAGCAGACGGGGTTGGAGAAGTCGCTCTCAGACATTAAGGCGCAATACCCAGAACTCAAAGCCGACAAAATGACCGACCAGCATTTTGAGGCACTGTCCACATTCTCTCCATCGATCGCTCAGAGCCCGGTGGTTGCAGGCAACCTGCTCCTGAAGATGAAGCAGTGGGGATCGATCGACCACAAGACGGTCCAGGACCTGATTCAAATGGAGAGAGGCCTCCAAGAGGCGAAGGCTCCTACCATGGGTCTTTTTGACATTGTGCGGACGACAAGCGGAATCCACGAACTCACGATGGGCGACAAGACCACGATCTTTGGAACATCGATTTCATGAAGATTGCCATCTACAAAAGCCGATCGATGGGAACGGCAGACGTTGTTGGCAACGTAGAAGTTGACCATAGAGGGATCACGGTAAAGTCGGATCTTAAAGAATTGGTTCGAATCATCGAACTTGCTCTTAAAATTCCGGCTAAGGTCAAGACGGTGAGCGGGCGGACAGCGACGAAAAGGGCGCCCAGGGACCTGGCTGAACACGTGAGGAATGCGCTGACGATGAGGTTGACGGATCCTTACTGGATCGGGCCTCGCTTCATGGCGCTTGAGACCCCCAAGTACGAGAAGACCCTTGGCTCAGCAGCATTCGAACACGTTGTCAGACCTGTCGAAGTCGGCTGAGTACGATGAGTTCTCCATGGCCATGGATGGCGGAGGAACTCGGACATACTGGAGGGGACTACGAGCAATCGTTCCTTCTGGTAAAGACGAGATGGCCGGCCACCCTGGGGCACTCGGCGGAAGCAGATACCAGCAGCTTCCCCACAAGAAGACGAAAGACTCTTTCCGGAAAGGGAAGGTCAAGCTACACAAGATGATAAAGGCAGCCCAACCGTTTATGGCTGGATCTGTCGCCGGGCCGAAAGCGTCCACCCAGATGAAGAAGGTAAAATCTGGGTTCGCTACGCCAAAGATACACAAGGCTTCGCAAGTGAAGCCGATAACGGGGAGCGTGAACCTAATGAAGACTGCCCAGGAATCTATCCTGAATGGGTTTGGGGAAGAGCTTCATAAAGAGGCTGCCGTTGTCCGCCAACTAAAGACGCTGGGCGGCCACCTAAAAAGTCTAATCACTGGGAAGAGCGGAGCCACGAAGGTTCTTCAGAAGGGAGGTCCCGCCGCGACGGGGACCACAGATATTGCGCGCTCAGAAGCGGCTAAGCGCTTCGGGAAATCAGTCGGAAAGGCCGTTAAAAGAAGGCCCGGAACTGCCGCTGCGGTAGCGGGTGGTACTGGATACTTGGCCGGAAGATCGATGAGCTGAGAACCATGGAAGACGGATTCGTAAAATACATCCAGCTCGACAGTCATCTCCCAGATGGATCTCCATCTGTTGAGTTGATTCACCCTGGCATCTTCGAGAAGACGGCCTCGGCGAACAAAGCACACCCGCTTATCAAGCAGGCTGCTGCAAAGCTTCCCGAGCGCACTGATGGCATTTGGGTGCTCCTCAACGCGATGGGTGGGGGTGAGTATTGGGGAAGTAACTCCAACGGGGACTATTTCCCTGAAGAGTCCCTGAAATTCGCCGCCGACATGAACCCTGGATGCCCGCGATCTCGGGACTACGGGTTCAAGACATTCGAGAAGTATGCCTTCCCCTACAGGCATCACATCAACAAGAACCCGCACAGAAGTATAGGCGAGCAAGTTAAGATTGCCGTCTGGAACGACGAGATGAAGCGGGTAGAGCTGATTCACTTCCTGCGCCGGGACAGCGAGTTTGATGATTTTGGTGAAATCCTCAAAGTCGGAGCCCCGGATCTTGTAACTCAAGTTGAAGAAGGTCGTCCGACTCCGGTGAGCATGGGCTGCAAAGTCCCTTACGACGTTTGCAGCATCTGCCAGAACCAAGCCAAGAATATCGATCTCTATTGCGATCATCTGAAATATGCGATGAATCACGTGTACTCTGATGGCCGGCAAGCCAATGCCATCAACCCGTTCCCGCGATTCTTCGACATTTCTTATGTGAACAAGGGCGCCGAGAAGACCGCATCGGTCCTGATGAAGCTTGCTGGCCACAAAGAAGCGGCCAGGGCTTCCGGCAACCGCGCCGTGTTCTGGATCGCTGAAGGCGTCGAGAAGGCTGCATCCGAAGATCGCGCGTACTCTGTTCCTTCCGCCTTCTATGCAGAAGCTGTGAAGGCGGCACAGGGTAAGGATGCTGGCGAGAAAGAAAGCGCCATAGACAAAAAGACTCCTTCAAACATAGGGGCCGGAACGCCTGCTGCACGTATCAACGAGCAGATCGGCGCGACCCTGGTGCAGGCCACCGAGCCCTGCCTTCCTGAGGCATCCCTGAAGGTCCTGGCTCGTCATCCTCTACCACACGCACTTTCAACATTAACATCACTCGGCATTGGACTAAAGCCGCATGAAATGCAGCGAATAGTCATCATCAAAATGAAATCAGGCGTGAAGCCGGATCAGATCGGAAAACCAGAGATTTCCACTGATCACATACGGCCATCGCTTGCCAGCCTGCTTCGTTCCCAGGTTGAGAAACGGTCCAGCTTCAGAGATCCTATGCGCCGCCGCGTCTTGGATCTTCTCAGTGAAACACCTGAGCAGATACTCGACAAAATCGCTGCCAACGGTGAGGCCGCGCAGATTGATCTAGGCATGACCGACCCCTCGCTCCTGGAAAAAGCGGCACCGCTTGCGGCTCTGGCAGCAGCACTGTTTGCTCTTTACCGAAAGAATGTTAAAGGGGCGAAACTCCCCCAATTCGTCGAGTCGGCCTTCAAGAAATATCCTGAACTCCCCGCAGCCGTTGTGGGAGCTGGGATCGGAGGCGCCTTCGGATTGGCCGGACAATCCCTCATTCAACATTTTGGAGGTGCGGCGCAAGAGAAGGTAGCAGGACGTTTCGCTCGTGAGGCGGGACTGGCAGGGCTTGCATTTGCAGCTCCTTACCTGTATTCGGGCTACGTGCAGTCGAAAGCGATGCGCGGAGAACCGATTACAAAGAAGGAAGTTGCTCTTGCTCGTCATCCAGGATCCCTCGCATTAGCGGGAACGGCTGCCGTCGTCGGGCGTCGTGGAATTGCCTCGAAGGCTAAGAAGCTCTGGAAAGGCCTTACAGAGAAGAAGAAGCCAAAAGGGTGGTTCAGGGAGTCTCTTGAGAAGGGTGGCAGCGCACGTCTTCCGGTCGAGGATCTTCTTCTGTACGGGACCAATCCCGAAGTCGTAGATCTCGCGATTGCGAAGGGGCTGCGCAAGGTCGCTCAACGTGTCGAAGTTTGGGTAAATTCGCAGGTCTAAAAAGGAGAACAACAATGTCAACGATGGAAGACATTCTTTCCCAGCTAATGGGTGAGGACGAGACCCAAAAGACGGCTTCGGCTGAGCCTTCAGAGGCGGAAGTCATCGCCAAGGTGGCGGAAACTCTCACTGACGCTGAGGTCGAAGAAGTCGAGAAGATGGCCAGTAATCTTGAGCAAGAGAAGCTTGCTGAGGACTACTACACTCTCGGCCAGTTCATGGCTCGGGGATTCCACGATCAACTTTCCAAGCTCGCCGCTGGAAACAAGAACGGCCCTGCGGACATGAAGGGCGACACCGGCACGGCTTATACGTCTCCAGGTGCTCCGGGCAATCCGACGATTGCCGCTGGTGGTGACACCTCGCCTGGTGCCAACAGCCCCGAGCCGGGCCCGAAGGCTCCGAACGCTGAGGGTCAGTCCTACACGACCCCGCAGGACGGATCGAACGTCCTGGCGAAGATCAAGTCGAGCGTGGATGCGGTCCATCAGCCTATGAGCGCAACCAAGAAGCAGGATGCCATTGGCGTTCTGAAGAAGATCGTGGATGCTGCCAAGCAGCAGAAGCGTAAGCAGCACCCGACAGAGGTCGAGAGTAACCTCACATCAGCATAGGTCTGGTGACTAAACCGAACAACAAGCCACAAGGAGATACAAGATGAGCTTGCAGGACATTTTCGAAAAGAACTACGGCGGTTCGTCACCGGCAGCCGCTGAAGGTGCAGAGAAGACCGCCGAGGAAAAGGCGATCGAGACCGAGCTAGCAAAGTTCTCGGAAGAGGAGTGCGCGAAGCTCACAGCAGCCGGAGCCATGCTGGACTCCTTCGGTGTCGAATTCAAGGACTACAAGGAAAAGCTGGCTGCGGCCTGCAACCTTGTTGATGAAATGTCCACGGAAGTGATCGAAGAAGGCACGGACGGTAAGGGCGGGGAAGCTGCTGCACCGGCAGCGACTCCAACAGCAGCAGACTCCGAGAAGTTGGCTGCTGAGTACGAAGCCGCTGGCCGCATCATGGCCAGAGGACTTCTGGACGAGCTGAGCAAGACCGCAGCGACAGAAGAGAACCAGTCTGCGGCAGGCTCCTTCCGCACGAAGCTCGGCTGGTAAGTCGAAGATCCTTAGCTTGGGGATAGGGCCACGTGCCCTATCCCCAGGTGAACGGGGTAATTATGGCGGTGAGTGGAGTAAGAAAAGCATTGCCCTACGTGGGCGCGGCCCTGGCCGGTTTAGGCGTGGGCACAGCCGGCGGGGCATACGCTGGATCGAAACAAGGAAAGAAACAAGGGCGTAATATTGGAAGACGAGAAGGAGCGGTTGCGGCGCTGAAACATTTCCGAGGAGTGTCTTCGGCCAGGAATCGCGCCCTCCAAGTCTTCGCTGTTCGGAACCAGAACCTTATGCGCCAAAACCAGTCTCTTCGAGCTCGGATCGGCGAGATGGCATCAGAACGAAAGAGGGCATGATGAGTCTTATTCCAACAGTCGATGAGCTGGTCAGCGCTGCCCTGCAAGAAGGTGCCTATTTACAAGAGGCGCCTCCGACTGAGAAGGTAGCTGCTATTTCCAGGGATTCGTTGGACTCAATGGAAGAGACGGCTGATGCCCTTGAGAAGTGGGCAGCAGAAGTTGAAAAGGGTGAGACTGAACAGGAAAAGACTGCCTCTGATAACAAGAAAGAGGTACAGCACAATCGGGTTCTCAAGCTTGCCATGGCCAGCACAATTCTAAACACTCTGCAAGGATTGTCCGACCACGGCCAGCTTGACCAGCTTGTAGAAAAAGAGGCGGCGCTTAAAGGCCTACTCGGCGGAGTAGCCCGCATCCGCAGGAGATTCTCCGGAATCCCTGGCAAGCTAAGCAAGCAGGAACAGGCAACGGCTAAGGCCCTTGAAAAAGGGAGAGGGCTGAAGAAACAGCTCAAATCTGAGACGGCAGCACGCGGAGCCGCCGAAGAGTCTACGAAAAAGTGGCAGGTAGCCGCTGCTGGAGCCGGTGCGGCTGGAGTGGCTGGGGCTGGTTTAGCCTATCAGTCTGGAACGCAGGCCGGGTCCGAATCCGAACGGAAGAAAAGATCCAGAGCTATGCAAAGATTCAGTCGCTACGGGAGCTGAGGAGAGAAAAATGTCTGTAGGTCAAATGACACCCGAGCTAGCCCGGAAGGTAGCGGAATGCCTTCGGAAGTATGCTTCTCTCGAATCCGAGAATAAGAAGCTTACTTCGGATCGGGATAACCAGAAGAGCCAATCGGATAACTTTAGAAAGGAGGCGGAGGCGTGCAGAGCGGTTCTTGACGGGATACGAGAGGGAGTAATCGACCCGGACGATTACGAAGAGAAGATAGCTGAATTGAAGGAGGTCTCTCAGACTTCTGTCAAGACGGCATCGCCTACTGGGCAAGCTCCGGCGCAGAATGTCGGAATTGGAAGGGTTCATACCAAACTCGCCTCCGTAGAAGGTGAAGTGGATCCTTTGACCGAGTTCCTATTTCAAATGGACAACTAGCCAGCCTGTCGCTGGCTTAATCAAGAAGGAGACAAGACATGGCAAGCAGTGGCGCTCTCAACCTAAAGACCAAGCTTGAGGGTCTCGTCCGCCTCACGATCCCCGTCGCTGCCGGCGAGGACATTGTTGAAGGTGAGTGGTTCACCCGAAACGCGAGCGGCGAGGCGATCCTGACGGTGGGCCCGGTGAACATCGCTTATGTGACGTTCGCGGGCACAGATAGGCCCGATTCGCGGGACGTTCAGGATGACCCGATCGGTGGCCTGGGAACTCCTGTTGAGATTTCAACGGGTGGTGTGACGGGACTCCAGGGTGACTTCCGCGCTGACGTGAGTAACGTTGGCTTCGATGACGGAGAAACCTATGTCCAGGACGGTGCTTTGATGGTAACAAGCGGAAAGCTTACGCCTCAGACGGCCACAAACCCGACGAAGGCGTTCATCGAGGTTGCTGTTGGAGCTGACAACCGACTGTTCTTCACAACGGCCTAGTCGAGGCTGACACAAAAAAGGAGATAATTGAGATGGCAAACGACAGCGGAAACGCAATGGCTGCGAATGCCTCGACGATCAACGCTCTGTTCGGCGAGGCAATCAATGATCCCAGCGAGATTGTAAAACTCGCTGCGGCTGGCGGTGCCTTCATCCGCCAGAAGCTCCGTGAGCTTTCATTCCTGCGGAAGATCATGCCTCCGGTCATGGTCACGAAGCAGGATACTCAGCGCTCAGTGGATCACGACGGTCTGGTAAAGATCGTTGACATTGAGCCCGAGTCGAAAGCTCTGCCGCTCACGTGGCGTGGCGAGCCCGATGCTCGTTATGTTACGGGTCCCCGGTACGAGCTCCGCTTCTTCAGCATCTCCAGCGAGAAGTTCGAGAAGACGGAACAGGAGCTACTGTCCTACGAGTCTCCGATCACGAAGATCATCGAGGCGAAATCGGTCAAGGACATTCAGGAGCAGGAAGACAAAACATTCCTGGGGCACGCAGATGCGGCGATCACGATCAGCGGAAACAGCGCAACTGTTTCTGACACGCGCGTTACGCGAAACGCGCTGTCACAGCTAATCAAGATCGTTGTGGCTAAGCGCCTAAAGGTCGATCTCTTCCTGATGACTCAGGAAGATTTCGCAGACGTTCTGGCCTTCGAGGCTACGGACGTTGGCGACAAGGTGGCTTCGGAAATCACGGTCGATGGATACAAGTACAATACCCTCCTTGGGTACAAGCTTGTGACCACGATCAAGAATGACATAATTCTTCCGAAGAACATCTACGCGTTCGCAGCGCCCCAGTTCCTGGGGAACTTCTTCATCCTGAACCAGACGAAGTTCTGGATCAACAAGAGAGCGAATCTTGTTGAGTGGCAGAGCTGGGAAGATATTGCTGTTGGCATCGCGAATGTCAATGGCGTTGCGAAGATTACGCTCAGCTAAACGTATCCCCCCACGTTTAGCGGGTATGCCTGGGGGAGGGGCGCCGTAGCCTCTCCCCCGGTCACCCATGTGCGACTATGGCGGGCCAGATATGTCTGGCTGGTTGCATATGGATCTTAATTTGGGGAGAGGAGGCGAGGAAGATATGTCTCAGGCGAAGGCTAGGATTACCAACATATCCGATGAGCACATCGGATTCTCCCGTCCAACAGGTCTATTTTTACGTCGGAAAACACACAAGCCCGACCATCTGCGCTGGGCCATCATTTCCACAGATCTAATCGACGATAAGATGCTGCAATTCCAAGAGGAAGGCAGGATCCTCATTGACATGTTGGATGAAAAAGGAAACACAATTCCCAAAGAAACCGAGGTCGATTCCGCTAAAGTCGATCCCGTTGACGAGGAAGAAACCCAAGACAAAGATGATGAGGAA
>SDBT01013708.1_pt1 | contig 12967 bp, 9 predicted proteins | sample 2277101 | NCBI WGS metagenome assembly SDBT01 (sample SAMN10404973, study PRJNA504765) | marine sediment metagenome | isolation source: marine sediment core GS10_PC15, 103 cmbsf | place: Arctic Ocean: Southern Knipovich Ridge | collected 2010 | reverse complement strand
CCCGGCAGGACGGCGCTTGACCACAAATACCTTCTCGCCTTCCTGTCCGGCAAGCAGGGCATCGTCATCCTCTCCAAATACGAGGATACCAGCCCGTTAGTCTTCCAGTACCAGAACTCGCCGCGTGTCCTCATCATGCCCATGTTTGTAGAATGGGGCGATGAGAAGCCGACAGCTGCGGAAAAGGCAGAGCCGGAACCCGAGACGATTGAGGAAAATCCGGAAGTCGAACCAGAAGAGGAACTAGAACCCTCTCTTGAAGAGGAAGCTACTGAAGCAGAGGAGAAGCCCGAGCCAGCAGCGGCAGCACCGACCGAGACACCGGCAAAGCGGAAGCGGAAACGGCTAACCACGTAATCCTGTGTCAACCAGGGGTGCTGGGGCGGGCGAGCTCCAGCACCCCACTTTATTAGTTAGTAATATACCATGAAAGGAGGCTTTATGAAAGAGCTGACATTGAACGATTTGGCTCAATCAAGAGGTCCAGGGCAGCTCCACGACTCAAAGTTTATGTCGGCAGCCGGGAAAAGTAAAGTCCTGAAGCACTGGGAGATGTTTTTGAGAAGCGGCCTGGAGAAGGCTAAATTCACTAAGGCGCTTTATGAACACCTCATCAACCATTGCTCCTTCATCGCTCACTACGATATTCACGGCTTCTATACAACCTACTTCGAGAGTGGAGATGATACCCAGCACTTTCTCTCCCAGTTTGATGACAGCAAGGGTATGCCAAGATCAGTCGAGTATGGCATGACTTACTGGCTCACCGACGAAGAATACTATGACATCAATTCCGAGATGGTCCGGCTTGCCAGTAGGTACATACCGGTGCTAATCAAACGAGCCAAAGCCCTCCAGAAGTCCGCCGATATCGCCGGGGCTAGGGCGCTGCTAGCGAAGCACGGAATTACCTTGAAAGAGGAGGAGTAATGGAAACCAATGAGCGCGGCAATCAGGTAGAAAGGAGCTGGTTACCAACCGAGCGGTACCGGTGGGATTTCAGCGAGAAATTCTGCGCCGCCGGCTGGGAGCAGTACGATACAAGCCAGGATGCTTGGTACTTCGGCGTGTGGGTGAATAAAAAGTTGTTGCAGATACAGACCTACGCTGAGGGCGACCTCACCCTGGTCAAGTGTCCGGATGCAGAGCATTTCAATGCCGAAATAAAGTCGATGAATGAGTTCTATGAACAAGGTTTCGTCGCCAAGACTATTGACAGGGACGGGAAGATGACAGTCTATAGACAGGACCGCAACCTGTTCTTGATAGAGGAGAGCACTTGTCAGGAGGAAAACAGAAAATGACTAAACACGAAAATATGGAACCAATGCTAGATCTTGATAGCCTGCCTGTGGAGAAAACTGGGAAGGCCGCTCGGTTTTCCCTGGACAAGGGAATGGACGACCTAGTGGGCGCCATCTGCGACCCGACCATCGTCTTCCAGAGTGCCTGGGCTACCAAAGACTTCTTTCCAGAGTGGCTCATGCAGCGGATCACGATGGACCGCCTCATCGAGCTGATGGTAGCACGTAAGGAAGAGCGGGAGCCGATGGCCACCGACTCGGAGGCCCTGGCCTATATGATGCCCCGCACCATGGAAGCACCCCTCGGGCATGACTGGACCCAGGTCTACCTGTATCTCGGCACTAAGGTTATCGACACCGAGACTTGCAAAGGGAACATGCCCGACGATATCCGGGTGGATAAGCTCGACTCCGGGCAGGAGGCTGACCTGCGTCACCTAAAGCAGTGGATATTTAACGTCAAGGTAAAGCACCGCGCCGGTCGGCGTAAGGAGATGAAGCAGGAAATAAAGGAGGAAGAGGAGACGGAGAAGGCAGCTCAGGAAGTCATCCAGCATGCCTTCAAGCTGGACTAGGGAGGGCTTAACAAGCCAAGTAATACATGGCATACTAGCAACTAATATACTAATAGTATATGACTAGAGGTGTATTACTAAGGGGTCGGGGTTCAAATCCTCGACCTCTCTTTTTTTTGTCCATTTTCGGCGATAGGCGGTGATACTCTGTATAGACGGGCTGCAGCTCGGGTCCCGCCAGGGGGCGGCCGCTGCCGGCATAGATACATACGTAGACTGGCCGACAGCCGGCGGTGAGCTGGGGATCCCCCGCGGGGGAAATGAGCGACGTGCATCATAGAGTGCAGCATGTGGTGAAAGATATCATGCACGCTATGATAGACATTACCCTGGGGGCAGCTCCTACCCCTGGTAACCAACTGAAAAACAACGGTTTAGCAATGGTGCCAGGCTGCGGAAAGAAAAATCCCCGGGGCGGGGCGAGGGTGTCGCACCCTCTACCACATAACGCCCCGGGGGGTCCCTGCGTCAATATCTCCAATAGGAGCTTAGGCGCTCTGGGTGATACCATGATACCACGGATCGGGGCGCCCATCAATCAGATTATCGGCCGCCGCTGCCGGCAGCCGGCAGCTCCCCGCTGGCCAGGGGGTAAAATATAATTAAGGATTTCCCACGGAATCCGTTAATTTTAATTACCGTTTTGGGGGCCAATCGGTAAAATATAATTAACCTCACCGCGGGTGTCCCCCTCTCCTTCAAAGGAGAGGGGCAGGTATAAATACCATTGGCCACCCTGAAAAAACGCCCAGAATTTGATTCTGGAGCGTCTCCGTTGTAAGCTAAAGGCTCTCCCAATGGACTGACACCTGGGGAGAGCCTCACTATTGACTTCTACCTCACGGATGTTATAGTCTCAAGGCAAAGAAAACAAGGAGGTCGATAGATGCAAGCATACTGTATGAGATGCAGGACCAAAAGGGAAATGAAAGACGCCAAGAGCATAACCATGAAGAACGGAAAGCCAGCAACCCAAGGGGTGTGCCCGGTGTGTGGCACGAAAATGTTCAGAATCGGCAAGAGTTAGGTCTACTCCGACATAGCCTAACAGAACTTGGAAGGGCTGGATATTCCCGGTATCGGGATGTCCAGCCCTTTTCTATTTTGCGAATCACACTTAATAAGCTATTGTTACCCCCATTTAACAGAATGCAATTCCGTTGCATATCCAAGATATGTAAGGGGGACAGGTGAATTTTGTTTCTGGATATCTCCAAACGACTTGACAAAATATATACGTTTGCTATAATGAATTATAGAAAGGTTCCCTCCCAGTGAATGTGTCCATGGGGCACTGCCGTAAGGCTAGCTGGGAGGGTCAATTTTTTAGTACCACTTAGCCTTCTTGTTTTGATAGATAAGGAACTCACTTCTAACTAGATTTTTTATCTGATTAAAGGGGCGCATCTCTCCCCTTTCCCACTTCACGTACACAGCCCAGCTACAATAATCCACTATTTGTAAGTAGGGATGTGATGCCGAACTATGCATACTAAGCGTATACGGCACGCCCTGTAAGTGGCGGGCCAGAGAGAGCTTAACTGCTTTTATAAGTGCCGCTCTTTCTCTAGCGCGTGCCGATTCCCTGTCCATAAATATCAATACCTTGTCAAAACGGGTTACATCGATTCCGCGCGGGTCGAATTGATACTGAAGCAAGTATTCAACCATTGTAGGATAGAACTTATTGAGAGGTCGAAGGTCAGGATCAACCTTACTCTTGTCCACAATGACACTGTCAATTCTTAGGTGTGATAGTCCCGAAACGACATTGAACACTCTGTCTCGAATAGGCTGCCTATCCTCGGCGGCATGAAAATACTCAATGTCTATACCTTGGTCAATTACCTCATGCTTTACAGCATACAATTCGAGTACCCCGGGGTTTATGTCGCTACATAGTGTGCTTGTAATTACCATGCTCATAGTCCCCGTGGGCGAAAAATCGTAGTTGCCAGATACGTCTATGAACACATACAAATAACTCATTTTAGCAATATCTTATAATCTTAAAGGTCATAGATTCTTTGCTTATTACAATTCTCCCTTGAAAGCCTGACCCAGAATGGAAGGTGATAGAGCATCTAGTTCGACCGCGGTTTCTGCTTGCAAACGTTTAAGTGCATTCACCTCTGCATTCAACGCATCCAATTCAGCCACAATACACCCCTGTTCAGATAGGGAAGGCACAGGAATTTTTTTCTTTTCCAAGAAGCTTTGGGGCACTCTCTGTTGCCCAGCGGTACCCTTGAAATGAGCCGATGCATCGTCGCGAAATGCTTTGTGACGAACAAGAGCATGTAGCCATTCTGCCGTTAGTTTTAGTCCAGGTCGAATTACGTGAAATTCTGTTGAACCAAAGGCTGTGCCATTTCGTAGACCGCGTGCGATGGCTGATTTACCATTCTGCATGCATGGTGTAATACGTGCAAAAATCACGTCGCCCTCTGTGAACCATGTGTATCCTTTCGATACTTCAGCAAACGTGCGAATCTCTGGACACGCAATAGTCCCAGTGGCACCGTCTACAGCTTTCATTGGAACGAATGAGACCAAGTCTCCCTGCATTAGGCTGATTCGCCCTACCCTCGATGGATTTACTTCGGCAAACTCTGGGATTGCCCCGTATTCCCACGTTTTGCTGGTTTCCCGGTTTAGAATATAATTCATGGTAGAATCTAACAATCCCTCCGCTTCCTCCATGACCTGCTGCCTTAAAGAACGGGCCTTTTGTACCTGGGCGGACAGTTCCTCAATCCGCGCTACTATGCGTTGCTGCTCGACCAAAGAGGGCAAAGGAATGATCACTTCTGGAATACGTTTTAGGCTAAGAACACGATTACGCCCTGCTGACCCCGGAGAAATTCTTACAAGTTGTTCTCTACCGGAGGAAGTCTTGAAGTAGTATGTCAAATAGGGCGGGTAACAGAGACTGTCATCAACACGAAAGGTGGGAAAACGAGTTGACCCATACATACCATCTTCATTGGCTGAGGCTAATGCTACAGCACCTTCCCAAGCAAAAGTTACTTGCAGAATGAAATCCCCTTCTTTGATAAGGAACAGGTCTTTGTTGCCGACTTCAAGACCGGTACGGGGAGTTTTGTGAAAAATGCCTCGGCCGAAGGAATAAATGCCAATTTCTGCATACTGACTGTCTGCGACAACTTCTACTGGGCGGCGCTCTAGTCTTAGCAATCTGTCGAGGTGGATATTCATAGTTTTATTTATTTCCTGTCTTTAGCAAGCATGTTCTTAATATTCATCATAATCTCAGCAATTTGATTTTCCTTCTGCAATATGCTGTCGGCTAATTGCTTTGGGGGCAACTGTGTGATGTCTTCTTTAGCTCGCGGATTCTTTCGGTCAAGATTGTAACTGGAAGCAATTATATCGGCGACGGAGACCTTCCAAGCATAGTCATTCTCTTCTCGTTTGTTCCACCACGCTAGGCATGGGGAAAATTCCTCGAATTGGATAGGCTGCGTCTTTGTGTAATTCTTTCTCCCTTCGGGAAGGGGTTGTGAATAATACCAGATTTCCTTTGCAGGGCTGGAGCGGTTGAAAAACAAAATATTTGTGGGAATGGGGGTGTACGGAGAAAAGACACCATTAGGGAGACGAATGATTGTGTGGAGATTAAAATCCCTGAGCAACTCTTCTTTGACGCGGGCGCAAACGCCATCACCAAATAGAGTCCCATTCGGGACAACCACAGCGGTACGGGCAGGCGGAAAGCTAGTTTTAGCCTGCCGGCGTAGCTTCCGCATGATAAGCTGTAAAAAGAGCAGTGCAGTTTCATTCGTTTTCTTGTCTTCAGGGAAATTGCCCTGTATGCCTTTTTCTTCCTCGCCGCCGAAAGGCGGGTTAGTGAGTATAACATCAACTCGGTCTTTCTCTCCGATTTCACGCAAGGGGAACCGGAGAGCATTAAGCGGGTCAATATTGGGATATTCCAGTCCATGTAGAAGCAGATTCATCTGGCAGAGCAAGTAGGGCAATGGCTTAGCCTCAATACCAAAAAGGGACTCACGCTGGAGACGGTGCTGGTCTCCAGCAGTCTTGCATTGCTCTTTGAGATGTTCGAATGTAGAAGCCAGGAAGCCCCCTGTGCCACAGGCAGGGTCAAGTATGGTTTCGCCCAAACGCGGATTAACAGCATTGACCATGAACTGCACCACTGGGCGAGGGGTATAAAACTCACCATTCTGTCCGGCAGCATCTCGCATTTCCTTAAGCATTGACTCGTAGAGGTGCCCAAGGGTATAAATTTCCTCAGTGGAAGTGAAATGTATGCCGTTAATTTTGTTGATAATGTCACGCAGTAGGTAACCACTGAGCATGCGGTTAACCGTCCCCTGGAAAACGGCCCCAATGACATCACGCCGGTCACCGTTCAGACTGCGAAGTGAACGCAAGTAAGCGAAGAGACCAGGTCCCCGGGTACCATCGGGACGAGTGGCTTCATCGTTACTGATGAAAGAAATAAGCGCATCACCTGTGATACCGTCTGGTCTTGCCGCCCAATCACGCCAGCGATACGGGGGATCGATAGACGGGTGGAATCGTTTCCCCGCCATGCTGGCTTCAGCTTCCCGAAGCGGTTCCAAATCATCAAGAAACTTAAGGAACATGAGCCAGGTGAGTATAGGCAGACGGTCAAGGTCAGTGCTCAATCCCTTATCTTTACGCATAATGTCACGGCAAGACTTAATAAGACTACCAATGGCCTGGGCGTTAGTTACTTGTGAAGTTTCAGCCATAAGAATCCTTCCTAATTAGCGTAGAGTAATGTCTGCATCTTCTCCAGAGCCTCACGTAATTGGTCTGCACCGCCGAACTTAGCGGCTATTTCCACGACATTACCATGCTGCGAAATAGGCTCAACTTTCAATATGTCAGGGATTTTGAATTCAGCGGTGCCATATTCCACATATTTGTCTAATATTTCGTCCAGAATTTGGCGAGCTTCTGGCTTGAAGTAGTCCCAGAAGTCGACACGCCCTTTTCGAAGTCGCTCAGCACGTTCGCGGCGGCTGCGAAGCGGAGCGTTAAAAGCTAGGTAGCAAAGTAAGTCAAATGGGTCGGCATCAGGCTGCCCGGCATTCTCGATGAGCTGTTCCAGAGTGATGCCGTGCTCAGCAAGGGCATTGATGATAGCCGTTCGCTGTTCAGCATTACCCCAATGAGAGCGAAGTTCCGCGGCCGAGGTCCACATGCTACGAATCTTTTCTGAAGCATAATCAACATATTTAACTATGCGGAGCTTCTTGCCATGACCGTCAAGCTCGTAGACAAAATGGGCGGCAATACCGATTGTGCCTCCATCGACATAGTATTTAGCTGGCTCTTCATGAACCCCATCAGGCATGATATCTACGTCGGTAGGCTCATATTTTTCCGGCTTGGGTAACGGTATTTCCTGATTCAGCTTGATTTCAGTTGGTGGGTCAATGGGGTCACCATCGAAAGCGGAGTCGGCAAACAGGCGGGTGGCGCTGCCGGTGTAATCCAGGATAGAGAACCAGAGCTTGCCGTAATCGGCACGAACACGAGTACCACGTCCGATAATTTGCTTGAACTCAGTCATTGAGTTAACAATTCGGGCGATGACAATATTCTTGCAGGTTTGAACGTCCACACCTGTCGTAAGGAGTTTGGAGGTAGTCACTACCGTCGGAGTGCGAGTCTCTAACTCCTGGAAACGGCTCAGATAACCTCTTCCAATATCTCCTTCGTCTGACACTACACGCACAGCGTAATCCGGGTACTGGCGGGACAAGTCTGAGGAGAGGTTATTTATAGCCTGCCGCATCTCGTCAGCGTGTTCCTGGTCAACACAAAAGATGATGGTCTTATCGAACGGGTCCGTGTTACGCAGAAAATCGGTAATGCTCTTGGCTATGGCAAGGGTACGAGCCCTGAGTGCCACTATCCGTTCAAAGTCACCGGTCTGATATTCCTCGTCAGGAACCGGGCGTCCGTAGCGGTCGAGTTCGTCCTTAGAAGGCCGCCAGCCAGCTGCATCGACATCGGTTACAATTCGATGGACACGGTACGGCGCAAGGAAGCCGTCGTCTATGCCTTGTCGTAGGCTATACGTGTAAACAGGGTTACCGAAATAACGGTATGTATCACGATTTTCCTCACGTAAAGGCGTTGCCGTCATCCCCAATTGGTAGGCTGGCTCGAAATACTCCAAGATTTCTCGCCAGTTGCTCTCATCCTTTGCACTACCTCGGTGGCATTCATCTATGATAATCAAGTCGAAGAAGTCAGCGTTGTAGTCACGATAAAGACCTGGGCGACGTTCGTCTTTGGCAATAGCTTGGTAGGTGGCAAAATACATCTCCCGGCTTTTGATGGCTTCTCCCTGTATCTTCCAACGTGCTTCCCCAAAAGGAACGAATTGCTTATCCTTGGGGTCATCTACCAGGATAGACCTATCTGAAAGATACAGAATACGCGGACGGCGAATTTCACTGGTACGGTTCCATTTGGTAATCCACAGCTTCCAGCAGATATGAAAAGCAACATCTGTCTTGCCTGTACCGGTCGCCATATTAACAAGAATGCGATTTTTTCCTGCCAATACTGCCTCTATCACTCGGTTAATTGCAATTTCCTGATAGTAACGTAGCGGTTTACCAGTTACTGGGAGGCTTGGAGTGAGAAATTTCTTTTTCTGTTCATCATTCTTAATGCCCAAGTAAGGATTCAAGCGTTTCCAGAGCTCTTCGGGGCCGGGGAACATATCGAGGTCGGTTTCAAGCCCGGAAAGAAAGTCATGCTCAACGATACCTTTACCATTGGTGGAATAAGCAAATTTAAGATCGAGCATCTGGGCATATTCTTTGCCTTGCTGAAGCCCATCGCGAGGATTCTTGTATTCTGCTTTCGCCTCAACCACTGCAATCATGAAGTCAGGTGTATAGCGGAGAAGGTAGTCAGCTCGCTTTTGGGGGCGACGGTATACCTTTGTTCCTGCAACCGTAATTCGGCCATCGGTGAATGTACGCTGTTCATTTATCTGGTTGTCATCCCAACCAGCAGCATATAGCTTAGGTGTAACATATTTCCGGCAAGTATCAGCTTCTGTTACCATGCTCCCTCGCCAATGTATTCATAGACATTTGCTTAAAGGACTCAATTCATTACCGTGATTATACACCCATCGTCAGCAGTGAACAAAGCATAACCCTTTTAGACATCAAGGGTAAACTTCGGTGTCAATGTTGCAGGTCACAATACGTCAGATTGTCTCATATCGAATAATGACCATGCGGTTCGAAATCTTAGCACACGGTTAAGAATCATACTGCCAATAAGAACTAGCGTCTCGGCCTAGGTGAGTGCTATAATAAATCAACCTTAAAGTGTTAATTGTCACTTTATATCTGTCGATAACAGAAGAGGAGATTATTATTTGATTCCCATTTCCTGCTTACATCGCAATCCTGTGATACGTGGTGAACTTAGAGTGGAGTCGTAAATTAATCAGATACTGACAGAACGGAATATCAGGAGGCAGACTATGAGCTATGCCAAAGATATCATAATACCTAAAGTAAAGGGGGTATTCAGGACTGTTTTTTTATATGTTGGCCAAGGTGAGTCGACGCTCCTAGTGATTCCTGATGGGCAAGGATGGAAGTATATGCTAGTTGATACCAACACCGATACTGAAAGAGGTGGCATCAACATACCCAAATTACTAGAAGACCTGCTAGATGATGGATTAGATATTTTTGTAAATACTCACCCACATAATGACCACCTTAAGGGTGTAAAAGAAATCAATGCTATAGTACCTATCAAACAAGTCTGGCATTCTGGTCATAAACCGAGTAAAAACCATGATGAAGCATATCAAGAATTGAAGAACATAATAGAACATATAGGTAACGAAAATGTATTTCTTTTGAAGGGCAGCAGAGACGAGAATAAATTAGATGACACATATGTTTCATTGGGAGGGATCGGCTTCAATGTATTAGCGCCGGCAGAATATGTAGCCGATGATATTGAGGATGAAAAGCCTGAAGATAGGTACAAACGTATTCATGAGCAGTGTGCTGTAATAAAATTCTTCTACGGAGTTGATAGAAAATGCATCCTAATAACAGGTGATGCTGATAAGGCAGCATGGCAAAAACACATCACAGACTACCACGCTGAGAGATTGGCAGCTGATGTCTTCAGCGCACCGCATCATGGCTCAATTACTTTCTTCAAGATTGACGACGAAGAGGCCTACGAAGAGCACATGGAGCATATCAGACCTTCTCATCTTGTTATCAGTGCGCCAAAGAAGTCCGAAAGCCCCCATAGTCATCCAGATGATGACGCCATTAAGATTTATAAAAAATATATTGATGAAACTAATATATATCATCTAGGTAAGAATCGGGAGTGTCTAATAGTCGATATTTATGAGGACGGTGACTTAGATATTATTGTGGACAAAGATCTTGTAGAGCATTATGGCTTGAGCGAAGAGAAAGATAGCGGGAAATATTTAGGTGCTAGCGTCGGGGCTATAACATCAAGAATGGATAGAAAGCCGATGGGACGAGATGAAGTGGTTTAAGAAGCATCCCGAGTACCTAGCATCAGAAGTCAGGGAACTAGAAACTAGTAGTAATTATCAAGTAGGTCTTACCTACAGAGATAATCTCTTAGTCTCTTGCGGCGAAATAATTGTCAGGCAAGTGGGAACCAAGAAGTGCCCCATACTAATAGTCTATACCGAATCTACACCCTATTCATTACCTAGAGTTTTTCTGTTGGACGGTTTACTGTCTGAAGAGGAAATAAGAAGAGTCAGCAGTCTTGATTTTTCACAGGTTAGTGAATACATAAAGAACAGAATCAGGTTTTACCATTTAAGGCATCAGGGAGAAGATGGTAGCCTGTGCCTATTGGAGAGCGACAACCTATATCTAGAGAGTGCACAAACATATTCAATTCGGCAAGTAATCGGTCGTTTGCGTGACTGGTTTGCCGGTCTGGATAGCGGCAGATTGCCTCCGGATAGCCCAGAAGTTGAGCTATTTTTCCACTTTAGGAATAGAAATAGGACTGTGGAATTCCTTTTACCTGATTTTGTTTTCGATGATACCCTTTCTGACGGGATACTTTATGCTGCACAGACGCCTACCTTACAGATACTCAAGAGGAATTATATTGCAGTAGCCATATTTGGCCGAAACAAATCAGGAGTGATTGAGCCTCCAAGAGTTTATGACCGACAACAGCATCTAATCTTTACAAAAAGTCCAAAGCCAGTGGAGATAATTAAGCATGAAATTGAAGGAAATGAACAACAAGATATACAATACAAACTTGAATCCGAGGAGTTGGTAAAGGTTTACTGGTTTGACATTTCTTTTGAGCCAAAACCATTCGAGAAAGTAGAAGAGTTGTCGTACTATGTGGGAAATGGTGATGCAGGTATAGGACAAAAGAGATTAGTGGAATGGTTAGGAAGTGCAATCGGGAAATCTAATCGGATTTACGTTGGATTAAGATTCCCCGGAAGGAGAGAGGGCAAAGAATGGCAGTTTTTTATACTAACGAAAAGGCCGAATTCTCCGTACCTCTTAGGCGATAGCTTAGAAGTAAAATACGAGATGCTATCCAATTATGATATCGCTGCTATATATTCCGAAGTATTTACCGATCAGAGTTTTCATATTAGAAATAGCACAATGGCGAACAGAGACATTTTAAAAAACAAGAAGATTACAGTCATTGGGTGTGGAGCTTTAGGATCTGAAATTGCAGATACCGTGGCCAAAGCAGGTATAGGGCAGATTTGCCTTATCGATAAGGAGATGCTGAGAGCACATAATGCAGTTAGACACCTAGCCGCAATTGACAGAATGGGAACCCCTAAGGTATTCGCGGTCGCGGAAAGACTAATACTTCATAATCCATTTGTGGATGTCGATTTCTTGAGTGAAAACAACTTTTTTGTTGATATTCTTGTAAGCAATATCAATGCATATTTCTTAGAAGGATCAATTGGAGTCTCAACAATAGCTGATGATAACGTTGAGGCTTTTCTAAATGAACAAGCCATTGTCTATAACAAGACCATATTCTATGCACGAGCCTTGAGGGGAGGAAAGGTAGCTCGTATTTTCCGGGTAATACCGGGAAAAGATGCGTGTAAGAATTGCCTCGCTTTATATTATATGGAGAAAGATCCACGTTTTATTGTTATTCCGGAGGACGAAACACTGCCTACGATTGCAAATGAGTGCAATAATCCCATAAGGCCAGCGAGTGCTGCGGATTTGAAACTGATTGCTGGAATAGCATCTAGGCTGATGATTGACTATTTACAACAGGGGGAAGGAGATAAGAACCATTGGGTGTGGACCACGGAAGAATCAGGGGTGATAGGGTCAAATGAGCAGGCACCATTTTCAGTGCATGCGAGTTTCTTGCCACCACACCCTAACTGTAAATATTGCAGGATAGAGGATCCCATACAGATCATAATAAGTGAAGCAGCTCTAAAGTGTATGAAAAACGAAATAAGCAGAGATCCCGCTCTAGAGACGGGGGGCATCTTGATCGGCTACAAGGACCAAGCAGGGGGGATCTGTGTAGAAACGGCCTCCGGACCGGGACCGAAAGCTATCAAGGAGACGGCTAGGTTTAGCCGAGATGTAGAATACTGCCAGGCCATAGTGAATGAGAGCTATCGGAAATACAGGGATAAGGGACTCTATGCTGGTGAGTGGCATTATCACCCATCTTCAGACAATAAACCAAGCAATCTTGACTTATTGAGTTTGACTAAAATTGCGGAACAAAAGGAGTATGTATTGGATAAGCCCATCATGATTATTTTTTCCAATAAGCTCAATTTGTCTTGTACTGTACATCCCTTTAGTAAGAAATACTACGTGGCTGCATTTAAGGTTCGTCAGGAGAAAACGGATTAAGACCTGCCCAGGTTAATAAGGTAAAACGGCTATGAGCACAATGTTAGATGCATATACCATAAGAGCACGGCTCTGGCCCGCTTTACTCGTTGCTTTACCGTTGGGATTGACCACTTTGGCGCTACTACCT
>SDBT01013707.1_pt1 | contig 12967 bp, 6 predicted proteins | sample 2277101 | NCBI WGS metagenome assembly SDBT01 (sample SAMN10404973, study PRJNA504765) | marine sediment metagenome | isolation source: marine sediment core GS10_PC15, 103 cmbsf | place: Arctic Ocean: Southern Knipovich Ridge | collected 2010 | reverse complement strand
GTTACCCTCGTAAACCGAGAGGAGAGCTACGGATTAATAAGAATCGTTTGGGGAAAGCGCAAATAGTGTCGATTTAAACCTTAAATCTTAAATTGAATACTAGTTTTTAGGGATCATAGTCTCTAAATTTATAAAAAAAAAGAATTTGAAATAATTTTAAATTAATTTATGTCTTCTAGATTTTTCCTTAGTTTTGGGTGGACCACTCGTTTGGAAAATAGCTCTAGTGAGGGTTTGGTTTGATTCAATACCTCCAAGAGATTTTAGTTCTTTCATAGCCTCCTCACTTGCTAATACAATCCAGCCTTCACCAACCGCGCAGAAGTGAACCCCTAGTTGTCTTGGATTACCATTACTCCACCAAATTGTTTCGACCATAAATTTATTATGCTGATCTACCCATCGAAACATCCCTTCGCGGGTTACATGCCACCCAAGTAATTTACCTAAATCGGGATTGAGTGCAATCCAGTTATCTCCAGTCATTTCCTTCCAAGATGTAAAATTCTGGATAAGCATACCACTCTGAAGTGAATACCATCTATCGTAATACTCCTTAATTTTTAAATTTTGAACATGAAAGAAATCGAAAACTGGAAATCCTTGATAGTGGCTGACAATTTTCCTTTCTTCTATCGCGTGTTGCCGGTATAAGAAACGTATGGCCGTAAATTCAGCTAAAATATAGTTATCTTCCAATTTTTCTAAAAAATAGTCTTTAATAAGAATATCAAAATTCTCAAAAAAATGTGCTTGATTGATGTTATATTTACTAATAATAGATTTTAGAATTTTGATAGGCTTTATACTTGGGGTCAGGACTAAAAGATCCTCATCGAAATAGTAATAATTTTTTACCTCTTCTTTCCATCTATCCTGTATTTTACCTGCGTCCAAGAGTAATGCTATTATTTGATATAAAGCTTTTCGGATCTCCACAAACTCTGGTTTGAGTTCACGAAAATTTAAGTTCATTTTTCTATAACTGTTTTGCATATCCTTACTATAATTCTTTTCAAAAAGAATCCGCGGATTATTCTCATTGATAATCTTAAAAATTAATTGTTTCAATGTATTTTCTTCAAATCCCAAGGACTTGCTAAGTTCATTCATTAAATCGTTATGGTAATATGTGATGAGATGATTGATTTCAGGATTAGTAATATTTTCTATTCCATCTTTTTTCAGATAATAATCAAGATTTTGAAAGTAGGTTTTTGATACATCATCTAATGATATGGATTCTATTGTTAAGATTTCACTAATAAACATTCTATAATAGCTATTTGGTACGGAATATAACTTTTTCAAGCTTGTTATCAACTCAGGAGAAAGAGAGTTGTTCTTTCGTACATAACATGATAATAATTGAAGGGTTCCGTATTGTGGAAGATTTTTATCATCCAGATGAGCGATTAATAATTCTTCAACGAGTGAATTGCTTTGTTCCAGTAAGATCAGAGTCAACCTTATACTTGCTACACTAATAGCGATCAAATCATGTTCTAAATTATTTATGATAAGTGATATCAAATCCTTTTCGAACGAAGAATCCGGTCCATTCGAATCCAGAAATTGAAAATTATTAGGAGGAATACCTTCGAAAAGTGTCGTGATATAATCCTTGAGCATTAACCATATCACATTTAAATTTCCTTCATATTGAGTTAAAACTATTTCCAACAATGAATCAATAACAAGTATTTTGTCAACAAAATATAATGTACGTGCTCCTGTGTGTTTAATAATTGAATGTAAGATCTTTTCTCGGACTGGCTGGGATTCAATAGAAGCCAATATTGCCAATAATTCAAAATAATAAGGATTTGCCCAACCTGATGGTGGAAAAGTCCTCGATTTTTCTGACTTTAAAACACCCAGGCATATTTTCCGAACTTTTTTAGTCATTCCAGTTCGTAAATACATTTTTGCCAATTGAAGTAAAAAATATGTATTTTTTGAATTAGCAATTAACTCTTCATGCTCTTGAGGAGATAGTTGAGGTAATAGACTTCCAATGATTGCATCCCAAGGAAATAACTTATCCTCCCTAACTTCGTTCGAGATAGAAAAATACTCTTGAAGGTTTTTTATTCGATTAAATACATCAATAAGCCCTAATTTAGAATCATCATTTAGAATGATGTAATTCTCATCAAGATCTTCGACGATTTCTTCTTTTCTGATATCCAATTTGTGAATCGAATGACCACAGCGCGATACAGCAATTATAATTTCTTTCAACCATTTTTGGCGTATTGAAGGGAGTGCACGCGTTCGAATGACATCAATTAAGGACGATAAATATCCATCAAGAGAGACTGAATCATAATATAATTGAGTTATTAGGGCGTGAATCGTGTGAATTGGCACAAAGTCACATAGAGGAATGAAATATTCCTTGATTACTTCTATGGCGAAATTTGGTTTTAATCTTGCATCCTCAATTGCTCTACCAATAATGAAATCTAATCCCTTGAAATATGTGATTGAATTCTCCTCAAGTAACCAATGAAACGTTTCAAATGACTCATCTGGAAAAAGATGAGTAATTGAATCTAAACATGAATATGCCGATTCGTATTTTGCTGGACCCTCTGTTAAGTTGCCCAAATGGGGAATCCATCCAATAGTTCGTTGAAGCAACTTACGGGTTTCATTAGGTAATTTTGAAGCAAATAACTTACATGAATTTATGAGAGATTCTAATTGATAATCTTTTCGATATCCTATCCGAAAAGTTTCAAGCATCATTTGATTTAATAATCTTTCAACATCTGTTCTTTTCCCCAATTTCATGTAGATTTTTGCAATCTCATAAAGAAAGGTCATTCTTCCATGAATATCCCCCGTTTCGGATAAAAAAGATTCAAGTCTTACGAGTTCTTCTATCAAAGGTTCTTTTTCTTCTGCAACATCTAGAAACATCGAAATTATTTCTCGTTTGTGTTTCAGGCTCCAAAAAACCTCTTTTGATGATGCGTTCCAATCATTTAAAAACAAATTCTTCAAGAAATCAAGATTTTCCAAAGAATCACTACTTTTAATGACTATCTCAGAAAATAAAACACCCCACGGTGCTCTAGTTAAGTTAATATTATGTGTATCATCCTTTTGGAATGATTTGAAGCAGTTAAGTAATTCCTCAAATTGCTTTTTAAGATAATCCATTGAAATTTCAGTATTCTTTAGCTTCTCTTCCGAAATTTTCGCTAACAATATAATCGCTCTTCGAAAATGATATGCACACTTGACTTGATCGCTATCGCTAGAAGGATATCTTTCAAAAAAATTTTCATCCAACTTATTAAGTAGTAAGGAAATCTTCAGTAAATTTAGTACTTGTGTCACCTTGTATTTAGGGTCTTCCTCATAATGAAATATAAATGAGTTTAGGTTATACAAACTCTCGGCAAATCTATCTTGATAAAGTTCGTGTAAGTCCTTCAAGTTATTTTCATTTCTAATATAAATGTCTGCCAATATTATAAAAGCATCCGATGACAGTTCACATTTTTCTCTCTCGAGAAATTCTTTTAATTCCGTTATACAAGTTAAAACTTTATTAGAAGAATTTTTTTGTTCGAAGAATTTGCAACGGCGTAACTTCATTCTAATCCATATTTCTTTATCAAAATCTCGAGTAATATCTAACTGGTTTAAAATATATTCCAAGTCTTCTTGAGAATCATTATTTAGACTTCTTTCAAAGATCAGGTGATGCAAGAAATCAATTACTTGAGCTCTTAAGTTCTTGAATTCCTCTTCTTTAAATAAGTATTTCTCTTGATCAATCTTATTAATAATTACTGAGGGAGATTTAAAGTGGTTTGCAGCACGAATCCATTTAAACATTATTTTAATATCATCCCTTGAGAGAATTGAATGCTCGAATAATCGCATTGGGTCTGCGATATTGAACAACATTCTTGCTTGTTGTAGTATTTCATCCTTTAAGTCATCATTTTGTTCTCGCATGGCAATATCTATGAGTTCATCACTCACTTCAAGAGCTATTGAATTTGAAACGTGAAGATCGTAACCATCTCTACAGTAATCTAAAACCAGGTCTGTTTTATTTAAATAATTGAGAATTTCAAATATTTGGACTTGAAACCATTCCAATGCTTGTTTTCTTATTCGCATTTCGGCGCCTATTAAAATGAATTCAATAAATTTTGTAGGATTTGTGTTAGTTTTTAAGATTTCATAAATCAATTGCACATCCATTTCAATATCGGGAGTTGAACGGAAACTTAAGAATTGATTTCTGAAGAATTTCTGACTTATAAGATCAAGAATTTCATCGTGCATTCTTGCATGATAAAGGTGGTATAAGACTTCATATCTAAATGGATCAGTAAGGGACAAAATATGGGGTTTTATTTTTTGGACCAACTCGAGGTGAAATTTAGCATTTAAATCCCCACGTGAGATATCAAGCAGTTTTTGAGTCTCTTTTTGGATGAATTCTTGAAAACTTGCATGAAAAAAATAGGCTCTCTCCTTCAGTTCAACTCGAAAATATTGCCAAAATTGATTTAATATTCTAAAATGCTTATCACCATATGCTTGAATCACCCAACCAAGCGGAATATATTTTCTTAAGCGTGAGATTTCCCCAAAAAATTTTATTGTTTCTGGATCATCTTTTATTACATTCCAATGGGATTGATATACTTCTTCGATATTCGTTCTATAAGAGGGATATTTATCCAAAATTTCTTCAATTATTGTCTCATCCTCTTGTTGAGAAATAGTTCTGAGTAAATAAATGAGAGCTAAGGGATGCCCATTTGATTTACTGAACACGATCTCCTTTTGTTGAGTTGTGAGATCAGTTCCCATATCATATTTAGATAATATCTTTAAAACTTGAGATTTGGAGAGATTTTCTATTTCTATTTTTCTTTCAAGAGTTCCTAATTGGTTTTGGATTGCAGATTGGATGGAAGAAATGGTTTGGGAACTCAAAACAAAGTAAATTCCTTCTGGAATTGAATTCGGTGGTGATAAATAATTCGTAAGAGGATCTGCACATTGTCCTTCTCTTTCAATATGATCAATTCCATCAATTATGATAAGAGTTTTCACACCCTCATCTTCCCATTTCTTATGAAGTTGATCCAAACAATCTTGGAAAACTACCAAGTAGTCGGAAAGTTCGAGCCTCATTTTCTTGTTTTTTATCGAGAGTCCTAATTTCTCGAACTGGTGGAGGAGATCATGGAAGAAATTCATTGCCTGCGCCCTATATGACACAGTTTCTCCACTCACGGGAATGTGAATGTAATATTTAAATAAGATAACACTCGGTCCAAGATCAAGATATGAGATAAATGATGATTTTCCAATACCTGGAGGTCCCAATATGGCAATATACCCCTTGCTAATTACCGATAATTTTTCTTTTAACTCGTTAATTTTGCTATTGAGAGGGATGTAAAATCTTTCTAAAGGTAATTGCTGACTACTTCGCAATTTAAACCGGTCAGGCCATCCAAGTAAATATAGTAATTTATCCTTGGTTAATTCTACTTCAGTTAATGATTCAGAAGTACCAACCATTTCTACTAATAACTTAAATAAGGAATCGAAATCTTGTTGGTGTTCCTTAGTATCTTCCAGTTCTTGTCCAAGATCTAATTCGCAGTTTTTTATGAATCCATTAAAATCATCATCATCCAATCCTGTGTATTCTTGAAATTCCTTCCATAACTCCTTCCAATCATCTGAAAGGGAGCTAAACGGTCCCTCCGAATTATTTTTTGCAGGAATCCATAGGTTTTCAATGAAGAACTTGGTGTGATTTGGTGATGACGAAATCGTACCATTACTAATCTTCAAATGATCATGTGTCGAGGGAATTTGATTCGTATAAAGATGAACGACCGTTTTCATATTTGGTCTCCGCAATCGCTTCCATCCGTTAACCAACTGGCTCAAGATGCTTGGAGCACCACTCTTCTCGTTAATGAAATCAGTTTTATAGTTCCAATATTGGTCAGCCTTACTCCATTTAACTTGATATGCATCTAATCGATGAGTGGAATAAATTAATATGTCATCCACACGACCCGCCTCGGGATTTACCAAAACAACCTTTTCTAGACTCTTATCAAGCAAACCTTTAATTATAAGAGAGGTTGCAAGATGATATTGAGGATAATACCCTCGCAAAGCTCTTCTTTCTCCTTCTGAAGGTGGATACTCGTCCATCTAAAATCAATTCCTAGATTAAAAATATTAATAGCTTAAATGTTGATTCTGAATTTTTACAGTTAAATATGTTTTAATATAATTATATTTTATTGTCAATTATCTACATATAAGTGAAGGTGGAATTATGATAATAATTGAAAAAGATATGATAATTTTTGATTTAATGAAAGAAGTTCCAAAGGATTTCATGGTAGAATACAGTCAGAATTGGAGAAATATGAATAAGGATTTCTTTATCCAATTTTTAGAAAAATGGAATAAACTTGAAACTAGTCCTATTAACATTGAAATCCCAAGGGAAAAAATTGAAGAGATAATAATCAAAGATTTTTATGGCAGAGATATTTTCTCGTTTTTTATAAACAACGAAAATTTAATTATTACAATAGAACAATACGAGGAATACTGGAATGCGATTTATACAATAAGTAATGAGAAATTGATATTATTTACTAAGTAATTTCTAAAATTCTTTTTTGTTTATTTTGGTTTTACTAATATTTTATATTAGATTCGTTTGTTAATTAATGTTTTAACGATTTGAAATTTGGTTGTTAGAAAACAAATCTCTAAGTTAAGATTAAGCGTAAATTTATTGAATATATTTTATGATTTTTTATGACAACAAGTACATATTAGTTTTCTCCCACCATCTTCGTTCGTGTAAGCAACTAACAAAACTTCTGCAATTTGAGATTCTTCGATAGGTAATTTGCATATCCAACAAAACCCAGCAATCTCTCTTTTTTTTTTAAAGAATGTCATTTTTTACAAAGTAACCATCTGACTTTTTAGTAATAAACCCCGATTTCGTTTTCTTTTAACTTTTTTATTATATCAGAATGGATATCTAATCTATTGTCATATACACTTAGGGTTTTTAAGGATTTCAAATTTAATATTGATGGAGGTAAATTCCTTATGTCATTGTTATCTATTTCCAATTTTTCAAGTGATTTTAGGCTTCCTATGGATACTGGTAAAGCACTTATTTGATTAGATTTAAGTTTTAACTTTTTAAGCGATTTGAGGTTGCTTATCGACTCGGGGAGGGTAGTTATCTTATTATAAACAAAAGAAAGAGTTTCAAGATTTTCTAAGTTAAATAGAGAATCTGGTATAGAGGTAATTTTGTTATTGTGTAAATTTAAGTCTTTCAAAGATTTAACTTCAGATAAAATTTTTGGTATCGGGTTTAAAAAATTTTTACTTAGACTTATTTTTTCGAGAGATATTAAATTTTTCATTGTGTAAGGAAGAGTGGTTAATTTAATATCATCTAGAATTAGCTCCTTAAGAGATTTTAGATTTCCGATTGATTCTGGAAGGGGATTTAAATTAGTAGAGTTTAATTTAAGATAAGTAAGTGATTTTAGATTTTCAAAAGACTTAGGTAAATCGGATAAATTCTTGTTATAGCCCAAGTTCAATCTTTCTAGATTGGTTAATTTTCCTATATCGTTGGGTAGGGCAGATAAATCATTTGAATTTAAATTCAATTCTTTAAGTGAATTTAATTCTGCTATGGAATTGGGAAGTAATTTTAATTTATTACGCGACAAATCTAATGCTTCAAGTGATGTGAATTCTCCAATATATTCGGGTATAAAAGAAAAATTGTTATCTGCTAATCTTAAAATTTTAAGACTGTTCAGTTCCTTTAATATTTTTGGAAATGAACCTAATTTATTTTTTAATAAATCTATTTTTTTTAATGAACTTAAATTTTTAATTGTGTCTGGGAGAGATTGTAATTCATTGTACCTCAAATTTAATACTTCAAGAGAGTTAAGATTTTCTATCAAATCAGATAAGCTTGATAGTTTATTAAAACCTAAATCCAACTTCTCTAAAGCGTTTAATTCCCATATTGAATCTGGTAACTCTTTTAAATCGCATTTATGAAGACTTAATGCAACTATGTGATTGTTTTTTATTTCATATGACATCTGCTTAGAAAGTATAAAACCATCAGATCGTCTATGGAATATCTCTTTAACTATATGAAATTTCTTTTTTATAATTACCTCAAGTTCATGTAATATTTTTGTTTCTACTGAAGAAATTTTTTCATCTCCAATTAATTCACCTAATATTTCCGTTAATTTAGCACTCTCAAGTATTACAATAAGTTTTTCTTTCAGCCTTCTTATGTTAGAGGGTAATTTCGTTTCTTCTTTTTCTAAATCCTTGTATATTAAAACACTTTTCTTAAAGGAATTGCTTGCATTACTTATATCGTTGAGAGTAATGTATATTTTTCCTAAAAGAAACCAAGTTATGGGATCCTTTGGATTCTCGGATAAAAAAAATTTATATAATTCAAGTACTGTATTATTAAGGAGTGAAATTACTTCACTAAAATGAATCTCTTCAAGTAATTCAGTTAATTTTTTCTTTTCATTTTCGATCTTATTGGGGTTTTTTAATTCTGTAATTTTCGTTATTAAACTTTCGAAAAAATTGACAGATTGCTCTCTATTACCGATTTTATTATAAAGTACAGCAATTTGTTTCAAGTTTGTAATACTTTTAGACTCAAGTTCTAAAATCCCTATCATCTTCTTATATGCTTCAATTAGTTTCTCAGTTTCTCCCATATCTTTTAATTTAGTTGAAAATTTTACCCAATTATTATAATCGGTTGGGGCTATATTAGTAGTTTTTTGATATGCCACAAGAGCTTGATCTCTTAAGTGATTTTCTTCTAAAACAATTCCATATTTCCACCATGTTTCAGGATTTTTTGGATTTAACTCAGTAACTTTTTTATAAACTACAATAGATTCATCTAATCTCCGTCCAGCTTTTAGAGCTGCACCATATGTCGACCAAACATCAGAATCCCAAGGCATAAATTCAGTTGCCTTTTTGCTAGCGCGCAATAAATTGATACCAGCATTAACAGGGCCATTTTTTGCAACTTTTTTATAGAGTTCGCTATCGATCTCACTAGCTTCGGTGACGCCATGCATTTCATAAAATATATCATCTAATTTAGATTCATTAAATAATAGTGTTTCATCAACTAATACCCAAGGAAAGCAATACTTGGGAAATCGAACATATAATTTATTTCCGAGTAAATTATAATCATAATCATTATTTGCACCCCAACCCCAATCAGTAGTTATAGGAAATCTATCTTCATCCTCATGAGACCCATTTTGTAAGAATTCGGGAGTTGGTTCTTTAGTCCAATAAAATTGTTTTTTATTATATGCTCCACATTTATAACAAAAATGATAATCTTCTCTCACATATTTTATGTGGATAAATGCTAAAGTATTTTCCTTACATACATCTAAAACATTTTTCCAGCTATAATTACCACGATTTACTAAATTTAACAAAGACGTACCTAGATTAGCTAGATATCCATCATAATGTACAACACAAACTATCTCTCCATTCATATATACTGTTGCATATGTACTCATACTACACGCCTTTTTTTATTTATTTATTGAAGAATTTGACTTTTAATGCTTGATCTGGTTTTAAACTGATATTTAATCTTCATTATATAAGGTCTTATAAAATCTAATTATATTTGAAGTTTAACAAATTTGGCTTAGATACAACTTATTTAGTGATCAAAATCTCTAAGTTTTGTTTAGCTTAGTTCCTTATTTTTAACACTAATTAAAAAAATACCGTGAAATAGTGTCCATAAGATGATCCCCGCGAGTGTGAACCATTGTATAGCGTGGTTCAGTAAAATATCTGGTATTCCAACCAATAAAGAAAGAAAATATCTTATCCAAACTATACTATATAATGCACCAGCTATAAACGATATAATCGATATAATCTTAGAAACCTTTATTTTTTTAAGTTCAATTATCCCGATTGAAATTAAAGAAACTGACCCGGTTACATAATGAATTCCTGCAGCAAAACCATGAATTATGAATAACGGCAAAACCCTCCTTTCTAAGGGTACTACACTTAAGATATTATGACTAATAATCGATAAAATAGAACTCAATGCTGTAATTTTAAATAAAAATAAATAACTCTCCTTTTTAGTAAAGCGATCTATCAAAGAGATGTAGGTAGGTATTTGAACGAAACTAGAAATTATTAATCCAACGCTATAGATTACACCTGAGATCATTGGTCCTGATACCAAATCACTTACTGCATACGACACTATATTGAAATTAGGATTAACAGAATAGTTCAAAAAAAATGATATTAAAGCCGATAATGTCGTCGATATTGCTCCAATAATCGCAAAATATCCACCATTATCTTGAATAAATTTAATTATATGATAATTCTTCAGATTACGCATTGTTGCTATAAATTAAATGCCATTGAAAATTAAAATGATAATTATGTCAATTGCACAACTACATTTAAAATTAACTTGATTTAAGGCATTTATAATATCTAATTACCAATGAGATGTTTTAAATAAAATTTAAATTTAATAATTGTATGAGTAATCAAAATTTAATTTTGTACGAATTAAAAGGACGTATTGCTATTATCACCGTTAATAGACCGGAAAAAGCGCATTCATTCAACGGTGATATGCTAAAATCTCTTCACGCGAAATTGATTAACGCAGATAACGATGAAAAAGTTAGATGTATTCTAATAAAAAGCACGGGTAAAAGATTCTTTTCCGCGGGTTACGATTTGAAAGAAATTCAGGGTGATCCCAAAAATGTTGCTATCATACAAGAGTGGGGGAGAAAGGTCAATGAAACAATGATTCTTATGAAAAAGCCGATAATTGCCCAAATTCAAGGTATTGCGGTTGGTTTTGGTGTAATGTTACTATTAGCTTGTGATTTAAAAGTATTCGCAGACCGATCGAAAGAGGATTTATATTTAAGGTTACCAGAACTTGCAATTTCAGCATTCCCACAAACAGGAGCAACGTTACTACCGCTAATGGCGTTTGGTTTCAACTATGCAAAAAATATACTCTTTACAGCTGATAAAATAGGATTAGAAGAACTAAAGAACATTAACTTCCCTACAAGAATTTTTCCTTTTGAAGAATTGGAAATGAAAACTATTGCTTTTGCAAAAGAAATTAGTAAGTATCAACCAAAATTTTCTATCTTCTTAAAATCAATGCTAACTATTATGGAAAAAGGTCGTATTAAGGCATATTTTGACTTAGAAGACGAATGCGGGAAGGTAGCTTATAATAACAGCATTAAAGATTTAAAGGAAATAGATGATTTTATAAAAGAGTTACATCAGAAATACACTTAAATATAAAATTAAAGAAATTTTAGAGAACTAAGACAATGTTAGTCCTAGTTAATAACATCCACTTTTTTTTCATTAAAATAATTTTCGAGGTATAACTAAATTTAGACAAATTTATACATATATAAAAAAGATTTTTTAATCTCAAAAGGGTAGTAATAACTATCATAAAATGAAATCTATTCAGGTAAAAAGATGATAAAGACAAGATTAACTGAATTATTTGGGATTAAATATCCTATTATAAGCGCTCCGATGGGACCTTTTTACACCACTAAGTTAACGGTTGCCGTTTCTGAAGTAGGGGGGCTTGGGGTATTAAGTCATGCGACTTTACGAGGGAAAAATTCTGTGAAAGATATGCTTGCACAGTTAGAATATGTACTTGAACACACTGATAAGCCGTTTGGGGTAAATGTTAGAACAGCTCGAATACAAACTGATCATAAAATAATGTTAAGGAAAATTATTCAAAATATTAAGCAAAATCCAAAACTACGCGAACAATTAGTTTACATTATTACTAGTGCTGGAGGTTCAAAATTTGCGAGTAAGTTGTTGAAAGAGAAAGTTCCAGATGTAAAACATTTCCACGTTTCTCCGGCTTTATGGTTAGTAGATAAATCATTTGCAGCGGGCTGTGATGGTGTATGTGCGACTGGAACTGAAGGGGGTGGCCATCAGAGCTATGAAGGAATTACTACATTGGTTTTGGTTTCACAAGTGGCTCAAAAATATCCCGAGAAACTGTTAGTTGCTTGTGGAGGTATCGCAAGTCCGGAAAGTGTAGCCGCGGGATTAGCTATGGGGGCAGATGCAGTTGCTATGGGAACACGGTTTATTGCCTCTACTGAAAGCGAGTTTCACTCAAATTACAAAGCTTTAATTCCACCAGCAACAGCTCGAGATACTATGCTCACCACTGGCGGTTTTGGTCCGATTAGGTTATTGAAAAATAAATATTGCCTTGAACATGGAAAAATCATCACAAAAGAAGAGAAAATCGCTCAAGAATTAGCATTAGATATGGATGCATTCCTAGAAGATCTTTATCACTACGAAATCGTGTATACTCAGGGAGACGTAGAAGACGGAGCTATACCTGTTGGGCAAACTTGTGGAATGATCGATTCCATAATGGATGTTGGCGATATTATAACTACTTTTTCAAAAAAAGCGGAAGAAATATTAAAAAATTTAAGTGCAAAGATCTCCTAAAAGATTAGGGAATAACCCTAATTTTTTTTTTCATACTTTTTATGAACAATAATTCTTTTTTCTAGTTAATGAAATCAGCCTCCTCTAGATTATAAAAAAAATAAGAAAATTATCAAAATTAACATATAAAGCTATAACAATACTACCAAACTGTAAATCGTGTGGTACGTGTATAAAATTTTGTCCATTAAATATTAGAAAATTTAACGACGAGGGAAAAGCTATCACTATTACTTCTGATTATATTTGTGGGGGTTGTTCTGTGTGTTATCATAGGTGTCCTAATAAAGCA
>SDBT01013706.1_pt1 | contig 12967 bp, 15 predicted proteins | sample 2277101 | NCBI WGS metagenome assembly SDBT01 (sample SAMN10404973, study PRJNA504765) | marine sediment metagenome | isolation source: marine sediment core GS10_PC15, 103 cmbsf | place: Arctic Ocean: Southern Knipovich Ridge | collected 2010 | reverse complement strand
GGGGCTCCCTCCCACGCTTCGGGGCTGTAGCCGCCAATCGCTGCCCCTTCTTCACTGATAACTAGCCCTGCATCTATTATCTCAAACTCCTTCCCACTCCACCCCATTCTCACATTATCAAGTAGTATAGAATCCGGGGGCTGACTTCTAAAAGTAGTAAGCTTCCCTTGAATATCAACAGCTAGAGTTTCAAGGATCTTATTAAGCTCTATCTTAGCAAGTCTTTGTGCAGTTGAAGGGCTCAATGTCCAAGGGAAATCTATCTCCTTAGGATTCTCTTTTCCTTGATCTCCTGATATTGCTCCCACACTTGATCTCTCTGGATAACTCGTTGGCTGCCAGTTATCAAGTGGGGAGACAAATGTCCCGCGAACTATATTGAAATTATCCCTTCGATCAATCAATGTCTGAATCTTTAAACCGGCTGATAAATCCCCTTCATCATAAGTCTCAGTAGCAACTATATGAGCCCCTGCATAGATCTCCCACTTTCCCCCAACTTGGACAAGCTTCCCTCCCATTGAGCTGAGGAGATCTTTTATAATAGATGAAGGTTTCTTATCCATCTTAAAACTTCCTGCTGCTTCATATCTTAATTCATCTCCAGTCTGTGGAAGAGCAAGAACAACTGTCTCTTCACATATATTAGCCGCAGAGATTAACTTAGTTTGATTGATCTTCTCAACTGCTGTATCCATTCCATAGTCGGAATCCATTAGATAATCAATTACAATGAGGGATGGATTAGTTGTCCAAGCTACATTGACGTCTGGATCCCCACCAATTCGGGAATCCCATATTTTCTTCCCCTTAATATCAAATGTAATATTAGGAATCCCTTGCGGGAATATATCCCGATTCCACTTTAACTCAACCCAAGCATATGAGATTCCTCTCAACCTATGATCAGTTGACCAGATTCCTGTATCTCCAACTGCAGTTACTAGATCAGTTAAAGCTGCTTGAGAGTCTAAACCATGCCTTTTCTCTACTTTTAAATGCCCTACATAATTGATAATTTCAGAATCCAATTCCATCTCAAAGTCACCACTTCCAGTTGATGTTAGATCAATGACGTGAGATGGGCTAGTCTCTGTTACAAATCTCTTAGTTATTTGAAATTCATTTGCGTCAAGCTTGATTAAGAAATAAGGTTGGCCCTCATCAACATTGCCTGGAAGTGTGGCTCCAGGTGGTTCTCTAAACTTTACTCTTTGATTCGTCTCAAAATTATGGGCTGTGAACAGAAACTTATTATTCGCAGTATCTACATCACTTGGATCAAGAAGTATCTTAGTTGGGGGAGCCTTAGCTAAACCACTTCCATCAAGTTGAACTGGTTGTCCATTCACATACACTCTATTAGGGAATACACTTGAACTAGTAGTCCCTCCAATCTCCTCAACTTCATGCCCTGCTAAGGCAATTACCATTTGAAGTTTTTGATTGTTCTCTGTTAGATGAAGAAAGGATAAGATCCCCCCAACTCTATGTATTCCGTAGATAACACGTCGAGGTTCAGTTGGGCCTCTGTGAGTTATCGAGCGATTAATAACCTCACGTTTTGGGGTAGAGGCTAATGCTGATAAGATCAGCCCAACACCTAGAAGGAGGAACTGAGGATCTCCAGTAGCAAAAAATAAAGCTATTGAACCAGCCCCAAGGAGAAGCCTCCTAGTATCATTTAACTTAAGTCCCATCAGTCAATTCTCCAGCAGCATTTGCAATCAAGTAAATCGACAAAGATCAATCCATCCCCAACTGACATAATAGCAACTTTATCCCCTATACAAATTCCAAGATGATCTTCCTTATCCTCATCACAGTAGAGAACTAAATCTCCCCTCCTAGTTCTTCTAATATCTTCTTCTTCCTTTTTTAATATAATCCCTGTAATCTCTAATAGAGTAGAACCTCCAAGCTTCTTCCACAATTTAAGATAACCAATCTTAGTATCATATTTTCCTTTTATCTCTTTTCCATAATCAATTCCAGAAATCGCTTGCATTGCATTAAGTGCGAAAATAGCACAATCATGCTTTCCCCTTTTCCATTCTTTATTCCTTGCCTCTTCTATAACCTCATATAATCGAGCTTCCCAGTTAGGGTATCTCATGCTTGTCCAGTATCTGGATCATCCGGCGTTTGAAACTCAGGAGGAATAAATCCAGGACCGGCTTCACTTTCTCGAGAAGCTTCAATATCTCTTCTTTCCTGCTCTGCAACATCAGCATCCCGCTGAGTCCCTCCATCACTTCTTCCATCCCCCGCAGCTTCTCCACCACCCCAAAATCCATTCCATTCCTGCAAGGCTGCAATGTGGATTAATCCTAGATCACCATCAAACTCCCCTTGTAAATCCTGATCTGTGTATCTCCTAATCCTAGGCCTCTGTAACTGAATAAGATCATTCTCAGCATTCACTGAGATAGTAGCAGTTCTTCCTCCCTCATCAATAGTCATAAAATTGACTAATCCAGAGAAGAATTGATAAGGGTCAGTTATGATAGCTCCTGATGAATCAAGGAAACCAAAGAGACAAGTAACTGGTCGATTCTGTTGAGCTTCTACTAACGCTAATGCAAGAAAGGTTGGATCTATTCCGGTTAAAGTAATAGTCAATCCTGTCGCAACAACTCCTGTAGTTTCTCGGGCCGGTTGAATCATAAGAAGTTGCCCCGCACCAGTCCAGGTTTTTGAATCAAAACTAATATCCCCAACACCACTCCAAAGATTTATATCTCCAGACTTAAATCCTATCTCCACAAAGAAAACAAGATTCACCTGTTGTTGATCCAATTGACCAAGTGTCCCAGATTCTAGTCCACTTCTCATATTGCCTCCACCGCCCGGAAACCAAATCCATAGAAAGCGTTAGTTGTAATCTCACTAGAGCTAACATTCCCTTCCTGACGGAATAAGCCGACTGCATCATTAGGAATTATAGTTGCAGAATCAACAGGACTCTCCCTTAATCTGGGCCATATATCAAAAGTTGCTAATCCTCCCCCATCACTATTAACATCATCCAAGACTTTATACAATCTAGAAGTCAATCCCGATCCGATCTGGATATAATCCCCCTCAAGCAAAATCCCTGTAACTCCAGTCGTCCATCCCTTAGTATTTAGAGTTTGCCCACTTTGTCCCCCTCCATCCACCTGCGGTAAACCTGTAGCTACTCCTCTTGCAAGCTTAGCCCCTAAATCCCCCATCAGAAAAGTCCCCTCTGTTCCATTTAGCTTCTGAAAAAACACTCTCCAGGTCTCAGCCTCTGGCCTCTTAAGTGGAGCTATCGTGATGCCAGCCCGCCAGAGCATCCCCTGATGTGTCTGAACCTGCTTCTCAAAAGTGAATGGAGAAACTGACTCAGCATTAGCGGACTGGGTTGTTAGAGAGAATCTTGTAAACCGCCCCGCCGTGGGAAGGGTGAGTGGGAAGACAATAGCCATTTTATCCTATTCTATTCAGGTTTTGAATTATTTAGATTCTATGCCCTGCGTCTTGCTTCAAAACTGTTATTTGCAGAGACTGCTCTATTTTGTATCCCTGATCTAGCAATTGCTCGCGCAACTCTGGCTTCTACTCCAGGATCAGCTTCGCGGGCATCTATGTTTATTATAGTTGTGCTTCCTCTATTTCTCCCTACTAATGCCCTTGTAGGAGGTGGAGCACTTAATCCAGTTGGTGAGGTTAAATTGAAATCTCCAGGAGCAGAACTAATATCAGAACCAGTTGCGGCTCCAGCCGTAGTTCCTATGCCTGTATCTGGAGATAAGAAACCTCCAAATCCAGACATGATGCTTCTAAATATGAGAGCTTGAAGTGCAGCCTCAGCGAGTCTATCCCCGATCCTTCCAAGAACATCACTTAGCTTTTCTCCTTGCAGAATCCCAGTTGCAAATCCACTAGATACAGTTGAAGCAAATTGTTGAACTCCCTCTGTATCTCGGGCAAGTTGAATCTCCATCTTCTTCAATTTCTCATTAAATGTATCTTGGCCTATAAATCCTTCATCTCTCAGTTGCTCGATTTGAACCAATTGTTTATTGAACTCTGCGAGAGCTGCATTAGTTCCACCAAATATATCTCGAGAATCACTAACAACTTCATTCGCTAGTTTCATCTTTCTAGCGAATTCAGCGACATCATCTGCTGCAAGTGCAGCTGCTCGATCATCTGTGAAATTCTGAATAGCAACATTAACTCCGTCTACTGCCTCGGAAAATTCTTCAATTCCTATTATCTCTCTTCCAAAGGCTTGAGCTAGATCCACCAATTCTCTTCTAAGAGAAACAAGATTATCTTCTGGAGTTTCGATTCTTGCAAGAGCCGAGTTTAATCTATCAGTGAACTGTTTTTCTTCAAAAGCAAATTTCTGTTTATCTAAAAATGCTTGTCTAAGGGCTTCCCTCTGTCTTTCTATAAGAGGTAATGTTTCTTGTATTTTCTTCTTCTGGAATTCAAACGCCACACCTGATTCTCCAACTTTGATTTCTACCTCTCCAATAGTTTTAAGAAACTCAAAGAATACTTTGTCACTTTCCCTCACTTGTCTATTCAGTATGAAAATCTGATTTGTTGTTTCTAAGAGAAGTCCTTGCGTTCTAGCATCGACTGTTCCTGCAAATCTCTTAGCATCAGCAGCCTCTTTTGCCTTTGCTGCCTTCTTAGCAAGCTCCGCTTCTCTTCTATTAAAGCGTTCTAAGTCAGCCTCTGCTCTCCTTAAAATCCTCTTCTTATTTAAAAAATTTCTTTCTAGAATAGCTATTTCCGTTGAGCCACCCAAATCAGTAAATGATTCACTTCTAGAACGGAGCTTATCAAGATCTCTTCCAAGACTTCTTACCTCTGGTCTTAGACTCTTTATAGTATCTAATAAATCAGATTTTTTATCAAAAGATTCAAGCTCGTCCCCAAACAATCGGAACTTAGTAGTCACAGCAGCTATTGCTACCCCAAGGAGAATTAATGGTCCAGTCTTGATAGCAAAGTTAAAAAGAGTAGCAGCTACAGTAGCAGTTCTTATACTAGCTGCTAATCCAATAAAGGCTTTACCTAAGAAAGCAATCCCTTTTCCTCCAAAAAGAACTCCGAGAATTATTAAGAAAGAATCAAAATTAAGTACTAAAGCCACTATAACCCTAGTTAGTTGCTCAACTGTAAAAGCAAAAGCACCTGCAGATCTAACAGCAGGATCAAATTCATCATTTATTCTTTTGAGAGCTCTACTTACTTTGTTGAACCCATCAGTAAGTGGTTGAAGAATTCCACCTGTTATAGCAGCTCGTTCAAGAAATCTTCCAATTCTCTCAGCAAGGGTATCAAACGCACCAGCTAATCCTTTAGCTTCTTTCCTAGCCAATCCTCCAATCTTATCTTCAAGTATTCCAAGAATAAATGCAGTAGCTTCTGCCTCCCTTCCCATTCTAGATAATCCCTTAGCTACAGCTTCCTCATTAGGAGTAAGAAGTGCAAGTTGTCTATTAAGAGAACTGAGCCCTTCATTTGGATCTTGAATGGCTCTCCCAATCCTCTTAGCAGCTTGAACCATATCGCCGCCAAGAATAGACGCAAAATCCTGTGCTAGATTAAGAACCCTTCCAAAGTCTTTCGCTGTAACTCTTGTAAAAACAAGAACTGCGGATGCCGCTTGTCGGGCTAATTTCCCGCTTGTAAGAGTAGCGTCAGCAACTTCTTCCGCGATTGCATTAACTCTCTCAGCAGAGATTTCTGCTTCTCTTCCCGTGAGTTTAAGCTGAGCTTCTATTCTTTTGAATTGAACTTCAAATGCAGTTCCACTTCTAATTGCTTTTATCAAGGTGAATCCAAGAAGAACAACAACTCCAATAAGTCCTGCAATGGCAATAGTATTTTTGTTGACAAGTCCTGCAAAAGCTGTGACTCTTGAAGCGACTCCAGACAAAGGCCCTAGAGCCAACTGAATAGACTTTGTAAGATCCTGCATCTTATCTTTGAACAATTCAGCAGACTTAGCTTGAGCCTTAAGATCAGCCTTTCTTACAGTAGAATTAAAAGCAGCAAGTCTTCTTCTTGCATTATTTATATTTCTTGATAGTTTAATTTGTGCATTTGCAAATCCTAAAGTGTTTCCTTGAGCTGATTTTATCTCACTCCTAAATACCCTAGTAACAGCATTAAGTTTTTTTATCTCGTTCTCAGATGCTCCAGCTCTCTTAATAGCAGCAGTTAAATTCTTAGTTCTCTCTTCAGCAGAAGCAATAGTTTTTATCTCTTTAGCAAGAAGAGTTTCCTGCTTCTTAGTAGAAGCTGTAGCCTTGTCAGTTTCAGTTCTAAGTCTCTTAGTAGCCTTAGCTGCCTTCCCAAAAGACTCCTCAATCTTCTTACTCTGGTTACTAATACGAGTCCCAAGACTACGAATAGCTGTATTCGTTTTCTTGATCTCATTAATAACTTGAGTTAAGCCCTCAGTATTTGCACCAATAGCTACTGTTAGACTTCCTAAGTTTCCTCTACTCGCGCCTGCGGCCACAGCTATCTCCTAGGCTTCTTTGAAGCAGCTCTTTTATTCTGCTTCATCTCTTCTTTATACCGAATATTATAAAATGCAAGTAAGTCAGCAAATTCATTAAGTGGCCGCTCCTCAACTTCAGACGGCCACTTTCCTAGTTTATCAGCGACAGCTATCACTGACTGTCTATAGCTGTCTCCTCGGAGTTTTTTTCTGTTTTCTCCGCATCACTATTCATCATGTCCATAGCTATCTCAGAGAATTCCCCAACAAATCCACTTCTTGGGTAGCTTTCCAAGTTTTCATAATCAGCTTCCTCAAAAACTAGCTGATTAGTCCCTGGAACAAATGAACAATAAATAACACTCCAAATCAAATACTTATCCATATCCGTTTTACTGACACCATCTTCAATCGTCATTACTGCCTTAAGAATCTTGCCCCAAGTTTTGACTGATGGTTCTTTTATCTCTATCTTCACATCATTAAACTCAACAATTTTCGATTTAAAGATTTTATTTGAACCAACAGTCTTAGCCCTGATTTCATCCCTTAGACTTTTTGCATTTTCCTCACTCATCTTATTCTCCCTGGTTCATCTAATTAATATTAAGGGAATACAGCAATAGCTCCAGTTCCTTGCAAGCCTACTGAAAACTCATTCATCACCTCAACTCCACCTGTCAGACTTATATCAATAACAACTGCGTTGCCTTGGAACCCTGCAACTCCATCCGGCAGGTATTGAACCTGAACTTCTGCTTGTGCCTGCCACGCAGTCAAGAGATCTTGAATGGCTTGGCTCAGTGTAGAAGCTGGATCATGATCCCAAATAAATGGAGCAGCTTCTACTGTCCCCAATCCCAATCCTTCTTCGACACTAAGAACATATGTGAAGCTCTCAGTTTCCGTTCCAGCAACATCTCCCGTTTGATTATCAATTGCAGGTTTGAAGAATCCTCTAGCAAAAGACAGATTACTCCCATCGGGATTGATCTCAATAACAACTTCCTCCCGATTAATCAGAATCTGATTGAAGTCATTACTGGTTCGGAAGAAACTTCCAAGCTCCAAACTGACAGTCAAGAGAGTCTGCTCCATGATATTGAAGCCAGAGTTAGCCTGGGCATCCTCAAATGCAGTTGTGTCAACTGTCTCAGCAGTTTGGGTTAGTGTGAAGGAATTAGCTTTGCCGAATGCAACAAGTGGGAGGAAGTTTCCATCCACTGTGATCGGCTGAGTTTCAACCCCAAGAAACTCTACTTGTCCAAGCAGATGATTAATGGTCTTAATATTCCCTGCCGGGATAACTGGACCGCCGGAAGAACCATCATGGAATACAAGAGCTACATCCTTGTCCCATAGATTCTTAGCAGTATCAGTCATCTTAAAAAGATTACCTGATATTAGAGTCATATCTTCAGCAGTGAAGCTAGTTGAAGTTCCTTGTTTCTTCAATGTAGCAACATAACCAGCGAAGCCTTTATAAAGAGCATTCGCCGTAACTCCCCATCCTATCAAACCAGGTTGATTAGACTGAAAGATCTGACCAAAGATAGTATCATCTAGTTGATTACCTTCTCTGTTCAAATCCGCAGTATTTCCTGGGATAGTATTGAAAGTTGAACCACTATCAGTCAGTGCAACTTTTACAGTTTTTGCAGCCATTCTGTTCTTCCTCGTTCAAATTATTATTCAATTTAGAGAACTAAAACGCCTCTCTATTCCCACCTGAGTCGGGCTCCCTAACTAATTGCCAATTACTTACAAGTGCCACCCTGTTATTCTCATCATACCCAAGGCTTAAGATTTCTCCTATCTGGGTGAATAGAACATAGTCGGTTCCATTTAAGAGTCGTGGTTGAGCCCCAAGTAGTGTGTCTTTTATTAGCTGTGCTTTTGCGTATGTGTTTTCATAATCGAGAACTAAACCCCGAACTCTGCATTGAACTTGTGGTTCATCTCGAAGGAATTTAGGATTGGGAGCAATTCCCCCAATATCGAAAATTGATATAACTTCGGCAGGCTCTGATGGCTCCCGCCCAACAAATATATCTGTTCCAACTATCCCGACTCCTTGGGCAGCTAAGAAAGTAGCTATATCAAGTGATGCTGGATTCTGAGCCATATTAATTATCTAGCCTTTCCTTTTCCAGTTGGATTAGAGCCCTTATTTTGTTTAATCAAATCAGCCATATCTTTCAAAAATCTAGGAATTTCTTCGTTAACTGCTGTTGTGAGAAACTTAGCCTGAGTCGGGGGAGCATGTTGTAATTCTACTCGCTCATGAACAAAGACTGCATGTTTAGCTGAGTTATTTCTATCATAGCCCACAAGCATCAATGGATTGATTCCATCCGGCCTTTTCCTATTCGGCCTCTTCCCAAGTCTCTCAATGAAGGCACTCTTCCTAAGTGCCCCCGTGTCTACTGGAGTTAGTTCAAGAGCTCGGTCAAGAACTCTAAAAGCTAGTATCTCTGAAGCCCTAGCCACTCCCATCTCAAGCCCCGCAAGTTCTTTCTGGAGATTCTTATTAATTTCCTTAATCTCTTTATCCAATTGCTGTTTAGAAAATCTGAAAGCTTCAGATGATTTCTTAACACTTGAACCTGCTCTTCTTCTAGCCATTAGAGAACTGCCATTCGCTCAAACTGCTTAGCATTCATCAAGCTTGGAGTTTTCTTAAAAGCCTTCACTTCAAAAGCATCACTTACTGAGTTGGGGGAAGATGTTGAATCTACACCGAGAAATAAATAATCCCCCTTTGCAACATCCTCCTTTAAGAATACAACCGCTTGAGATGTAATCTCTCTTCCGTCAAGAGTAATCGTTAAATTCGCATTCTCCTCCCATCTTCCCTTGATTATCCTAGGGGATGAATAAGTCAAATTCCCAAAGTTGTCCTTAGCAGCAGCTTGATTCCAAACCGTTATATTCTGCCTAAGATTTCTTGTCAGAAAACTCATCTTCTTTTCTCTCTTAGCTATTCAGATTCTGAAAATGCTATCTAAAAACCAATCTCTAGTCTGAAGAATCCCTAACTTGGGCTAGATAAGTAAGAGTCCATTTAGCATCCAACCCCGACTCGGCCGCATTTATAACAGCCGTGTATCTTATGCCTGCGATAAAGGCAATAACCTTATCAAGGATAACTCTATATATCCCATCCGAGGCTGCAACATAGGGAATAGCTAGAGGCCACGTTTCTCCTGTGACCTCCACTCCATCAGGATCAGTGATAGTTATATCAACTGTAGCTGCATTTAGGAAAGCTCCAGATACAGGATTCCGGAGCCCGTTTAGTTCCACAACATTATCGTTATCAACGAGAACTATAAAAGCAGCCATCTGTTAGACTCCCAACATCTCATGATTCACAAAGACTTTCAGCGTATCATCAGCAGTTTTCCCAAAAGGAGCCGCGAAAGCGTATCCGGTCAAGATAGGCTCGGAAGCACCAGGAGTTATATTCGTAATGATACCATGAGAAATAGCTGCATCATTGAAATCAGCTTTTAGATAACTAACCAAATATGTAACAATATCTGTCCCAGCACCAGTGTTATCACCATCTCCATCATTAGTCTTTGGATAGGTTGCAGCATGAGCTTTTTCGGAAGAAGCAATAGCTGTAAAGTTCGATCTATCAGCAGTCTTCCCAGGAGTTCCTGCAGTCTGCATTTCATGTACACCAAATGCATTTGTAGAAGCTTCTTCTGCGCCCAGTTGGGCATAGTAAAGATCTCCCGCATCAGTTACTATATTTCGGGCACCGATTAGTCTCTTCCCTTCTGGACCATCAAGGACAGCTAGAACATTATTCTTCCTAGGGATGAAAAGAGATTGATCGGGGATATAGATTCCACCCCAAGAACGAAACACCTTATTTATAAATCCACCAACTTCATGTCTGATAAGCATCATCATCTATCTCCAGAATAAAAAAGAAACGAGGCGGGATAGGAAACCAACCTCCTTAGATTTAATATTAGTAATTACCCTTTCATTCGGCTCACCTGAATTAAGAACAGCAACTATAGTTTCTCCCATAGCTACTTGTTCATCTTGGCCCTTTTTAGACTTTTTATTCCCTTTAACAATTCTGCGCTTTTTGATAAATAAGACAACTCTCTTAACCTGCCCAATTAACAAGAGAAATAAGAAACATGAAATGAATCCTATTATAAAATTAATCATGTTTACCCCGGAGTTTGACTTTACTTGTAATTGAACCAAATACTTTTAATTGACTTGACACAGAACTAAATACTCTGATTGTTGCTTTGATGAATCCTGCAACAGGAGCTATTATGAATGTAACTATCCCCTCGACTATATTAATTGTTTCATTGAGAATACGAACAATAGCCATAGATTTTACAACATTCTCTTCTATACTTTCAATCTCATTTATTATTCTATTTAGAGTTCTGACATTTAAAATCCCTTCAACAATACTTTCAGTTTCTGATAAGATTCGGACAAGGATTTGTGTCTTAGCTATCGCCTCATTTATATTAACCGTTTCATCAATGATTTTGAATATTTCAAGAGCTCTATTTGTTGCTTCGGGGATATTCACAACTTCATCTATTACTTTCACCTGCCCAAGAACTTTTTGTACATCCTCGACTATATTCTCTGTCTCATTTATTATCCTAACTAGAGCAAGAGCTCTTACAGTTACTTCTTGGATACTCTCAGTTTCATTTATCAATCTCACCAAAACTCTTGCAACTACTAACCCCTCAACTATATTCTCAGTCTCATTTATTATTCTGATGAGATCTCTTACCTTAACTACTACTTCATTAATATTAACCACTTCATCAATTGATTTAGAAATCCCTTTGGTCTTATTTGTCTCTTCATTGATATTAACAATTTCATCAATAACTTTGACTTGACCAAGGACTCTTTCAACTGCTTCAACTATATTAACTGTTTCATTGATTGATTTAGCTATCAACTTCGTCTTAACTATGTTCTCATTTATCCTTTCCTGTTCATCAAGGATTTTTATTAAGATTTGTGATTTAACTATATCCTCATTTATATTGACTACTTCATTCAGAATTCGATTAAGTTGAAGGACTGCGATAGCCTCAACACCTCCTGTGGTCCATTCAATAACCAACTTAAGAGCCCTGGCATTATCCTCGATGTGTGGCCAAGAATTACGAGTGGCATTTGAATCAGAACCATCATCTCTATGAATAAGATTTATAGCTTGTCCAGATGCCCAACTTGCATGGTTTACGCGGGTTTGAATGAGGTCTTTGAGGTCTGGTCCCGAAACCTCCACATTAATAGTCCACGTTGGGATGCTATCGTGAACTACAAATCCCGCACTCAACCGCCCTAACACAGTATTCAAGGTTGTTTGATCGTTGACCTGTATCGCGTCTGCTATTTCCTCTGTATATATGTTCGTGCGAACAACCGTGGAGGACGCTGTATTTCTCGGTGTCCAGGTCGGGATTGCGGAGACAATAGTTGCATCTTTTGGTATTGCAATATTTATAAAACGATGAATCGAAGTTTGTGTCACTCCATCCTCACCAACATGTAGAGCGTCAAATTCACCGTTGCTGATATAGGTTGTTCCCTCCACATAGGCATTATCGTCGTCTGCATCAACTTGGAGATTTTCGGTATCTGAATCCCCACCCCCTTGAATATTCTCTATCTCATCAATAATCTTAGTAATTAATTGACTCTTAACTATCCCCTCATTTATATTCACTGTCTCATCTATTATCTTAACCTGCCCTAGAACTTTTTCTACACCTTCATTTATCTCTACTCTTTCATCAATTGATTTAGCGATAAGTTTAGTCTTAATTATCCCCTCAGCTATATTAACTATTTCATCCCTTATCCTAATCAATCCCATTGACTTGACTATCCCTTCGACTATATTTACTACTTCGTCTATGCTCTTGGATATTAGTTTTGTCTTAACTATATCCTCAACAAGATTCTCAGTCTCATCTATCACCTTAATGATATCTTCCCCGGTAACAGGGACAAAAGCGGGCCCCTGGATTCCCTTATATTGTCTTGTTCTACTTCTAATTCTAGTCATACTGTCAACAACCTACGAAGCCATAGGTTAGATCTATTAAGTCACCCACCTGGTGGAAACCAACCAGCTGCAATTAGCATCTCCCTGAAACTAACTGATCTTCTTGAACGCCGAACATTTATCTGATTCGGCCTACTTGCTAGCCATTCATTCGCAGAGTCAGCGACAACGGGAGCATCTGGGATATCAAAGATTGCATTGGCATTATTTCCCCGAATTGTTAAAGTCTCTGCCGCATCACTGTGCATCCCTCCGTGACCTGCCATGATTTGCAGCCCGTAACGATCTGCAGCCGCTGGAGGATCCCATGTCCCTGTAACCGTTGCCACGCCTGTTGAAGTAATATCCGCTTCGGCCTGTGCCACAGACCCAAGGGTTAATCACCC
>SDBT01013705.1_pt1 | contig 12968 bp, 19 predicted proteins | sample 2277101 | NCBI WGS metagenome assembly SDBT01 (sample SAMN10404973, study PRJNA504765) | marine sediment metagenome | isolation source: marine sediment core GS10_PC15, 103 cmbsf | place: Arctic Ocean: Southern Knipovich Ridge | collected 2010 | reverse complement strand
CCTAAGTTACTCCTCTTTTTTACTGTTTACTTGGCTAAGAGGATTAATTGAGTTTAACTTACGAGTACGTAAGTTAAGATACTGAAGTATTTAATTCTATTGGTTAGGATAAAGAGGAGTAACTTAGGGTTATTATCTCTATATGTAGTGGCAGTGACTTATCTGCCACCAAGAGTTTATTTAAGTTCTTAGTTAAGTATGGCGGCTCAGGAGTACCTTCGCCGCTGTTTAATGGTGACTGTAGTTAACTGATATGGTCTGTATTGGTGTATGTGTGTTGGTGTGTGTTTGTATGCGAATGTTGGTGTTGGTTGGGTTGGTATATCCAGGTACTTACAGGGAAATTACAAATTATTTTTTAAAATAGAAAATATTAAATACTAATAAATACTCCTATTGTAGAAGTGCGTTTGCTACTGCTTCTAGGTTGGGGATCACTCCCCTTCCACAATATTTAAATACTTCATGATTCTTCTACTATTGCAAACGTACTAATGAGCTTACGTGATTTGGTGCGCGTCTCTAAGTAATTCGTTACCTTACCTGTGTTTCAGCGCTGACGGAGGGACGGCCGACATACTCACCATCCTAACGGATCGGAAGCTATGCTTCGGATAGTACCAAATGTGTTTCATATTAATATTATTACATATAGACAAGAAGCACCACGTGGTTAAGAGGGACTAATAGTAGAGAGAGACACAAACATTTATATAGTAGCTGATCTTGAATAAATCATGGGAACAAAACAAACCGCTCAGAAGTTCAGATCAAAAATCTTGGATCACATGTTTGATGGAGACTCTTCTAGGACTAAGAAAGAAGTAATTGCATGGGCAGTGATTGAACTTTGTTGTTCAAAAAGATATGCGACTGAAATAGTACAAGCTTTCGTTGACTGTAAGAAAGTCAAAGAACATGAAGGATTCTTGGTGAGAAATGGAATATAATACTCAAGTGAGGAATAGCTTAATTCGGAAGAGACCAAAAAGCGACTGGCGATTAGAGAGGGGTTGTTCCATCCTCCAATGACCTTGAGAGAAGCCATAAAATGGAATATGATTTATTAAGGCCCTGGAAAACTCTTGATCCCTGGCAAAAAGAGTTGATAGCTGAAAAAGGAAACACCTTCGTATGTTCAGGGAGGCAGGTGGGTAAATCTGTAGCACTTTCAATCAAAACTGCAGAGTTTGCTATTAATAACCCAAACAAGCAGACATTAGTGATTGCAATGGTCGAAAGACAGGCATACGAGCTGTATGAGAAGATATTAGCCTATTTACATGCTAAGTATCCAAACTGTCTAAAAACCGGGAATTATAAGCCCACAAAATCCTTAGCTCAATTAAAAAACGGACATAAAATCAGATGCTTGCCTTGCGGACTAACTGGGTCCGGATTAAGAACATATACAATTCACAAGTTAGTAGTTGATGAAGCGAGTTTCATTCCTAAAGCAGTCTTCACAGCAGTCACTCCAATGCTTGCAGTTACAAAGGGCACGATGGATATTAGTTCTACTCCCCATGGTAATGAAGGATTCTTTTGGGAATGTAGTGATCATTGTCCAAACCCAAGAGATGATTTCAAAAGATGGCACGTTAACGCGGAAGATTCTCCCAGAAAAGATCAGAAACACTTAGACAGGGAAAAGTTAAGTATGACTAAGCTAGAGTATGCTCAGGAATACTTAGGAGAGTTTATATCTGACTTAATTCAGTGGTTCCCTGATGATTTAATAAGAGAGTGCATGGAGGAATACGAAGTTAGACCAAACCAAATAAGAGATTACTTTTTAGGTGTTGATGTTGGCCACAAAGGAAAAGACGTTTCTGCTTTTGAAGGACTAGACGGAACTGATGACGAATTCATAGTTCAAGTAAGCCATGAAACCACAAGCAACACTAGGACAACTGATACATTTAGGAAAATACTCGAGTTAGAAAAGAAGTGGTGGTATACTAGAATCGGAATAGATTCGACTGGTGTAGGAAAAGGTGTTTTGGATGACTGCCTTGAAGAAGATAATATTAAAAGAAAAGTTGAAGGTCTGGAAAACGCGAGTATACCGGTAGAAAGAAAATGGAAAAAAGGAAAGGATGTTTCAAGAAAGAAAACACTTTTGAAGGAAGAGATGTATGTTAACTTACTTAGAGTAATGGAACATAAGAGAATTAAATTATTCAAAAACTCAGAGATCTTCAAATCATTGAAGTCAGTTCAGTACGAATACATAGACGGTAAACTAAGAATCCATGGAAAAGATACTCACATAGCAGAGGCCCTAATTAGAGCAGCACAATTAATTAAAACAAAAGGTTTAAGTCCTTTCATAGGTTGAATAAAACATGGCAGAAATAATAATAACAGACAAATTAGACACGGAAGGAAAAGTTGTAGGCAAACTAGCAATGGTGACGACTGAAACAACAACATCAAAAACAGTTACACTTTCACAAGATGAGTGGATAAGAATGAAGGAAAAACTGGAATCTCTGATAGCTCCACTTCAAGAAGAACTAAATAAAGTCCAAGAGGTTCTGGATAAATTCTAATGGCAGTTACAAGTATAATGACAACAGAAGGTGAAATTACTCAGAAGGCAGGATTAGGCGCACCATCAGGATTTACAGAAGCTATGAAAGATGCAGCAGTTCTTCAGGGAGAAAGTGTTGTCAACGCGACATCTAGATTTAATTGGTCTGATTGGTTTGCAGGCAGTCCTAACGCAGATGTCAAAGGAATCTTTTCAGACTTCGTAAGTTCTTTCGTAGCTATTCAATGGATTAGTTATAGCTTTGTTGGTTACCCAACAAGAATAGTTGCAGAGGATATGATTAATGTTTTACGTGATGGGATGCTTAGAAACCTGGCAGTAATTAGAGATAAGGAAGTAGGAAGTTTCATCAGAGGAGAAGATACATAATGGTAGAATTTGATTTCAAAAGGTTTCCAGAATTGAGAGATAATCAAGTTGGAACTCTTTATTTTGCAAGTCCGCATAAACAAATCTTTGAAGGCTTCAGAGCTAAAGTAGTGAAAGTTGTAGACGGTGATACTGTTAGACTATTGTGGGACCAAAGAGATTTTGATTTTCCCATGAGATTATCTTACATAGATGCACCGGAAGGAAAAGAAGGAGAGGAAGCTAAATCATGGTTAGAAGATCAGGTTCTAGATCAAGAAGTCGATATTGAAATAAACAGAAATAATAGAGTTGGAAAGTTTGGAAGGTTGATTGGAAGAATACTTCATAACGGATTAGATATGGGAACTGTGATGTTACAAATGGATTTGGTTAAACCTTTTAATCGCAGAGATGAAGGAAAGATTCCAGAAATAAATAAAGAGTTGAGGATAAACCAATGGCTTTAAACTTTGGAACTAATGTGTTTGATCCTTCGGGAACTAAAAACGCTAGTGAGTTCTTTGACAGGGAAGCGGAAGACAAATTAAGGACAAGAATAGTTATAAAAGCATCTGATGAAACGGTAGTATCCTCAACAACAATTCAAGACGATGACGAACTATTTATAGGTGTAGACTCGAAATCAAAATATTCATTTGAGGTAAATATAGACTTAACATCTTCTTCAGTACCAGATTTTAAATGGAAATTTTCATCACCTGCTGGAACTGTAGGAAGCTACGTAGTATCTGGTGCTAGGTTCGGTGGAGGACAAGGCGGATTACAAGTAGGAAATATAGATGTTGAACTAAATTTAGCTATCTTAGATACTGGATCAACTGTATTAATATCAGGAATAATAGAAACTGGTAATACTTCTGGAACACTAACATTTCAATGGGCGCAAGATACTTCATCCGCAGTGGATACAATAGTGAAAGCAAATTCATTTATGGTGGTGACTAAGATATAATGGGAGAAAAAGACGTAGCCGGCAGTATAGCAAGTGATTTGACTAATGCAGTCACAGACTTCAATTTAGGAACTGAAGATGTAGATGGTGTTCAAGATCAAGAAACTACTTGGACAAATGATAAGTGGACTTTGTATCAAAAGCAGTTTAAAGAAATCCCAGAGTTCAACAAAGCAATAGAGACAATGGCTACTTGGACTGTTGGAAAAGGATTCATAGCAAACCCACAGACTACTTTTATCTTAGACAGAATAAGAGGTAATGGTTTTGATTCTTTTAATTCAATACTTTGGAACGCAGTGGTTGTTTATTACATGGGAGGAGATTTCTATGGACATATTGTAAGAGACGAAGAAGATAATCTAATTAATCTTAAACCTCTTAACCCGGGATCAATGCAAAACGTGGTAGGAAAAGATGGTATGTTTATTAGGTTCGAGCAAATCAACAGAACTTCTGGGAAGAAAGTAAATACGTTTGGACTAAAAGATATTTTCTATTTACCTAGAAACAGAATAGCTGATGAGATCCACGGTACTCCACTTGGAGAGAAGCTACAGTTTATTATCAATGCAAGAAATGAAGCAATGGCAGATTACAAACAAGTCATGCACAGATTTGTAAAACCAAGATGGATGATTAAATTAGATACAGATAAGCCTGCGAAGATAGCAGTTGAGAAAGCCAAGTGGGATAAAGCAAATGAAGATGGTGAAAACATGTACGTTCCAATGGGTGCAGTTGAAGCTGAACTAATGTCAATAAGTCCTAATGCTACACTAAGTCCTCAAGCATGGATTGAACAACTAAACGATTACTTCTATGAAGCTTGCGGAGTTCCAAAGATTATCGTCGGTAACTCAAAGTCTTTTACAGATGCTAGTGGAAAAGTAGCTTACTTAGCTTTTGAACAAAATGTTTCTAAGGAACAACTATTTCTAACAGAGCAAGTGGGCTTGCAATTAGGAATGAAAATGGAATTGAAGTTCCCTGCAAGCCTACAGCAAGATTTGTTAACTGGAAAACAAAAAGACAGTTCACTTCAGGCAACACAACCTAATGATACAGTCACAGAATTGGAGGGAAACACATAATGGTAACAGTAACAAAGAAGAAATCAAGGAAATTCGGAGCTGCAAAAAGAAGAAAAAATAAAAGCCTAAGTGATAAAGGATTCACACAAAAAACAGGGAAAGAACAAAGACGAGCATTCAGAAGACAAAACACGGCAGGAGCAAAAAGAGCAGAAGCAGGGTTTGAATTTTTAAGTGCCAATCGTTTCACAAGAAGAGGAAGAGATGAAGTATTATTAAGAAAAAGGAAAGAGAAGGAGGCAGGGAAATTATTGAATTTCGAACCAGAGTTTGGAGCCAAGGTAACAGACACCAAAGCTATCGGTGATAAGTTCAAAGGGATAGAACCTGAAGCACAGGAACCCACTACACCCACACAAACGGCTCCGGCTCCTAATCAAACAGTATCACCAGAGCAGGGATTAATTGGGCCAGTACAATCCATAATACCAGAAGGTGATGACCAACCAGAATTTGATGATAGTTTCTTAGGAAGATTAGATGCGTTTGTAGCAAAGATTCCTGGAGGACAGTTGCTTCAAGGACTTGGAGAACAGGAAAGAGGAAGGTTAGAAGCAGGAGGAGTGCAAGGAAGTGCAGTGCCATTTGCACAGGCAGGAACTTTTGGAGCTATATTAGGTTTGGGAAAAAAGTCAGTAACCTCAGTGGCCAAAACAAGTTATACCAAAGCGCAAGAAGCAAGTATCAGTAAAATATCTCAGACCTTTAATATGGGAAGAGATAAAGTAACTAAAATAATTGACAAGAAATTATTAACTCAAGCAGTAGACAAAGCATTAAAGACAGGTAGCATAAAAGACCTAGCAAAGAAAACTAGCAAATGGTTATTAGGCGGAGTGGCTGGAGCAGATATGTTGTTTACGTGGTTTGCTTTGGATAATGTAATCAGCGGACAGAAGTTCTTCATAGGTGATATAGCTAAGTCTGTAAGTGATGGATCTCTAAGTCCTGCAAATGCACAAAAGGCATTAGAAGGTTCTAAAGAAACGAGAGATACTGCAATAGCATTTATTGAAATCTCTGCAATAGTAAATCCAATTCTATGGCCATTTAGAAAGTTGATACTTGGAGGGGTTGAAGGACAAACTGCTGCAAATGATTTGGCTCAAGATAATGCACAATTAGCAATAGACACAGCTAGTGAAAGAGAAGCAACAGGTCCTGTTGAAGCTGAACCAACCTTCGGAGAAGTCCAAGCAGAGAACAGACAAACTTCAGAGATTGCAAGCCTACAACAGAAACTATTCGATTCAAACTACTTTGATTTAATCAGAGAAGGAAGACAAGAGGAGGCAAAACAGTTAGTCGTCGACAGACTAGCTATACTGGGCGGATGATAGAAGTATTAATCTCGCTATGGGTATGGTTTTGCGTTTACAAAATTTTAGATATGGATGTAAGGAGGTAAACATGGATGAAGAAAACACAAACAACGAATCAACAGAGGATACTGGAGAAGGGGATCAGCCCTCAAAGACTCCCATACTTGACAAAGCAGACGCTACAGTTGAAAGGATGGAAGCTGCCACTAAAGCTCAAAGAGAAGAGAACGACAGAACAGAAGCATTATTGGCTAGACAAAGACTAGGTGGAGGAAGTGAAGCTGGCAAGGAAGTTGTAGAAAAGAAAGAAGAAACACCAAAAGAGTATCACGAAAGAGTAAAGAAACAGATGGCCGAAGGAACTTTCGATGATAGAAAATAAAGAATTGGGTCTTCTCATTGCTGAGAATGATGAGGAAAAAGCCTGGTATAATACAGCTGAAGGTATAAAGCATGCTATTCATGTTCTGGAATTAAGAAATCAGAAATCAGAAAAAGACTTAAAACTTAGTGCTAGTGAGATTGAGCAAAAGTTCAAGGTAGGTGCTAAAGAATCTATTAAAGCAAATAAAGTAGAAATAAATGTTCAAAAGGAATTTCTTAAATTAGCAGAGAGTAAACTAAAGATTTAAATAGTTAATCAACCCATCAAAAGTATGGCAGATGAATGCACATTAATTTTGGAAGTAGAACCGGCTGTTAGTTTTATAGCAGCTACTACTGCAATAGAGAAAGGAGCAGTAATGACAATGACAAGTCCGATGACTGCTGTACTAACAACAACTGATACTGCTATCGTTGCAGGTATTGCTCAATCAGAAAAAATAGCAGGTGATCTTGCAGTGTCTACTTATAGACGTGGATACTTTACAGGTGTTGCAGGAGTTGCAGGAGTGACTGTTGGCGAAGCAATTATAACAGACGCATCTACATCTTCAACAAATAGACTGGTTGACGCAGATGTTAATAGTGAACAAATTCTTGGTATATGTTTAGAAACTGCGGCAAGCGGAGTAAGGTTTGCTTTTGAATTGGGTCCTAGGGCGGTGGACTTAGCATAATGGTAGCAGGAGCACCAGACACAGCTGGAGAACAAGACCTTAGAGGTTTAGACATAGACAAAGTAAGTAAAGATTTATTTGAGGAAGCTTTAATATTTAAAAAAGAAGTAACAGTTCAATCCACTTCTTCAAGAGAAATCAGATGGTATCAAAAGACTGCAGGTTATATAACTTTAACTTCTCCAGCAAGGATAAGTCCGATACAACCAGGATCAAAACCTTTTGTAGCAGAACAATCTTGGACTAGAAACACAAGTCAAGTTGTAAAATATTTCTTAGAATCTCCAACAATTAATATGGAAGATGAAAGTGATAATGATGTTCAAGTATTTATGAATAATGCAGAAGACTTAACTGCGGCAGTTGCAAATGATTTGGATGGAGATATTTGGAATGTTGCAAGTGAAGATCAATCAGCCTCTCTTATTAACGCTGTAACTTCAACAGCAGCATGGGATGCTACAAGTGGTCAAGATCCTTACGAAGATATTGCACAAGCTGAACAATTAATCAGAGAACAAACAAAGAGACCAGTGAATAACTTAGCTTTATATGTTAGTGCAAAGGGTCATAAGGATTTGAAGGTTTGGTTAGTAAGCATTAAAGGTTCAAGTGTTCCAGGATTCTCGAGCCAGATTGCAAAGGATGGATCACTATTAATGTTTGATGGGAAGAGAGTTGTAGTATCTGAGAATGTAACAGCAGACTTTGCAATGGTTGCAGACTTATCTAGGTCAGTTATTTATAAAGAGTTTAAATCTCTAACAACTGCAATAATTAAAGATGAGGGGGTCGGTAGAAAGATTAGGATATGGACTCATGGACTTGCATTACTTGTAAGACCACAGTACAATACTCTAATTTCTAATACCGAATTATAAAAATGACTTTAGAAAATGTTAAAAAACAATATATATATTTCTGTAAGCTAGCTAAAGGTGAGTTTAACGAAAGAGATTTTGATTCTACAAGCGGAACAAATAAAGGGGGAAATGAAGAAGGCATAACTCTGCAAGGAAAGATGACTCCTCAAAGAGTAGATTTAATTAAGTCAAATGCTTTAAGAAATAAGTTAGATATTGAAAAGAAATTCCCACAATTAATAGAACAAGTTGAAGAAGTAAAACCAACTGAAGAAAAGAAAACTAAATCTAAGGAGAAGAAATAATGGCCACACAAGTACAAGATTTACCGGGAACTTCTTTCACCATTACAAACTGGAATAGTGATGTAGCACTAGACTGTGATTCAACTACTGATGGAGAACTAGCTGATGTTATGGGAACTATAATAAAATCCTTAATAGATCAGGGAATTCTTAAAGGGACTGTGGCGGGTGCATAATGGCAGCAGGAGATATGTACCACATTTCTGGAGGAATAAAAGGAAGGTTTGCTTTTAGTTGGCCAGCTGCAGTAAGTGATGATTATATTCAAGTTGATGCAGCAGCAGTTGCAAGAGTAGCTGCCAATGATACTGTTGGAAGTTGGACTGCCTGGATTAATATGGCTAACATTACAGGAACTTTTACAATCATAGGAGCTGGAGATGACAACGCTGTTGAATTCATAGAATTAAATGTTGAAGCAGGTCTATTAACTGGAAGATGCACTGTAGCGACAACTGTTAATTTTGTTACTCAAGCAGATGCTATTCACTTTGAACCTCATAGATGGTATCACATTGCAATGGTCCAAGCTGCTAATGATGAAGGAGTTAAACTTTATGTGGATGGTCTTTTAATAGCAAGTACAAATGATACGGCAACAGATGTTAATGAATGGTTTACTAACACAAACGGAATTGATACTATGAGAATAGGAGCAGCTAACAAAGTTGGAAATGCCACAGTAACTAATGAAATGATTGGAGCTATTTCAGATGTTAAAATATTCACAGATATATTAACTCCTACTGAAGTTTTAGAAGACTTCAATGAAAAATCAAATACTAATAATCTGCACAATCATTGGGACATGAAAGACGACTTAACAGACGCTGGCACTGGTGCTGATGATGGAACTGATACAGGAGCAGATGGAGTGTTACTTAACAACTATTCTGAATTTAGTTCTAGATTGAAACATAACACTGGAGTTCCTGTAGTGGCTGATGATGTTACAATTTCAGTAAATGAATTTGAAGGTCACGCTGTTGTTGTAAAGGCGGCTTAAAATGGCGAATCCTAACGTAGGAACAAAAGGCACTTCTGAAATATTAACAAACTTCCCAACTGAATCAGGTTTGGAAACTGGAGATAAACATGAAGGAAGACAAGTTAACCTTATACCTGAAAGAAAAAGCCATGTTAGATTTAGAAATAAAGTAGGATTGAGGGAATAATGGCGCAAACAGGAAGGCCCCCAAGTGCGAAAACTCTTGTTGACAGACAACTAGGAAGAAACAAACACGAAGCTGTACCTGCAGGAAATAATTTTATCGTACCAAATCATTCTGGAGATCACAGTGCTGGAACAACTAGTACTCCTGTTAGTGATTTACAAATAGCAAATAAAAAATATGTAGATGATAATTCTGGGGGAACTCACACAGAAAGTTCAGTAGATTCTTTAACAAATAAAACTATCAACTCTTTTACAAATGATAACCACGCAGACGATATTCACAAAGAAATAAGAAATGAAAGTGGAAGTGGAATGGTTACAGGTGATGCGGTCTTTGCATCAGGATATAGTATAGGTCAAGATAAAACTCTTGTGGATTTTGCAGACTCTACAGATTCAACAGCAATGCCAGCAATAGGAATTATAAATGAAACTCTAGCAAATAATGCAACTGGTGAAATGGTTGAATTAGGACAAGTACATGAATTTGATACAAGTGCATGGAGTGTAGGTGATACATTATATATTTCTGAAACAGGAACATCTACAAATACTTTAACAAACACTAAACCAACAGGATCAGCATTAATAGAGCCGATAGCTGAAGTATTGAGAAGCCATGCAACCCTTGGAATAATAGAAGTATTTGGAGTGGGATTTATAGATCAACTTCCTAACATAGCAGATACTAAAATATGGATCGGCGATACAAATGGAGTACCACAAGAGTTTGCGTTAAGTGGAGACGCTACAATGACTGCAGGCGGAGTAGTTACAGTAACAGCTGATGAAGGCACTGCAGTTTTATCTACTGGTGAAGGTGGCGGTACTAAATTTCTAAGAGAGGATGGAGATGGTACTTGTTCTTGGCAGGCTGCAGCTGGAGGAGGAGATGTTACGGCAGCAGCTAATATGGTTGATAACACAATAGTCACAGGTGACGGTGGGGCTAAAGGTGTGCAAGATACAGGTATCACAATAGATGACTCAAACAATGTAGCAAGTATGGGAACTCTAAGTTGTGGTTCAATAACAACATCGGGTACTGTGGATGGAATTGACATAGCTACAGATGTTGCAGCAAATACAAGTAAAGCAACAAACGTAACAACTAATCTAAGTCTAGGAACAGGAAATTCAACAACAGAAATAATAGTTTCAAGTGATGGGACCGACGTTACTTTAATAGAGGCTGACACAGACAATGCCGGATTATTAGGAGCTGACAAATGGGATGAAATTGTGGCAGCAACTACACATGTAGCAGATAACACTCAAGCCCATTCAGATTATTTATTAAATAGTGGTACGGATATTGCTGTAGGGCCACTTACAATAACAGCAGATAATGATACAGCAGACCAAGCTTATGTTCCAATGATTTTATACAATACGGATGATACTCCGCCAACAGCGTCGGGCTTTCCTATTGGCACATTGTATGCAAAATATACAGCATGATAACCAAACACCAAAAATTGCATTTAGATGCAGTAATAAAAGACGCAAAGAATCAAAAAGCCGTAGATGATGCTAGAGATATAATTGCTTCTGGAAACTTTCCTAATATTGACCCTTCTGACATACATGATTACTTGGAGAAGTCATAATGGCAGACCTAAGCGTAACTGGAGATGTAGATGATTTAAGTGATTCTAAAACAGCACTTTGGGGTCCCTATTGGGTAAGTACAACTAAGGCAGCATTAGTATTTATTGATAGTAATCAAGATATGTTTTATTCTCGTACAACAGACGCAGGAGCTACATGGACTGAAACTGCAATAAAACAAAGTGTAGACATTTTGCACATAGCTGCATTCTTCGATAAAGAAGTTCCTGGAGATACTGGTGACACATTACATATTGCCTATTTAGATATTACAAATCAAGATGCGTTATATAGAACTCTAAATATTGAGAGTAATGTTTTAGGAACTGAAAGAGTTGTAGATACTGGTATTACTGTTTCAAGCTCAACAAATCAAAACAGAGTTGCAATTACAAAAACTGTTTCTGGAAATATTATTTATGCTCTCTCTACTCAAACAGAAATTGAATGTTACAAGAGTGCAGACTTATTCGCTACTGCAGGTACTGACATAGCAGATGTATTTGAAACAGCGACGGCAGAAGATTGGGTATTATTATTTCCAGCAGCTACGGCAGATGATGATGATGCCTGTGCAATCTTCTTTGATAGAAGTGCAGATGTATTTAGTGTTAAAATGTATGATGATTCAGCAGATACCTGGACTGAAACTGTTATCGATGACAACGCAGACATTGATGATGATGCAAGCCAAATAAATATGGATGGAGCAATTAGACATAGTGATTCTCATTTATTATTTTGTTATCACACTAATGACGACGACACAACTGATGATGTCAGAACTGCAGATATTACCGTAGATAGTATTGCTAGCCCCACAGTAACAGCAAAGACTGCTGTTGTTTCTAATACTGCAGAGAGTGCCCAATGTGCTATTGTAATTAATCAGCAAAACGATGATGTGTATATTGCGTATTTGGATGGGGGTACTTGGGCTTCTGAGGTTGATTGTGTATTTCATAAATCTACCGACGGTATGGGAGCATGGGGAACTGAGCAAGCTTATTCAGAAGCAACTGCAGATGACATTCGTTTAGTTCATGGTGGAAGAACTGTAGGAGATGATGGTGGCTTTATTCAATTCAGTTTCTACAATGATGATCTAACTGAAATATTTGTTAATCTAGTCAATGATGTTGCTATTGCAGCTGCAGTAGTTGGAGGAACAAATATGCAAATTAACATTGGGGATGATTTTAAAGTAATACCCGCTATCCAAATTAACATTGGGGATAATTGGCGACCTGTTACAAAAATGTTGGTCAATGTTGGGGATGATTGGAAAACCATATTCTAACCTATAAGTATATATAGCTCGTGTGTCTCTCTATACTATGAATAAGTACCTACCAGGCTTCATTGTCGGTATAATAGCTGGCTTGACAGTTTATTTCATTGCATAGAAGAAAGCCCGTTCATTCTTAACAGTCTGTTCCAATCGGGTAAGTGAATTGGTTAGTGAACAATTCGGGGTGCAATTCCCCATTCTTCTACCCACGGAGTGCTTGAGTTTACATAGTTACTACCTGTTACTCCTCTTTATCCTAACCAATAGAATTAAATACTTCAGTATCTTAACTTACGTACTCGTAAGTTAAACTCAATTAATCCTCTTAGCCAAGTAAACAGTAAAAAAGAGGAGTAACTTAGG
>SDBT01013704.1_pt1 | contig 12968 bp, 11 predicted proteins | sample 2277101 | NCBI WGS metagenome assembly SDBT01 (sample SAMN10404973, study PRJNA504765) | marine sediment metagenome | isolation source: marine sediment core GS10_PC15, 103 cmbsf | place: Arctic Ocean: Southern Knipovich Ridge | collected 2010 | reverse complement strand
GATTAAGGGATTTCGGGATTTGGACCCTTAATCCCTTAATCCCAAAATCCCTTAATCCCAAAATCCCCGACAAGGAAGGAAATGGGCAATGACCGAGTTGGACCGGCCGACGGCAGTCGATGACCCTGCAGTGCCGCCGGCAGCGAGGGATGCAGTGCCGCCGGCAGCGAGGGATGCAGTGCCGCCACGGCAGCACAACGGCAAGGTCGATCGGGCGAGGCTCTTGCTGCTGGGGCTGTTGGGTGCCGGAGCAGTCGTCTTTGTGATCTACCACATTGCAGGCGAGTTGATCCGGCAAAATCGCCAGGACGCGCGATTTAGTCCGCAACGCGAAGTCAGCCTGGAAGAGTCGCGCAATCCGCTGGACGACCGCGAGTCGCCGCAGGGCGACGGGAAGTCTTCGTTGCAGGTCGCGATCGCTCCGGTGATTTCACCGGAGAAGTCGCTGTCGGTTTATCGGGGCTTCGTAGACTATTTGGCCGCGAAGGTGGACAAGGCCCCGGTCGTTCTGCGGCGGGAAACGTATGCCCAGGTCAACGATTTGGTGCGTTTCCGCCGATGCCACATGGCCTTCGTATGCACCTATGCGTTCGTCCGCGGCGAGCGGGAATTCGGCATGGAGGTCCTGGCGGTCCCCGAGATCGGGGGCGTGGTTACCTATCATTCGCTGATTCTGGTACCTAAGTCGAGCAAGGCTTCCTCGTTGACCGATCTGCGCGGCAAGCGTTTCGCCTCGGCCGACCTGTTGTCGAACTCCGGCTGGCTTTATCCGGTCGTCTGGCTGGGTAATCACGGGCACAGCGTCCTCGCTGTCGGCGGCACTGCAGACGGTTTCTTCAAGGAGCACGTCATTACCGGAAGCCACGACCGATCGGTCGCAGCGGTGGCCTCGGGTTACGTGGACGGAGCGGCGGTCGACAGTCTGGTTTACGAGCAGATGGTCGAGGAGGATCCGACGATTGCCGCCAGGACGAAGGTCGTGTTGAAGTCGCCGCCGTTTGGCATGCCGCCGGTAGTGGTGCATCCCGAGATCGACCCTGACCTGCGAGAGCAACTCTTGGCCACCCTGCTTCAGATGCACGCCACGCAGCAGGGCCGTAGCGTGCTCAACGCGATGCGGATCGACCGGTTTGTCGTGCCGGACGACGAGTTGTACGACGGTGTGCGAGAAGCCGCGAAGGTCTTGGAGTCGCGTCGATGAACCGCCTCAGAGCCTTTGGCAAACCCGTGTCGCGAGCGATTTGGTGGGTGCTGTCGATCCCGCTGTTCTTCAAGATCATGGGTATCGGGTTGGTGGTCGGGGCCGTTTTTGGAGGCGTCACGTTATGGCGGATCCACGGCAGCGTGTCGCACATGTTGCACGAGATGCTCGAGGCGCGGATTCGCTCGGTAGCCCAGTCGCTGGTGGCCGGCCTGGAACGCCCACTGAGCACGGGAGACCTCTATTCGGTTAACCAGAAACTGCGGCGGACCCGGGAGATGTTTCCCGACGTCCGCTACGCGATTGTCCGCGACCCCGCAGCGCGCATTGTCGCCCATACGTTCGATCGGGCGGTTCCCGACGATCTGGCCAAATCGGGCCTGCGCCGGGCCGACTCCGTCGTGCAAGTGCTTTCCAGTCGAGAAGGACTGTTGTTCGACGTGGTCTGTCCGATCCTGGACGGACACGCAGGTACGCTACAACTCGGCGTGACGGATCAGACGATCACCGGGGAACTGGCCGCGGTGACCGAGACGGTTTGGTGGAGCCTGCTGTTGTGCGTCACGATCGGGGCCGGGCTGGCGCTGCTGCTGACGCACATCCTCACCCGCCCCATCCGGCATCTGGTTCAAGCCGCCAAGCAGGTCCGCGAAGGAAACTTTCAAACCCGCTCGGAGATTTTCTCCGCCGACGAGATCGGGCGGCTGGCCGTCGCGTTCAACCAGATGACCGAAAGCCTGGACGGGTATCGCCGCGAGGTCCAGGAGAAAGAGGCGGTACGCGTCTCGCTGATCGAGAAGATCGTCCATACTCAAGAGGAGGAGCGCAAGAGTATCTCGCTGGAGTTGCACGACCAACTCGGCCAGTCGCTGCTGGCGCTGCTGCTGGTGGTTCAGTCCTCGAGCAAGGAGCAGGGGCCGCCAGTGGCCGTCTGCCTCGACCTCGAGCAGCGAATCCGCCAACTGATCGACGACGTCCGCCGACTGGCCTGGGGCATGCACCCGTCGATTCTGGACGACTTCGGGTTGGACTTCGCCCTGGCGCGTCACATGGAGGAGATCTCCAGCCATTTCAAGCTTCCCGTAGATTATCAGTACTCCTGCTCCGCCGGATTGGGGCGGCTGCCTGGTCGAATTGAAGTGCCGCTGTATCGTATCGCCCAGGAGGCACTGACCAACGTCGTGCGTCATGCCCGCGCAAGCCGGGCCAGCGCGGTGGTTCTCCAGCGGCACCAGGAGGTTACCATGTTGATCGAGGATGACGGCCGCGGATTCGACGGCGAACCGCTGCTGAGAGACGGTGCCCGCTGCCTGGGACTGACCGGCATGAAGGAGCGCGCGGCCTTGTTAGGCGGCAGTTGCGAGGTAGAATCGGTTCCCGGACAGGGCACCACGATCCGAGTCACCATTCCGCTGGATGAGGCCGAAATATGTCGATCCGAATCTTGATTGCCGACGACCACGCGGTGTTTCGCAGTGGGTTGAGGGCCTTGCTGGAGAAGGAGGCCGATTTGGAGGTCGTAGGCGAGACGGGGGACGGACTCGCCACGATCAAAGCAGTCGACCAGCAGGAGATCGACGTGTTGCTGCTGGACATCAGCATGCCCAAGTTGTCCGGCCCGAGGGTGGCCGAGGCCGTCCTGAAAAAGCGCCCTCACTTGGCAATTGTCGTGTTGACCATGCACGAGGACGAGTACTATCTTCAGGAGTTGTTCAAGATTGGGGCACGGGGTTTTGTGCTGAAAAAGTCGACCGGAACCGACCTGTTGCAGGCGATTCGAGCCGCCGATCGGGGGGAACAGTACATCGATCCGGCCCTGGCCAGCCACGTCATCTCCTCCTACGTCGGCCGCCAATCGACCGGCAAAGCCCAAGGCCGGCTGGACCTGCTCACCCCGCGCGAGCAGGAGGTGTGTACCCTGTTGGCTTACGGTCACACAAACGCGGAAATTGCCGGAAAGCTGTTCATCTCAGAACGAACAGTGGAGACGCACCGGACCAATCTAATGGCCAAGCTCGACGTGAAAAGCCGGGCGAAATTGGTGCGATTCGCGATCGATAATGGACTGGTGAAACTCGGATAAGCGTCCTCTCTATGTAGTTGTCACCCAGCCTCTACGTAGTTTTCCCGGAGTCTCGTCCGCGGAATTCCCGCAGCCAAACGCAGGGAAAATCGCGTTTTTTGGCGGATGTTCATTCGCGAGAAGAACTGCAAAATATAATATATGGGAGCGCCGTTCTCCCCTGCGCTGCTGCCATATCGTGCCTTCCCCAGAGGAGCCGGCCAGGGGGGCATTGTGCTGTTGGTGGTTTTCGGTTAGAAAGTTACAATTCAACGCCAATACTGACGAGTCCATATTTGTACGCTCACGCCTACTTGAGGAGGGTGGTATCTTGAAGACGGAAAGTTCCAGACGAGATTTCGTAAAGGCCGTCGGCGTCGGGGCCCTCGGAACGGGGCTCGGGGCCGGCGTAGCCGTTGCCCAGTCGAGTCCGAAACCGGCGGATGTCCCTTGGGGGTTCCTGATGGACGCCCATCGTTGTAAAGGCTGCCTCGCCTGCGTGGTGGCCTGCAAGACGGAGTTCGAGGTGCCGCTCGGTGCCTTCCGTTGTGCCGTCAAACAGTACGATCACGGCAGCTTCCCGAATGCACGTCGGGCCTTTATCCCGACGCTCTGCAATCAGTGCGAGAAGCCGGCCTGCGTGGAAGAGTGTCCCACGGACGTCGTGGAGCATACCTTCACCAAAGCGGACGGGACTACCGAGAAGTTCCAGGGCAAGGCCGCGACCTTCAAACGGCCTGACGGTATCGTTCAGATGGACCATAGCAAGTGTACCGGGTGCGGCAAATGCATCGAAGGGTGTCCTTACGGTGTCCGATTCCGCCACAAGGGGATCCTGGCGGGAGATCCGCCGCCGGACAAGAAGCTCGAGGCCATCGACAAGTGCGACTGGTGCATCCACCGGTTGGAGCAAGGTGTGGTTCCCTCCTGCGTGAACACCTGCCCGGGCAGTGCCCGGCTGGTCGGGAATCTCAACGATCCCGACAGCGAGATTTCCAAGCGACTTGCCGAGCACAAGGACAGCGTCGAGGTGCTGCTGGGCGACAAAGGCACGAAACCGCAGTGTTTCTACATCCGCTCCGAGGTCAAGAACCTCGACAAAGCGTATAGAGACGGCGTCGATGAGCGGGATCAATACGACATCGAATCCTGAAAGCGAATCACTCGAACGATATTAAGGAGACCGCAGCGTGAAAAAGATAAGCAGAAGAGACCTGTTCATAGCCGGTGCGGCCGGTGCCGCAGCGCTGGCCGGCGCAAGAACGGCCGCCGCGGCGCCGTTGACCGGCAAACCCCTGGTCGAGGCCGGCCGGGACATTTCGCCAAGAACCGGCAAGGATCGTCAAGCCATCCCGTCGGCCTGCTGGCAATGCGTCACCCGCGACGCCATTATCGGATACGTCGAGGACGGGCGCCTCGTCAAGATCGAGGGCAACCCCAAGCTCCCGCGCACCAACGGCAAACTCTGCTCCAGGGGGCAAGCGGGCATCGGCCAGTCCTACGATCCCGACCGCATACTCTACCCGATGAAACACGTCGGTACCGAGCGCGGCGACGGCAAGTGGAAGCGGATAACTTGGGACGAAGCCCTGGGTGAGTTGACCGCACGCCTGAAGAAGCTGAGGGACGACGGCACGCCCGAGAAGTTCATGTTCCATTACGGGCGGATGAAGGCCTCGTCCAGCAAGATCATCAAGTCGTACTTCCTCCCCGCCTACGGCACCGGCACCATCGGCAACCACACCTCGATCTGCGAGGGAGCGAAGTGGACCGCCCAGGAGCTCACCTGGGGTAAACATTACGACGTCATCGACGTTACCAACACGAACTTCATCTTGAATTTCGGGTGCAACGCCATGGCGACCCATACCAATCACATTCCGCTGGCCCAGCGGATCTCCGACGCCATGTCGGGCCGCGGCGTCGACATGGTCACGTTCGACGTGCGGCTCAGCGAGACGGGGGCCAAGAGCCGCGAGTGGGTTCCGATCAAGTCGGGTACCGATCTGGCGGTCGTGCTTGCGATGTGCAACGTGCTGATCTCGCAAGACAAGGTGGACAAGGACTTTATCGGCACCTGGACGAATTACAGCGTCCCGAAGCTGAAAAATCACCTTGCCAAGTACACGACGGCGTGGGCCGAGAAGATCTCGGGTGTGCCGGCCGCCAAGATCGAGGCCCTGGCAAACGAGTACTACGACAAGAGCCCGAGCTGCATCCTCTCGTACCGCGGCGCCGTGGCACACTACAACGGCGTCCAGTGCGAGCGGGCCATCATGATGCTCGAGGCGATTGCCGGCAATATCGACGTCAAAGGCGGGCGCTGTAAGGCCGTCGGCGCGAAGTGGAAGAATACCTTCCCGACGCCGTCCGCAGGAGGCGCCAAGATAAAGGTGATGGACGGCGACGGTTCGGTGGCTTACCCCACCCACCACGTCTGCCAGCACGTGCTCAAACAGATCAAGGACGGCGGCCACGGCCGCCCCGAGATCTACATGATCTACTGCTACAACCCGGCCTACGTCAACGGCGAGTGCAAAGAGAACATCGAGATTCTCAAGGACAAGAAGCTCATCCCGTACCTGGTGTCCGTGGACATCGCTTACAGCGAGTCGACCGCGCTGGCCGACCTGATCCTGCCCGACACTCCGTATACGGAGCGTTGGGACTGGGAGGACATGGTCTCGATGGACCAGATCCCGGAGTATTACATCCGCCAGCCGTTGATCAAGCCGCTGGGAGAGAGTCGCGACTTCAAAGACGTTTGCTGCGAGTTGGCGCAGCGTCTCGGCGAGGACGTGGCCAAGCACTTGCCGTTCAAAAGCGCCGAAGAGTTCGTCAAGGACGCTTGCGAGAACACGCCGGGTGTGAAGGAGGCGGGCGGCTTCGAGTACATGAAGCAGAACGGCGCCTGGGTCGACCCGGAAGCCAAGCCCAAGTACAAGTCCTACGCCAAGGAACTCTCGAAGGAGGACCTCGAAGGCGCCATCCTCGACAAGGCCACCGGAGTCTATTGGAAGGGCGAGGAAGGTCAGGACTACACCACGACCAAGAACGCCTACATGAAGTACGTGGGCCAGGTGGCGTACGACGGCAAAGTTTACGTCGGCTTCAAGCCGGATAAGATCAACAAGTCCGGCCTGCTGGAAATCTACTCGAAACTGCTCAAGGCCAAGGGGCTGCCAGGGCTTCCGACCTGGATGCCCATCCCCGAGCACCGGAAGATGAAGGACAACCAGTTGATCCTTACCACTTACAAGGTGCCGACGCAGACGCATTCGCGGACGCAGAACTGCAAGTTCTTGACCGAGCTTTACCACCGCAACGTGGCCCTGCTCAACCCGGTCACGGCCAAGAAGTTCGGCGTCGAGGACGAGGACGAGATCGAGATCACCAGCGAGATCGGCAGCATCACGATCGAAGCAAAGGTCACCGAGGGCATTGTCCCCGGCGTGGTTGCAGTTTCGTTCCATTGCGGCCACTGGCAGTACGGCCGCTTTGCGTCGGGCAAGAAATCCCCGTTGGGTACGGATAGTGATCCCGATCTGAACCGCATCTGGTGGGAGGATCGCGGGCGGAACCCGAACTGGATCATCGCCAATGCCCCCGATCCGATCGCCGGACAGCAGCGAGCGATGGACACCGTGGTGACCATCAAAGCCGTATGACGGGGAGAGTATGAATCCAACGGATCAACTGCAGAACGTCGATCGGCAGGAGGCGGCGCGCCGTCGGGCCGGCATGTACCGGTTCTTGGCCGATGTGTTTGGCGCCGAGCCGACGGCCGAGATGCTTGACTCGCTACGGCGCCCCGACGTGGTGAAAGCCTTCGAGCCGCTGGGAGCCACCTTCGCCGAGGAACTCGACCGCATGGAGGCGGACCTCGGAACCGACCGTCTGGTCGAGGAACTCCAGTGCGAGTACACCCGATTGTTCATCGGGCCGGGTAAGCACGTCGGCCCTCACGAGTCGCTCCACCGCGACGATCAGCCCCCCGAGCATTGGGGCCCCGCGACGGCCGAAGTCAAGCGATTCATCGAGCACCACGGGCTCGACTACGATCCGAAGTTCCCGGGGATGCCCGACCACATCGCGGCCGAGTTCCAGTTCGTCTCGATGCTTGCCGACGCGGAGGCGGAGGCCGTCGAGCAGGGGGAAGACGAGAAGGCCGACCAGGCCGCAAAAATCCAGCGGACCTTTCACCGGGAGCACGTTGCTTGCTGGGTTCCCACCTTTTGCGACAAGGTGATCGAACTGGCTACTTTCGGCTTTTACAAGGATTTCGCCCGCATAGCCAGGGCCCTCGTGGAGATTGACACCGACGAGTTTTCAACCGGGGAGGAATCGTGAAGAACGTCCGGCACATCATCCATCTCGTTGTCGTCCTAGCGATCATCGGGGTGGGCCTGCTCGTGGTGCGAACTGCCTTGGTGCCCGCGACCTTCGGGCAGTACGGAGCCTACGTCGGCGCGAGCGTGGACGCGATCCGCAGCAAGCCCGTCAAGTACGTGGGGGCCGAGGTGTGCAAGAGTTGCCACAAGAAGGAGTGGAAGAAATGGTCGAGGAAGGAGCACGCCACCGTGGCCTGTGAGGTCTGTCACGGGCCGGGGGCGGAGCACTCGGTGGAAGACACGTTACTCCGCAGTGGCGATCCGAGACCCCTGCCGGTGCGGAGCAAATCGAGCGGCAAGATGGCCGCGCAGGCCCACGACCTGTGCATGTCCTGCCACGCCAAAGCGCCGGGCCGGTCAACGGAGTTCCCCCAGATTGAGTCGAAGGCTCACCTGGCGGAGTTCAAGATAACAGAAGGGTCCGATGACTACGAGAAAGCGATGCAATGCCTGACGTGCCATACGGGTCACGACCCGATCAAGTAAAGACGGACGCCCCATCCGACAATCGGGAGATCGACCGCAGCCGGCGGGAGTTCTTTCGCATGTTTGCCGAATTCGCAGCCGGAGCGGGGCTGCTGGCCGTCGGCGTGCAGATGTTCACCAGGGAGGCCTCCGCCGCCGAGAAGACGCCCGACGGGTTCGGCGAGGAATATGACTGGAACGAGCACTTCTGGGCCATGCTCATCAACGTCAAGAAGTGCATCGGCTGCTATTCCTGTATGCGAGCCTGCAGCACCGAGAACGACGTCGGCGACCGCGGCATGCGGACCTGGATCGAGCGATACACGATCTGCCAGGACAACACTGCCGTAGTGGACGTCGTCGAGCGGGCCTACGCGAACGATGCGGAGAGCTTCCTCGGACACCCGCACCATGTGCCCGTCGAAACCGAAAAAGAGGTGCGTTCACAGTTCTTCGTACCCAAGCTCTGCAACCAGTGTGCGGTCCCGCCCTGCACCCAGGTTTGCCCCGTCGGATCGACGTACCAGACCAACGACGGCGTGGTGGTGATCGACCACGATAGCTGCGTCGGCTGTGCCTACTGCATTCAAGCCTGTCCCTACGGCGCGCGGTTCTGGGACCAGAAGTACCTGTGTGCTAATAAGTGCGACTTCTGCTATCACCGAATCACCAAAGGTCTGAAGCCCGCCTGCGTGCTGGCCTGCCCGACCGGTACGCGGATCTTCGGCGATCTCAAAGATCCCGACAGCCCGGTGTACGCGGCGCTGCACAGCGAGAAGGCGACCATCCTCAAGCGGCACCTTGGCACGGAGCCAAAAGTCTACTACACCGATCTGCACAAAGAGATTGTCTAGCCGATGCATACGGGATTCGTATACCCTAACGAGGAAGTCGAGTGGGGCCTGATGATCGTGATGTACCCATACATCACCGGGATCGTCGCGGGAGCGTTCATCGTCTCTTCTCTGTACCATGTGTTCAAGAACGAGGCGCTCGCGCCGGTGGGGAAGCTCTCGTTGCTGGCGTCGCTGGCGTTCCTCTGCCTGGCAACCACGCCGCTGCTGTTACATCTCGGACACGCGGAACGATCGTTCTTTATCATGATCCGCCCCAATCTGCATTCGGCGATGTCGGGATTCGGATTTATTTACAGCTTCTACATGGGGCTCTTGCTGCTGGAAATCTGGTTCATCTTTCGGCCCTTCCTCGTGGATCGGTCGCACAACGCGTCCACGGCGATCGGCCGGCTTTTTTACTCGGCCTGCACGCTGGGCGTTCGCGAAATTTCCGAAGGGGCCCGCCGTATCGACAAAAAAATCATCGTCTTGCTTGCCGGAATCGGCATTCCGGCGGCCTGTCTGCTGCACGGCTACGTGGGGTTTATCTTCGGTGCGGTCAAGGCAAACATGGTTTGGTCCTCACCGCTGACTCCGGTGATCTTTCTGCTCTCAGCGGTGGTCTCCGGTATTGCGGCGCTGATTCTGATCTACTTCGCGATCGGATGGCTTCGCAGAGTGCCGGCGGATGCGGCGTGCGTGAAAACACTCGTCGGCTACTTGTGGGGTTTCCTCATCGTCGACGTGACGCTCGAGGGTCTCGAGGTGCTTAGCCGCTGGTACGAGCACACCGAAGAGTGGGCCATGTTCCGGCAACTGGCGTTCGACAAGCTGCCGCTGACGTTCGTCTGGGGACAATTCATTATCGGTAGCGGAATCTCGTTCCTGCTGCTGGCAGCGGCGGTGCTCTTCCCCGTTGGGCAACGGGTGCGGCATTGGATGGCCGGTGTAGCCAGCTTGCTCGTTCTGTTGCAGGTCTTCTGCATGCGGTGGAACGTGGTCATCGGCGGACAACTGTTGTCCAAGACGGGCAGAGGGTTTCACGAATTCCACAGCGAGTGGACCGGCGTAGAGGGAATCCTTGCGGCGATCGGCGTCTTCGTGGCACCCTTCGTTCTACTGTTTGTCCTGATAAAAATACTCCGACCGTTCGACGAGGAACCGGCCGTCGTCTCGAAGTGGACCGTGGCAGAGAAACAACAAGGATGGGGCTGGCCCACGCCGCCGCCGCGTCCGCGTCCGCCAATCCCGACCACGCCGTCTTTGTGGTCCTAGTCACTTAGGAGAGACTTATGATGGAAAACTTGGAATACGCAGTAATCATCGCCCTGGCCGCCGCTCTGCTGTATCTGCTGAGCTGCATCCGCATCCTGTTCGAATACCAACGAGGCGTAGTATTCCGCCTGGGACGCGTACGGCGAGGTCCCAAGGGACCGGGGTTGATTCTGGTCTTTTGGCCGTTCGACCGCATGGTGCGGGTGAGCCTGCGGATCGTCGCCCGGGAGGTCCCTGCTCAAGACATCATTACCCGCGACAACGTGTCGGTAAGGGTGAACGCGGTGGTCTACTTCCAGGTTGTCGACCCCATGAAGGCCGTCCTGGAGGTGGAAACTTACGAGTTTGCTACCAGTCAACTCTCGCAGACCACGTTGCGTAGTGTCCTCGGCCAGGCCGAAATGGACGAACTGCTGTCAGAGCGTGACAAGATCAACCATCGCTTGCAGGAAACCATCGACCAGCACAGTGAGCCGTGGGGTATCAAGGTTGTCCTGGTTGAACTCAAGCAGGTGGATCTGCCCGATCACATGCAGCGTTCCATGGCCAAGCAAGCCGAGAGCGAGCGGGAGCGCCGCGCCAAGGTGATTCACGCCAAGGGCGAACTTCAGGCGGCATCGCACTTGCGCGACGCCGCGGAGAAGATCAAAGACCACCCCATGGCCCTGCAGATGCGGTTCCTGCAAACCCTGGTCGAGGTCGGTTCTGAGAATAACACCACGATCGTGTTTCCCGTGCCCATCGATCTGCTCAGTTCCTTCCGCCAAAACACCGAACCACCGAGCGGGACATCCGATCCACAGGAGTTGTCAACCCGGAAGAAATCGTGAAGAACTTACATCGCGCAACTTTGCAGAAAGAAATGGTCTAAGCGATGCACTACGGAGGTTACGTATACCCGAACGAGGAAGTGGAGTGGGGTCTGATGATCGTGATGTACCCCTACATCACGGGGATCGTCGCGGGGGCCTTCATCGTCTCGTCCCTGTACTACGCGTACAAGAACGAGACGCTCGCTCCGGTCGGTAGGCTCTCCCTCTTAATGTCTCTGGCGTTTCTATGCCTCGCGACCTGCCCGCTGCTGCTCCACCTCGGACATCCGGAGTGTGCGTTCTTCATCATGGTTCGTCCCAATTTTCTCTCGGCGATGTCGGTGTTCGGGTTCATCTACAGCTTCTACATGGTGTTATTGTTGCTGGAAATCTGGTTCATCCATCGGCCTGTGATCGTGGACTTATCGCGGAATGCCTCCACGGCGACCGGTCGGCTCTTTTACTCGGTGATCGCGTTAGGCGTTCGCGAGATTCCCGAGCCAGCCCGCCGCATCGACGAGAAAATCATTACCTTGCTTGCCGGCGTCGGCATTACGGCGGCCTGCATCCTGACCGGCTACGTGGGGTTCATCTTCGGAGCGATCAAGGCCAACCCGGTCTGGTCTTCGGCGCTGACCCCGGTGATCTTCTTGATGTCTGCCCTGATCTCGGGCATCGCGTTGCTGATCCTGGTCTATTTTGTGGTGGCTCGGCTTCGCCGAGAGCCGCCCGATCCGGCGTGCGTGAAGACGCTGACTGCTTGTCTCTGGAGAGTCCTCATCGTCGGGATGTCGCTGGAGCTTCTCGAGTCGGCCACACGCTGGTATGAACGTAGCGAAGAGTTCCCCATGCTCATGCAGTTGGCGGTGAGTGAACTTCATCTCACGTATGTTTGGGGACAACTTGTTATCGGCGGTGGGGTCTCGCTCCTACTGCTCGCCATTGCCGTACTGCTGCCCGTGGGACGACGTGTGCGCCACTCTCTGGCAGGAGTGGCCAGCTTGCTCGTGCTGTTGCAGGTCTTTTGCATGCGGTGGAACGTGGTGATCGGCGGACAACTGTTGTCCAAGACGGGCAGGGGGTTCCACGAGTATCACCTCGAGTGGGGCGGCCGGGAGGGAATCCTGGCGGCAATCGGGGTGTTCGTGGCGCCGTTGGTTGTGTTGTACGCCCTCTGCCGGATCCTGCCTCCCTTCGGTCAACACGCGGAGGATGACCCGTCCGGTGAAGGCCGGTCCATCGAAACCACCAAGACGGAGACGGCCGGGGCCTGATCGAGAGGTATTCAGTCGTGATTACAATCCGAATAACTTGTTGGCTGGCCGTCATGGTTCTCGGTGCAGTGAGCGTCCATTGGGCGTCCCGGGACGGCTCTGCACCCAGCCAACCGAGTCCGGAACCGGCCGCCCGGCAGGCCACGGGCAACACCGCGCCGCAAAACGTCCAGACCGGGCTGCGTAAGGTACTGGAGTCCGCGGCAGGCCAGATCGGTTTCTGCGCGGGTTGCCACAAGCTCTTGGGGTCACCGACCGAGGATCCCACCGCGCAGGGCAGCGGGCCGCACGAGCACGTCGTTCTCCAGCACGGGGAAAACAACCGCTGTTTCAATTGCCATCACCCCAGCAGTGACCGCTACGGTTCTTTCGTCCGTCACGACGGTTCGGTGATCCTGCTCGACTCGACTGTCACTGGGAGTAACACTGTCACTGGAAGTAACGTGGCACAGCTTTGCGGCAAGTGTCACGGTCCCCACTACCGCGCCTGGAAGCATGGTGCTCACGTCCAGCGGACCGGATACTGGGCCACCGAGAAGGGACAACAGACAACGGCTCGCTGCAACTTGTGCCACGACCCTCACCAGCCGTATCTCAAGCCGATTCCGACCTTGCCGGGCCCCCGGTCGCGCCGGGGAGAACCCCTGCCGGA
>SDBT01013703.1_pt1 | contig 12972 bp, 16 predicted proteins | sample 2277101 | NCBI WGS metagenome assembly SDBT01 (sample SAMN10404973, study PRJNA504765) | marine sediment metagenome | isolation source: marine sediment core GS10_PC15, 103 cmbsf | place: Arctic Ocean: Southern Knipovich Ridge | collected 2010 | reverse complement strand
CCAGGGCGAACAGGTCGTTGCCCTGGGATACCTGATCTCCTGGAATTCGAAGCACCCAACGGTCCTGGAAATGGAGAACCAAACCAACTGGCACAACAGATAAGTTCTTCTTGGAATCAGCTTCAATGAGAGCCTCTGACCCCAGGCTTGCGGAATCGATCTCAAACACGTTGGATCGCTCCCGTAGCTGCTGGGCGAAGAATCTCACGCACTGGAAGACTATGTTTGCCAGTTCTTCAGCTTCCAAACCCTCCCGACTGAAACAGTTCACCGTCACTTGGGTGAACAAAAGGTCCGTAAATCTCTTGGCGCCGGAGTTGAAGGAGATGACCTCTTTCTGGTCGATCCCGCTTTTGTTCTCCCAGCCGATTGTTCCTCTTGTAACGATCAATGCCGGTCTTGGCTCCGGCCGTTCCATATTCTCCGTGAACTGGTCAGCGATGAAGATATTCGTCTTCTCCTGGTCCTTCAACCACCGAAAATCGTTGACCAGCTTGGCCTCTTCCACCGTCGGGATCGTGGGATCGTAGAGATCCGTCTCCCCCTGATTAACCACGTCTTCAAGAGTTTCGATCCGCTTTTCTTGGCGCTGGTAGAAGGCCTCTTGTCCGAACATCTCCTGCAGGAACTTTAGGACTATGTCCTTGGCGTAACTCGGATAGTACATTAGGCACGAAGCCCCGCCGATGGGGCCTCGCCGCTGCCATCCTGGCTACCCCGTGTCCAGCCCGTGTGCGAGGACAGGTTATATGCCACGCCATCGTCGCGGTGTTTTGACCTAGTCATTTGATCCAGGACCCTGCTTGGCTTTCCGCGCTGCACCGATGGCATCGTGTTTCCCACTCTAAAGAGCTCAGGATCCGTGCGTACCTGCGCCGGTTCCCTGAACAGAACCGACGAGACGCCTCCGAGCTTCTCCAATTCGTCACTGAACCCCTCTGTCAGTTTACGGTGCATCATTGACGACCATCACCTGTTCCAGGACGCCATTCACATACTGAATGTCCACCAGCGCCGTTGGAAACGTCTCGCCCAGTTCTGCGAATACCGAGTCGATGAACTCGTCGAAACCGGCCGTTCCAGTTCCGCGTTTCGATGGGTCGGTCACTCTCAGAGCCTGCGTCGGCGGGAGATACAGCACGAACTGTACATTGCCCACATCGGCATCGAATGCAGCGCCATCCACGGTCAGGACAGCAGCGGCGACATTCGAGATCGCAGCATCTCTTGCGATGTTTCCGGTCTCCGAAATGAGCTGGATGCGCCAGGCCGTAGTGATGCCTTCGGCGCCGAAGTCACGATTCGTTCCCGTGAACAGGTTCGTGCCATTCGCCGCCGAACCACGGATGGGGACCTTGTCCCGCTCTTGCTGCACCTCAGCCTTGGCGCGGGCGTTGAGGCTGGCGTCAACGCCGGTCTCATGCAGATTGAAGCTGGAAAAGAATACTCGGGCTGGCATTACCTGGTCCCTCGCGTCATGACCGCTTCCCGAATCTTGGGCAGCAGCTTGTCGAATTTCATCATGGAGGGGACCTTGCCGGTTCGTCCTTCCTTGACCCACGCCGGGTAGTGCTTTTTCATGATGACCTTGGCGGACAAGGTCAGCATCTCATCGGTCAGCGTGACGTTGGTTCCGATACCGCCCTCTGTCAAAGCCATGCCAGTTGGGCTCAGGAGTCCGTTTCTACGAAACCACTTGGCCATGGCTGACAGATAACGACGCTCGGTCTCTTTGACCACGTCGGTGCGGGTGTCCATGAAATAGTTGGTGCTGGCGTACATGCGTGCCGCCTGGCCAGCGCCCTTGTCCGTGGGGTCCGGTTTGGGCTTGCCAGAGGCCGCTGCAGCCTGGAATCGTTGGGAAACGGCAAAGCGAGGGACCTTTGCCAGATCGACCCCTTGCTGAATAGCAGCCTCGCCGGGAGTCCCCATAGGAATAGGTCCGGATCGCCCGATGGTCGCCGAACCCACTTCCATGTTCTTTACTTTGCCGATAGGGCCACTGGCGGTGTCCACCTGCTCAGGGAACATCGCAGGCTCTTCATGCGCGCCCACAGGCTGTACCGTACCCCGGTCGGGGCTGGTGCCAGCATGGTGCGCATAACCGCCAGCCACGGCCTGCTTTACCAGTTTCTTCAAGAAAGCAGAAGCTTTATCCATACCTTCCTCTCTCACGGTGGGCCTTATTTTACCAACGGTGGTCCTTATTTGCCATTGTAATTATCCGAACGACCGGGGTGCTTGCATCATATTTCGTTGCCCCAGAGGTCCGGTTCTGACCTTCTCGCGCCACTGTTCGCGCCGGATGGGTTTGTCCAATACGCGACTGGCTCCGTAGGCTGCAGTGCCAAGGAGTCCGGCGCCAAGAGCAATGTTGGAGCCCAAGGCCGCCTTCTTCGGTTCCCGGCTGGCCGCCGACGTGGCAGCCTTCGGTGCAACCATCGGCCTTTTTAATGGGATGAGCTTCGCAATCCGACGGGACAGCTTTGCCATCTCGTCGGCGAATCCTTTGTCCACGCTATGGTGGTGTGACATATCCGGCACTCCCTGGCCTCACGGTAATATCGACACTCTGCATGTTGATCAGGGCCCTGTCCAGACCGTTCTGGATGTACTCCTTGGCGGTGACCCCCGGATGGAACCACTTACCCTCAAGGAAGCTCTGCATGGTGGCTTTCCTGTAGATCACCCTGGATCCGCCGAACCCAAACAGCCTTATCGGAACCGTCCGTCCGAGAAGGTACCACTGGATATGAGGCGCGATCCCCTTGTCCTGAGCGTCCGCATAGGGAAGCTCTGAAATGATGTAGATGGACTGGTCACGGACGTAGGCGTTGATGCTGGCCGCCAGGGTTCCGGTGGGGTGCTTGAAGATCCCGGAGTACATATACTCCCGGATGCTCGTGACAACCCTCTCCCTGATCGCGCTCATCCCCTGGAAGGATATGGGCTCGCCAGTGTCAGTCCTCCTTACATCCAGTATCCTGAGCATCTACGCTCACTTTTCACCCTGCTGGCGGATCTTGATCTTTCCGTGGAGCTGATCCATCTGGGCACGGGTCACCTTCTTGCCGCCGGTTGCCCGATCTATGCTTCGGAGCATGCTTTCGTTCAAAGCCTTCTTCCCGTGGTTCTTTTCGCTGTACTGCCGGTACTCACGAGTGTCCATGGGTCTGTTTGGGTCGTTGTTGTTCGCCATTTCGATTCTCCTACTACGAGACCTTTGCAGGCCGGGGAACCAGTCTGATCGCAGGCAATCTGCGCCCTTCGCCGGGAGACTGTCTAAACGATGTTTGCGCCAACTCCTTGAGGGCACCGGCCCTCTGGGATGCATTCTGGGTGGCGTTACTTACGGTCCTCACCAGGGCCGCCGCTCCAAGGATCGGCAAGGCGATATTGGCTATCCGGTTGAGGCTCTTGATGCTTCCAGGGATCTTGGCATGCTGCGTGGCGACCATCTTCTTTACGCTCTTGAGCTTGGTCTGCAGCTCACGGATCGGCCGAGACTTGTCGATTACATTCGACGCTCTCTCCACATGGGTCACCACGTCCGGCGCCCGGAAGATGCCTCTGACGAACTTTCTCACCCGGCCAGGCTTCTTCCCTCTCCAGGTTGGGGCTTCAATCCCCTTGGTTGCCCTGACCGCCGACTGAGCCTCTTCCACCGCTTTCATTGCATCCGGGAGGGCCCTATGGGCAGTCTGGTACACATCCTTCATCGCCCGAAGATGTGCGTACCCCTTCATAGCCTGTGTGCCAGGCTTGGCTGCGCCCCATCCGAGACCGGCCGCCGCCGCCAATCCAGGGAGAACCGTAGCCTTCTCACCTTTCCCGAATGCAGTCCGGAACAGCTTCTTGCGCCTGCGCTCCTCGCTATCGCTGGAGGCGAACTTCTCAGCGGCTTCTTTTCGCAAGGATGACATTACCCGATGCGCCCCAATTCTTTTGTAAACCCCTTCATGACCGCTTGTGACTGATAGGATTTAGGCATTGAAATCAGGCCCTGGGATGCCCACTGGTTGACCATCTTCTGCTTGCGGCGCCTTCTATGCGCCTCAAACGCAAGCCCACCAGCGCCAAGGGCCGCGCCAAGGGCCGCGCCAATCCGGCTCGCCTTCAGCTTTCCACTGGTACCGCGTCCAAATATCGTGGCGGCCAGCGACCCGACGGTGATGGCCGGAGCTGCTATCGTCATTGTCGTTTCGGCAACGCCTGCTGCTTTCGTCACTTCTCTACTGCTCCGATTGGCGTGTGAGATCCCGCCAGTATACTCGGTCTGCAGGGAGTACTGGTCACGGTATTTCGGGTCGTGAGGGAGCTCGCCGACCTTGGCGTTCCAGACAGCCCTGCCGCCAGGGTATATGTCGAATCCGCCATGGGATTCTTTGCCTGCGCTCAGAGCCACGACCTTTGGCTTGGCCATGTTCTTTGCAACTAGCTTTCTATCGACCGCCACGGCGCTGTTCCTTTTTCACGAACTCACGGGCCACTTCAGACACCTTCTTGTTCATGAACTTCTTCTTCAGTGGGACGACCACTTCCGGACCCTTCTCTCCGAGGAGGGCATGGATCGGTCCTCTGACCACGCCACCGGCAGCGAACCCGCCCTGCGTTCCCCCGATGGAGTGGAACGGTGCCCGCGCCGACATGGCCTCACCACCGGCCGTTGTGTAATACGTGTCGAAATCTCCAGCGAACCGGCTGGCGAACTTGTAGCCGTACTTCATGGCGATGGCCCGGCCGATTGGCCGGTCATCCTTCTTTCGAGTCCTGGAGGTCACGCTCTTCTTCCGGCTCTTGGATGTGACGCCATAGGCCGTGCCACTTGTGACAACACCTCCGGTCGCCATGTAAGATCCGCGCTTCTCTTGCCGGAACCGGTAGGGACGCTGCTTCGGCTTGAGGAGGGCCGTGCTCGCTTCATCTGGCGTGCGGGGGAGAGGTACGCGACCTGGGTCCAATCCAGCATTATCCCTGATGGAATACCCATCCGCCCCACGGATCATCCTGGTTCCTTCAGCAGTACCTGGATGCCCGCTGTTTCGGCCGGTGGAGTCCATGGTCGGCTGACTCCGATAGAGATTGCGTGAGATGCCGCTTACAGACACAGCCGCGCCTGACTTGGCCGTTTTGACAAAGTATTCTGCTGTTCTGTGTCTACTCATTGGCGATCAGGTCCGGAATTGGAAGATCCCACTCTACGTCGGAGCGGTTGATCTCCTTGAGAAGAAGATTCTGGTGGACGATCATCCGCCGCTTTCTGGTCGCGCTCGTGTTGATCACACGCCACCTGGTTCCCACACCTTCCTCGACAATTATATCGCGAGGCTTCACTTCAGGGAAGGGCCCCATCCAGGCTGTTGTTTGATTTGGCTGCATTTCCCCAAAACTCATGATCTGAACCTGCTTTGGCGACGGAGAGAAGTTGATATTGGCCAGGATCGGGGTCAGGAACCCTTTGATGAATCCAGTATTGAAGCACAGATCACAGTTCCCTTTGGTGATGCGCTGCTTTACCTCGTCCCAGCACACGTCGCACCGCTGCCCAGTCGTCCTTTCAGCTACCACGAAAGCGGGCACCCCCACCTTGGTCCGCAGGAGCATGTCCTGTCTGCGTATAATGGAGATGGCGGTCCGGTCCCGGATCTCCGGGTTGCTCTCGATCTTGGATTCTTGGAAATTCCCAGTGCAGTCCTCAGTAGCCCTGACTTTGTAAAACCACTTCCGGTGCTTGCTCGCCTGGTTGGCATTGGCGTCCTTCCAGGTGAATGTGCTTTTGAGGCCATCCTTCACCAGGACAAAATCGCTTGGATCTTGCCCCTGTGACCGGAAGACCGCGAACGTGAATTCGCTAATGTCCCGATTGATCGGAGCAATCTGCCAGTTAATGATCAGGAACTCCAGACTGTACGTCTGGACCTGAAGGCCACGGAATTGGATTAGGCCTGTCGTGGGCACGAGTAGTATCCCCCAGTTTTGACCCCAGCATTGACCCCAAAGCATGGCGTATTATACTCCATCCAGGGGTCGATTCTGTCCTACTCTCAATCTTTCCGCAAGTTCATAATAGGAATGGTTCCTGTTTGCACTTTTGACAGCCCACTAATATCTGAAGGAAGACCAGATGAAAAGCTCGCCCCTGAAATGTTGAATCCATAAAATGGTGCCTCACTTCCAAATGTTCCGCTGCCAAATGGAATGTCCAGAAACGAAGGCACACTAGTCTTCAATCGGAAAAGATTAATGGAAAGTCCGGAAAAGATGCATACCATATACGCCGAACCTTGGGGGAGAGTGACTGGTGATGATAGAAGTTCTGTTGCTCCACCGCTTGTGCTTCCCGATCCAAAATCTTTCAATTGAGTCTTGGGCTTTCCCCCATCACCTGCGTCGTAGATATATCCCTTTACTGAACCTGACTCTCCTCCTGATTTAATGCCGAACCCATCGTAATCTCCAGATTCGGGGACAAAAAAAGGAAGAGCAAAACAATCATTTGTACCAACACCAAGCATCTCACCGGCATCAAAAGGCTGCGGTCCATACCAACGCTCAGAAATGTGATTAAAGCCTCCAGGGCCGCCACCGCCACCGCCCCCTGGAATCGTAATGAGTGCCTTGCCGCCGCCCGCGTCCGTGGCAGTCACCCCGGCACCAGCAAAGTCTATAGTGTCGTGCGGCGTTCCTGTAACAGGTGTTCCTTCGTCTTCGACAGAAACACCACCAGCACCCCCGATGGGGTTCCCCTCTTCATCCAAATATTCTTCGGAGATGTGTTCGCTGGCCATCGGTTCGCCCATCCCTCACTCGCGCTACATATTTAGAATGGCGAAGAGCTTCGAAGGTGTTAGTGCATCAATATCCAAAGAAGTCGGAGACGATGACTGCGAAATTGAAGGAGATACGAATGTGCTGGGCGCTACAGGGTACACGAATGTTCCAACAGCATCCGTTGCCGTCAGATTTCCGCCACTTGCTACGCACAAAATAGTGCTTGGACCAGGGCGGTCAGCGAATTTAAGAAGGGCATTCTGAAGGGTGACGGTTATGCCGGTAAATTCAGTTTGAGCGACGTTGACAGGCTTCTTTCCCTCACTGTCTATAAGCGGAGAAAACTTCATGTTTGTTGGGAAATCTTCAATGTCCCGCAATGTGTCGTGCAGGTCCTGCATAGATATTTCAGTTAGGCTGATCGGGATCGTAATGATCCGAGGCGACCCTGAATAATCTACGTCTACTCCCGGTATGATCGGCATTAGGAACCTCTCTTCGCAGCTATCAACTCCTTCAGCTGCCTCACGTCCTCGTCTATCTTGTCTGCTTTGTCAGCCCACTGCGGCTCATCCGGGTTCCTCGCCGCATGAAGCCTCATGTTCGTGGCCTCTTCATCCCGGGTTGCCAGGTTCGCGTACAACCTGTCCAGGTCCAGGGCTTCTACGTAGTAGCGAAGCCCGCCAACGACAACCATCTCATTACCCATTAGGGCAACGCCACTGGATCTGGCGTTCGCTGAGCGGCCTGGGACATGCCGTTAGCCCCAATCTGGTTCGGAGCCTCGAACGGCAGGATCTTGTCGTCTGCTGCTTGGCCCGGGCCTTGACGCACAATGACCTTTACTTCAATTGTCGCCGACTGGATCATCGTCGTGGCCATCGACGTGCCCGTGGCCTTGTCGTCCAGCCAAGGAACGTACATCGTGTCGGTGGCATCATACGTCCGCACCAACTCATTGATGCGATAATCGTCTCCGGACTGGAATGTGTTGTCCCCACCACCCTTCAGGCCCGCTCCATCCAAGGTCAACTGCGTTCCGGAGTCCACGGTCTTAACGATCCCGATGGAGCCATCCGTTACATTTCGGATCATCATGCCGGGACGCACCGACGGCGTTCCCAAAAAGTCTGCTGTTGAGTCAATGAGAACCGTACCTGAATCGCCACCTGTGTGTGTTGACCCAGCCGCATGCCAGTCGGCCTGCGTGGTAAACGTCAAGACCTGACCTGACTTCGAAGCATAGTGGTAACGATCTTCCAGGCCCGCAGCGTGGACGACACGTACCCATCCTGTGTCGGGGTTCTCTTGGGATACGGCCTCCCCCACGTCAATGTCAATGTCGCCAGCGTCGTTTCCGGTCCCTGGAGACGTGTACTCATCCTCTGTAATCGGTCCGCCTGCGGAATCCAGGCGGAATACAGACACCCAGTCGTCGGCAACGATGGCCGTGACCTGTATGGAAACCGTGTTGGGCGGATTTTGCACCACACCGTCATCGTCAATCAGCGTGAAGTCCTTTTCACGCCCAGCAGCGATATTGGCGATGATTGGGGCCATTCCCGGAGCGCCCTGCCAAAGCGTACCTGCCATGCTGCCGAGAGGTGCGAACTTCAGCGTCGGAATCACACGAGGTGCGCCGTTTACGTCGGCGTCTCCCGTCGCAGAGTCCGTAATCTGCTCACCGTCCTGGAACGTTCCAACAACAGCCCGGAGGATTAGGTCTCCGGTTGCGCCGTCATCGTGGTCGGCTACGATTACGCCCTTCGCCCCCGACGTGGTTCCTGTTACGACAAGACCTTCTGCGAAGGCTCCTACTTGCGTGTCGTATTCGAGCTGGATTGTCGATCCCCTGTAGTGCTCGCCGTTGATGCCGTCGATCTGTGTCGTCGATCCGCGTCGGGTGATGTACTTTCCTCGTTGATAGACGCGCTCCCAGCTCTTGCTGGCAGGGTCAACGTCAATCGAGTAGGGCTGTGCACCATTCCCGTTTGAAATGTCTCGCAAAAACTGGCCATGAATGAAGGTAATGTCAGTGTCAGTCACAGGAGCGAGATTCGTGGGCGTGGTGATCGTCATCGTTTTCCCGGATGTTACAGCCGTCACGGCATCCGCATTCAGGAACTGGGTGAGACCTCGGATCAAGAAATAGTCGAAATCGCCTGTGGCATCTCCGGCGCCCGTAACATTTGCCACGATTGCTGCAACTTCTGAGTCGGAGTCCAAATCGACGATCTCTCCAACCAGGAGTGTCGCGCCTGAACCGGCCGTCCAGGCTGCATTGTGGTGTCCTACGGAATCGTTCGTTGTATCCGGGTTTCCGGTGAGCGGGATGGTTATGCGCCCGCCCGCCGACATATCCGATTCAAACCAGTCACCCAAAGCCCCGCCGCGCCGGGCGAAGAACAAGGCAATTCCGCTGTCGATCTCCACATCATTCGCCTTGACGAGAAGGAGTATGTCAAATTCTCCGTCTGCATTTAAGCCGATACTTGCGGGCCAGTCTGTAATCTTCGACCCGTCCTGGATGATGAAGGGCCGAGTGCCGTCTTGCACCGAAAGCACGTTCACCGAATTCGGATTGGCCCAGAGGTATTCACCCGTTAGGGATGCTCCACCAGCCATATTCCCCGTTCCGGTTCCGCCCGTGATCGTCCAAGCGCCGTCGGTAGTTGGTGCGTCATTAAATGAATTGGCTGCGGCGTTACTGTCAGGACGGATCCACATCTTGAGGGCTACGTCGTCAAAGCCGACCAGTACTCCTGAGTCGCCGTCAATCGTCATCACCACCGTCTTGCCTATATCCGAGGCTATGATAGCCACAGACTCGGTATAGCTGATTTCGATGATCCCGTTCTTGCTTCCTTCTGTGCGCGTCCACTGCGCCGTCTTGAGGGCGCCGCCATCGAGATATTTCGTGTGTTGCGGGCTGACAAACCATGGGGATTCAATGTCACGAGAAAGCGGATCGCCAATCGTGAATTCGGTCGTCGTCTGCGGCGACATGGGAACAATTTTGTTCATCTGTGTCGGCTCATCGAACTCGTTAGCGAGATCCGAGTAGACCTGACGGAGGGAATCAACCACGAGCGGAGTCACTGATGTATCCCGAGCAAGAACTCTACTGGCGTAATCGAGCGTCCAGCGCCCGGATGTAATCGTGTCGCCCATTTCCGTCTCCTAGTTGCTGTTGATTTCGTCTTCGGTCAGAGAGACTGCCACGTCTAGTCCTGTGTCCTTGATGACCTGATCTGTCTCTGATGGAAAATACTGCGTCCCTCCCGGACTCATTTTTCGGACGCTTAGGGTAACATTCACGTCTGAGCCCGGATATTCAAAGTCTTCTTGGGCGATCCCTGTTGATAAGGTGTCCTCATTCATCAGCTCGGTTCCACCATCATAAATGGCAACCTGAACGTCCTGTATCGGAGTTCCGCCACTTTTTACTGTGACCTTCAGTGTTACCGTGTTCACGACAGTTACAGTGCCGCCGTTTGTGCTCGTGAACTCCGATTCTACCGGATTAGACCCCGAACCGGCAACAGAATTGATCGTCACATCCGCATTCAGCCCGTCATTTTCTCCGTGCCAAATCGTGCCAGATGCGTAGCTGCCAAAGAACTTGATCCCATCAAAGGATATGGAATAGTCCGCAGCCTGCGTGAGATGACACATGTGCTGCGTCGTCGGAACACCGGACGTGATGAAGCTGACCTTCTTGACATTGTGCGTCGTATTGGGAAACTCCAGGGCGTAATCGTCCGGGTCGATGAAGGCGCAGGACAGAATCTCCGCACCATTGTTTGTGCTGCCAGGCGTGACCTCGCCGCAATTCACAAAAGCGCAGGATACGACGGTCGTTTTACTACCGTCATCCAGGGAGATTCCACCACCGGCACCCGCAAAATTAACTCCTTGCAGGTCCACGCTAGACAGGTCGGCAATATCGGTGGCAAGATCCATCTCCCATGATGGTCCTGCGCTCTGAATTGTTCCACCCTGAACACCCTGGCGATCATCCCCCGATCCAACAACATTGCCAAAGGTTACCGAGGTCTTTTGTGACGCGGCGCCCTCGGCGGAAATCTTGTACAGGTTCGCAGAGTCAACGCGGCTGACGTTACCGGATCCTGCATCGTATGTTGGGTCTTCAAACTCGACAATAGCTCCCGTGTCCTCATCGAAAGTAACTGTGCCCGACTGTGCGGCGTCTCCAATCGTGAGGCCGCCGCGCAGATAGAATATAGTTCCTCGTTTATCGATGATTCCGTACTTGTTCGCTGCGAGGTCATCTTCGTCAAGATAGTCTTGCCATCCAATATTAACATCGCCAGCGGCGTCATTGTAGGCCTGGAGGGATGCCTGACCGTAGTCGCATCGATCTACGAACAGGTTGTCTTGGCGGGCGCTGCCATTCGAATTAATCCCAAATCCAATCCAGCGCACGGCGGTCATTGTGCATGGCGTCGTAGCATCCTCTGAAGATGCTTTCGACATGTCCATTACGATACGCTCCCAAGAGCCCTTGAGCGTATCGGACCCTTCGACGTACCACTTCGACCAGTTGTTCCCTGCGGCGTCCGACGCGGCAATGATGTACAGGCCGCCATTGGCCTTTGTTGACATTAGGCCAAGCGTGGTGGCGAGCGCCCATCCCCAGAAATGCTTGTTGGCCGTTGTCGTGAAGTCAACTTCGCTTCCGGAGCCGAAGTCCCACCACATCCCCTCATCTCGATTGGTTCCCGACACCTTGATTGCGAGACAGCCCGTGTTTTGGATCTTTACATCCGTATCCACTGCTGGAGAGGGTGATCCGCCGCCATTATGCCGGAAGCCGCTCCACGACCCTACGGCGTCGGCGTTGTCAATATTGGTCAGGCCAGTGTTGAATGCGAGTGCCATTAGGAATAGCTCAGGGTTAAGTGGTCGTCCCAGACATTGTCGAAATCCTTGTCCCCATCGGCGAACAAGACAACCAGTTCGGGACCGGAGTCATCTAGAAGCGCGATTCTCCAAACGGGATCGCTAGTGAGAGACCCTAGAAGCGCCTTCCCAAAATACGTGAGAAGGCCCTGCGGATCAACCCGGGTCGTGTAGGGACCGCCTGTGACTTCCAGTTTTGCCAGCCCGTCCGAGACCTTCGACACGTCTAAGAAACCAACCAGGTTCAAAATTTTGAACGGTCCGCCAGCTACAGTCACCCCTTCCTTCTGCAACTCCAATCCGCTTGCCGTGATGAGTGCCCCGGACGATAGCGTACTGATTGCCACCACCCAGACTTCCACGTCCCCTGCTGTCGCATCCGCCACGTCCCCGCCCGTGGATTTCGCTGTCAGGAGAATTGGGGTTTCCGCGTCGTGGCTTTCTTTGTCTCCTGAAGTCGCGACTTTGTCATTTGTTGAAGAAGGGGCGGAGAATACATCGAAATCTGTCAGATACTTCTGCTTCAGCGCCGCGATGCCAACGCCCAGCGTGTACGCGGAAAGCGCCCCTCCAGAGAATGCGGTACTGTGCTTGACCATCACTGTCTGGATGATAGCACCGGGTGGAAGCTGAAATAGCGTAATAGACTCTTCTGCCGCAGCTGCCGTGAAGTCCGCCTCGCTCACGATGACCTTAAATATCCTGCTAATGGCATCCAGCTCTGGGGTGCCCCCAAGCGAGACTGTCTGAAGTCCTGCAGAGCCTTGTGGGAAGATCTGAACCCAAGATCCGGCATCAGAAAGCCTCTGCCAGATGATGATGTTCGTCTGGTCAATGTAAAGGGTTCCTGCGATGGCGTTGTCGATCTCAGATGGAGGCCCACCGGTATTCGGATCTCCTGCGAACCCGATCACAGACGACAAAATAAGGTTAGCTCTCTCGTTGGTGAGGAGCGTGAAGCTGGCCTCTAAATCATCGCCTAGGTCCGGATCGAGGTTCAGGGCGACAATGGCCAAACGAATGTCTTCGTATAGATCAACGAAATTGGCCAGGAGCTGGTTCCACTCCCTCGCCTGAGCTACTTGCTCTTCGGTGAGAGGCGGAACCAGGTTGTCGTCAAATATCTCGTCCTGGATTGTGAACGGCGGAGTTAGTATGCCTGGATAGGTGCCTGGCTTGCTTGGATCTGGGAAGTCTGTCACGTTCCACCACCTTCCCTATCATACCGGAGGCGGAGCTGGGGGCGGTTGGCCTCCTGCGGGAGGTTGTCCAGCCTGC
>SDBT01013702.1_pt1 | contig 12973 bp, 17 predicted proteins | sample 2277101 | NCBI WGS metagenome assembly SDBT01 (sample SAMN10404973, study PRJNA504765) | marine sediment metagenome | isolation source: marine sediment core GS10_PC15, 103 cmbsf | place: Arctic Ocean: Southern Knipovich Ridge | collected 2010 | reverse complement strand
ATATAGGGACCAGCGGTGCATCCTTCGAATCGCAAAGGAAGCTCGATATACCCTCGAGTTGTAATATAACCTTGATCTTCTTTGGCTCTTTTAGCCCATTAACGGTAAGAGGCAGCTTAATCTGGCAAAAGAAGCCGCCCGGCTCTTCGATGTATAACATTAGATTCAAGTTCCTTTCAGTGAAACCGAGCCAGAGCAGAAGGATTAACGAATATATCAACAAAGCCTGAAAGACGTTAAGTAAAGTTAAAAAATAGGTTTGATAGTATGATATTACTTACCTGTGGAGGTATTTAGAATGAATGATGATATAAGCTTGATCGGACATATGAGCGGCCATGGTAAGGCCGCAGCTGATAAGCTGCGACAGGCTGGCTACACTACGTTGCAAAAGATAATAGAAGAGAAACCATTGGTATTAGCTGAAAGCACTGGTCTTGCACCCGGTATAATAAGTAAAATTATAAACTCAGCAAAGAGTTTAGGCGGAGTGCGTCCAGTCGCAAGGACTAAAGCAAAAGTAAAGAAGAAGACCAAGAAGAAGGTAGGCAAAAAGACAGCTGTGCCTGCTAAGAAAACCACAAAAAAAGTTAAAAAACCTGCAGCGAAACCCAAAGAGATAATTGCAGAAACACCCATATTCGATCCACTGCGGCGGGTTGCCCACGAATTTGCAGCCGACCATGAGATCGCAGAAAGTACAGCCATAAGATTTGTAGATGCGGTTAAAAAAAGTTCAGGCATAAGAGAAAAAATACTTAAAGAGGTTATGGCTCGGGATAAATTCCGCGAAAGATTAGTCCATCACCTCGTAAGAGAACTGACCTGAATTTTGAACCTCGCCCGCACTTACATCGAAAGGCAAGCTTTCGGAGTTTCGGTAAAGACGCTTACTTGTCCAGAAATTGACCTGCCTGTATAGTCGCCAAACGTATTTCATTCTCATAGAAACCCTTCAGAATGTCACTGTCCAACTTTTTGCTCACTGCTGCGCAAAACAAAAATAAGGCCTTATGTTTAGGACAACCCCAGAGTGGGTATATATGTATTGTAAGGGAACAATGGCCCTTGGAAACAGAGTAAACAAAAGACTAATTAACAGGAGACAAAAAAATGGGAATGAACATCTCTATGGCTGATGTGCAGAGTTTGCTGGGGGATGAAAAGCTGATGGATGAACTGGTTAAGCAGGTTTTGGATGACCCGGATGCGATGGACGACCTGGCAGGTTCCATTGCAGATGAACTCTCCGATATCATCGAAGATGATCCTCGCCTTACCGGTAAACTGCTGGGGGCGGCGATGAAAGATCCATCGCTTAAAAGGAGGATTATCAAAAAGCTGGTGGATGACCTCGGTTAACTAACCCTCCAGGAAGGTTTTTAAATGGGGGGGGAGCCCTCATTAAAGCTGCATGGTAATGCAGCAATGGGGGTTTTTTTATGTCGGCATAAATCAACACAGAATTTCACCGTCGGCAAAAAGAGGTGTTGATTTTTTATTTTTTTCGCTACGTTTAGAGAAATTAAGAATTGGGTATAACCATAGTAGCGAGATAAACAAGAGAAAGACCATGTATAAAAAAAAAAGCAAGGGGACAACCATAGAGCAGGCAAAAGAAGCTGAGATAATTAACATAGATATCCCTGCCAGAGTAGAGTATTTGCCAATTGCCCGCTTAGTAACCTCGCTTGTGTGCAGAAGAGAAGGTTTTTCCGCAGAGAAAGAGGAAGATATAACGATAGCCGTTGCCGAAGCTTGTATCAACAGTGTTAAACATGCTTACCAGAACAATCATAAACAGATAAGACGGACAAATATTCGCTATCTGCTCTATCAGGAAAAGCTGGCTATCGTGGTTAAGGATTTTGGCAAGGGTTTCGACCCTTGTTTTGTTCAATTATACGTCAGGCGTGATGATGTAGAACGCCCCGAAAGAGTCGGGCTTGGAATATTCCTGATCAAGACGTTAATGGATGAAGTTGAATATGATTCAAGCCCGGTAATGGGAACTCAGGTAAGGATAACAAAATTTAAGTAGCCCGAAAGGAGGTAAAAAATTATGGGAATGGATGTCAATACCGCCGACGTCATGAAACTGCTTCAGGACGAAAAACTCGTTGATGAAGTGGTAAAGAGGATCGTTGATGACCCTGAGGTCCTCGATGATCTGGCTGAGGACATCGCTGACGAGATATCTGATTACCTTGAGGACGATCCAAACATCAGGCAAAAGATTATCAACGCAGCTTTGGAAAGCCCTGGTTTCAGAAAAAGGATTGTCAGGGAAATCGTCGACGAAATCGGTGACTAAGCGGCGAGAAAGGGGAAATTAGCCCCTGCCTTAAAGTTAGTAGGGGCTAATTTCTATTTTTAGAGCTTTCAACAAAAGGCAACTTTAAGAGAACGAGATGCAGGAATCAATGGCAATTACACAAGAGAAGGAAAATGGTATGGGGACGAAAGAAAGAATCGAAAGTCTTGTCCCAGGCAGCGGGATCATCGGCAAGGCCGTAAAAAAAGCTGAAGAGCAAAGCCAGGCTTGTGAGCGATTGGTAAAGGATATTCTCGATGAGATCGGCGATTGTTTTCATGACGACGCAGTTTTCAGAAGAATGATGGTTAATGAGATTTTCCTTCGGCCGGAAACAAGGAAAAAAATCGCTTACAAGTTTATGAGTATCATCGCTCAAGTATGAAAGCTGCGGGCAGTTTGCCTGCCTTCCAGAGAGAGGATTATAAAAGTAACCGTACATGCAAATAGCTAAAGATATCAATAGAACCTGGGCAGATAGAATCGCCATTTCCCTCCACAGAATCTGTTTCAAGGTGACCAGGGCCTGGGTGTGTGGCGTTAAAAACGCAGGCAAAGGCAGTTCTAAAATAATTGGTCATCTTATTGATTTTTTTAAGGACGATTGTTCTGACCGAAATAAGCCGCCTTTTGTGTATAAGCTGAGAGAGGCTGGGGGCCAGAAGGATTATCACAAAAGGCGGATTTTGAAATTATCTGACGGGCGTTCTATAGAGGAATTAGTTGAAGCGTTATACCGTGAAGAGATAGCCGATGGCGGTTGGGTCGTATGTATTGGATTGTTCGAGACGCAGTACAAAAGAGAAATGTTAGATGAGGTAAATCAATTAATTAGAGAAGGGCATCTATATCGTGACTATAGAGAAGCTCGGCCTGTCTATAGACAAGCTACATTGAGCACCAGCGAATGGATAAGGGCTCATAAGAGGGTATATCGGAAAATTGCCAGAGTAAATAGATTGTGTGAAAAGATTGCCGACGGCGGCGATGATAATAAGCAAACAGATACGGCACAATTTCTACGCTCGCTTACAGACATTAGAGTCACGGTCAATAGTGGCAACAGCATATTTACAAATAAAGAAACCAAACAAATTCAGGAAATAACAACGCATATTTACAATAACTTTTATGCGCATACAAACTGAAAGGATTCAGAGTTCACTGATGGCAGAGGTTGTAACAATAGGAAGAAATATCGCCGATAATGCCTTATTGGTTATAAAGGCCAGGTACGGTCTAATTATCGCTGCAATAATAGCTGCTGTTGTATTAAGTCTGCCGCAGCCGGAGCCTGTCGAGTTTGGCGGCAAAACCATTATCCTGTCTTTAGCCGGCCAGAGGATGCTGGCTCTTCTGGCAGGGTTGGTTGTAATCTTTATGACAGAGGCCCTGCCGATAGGCACAACGATTGGCATAGTTTACACTTGGATAGTATTTTTTGGCATACTACCGAAAAATAAGGCTGCCAAACTTTTCAGCCATGATGCAGCCTGGTTTTTAGTTGGCGCCCTGATGATTTCCGAGGTGTTGGTAAAATACGGAATCCATAAGCGAGTCCTGCTTTTGATAATGAAGATTGTCGGTTCCAAAACCAAATATATAAGCCTTGGCATTATCAGTTTTTGTGCTATCAGTGCTGCTTTTATTGCCGAGCATACTGTTGCAGCTCTTATGCTTCCTATCGGACTTGCTCTTATCCATATCAATGGGGGATATAAAAACGCTCCTAACCTTGCCAAGCTGCTTCTTTTCTCGATAGCGTTTGGTTGCTGCATAGGCGGCCTGGGTACCCCCTCCGGCGGTGGCCGCAATGTTGTGATGATAGGTTTTTTGGAAGAGCTATACGATGTGAATATTGCATATGCTTCCTGGATGATTATGGCTATGCCTATCGTTTTCATTCTAATTCCCTGCATCTGGTTATTGTTAAATAAGACATTCATACCTGAAGTTGTGGATCTGGCGCAAGCCTCAGGGAATATAAAAGAAGAGATGGCCATGCCGGCTATGCAGGCAAAAGAATGGCTGGTAGCTGGTATATTTTTATTTATTCTTTTCCTGTATATAACCAAGAGTAATCTTGGAATCGGAATGATTTCATTATTCGGGGCAGTACTCTATCTCGTATTTGGGCTGGTAACCTGGAAGGATTACCAAAAAATTAACTGGGGTATCCCGCTATTATACTTCGGTGCGATTGGATTGGGCACCGCTCTGCAAATAACAGGTGCAGCTACCTGGTTAGCGGCAACGTCCTTGAACCTGATAAACAACGTCATACCTCTAAATGGGAAAATGTTAGTAACTGCTATTGGTACCGTCATGATGTCCGGCATGAGTCAGATAATGAGCGACGGGCCCTGCGTAGCTACCATAGGGCCGGTTCTTTTAGAAAGTGCCAGATTAAGCGGGACCGACCCTGTATTTTTCGGGATAGCATGTGCCATATCCAGCGCTTTTGCATTTATGTTGATAATTGGTACGCCAGCCAATGCTATTGTTTATAGCAGCGGCTTCTTAAAACCCAAGGACTTTCTCAAGGCAGGGTTTTTGGTATATATCGCTTCTTTAATAGTGCTTTTAGTAGTAGCTTACTTCTGGTGGGGAGTATTGGGTGTTGGGGTAGATGGATTTCATTGATTTGAGGAACAGATAAAAGATGAAAATATTAGTGTGCACAAACGGCCAGGAACACGCAGAGAAGGCTTTGAACTTTGCCGGGCAGCTATTTCGGCACGCAAAGCCGGAGGCAGGAATAGTAACCGTTACCAGAAGACTTGTTCAGCCCGCCAAAACAGAGCAGAAATGGCTGGAAAGGGCCAAAAACATCCTGGCTAATTACGACATTCAAGCCAAAACTAAAATCCGCGAGGGCTATATCTCAGATGAGTTAATCAGGGAATCTCGCGAAGGCAATTTCGATTTGCTGGTTATCGGCTCCCGGGGGTATTCTGAGATTTTAGTCGGAGTTAGCGAAACTGTTCTCGGCCAGATCGCTCAGTATGTAATTCAAAAGGCCGAAACCTCTCTTCTGGTCGTAAAAGAACCTACTCTGTTGTTACATAAAGTACTTATCTGTACGGACGGCTCGCCGGATGCACAGGAGGCGATTCATTTCTGGGGAGGATTGAATATCCCCGCCCAGCCAAAGGTGAACATAATTAACGTAGTCCCTGAGATATACGGCCGTTTCAAAGACATACTGGAACCTGTAGCCCAAAGCCAACTGGATATGTTCGGGGCACTGCCAGGCAAAAGGACAGAGTATCTGTATGGCGCAAAAGATGTCATGGCAAAATACAACATCGAGGCCAAGGTTAAGCTGCGGGAAGGTCACGCCGCTGAGGAAATCTTAAAAGAGGCAGAGAATGATTATGACTTAATAGTTATGGGTACAGGTGGCCGTAAGGCTGACAAAAAAGACACACTGGGTCGGCAGACAAGGCGGGTCATCAGGCAGGCAAAGATACCGGTGTTAGCAATAAGGTCGAAAGGCTAATGGCCGGAGCTTAGCGGAAATATCTCCGAAAAAAGATGTTTAGGGCCAACATGAAGTGGGTATAAAAATTGTGTGAAAGGATTTTTTCAATAAAAAGGTCGATTAGATGACAGCTGTTTTGAGAACAATAACAAGAGCGATTGCAACCAGCCTGGTTTCTGAGGTTATAGACTATAGCAGCTTAGCAAAACCCCTGGAACCGGTTAATCAGATAGCCAGCCGTAGCCAGCTACGTTTAAGCGAAATAGCCAGTCGGCGTCAGTCGCGTTCAAACCGGGTAACCAGAGATATCAGCCAATTAAACGAGAAACTACAGGAGCAAATTCCCGCTGAGACCAGTATTCCGGTTACGGAAAAAGCTCTAAAAATAGGGCTGGATAAGGCAGAGGAGAAATTGAACGAGGTTTTCAACGATACCAGCGATGAGCAACAGCAGCATGATATGGATATAGAAAAGACAGAACTTGACGACTTTGATGATGTTGATATCGAGACAATCGAAGCACTGGAGAAGCGAGGTTACAAGGTAATTTATCCTAATCTGAAATACAGAAAGCCCAAGTACCAAAACGTTAATGAAATGCTCAAGTATGTTGAAAGTGATTCAGGCAAGGGCGATGGTGTGAAATTGGTGATAATGAATTTTAATGACTAAAAGGGAGTCAAAAATGGCTCAAAAGGGAAAAAAGAAAGTAACAAGAAAAAGACCCCCGACGGAACGTACACCGCAAAAAACAGTAGAAAGTGTGCAGGGGGTGGGAGGTGTTACAGCAGAGAGATTGAGAAAGTCCGGCTTCGGCACGATTGCTAAATTAGCGCAGGCTGACCCCGGCAGATTGGCTGAGAAGACCGGCCTTAATAAGCCTTTGGCGAAGAGACTCATCACCACAGCCAGAAATGTTTATAAAGAGGCCTCAGCTGGGCAACCGCCTGTAGAAAAGCAAGCAACCGCAGAAGAAGGTCTGATTATAAAAGGAAAGATCATCGCTGAGGCAATGAAGATAGAGGAGTTTCGTCACAGAGTTGTTTATTACGTTGTGGATAAAATATTTTAGAGTTTAGAAAGAAAGGCAGGTAAGAAAAATGGGAATGGACATTAACAAAGCCGATATTCTGAAATTACTTGAAGATGAAAAACTCGTGGACGAGGTGGTGAAGAAGATTGTGGAAGACCCTGAGGTTCTCGATGATTTGGCCGAAGATATTGGCGAAGAGATAGCCGAGTATCTCGAGCATGACCCCAAGATCCGGCAGAAAATCATCAACGCTGCTTTAGCAAGTCCCGACTTCAAAAAGAGAATCGTCAAGGAAGTCGTTGACGAAATCGGGGACTAAAGCTGGGCAGGACTAGGCAATACAACACAATCGGTTTCGTCGTTATAGTGTCGTTGATTATGTTACAGGTAGTTTGTTTAGAAATCCAAAAAAGAAAGGAAAACAAAAATGGGTATGGATATTAACAAGGCCGATGTTTTAAATCTGCTCCAGGATGAAAAATTCATCGATGACGTAGTGAAGAGAGTTGTCGATGACCCGGAAGTTCTTGATGACCTTGCCGAGGAAATTGCTGATGAGATGTCAGACTACTTAGAAGATGATCCTGTTATCAAGCAAAAGATCATCAACGCCGCTTTAGGCAACGCCGATTTTAAAAAAAGACTCGTCAGGGAACTCGTCGACGAAATCGGTGATTAATACCGGCACAAAACTGCTGGAGAGGGGGTACGCAATAGCATCAGACAGCTCTTAAAAACCAGGCTATTGTCGGGAAGCGGGAATCGCTGTTGCGATACGTTTGTCAGAGATTTTTTTGAAAGCAGAAAAAATGAGGTTGATCAAAGCAATCCTGGTTGGGTTGATTGCTGTCTTTTCCCACGAGTTGGCATGGGAGATGGCAGTAAAAGGAGTATCAAAGGACGCAGCAAAATCAGAGATTAAAACAAAAGCAGCACATGCATCGATCATATTTCGGTCCAGTCGCCGGCAAAAAAACATTGGGCTGCTCGTAAGAACAATACACAATTTAACTTACCACTTTTGATTACAAAAGGATAAGCAAAGGAAAGAAAAAATGGAATGGATACTAGGTAGTTGGAAAATTTTGAATGAAGGTGAGATACATCAGGCTGTCAAAAAATGTGTCAACATTCTTGTTGAGAATAACTTTAAATTGACAGCGGACTTGGCGGTCGAAAAGAAGGAGCTCGAGTACGGAAGAGAGTTGTATGAAGTACTAAGAGACTTTGAGAAACATCATGGAGTCAATGATTTATTAGAGCTTCTTACAAATGGTCTGAATATCGAGTGTGTTAACAACGACTCCGCAGGAATAAACATTAAGATATTGTTAAGAACGCCTTCTGATTCGGAGCAGCGTAGGCAATTATTCAAGGATACGGTCTCTGCCTGGGTGGAACAGGCCCCGTTAACATTCAGCGAAAGATTCTTTCGCTTACCTAAGATTACCGAGGACATAGCCGACCGTTACCTTGATAACCCTTTAGAGCAGACCTTGAAAAAGACCTTTGGCTTTCATTTCCAGTATAAGTTAATCATGAAATGCGAAGGTGAATCGCCAAAATTCAAGAAGCTGCGAGAAAAGCTTTACAAGGCTCTGGTATAAAGGAGGATGTGGAAAGTGCTGTTGCTATTAAAAGGTTTCTTTAAAAGAACGTTCGAGTTGTACAAAAAATACACGCCTCTCTTGATTATCGTCGCCTTATTTCTGGGGATACTGCTGGCAAAATGCATCCCCGCTGTCTTAGAGGCAGCTAATTTCCTGGTGTCTAAATTAATAGATGGGATAGTATTCTTAGCGCCGTTTGCAATATTTGTTATCCTGGCGCCGAGTGTAGCCAAGATGATGAAAGCCAGAAAAGAATCCAGCTTTGCGGGTTTTGTTATCGTCTGGTTTGGCATAACACGTATATTAGCAGGGGTATGGGCAGCTGTCTTTACAGTGCTGATATTAAGACTGCCAATTTTTCCGAGTTCGGAAACAGGGGCGGTCAGTATAGCTTCCGTGTTCGGTGAGAACATGGTTGTGCTTAAGGATTTATTATTAAAGAGCGTGTTTTTTGGAGCAATTTGGGCTTCTGTTATAGTAGGAATTATCGCATATTTTAAACAAAAACTTTACAACGGACTGCAAAAAGCAGCCGGGGCAATTGAAACACTGGGAGATTATATTGAGCCGGCCATTCCTGTTCTCATGTTGCTTTTAGGGGCGTACATTTATTCTTTACCGCAGGAGTTAAATCAATCGGTCGATGAACAAACTTTGAGCTCGATTGCCCAGGCCAATTTAGGCAAGCTGAATCTTTTTGGGTGGGTTCTTGATATCAATACAGAATTCGGTCTTGTGTGGGTGTACATTGTTGGCTCTGTATTAATTGGGATTGGTTGTTTTCTCTGGCAGGCAATGCAGCTTGCAATACTTAAAAGGTACCTGGACGATTTTTCCATCAAAAGCTTCTTTACCAACTATTGGATGAAAATATACCCTCTGGCCTGGTCAACGTCATCAGAGGTAATCAGTATGCCGCTGAATATGTCTTTAGTGAAAAGACAATACACGAAAATCTCTTCGATAGTAAGACGCCTTATTATAGGCCTGGGTGCCTATATGAACATTAATGGCACAACGATGCACGTCATTCTTTTGGCAGGCATAGTTTCGGTCCTGGTGGGATATAGGCCCTCCCTCGTACAGCTGGTTCTGGGGGTGCCGATAATTGCTCTGGTTGGTTACGGCGTTCCTGGTATTCCCGGTGAGTTAGTGCTGTTCGCCGTTCCTATGGTTAAAATTCTTAATTTACCTGAACCGGTTATTCCTATGTTTATGGCTCTCTATCTGGCCTTGCAGGTTGGTCTGCCTGATTCGTTTAGAACAGGTGCCAATGTAACAGATAATGGCATATATGCGATAGGCTTGGATAAGCTTTATAAGAAAAAGTTTCAGGTGGATCCGAATGAGGACCTTAAAGAAAAGGCTGCTCAGGAAGAAAGCGGAGAAGAAACTCAACAAGAAGCTCAGGAAGAATTAGAACTCGTGGGTTCAAGAGAGTAATCAGGACAAAATCTACAATCTGATGTTTATGAGAAGATGTCTTTTATATGAGTGTAATAGTAAACTTCGGGATAATAATATTGGCAAGTATAGTTATTTATTTTTTTGGAAATATTTTCGCGGACTCTTCCTCAAAAATAGGCGATCATTTGGGCTTTGAAGTTCTACCGGCCAACTACAATAAACTGGCTCTGGAGGGGATGCTTTGTTTTATATAATCTCAGTTGTTATTCTCTTGGGTTTAATATACTTCTTAAAATTCTGGGGTCTTATTGTCGCAACCGTATTGTTAGTTGCTTATCTTCTCTATGTCTTAATAATCATCATGGACACAAAAATACGCCAAAAAAAACAATCATGTACGGATAAGTCTCAACAGATACAGTTGTTTAAGCAAGTCAGTATCGCTGTCTTAACGATGGTAATTGTCGTCGTTGCATCTTATTTCCTGGTAAGCTCATCACTGAATGTCTCGAATATTCTGGGTATTCCAGCAATAATAGTGGCTCTTACAATTACTGCCGCTGCAACCTTGGTTCCGGATGCGGTTATATCTGTAGTAAACGCCAGGAAAGGAAGCTGGGACGACGCGATTTCAAATGTCATTGGTTCCAATATTTTCGATATTCTCGTAGGTCCTGGTTTGCCGCAATCGCAGGGCCGATTTTGCTCGGTATGTATTCAGCGTTTGTCGGCCATACAATTTTTCTGTCGTTAAAAACGTAGATGTTAATAGAGGGAACAAGAAAGAATACACTGATATGAAAATAGTCTTAAGAAAAGCAGCGGCTATATTCGGCAGGTTTTGTGATTGGTTCGAGAAATATTTGGTTTTTACAACTGTGTTAGGTTTTGTCGGCGGAATCTTTGTGGCAAAGTATTCCCAGGGATTTTCGAACTGCATCAATACCGTAATCTCTAACTTCGTAGATGGATATGCTTTAATTGCTCCCGGAGTTATCTTTATAATTTTAGCTCCTTCTTTAGCAAGGATGTTTCTTACCCGTCGAGAAAGTCGGTTTGCGGCTTATGTCATAAAATGGTACCTGTTCAGGAAGTTTCTGGCATGCTTGTGGGCAATACTTTTTACCGTTGTGGTCTTTGGTCTCCCTTTTATGCCGGAACGTGCCCCTTCATTTTTGCAGGCATTGAAAGAAACTTTTCATTCTCTGGGAGAGATGGCTCTGCATAGCACCTATTTCTGGGCAATGTATTTATCTGTAGCGGTAGCTTTTATCTCTACAAAGGTACGGTTTATCTTTAAGAGCTTAGATAAAACTTTGCAAGGTGTCGAAGTTGCTGCTCGGTACTTTCTACCAGTGATTCCTTTGTTCATGTTGGCTATTGGAGCCTATATTTACGGATTACCTGCGCATCTTAATGAGCAGATAGAGCTTAAGGAAGGAATGACAGAAATACTCCGTAAAGTATCTATGTTTGGTTTTGAACTTAATCCCAATAACTCTATGCAAATGGTGTATATTTATGTTTTTGCTTCTCTATTAACAGGAATCGCCTGTTTTCTATGGCACTTAACCCTTGTTTACTTTGCTAAAAAAAGAGTTAAGGAATTCACTGTAAAAGAATACTTTTTAGGGTATTGGGTGAAGATTTATCCATTACTTTGGGCAACAAGTTCAGAGTCCATTTCGACTCCACTGAATCTTTATTTGACTAAAAAATATGCCCCCTGGGTAAATCCATTCGTACGGCGATTTGTAATCGGCGCAGGCAGCTACATGAATATTAACGGGACCCTGATTTGTATATATGTATTAGGAGGCGTCGTTCTTAAAATATTAGGTGTTAATGTTTCTTTCGTGGAATGGTTACTAACCATCCCTGTTGTGTTATTGATTAGTTATGGTGTGCCGGGCATACCCGGCGAATTGGTGATGTTTGCTGGCCCTTTGGCCACCCTATTAAATCTACCTCCGGATATCTACCCGGTATTTTTAGCTGTATACCTTGGCCTGCAAATTGGCCTGCCCGATTCTTTTAGAACGGGAAGTAATTCTACAGACGATTACGTTTGCTGTATTATTATAGATGATATCTATAAGAAGAAATTTGCATCTGATAAGATTGGCGTTACAGAAGATTGGGAGAGTAAGTAATGGTGTTTAAAAATAACAAAAAAATGGACATAGAGCAGCAACTCAATTCATTGGAAGGCGACGTCATAAAAGAAATATTCAAAAATGCTGATGCAATTGCTTTTCTTCACCAGACTATTTCCTCTCCAAGGGGAAATTATTTTCGCAGGAGACTTTTGCAGTTACTCGCCACCGAAAACAATATGTCAGAAATTGAAAAATTGAGATCTGACGCCCAGATGCAGGAATCGCCAAGACATATAAACAAGCTGTTAGAATTACAGCTTATCAGCTTATGTAAAGAAGATATTTATAAAAGAACCGAAAAAGGAGAAAAAGCTGTAAATGCTTTGAGAGCCTTAGAGACAGAGTTGGGAACAGAAGACGCAAGAAGGATCTTTGAAAGTTTCTTAGGCCCTAACTCCATCCGATTCTTTTTGCGTGTCTACGGTTCAAAAGAAGTTAATTTAAAGAATAAAGAAGTTAAATTTAGTACTACTGAGATAGGCAAGATAGCCTTATTTCTCCCCCGTACCATTGAAGGTATAGCAGCGATTGACAAACTAAGCGATGCGGAACTGCTCGTTTATAAGGATAATGGCAGAGTCTATTTAGAGCCCATCAAAGCCCGTGGTTTTTATAAATATCTGAAATTACTATATCAAATATGGACTTTCAGCCATTTGCAGGATTAAATAAGTTTTTCCGTAAGATCTGTTTTCGTATCGAAGCGAATTCTTTGTTTTCCATCCATTTAACTCGTGAACAACTTCTTCAAATGGGTTATGATGTACCCTGTTATACCTCAAAAACACACGTTTTTTCTTGACGAAAACCAGCTAATGTAGTATTATTGACCTTTCAAAAGATAAAGGAACGAGCCTGTTATGAATGATAATAATACACCTTAGCCCAATAGGGGCTTTACCGCCATTTCTTGGGAGAATAAGACAGCATGTGCTAAGAGTGAAGGCAACGAGGTCTGTTCCATT
>SDBT01013701.1_pt1 | contig 12973 bp, 9 predicted proteins | sample 2277101 | NCBI WGS metagenome assembly SDBT01 (sample SAMN10404973, study PRJNA504765) | marine sediment metagenome | isolation source: marine sediment core GS10_PC15, 103 cmbsf | place: Arctic Ocean: Southern Knipovich Ridge | collected 2010 | reverse complement strand
GTTACCGGCCGCCACTTCCATGGGGTCGCACACATTGAAGCCGGCCTCGATCCACAGCCCGATCAGCTCCCCGACGTACCCGTCCGAGTCCATGTCGATCAGGGGCACGCCCGCCGAACGGAGCTGGTCGCACCACTGGCTCCAGCACGGCAGCAGGAACTCCCGCACCATTGCCGGGGAGATCATCGACGAGCCCTTGTAGGCCATGTCCTCGCTGATGTGGATGCTGTCTGGGGTCAACCTTCGCAGCAGCCGCTCAAACACGGCCGAGACGAAGTCGCGCCAGTGAGCGATCATCTCCCGCACGAAGTCAGGGTCATCCAGAAAGAGCGTGCAGAGGCGCTCGAACCCGCACCACTCGCGCAGTTGCCAGAACGGCCCGGGCAGGAAATACTCGATGGCGCATTCCCGCTGGCCGGCGGCCTCGGCCTTGGCGGGGAAGTCCGGATCGAACCGCAGCGGGTCGTCGGGGTCGTAGCGGCGGGCCATGTCTTCCCAGTCGGCGCGGGCGGCGACCGGACAGCGAATCCACCGCCGCGTGACGAAATCGATGGGCTCGCGCAGATACCGGACGTCGAACTGATCGGATATCTCGCAGACGTTGCCCTTCCAGTCCTGGACGATCAGTGTGGACCGGCGCCTCTCGAGTGTCTTCTCCTCGAAATGCGGGATCATGCGGAAATCGACGCGGGGGCAGATGCGATCCAGCTCAGGCCGCGGCTCGATGCCGAGCAGCTCCCGCAGGTGATCGTTCCAGTGAACCCCCTCGGGCAGCCCCTGTGCGTGCCAGGCGGCGAGCGTGGATTCCCTCGGCCCGCCGGGCTGGAAGGGAATGCGATCAGGCCGGGCGTAAAGAAGCGTCTCGATCAGGCGTTGCCGCTCTGTCATGTCTGCGGGGGCCGTTCAATCCCAGAAGTAGGTGCGGAACTTCTCGAAGGCCGCGCACACGGCCTCCACGTTCTCCGGCGGGGCCGGCGGGTACACGGAGACCCTCAGCATCAGGCCGCCGGCGGGGCTGCCGAGCTTGCGAACCTCCTCCTCCACAAGATCGTAGACGTCCTTGGCCGTGCCGAACGGGACGACACTCTGGCGGTCCACGTCCAGGTCGATACAGAAGCGCCCCTTCACTTCCGCCGCCAGCTCGTCGACCCCGTTGACCAGGTCCTGCGGGTTGATGATGTCCACCCCGGCCGCGGCGAACTCGTCCATCAGCTCCAGGATGTGGCCGTCGCTATGCAGCCAGGTCAACTTGCCGGCCGAGCGAATCGGCGCCATCAGCTCCTTGTAGACCGGCGTGAAGTGCCGGGCGAACATCTCCGGCGAGACGATCGAGGCCCTCTGCGCGCCCAGGTCCTCCCCGAAGTGGACCACGTCCACGTCCAGCTCGATCCACTTGGCGATCATCTCGGCCGTGTGGTCCTTGATGATCTTCATCAGGCGGGCCAGTTGCGGGGGCTGGTCAACGAGGTCGCACATCAGGTTCTCGAAGCCGCGCAGGTACGTCAGCCGCATGTAGAAGAACCCGTGGTAGATCGATCCCACGGCCGTTTCGCCGCGCTGCTTGAGATGCTCGATCCTCTCCCGCTGCCCATCCCAGCCGCCCCACGACCGTTGGGCGTTCATGGGCACGACCGGCGGGGGCTTGTAGCCTTCCAGGGCCGACCAGTCCGCCAGCGGATGCCCCACCACCGTGCCGATCACCCCGTCGCAGGCCATGCGCCACGTGCAGCCCCACGGGTCCACCAACTCGCCGATGCGCTCGGCCACGGGGAATTCGTAGTTCTGGAAATCGATCTTGCCCGGCTCGAAATTGGGGAACAGCCGCGGGTACCGGGCCATGATCCCCTCCAACTCGGCCCCGCCGTGGACGAGCATCGCATGCGGCAGGTGAACCGTGCACGGTATGTACTCGGGCCCCTGACTCCTGGCGTTGCGTAGGAAATTCTCACGCGGGGTCAGCACGGACGAAGCCTCCGGAGCCGGCGGTCACTTGGCGGCGCCGCAGCACTTCTTGTACTTCTTGCCCGACCCGCACGGGCAGGGGTCGTTGCGGCCCACGTCGTCGCCGCCCTTGATCCGGTACTTGTCCGGGTTGCGGCTCCGCTCGTCCGCCGCCTCGGCGATGGCCTGCTCTTCGGCCTCGATCTGCTCGGAGGTCAGCGACCGGCGGCCAAGATCACGCAGGCGGCGCTTGTCCTTGCGCTTTTCGTATCGGTCCACAATCTGATCACGTGCCATCAGACGTTCCTCCCGCAGCACTTCTTGAACTTCTTGCCCGACCCGCACGGGCAGGGGTCGTTGCGGCCTACCTTCGGCTGGCCGCGGATGATGGTCTCGATCCTCTGCGGCTGGGCCGCCGCCTGCTGGGCGGCCATGTCCTGGGCCAGGTGATCGTAGGCGGTCAACTGCTCGTGCACCATCTGTGAAACATTGTAGACGCTCCGCATCTGCGACCCGGCCTCCAGGCGGACCTTGAAGATGATGTCCGTGACCTTGTCTTCGATGTTCGCGAGCATCTCCTCGAACAGGCGATACCCTTCGCGCTTGTAGGCGATCTTGGGGTCCTGCTCCGCGTAGCTGCGAAGGCTCACGCCGCCCTTGAGATGGTCCATCGCCAGCAAGTGGTCCACCCAGGAGCTGTCGTAGATCTGCAGCAGGACATATCGCTCCAACTCGGTCAGCTCGCGTCGGGCAAACGCCCGGCCGGCGTCGAGCAGGACTGCCCGCGGATCGCCCCCGGCCAGGTCATCGCTCGTCAGTTCGGTGTCCAGACGCTGCTTGGCCCATTCGATAACGGTTTCGTCCCGGCCCTGGGCCGGCAGGGAAGCCACGAAGTCGGCGACCGCCTTTTCCATCCCGCCGCCCGTGACGAACTGCGACGCAACATCCACCAACTCGTCACGGATCTGCTCGATGGTCTTGCCCGCCAGATTCGCCCCAGACCACCCGGCGTCGTACTTGCGGTTAACCCACTCGCAAAGCGCCTTGGCGGCGTAGGCGTTGTCCGGGCCGGCCTTGCCGATACTGATGTCGATGGCGTACTCGACGGGGTATTCGATCTCGCGGCTGAGATACACCGCGTCGACGGCCTCGACGATGGTCCCGCGTGCATAGTCGGCCTCTCGGCGGGCCAGCTCGTCGGGCGTCAACTCCACGCCGAACCGGTTGCGGGCCCACTCGGCCAAGGCTTTGTAGGCGTAGCCTGGCGCCAAGTACCTCTGAAGACCCGACAGGTCGATCGTGTCGATGTGCTCCATGGCCGCGGCGACCACGGTCTGCTCCATCTCCTCCGGGGTCATGGCGCGAAGCTGGTTCTGTGACACGTTCACGCTGAAGCGGCTCATGGCCCAGGAGCTCAGGCCGCGCAGGTCCCATTCCTTGCGGGGGACGTCCGGGTCGGCGTACTCACCCAGCGTCACGCTGATCGTACCGGCGGCCTCTTCCTTGGCGATGCGCCGCAGGTCTTCCTCGATCAGCGGCAGCTCATTCAGCGTCTCGCCGCGGATCTGATCCGGCCGAACGTTCACATCCAGCCCCTGCCGCGCCCACTCGGCCACACAGCGATGCACGTAGTCGTCGGCCAGGTATTCGCCCACGGCGGCGGCGATCGTATCGGCGATCATCTCGCGGATGGTGCCTTCGATATCCCTGCCTTCGAGGACCTGCTGGCGGCGCTCGTAGTAGCCGCGGCGCTGATGGTCCATCACCTCGTCCATCTCCAGCAGATGCTTGCGGATGTCGAAGTTCCGCTGCTCAACCTTCTTCTGGGCGCGGGAGATCCCCTTGCTGATGCGTTTGTGCTCGATGGGTTGGCCGTCCTGGAGACCCAGCCAACCGAGGACCTTGACGGTCCACTCGCCGGCGAAGATCGCCATGAGGTCGTCGCGCAGAGACAGGAAGAACCGGCTGGACCCGGGGTCTCCCTGGCGGCCCGACCGGCCCCGAAGCTGGTTGTCGATCCGCCGGGCCTCGTGCCGTTCGGTGCCGATGATGTGCAGCCCGCAGGGCACCTCGACCGTGCATTCGGTCCGCCCCCTGGCGGGGAAGTCAGGGTCGATCTTCGGCTTGAAGCAGTGCGCGCAGCTCGTGGCCGGATCATATTCCTGGCAATGAATGCAGCACTTGTTCACTCCGGCCGGATACAGATCCTGGTATTCCACACCGAGTTCGGCCAGACGCGCGCGCGAGGGCACCCCGCAGTTGTCGTACACGACGCCGGGCCCGAGTTTGATGTCGGTCCCCCGCCCGGCCATGTTCGTGGCGATGGTCACGTTGCCGACCATCTTCTTCGAGCCGGACTTGAGCCGGCGCTGCTGGCCGGCGAGCTTGACGATCTCGCCCTCCCGGGCCGATTCCTCCACCCGGCCGTTGAGCACCAGGTGCTCGATGCCGTAGCGGCGCTCCAGCGTACGGGAAAGGTCCTCGGACTTCTCGATGCTGGTCGTGCCCACCAACACCGGCCTGCCCATCTTGGAGTAGTGGTTGACCTCCTCGATGATGGCGTCCTTCTTCTCCTCGATGGTGCCGAAGATGCGATCCTCGTGGTCGACGCGGTTGACCGGGCGGTGGGTCGGCACGGCCACCACGTCCAGCTTGAAAATCTTCATGAACTCCTCGGCCTCGGTCATGGCCGTGCCGGTCATGCCGGCCAACTTGCCGTAGAGACGGAAGAGGTTCTGGTAGGTGATGGTGGCCTGGGTCTGGTTCTCTTCCTGGACGGTCACGCGTTCCTTGGCCTCGACGGCCTGGTGGAGCCCATCGGCCCACTGGCGCCCTTCCATCAGCCGGCCAGTGAACTCATCCACGATGACCACCTCGTCCCCGCGAACGACATAGTCCTTGTCGCATTCGTACACGACGTGGGCGCGCAGGGACTGGTCCATCAGGTGGGGCCACTCCATGTTCGCCCCGACGTAGAAGCTGCCGATGCCGGCGATGTCCTGGGCGGCCGTAATTCCCTCGTGCGTCAGGTGGGCCGACTTGCGGTCCAACTCCACGTCATAGTGCTTGGTCTTGGTGGCCAGTTCCCTTTCGGCCTCGGCCAGGTCGGCCCGGGCCTTTTCCAGCCTCTTGGCAATGGCCTCGCTCTTGTCGCCGTCGGACTTGGACCGCTCGCCCTCCAGGGCGATCATCTGTCGCTTGAGTGAGTCGACCCTGCGATCGACCTGTGCGTAGGGCTTGTGCCGCGAGAGAATCTCCCGCGCGACGGCGTCGGCCTTGCGATAGCGGTCCACGTCACCGTAGGCCGGACCCGAAAGGATCAGTGGCGTGCGGGCCTCGTCGATCAGGATGCTGTCCACCTCATCGATGATCGCGTAGTCCAGCGATCCCTGGGCCTGCTCGTCCACCGAGAGCTTCATGTTGTCGCGAAGATAGTCGAATCCGAACTCGCTGTTGCTGCCGTACACGACGTCGCAGGCGTATTCGACCTTCCGCTCGACCGCGGACATCGGATGCTGGATGTGGCCGACCTTCATGCCCAGCAGATCAAAGATCGGGCTGGCGAAGTCGCGGTCACGCTTGACCAGGAAGTCGTTGGTGGAGACGACGTGGACCTTCTTGCCCTCCAGCACGGCCAGGTAGACGGCGGGGTAACAGGCGACGGTCTTGCCCTCGCCGGTAGCCTCCTCAGCGACGGTGCCCTCGTAAAGGAGCTGCCCGGCCACGAACTGCACGTCGAACTGACGGTGATCGCGTGCCAGCCAGGAGGCGATGCGCACGGTCGCGAAGGCCTCGGGCATGATCGCGTCGATGGTCTCGCCCTCGTCCAGGCGGCGGCGGAACACGACCGTCTTTTCCCGCAGCCACGGGCGGGCCGCCAGCGGGACGACGGAGAGGTCCTCGGCCATGGCCGCGAAGGTGTCTTCGTCGACCTGCTCGGACCAGGGTTTGGCGGCCTCGCGGATGAGTTCGGCGTACTCGGCCAGCAGCCGCTGCTCGGCGACGTTGACATGTTCGCGCACGAAGATGGCGCGGGCCCGCACGAGCCGCTCATTGCGGGTTCCTCCGATCAGTTTCAGGAATATCTTGCCGATCACGGAGAGCATGGCGTCACCTCTGGTCGGCGCAGTATCGCATCTTGCCGCCGTCTGCGTCAAGCGAGGCCGCTGCCCGCGCCGCCATGGCGCCGGCACGACTGGGTGGCATTGCAATAACGCGGAGGTCACGGCGATGGGGCACGCTCGGGCCGAGGCGCCACTGACGGAAGGGCCGGCATGTCAGTGTGCGGCTCATTCGGCCGGGGGGGTCTCAGCTGTCTGCCCGCGTCGAGCGAGGATCCGTTTGATGCGAGTGATGGCGGCCGCGGCCTGCTTGTCGCGCCCGGACGTCCTGTCCGATACGGCCTGGAACGCGGCAAGCGCCCCGGCCAGTTGGCCCGACTTTTCCTGGAGGACGCCCAGGTTAAACAAGAGGTTGGCATCCTTCGGGTGCAATCGGGCGGCCGCCGCGGCGTGGGCCAGGGCCCCCTCGTAGTCCTCCTCCCTCGCAGCTGCCAGGGACTGCCGCCCCCGAATGTCCAGTGTGCCCCGCAGCGGCACTTCCGCGACCACCTCGGGAGGCGTGACCATTCGAGCGAACGTGTCCACGCACCTGGCCAGCAGTTCCTTGACGATCGTCTCCACCGAGGGCACGGCTGCCGGGTCGTCGGCGCGGCCCAGCGCCAATTCTCCCCGCACGCGCGCATCCGCCAGGGAGTTGTATCGCTCACGAGTTTCCACCGTAGCAATCCGGCGATTCTCCCGGCCGAAGGTCACGAGGAACTCGACCCGGACATCGACGCTGCGCACCAAGGTGTCCACGTCGACCGGCTCCAGTGGAGATCGGGCGGGGTTGCCCCGACGAATGGATCGGCTGCCCGGTTTGTCGAACGTGGTGATCCGGATCCGGCCGTTGACCTCCGGGTGGGCCGGGCCGCCGTCTGCACAGAAAACGGAGACTTTCTCGCCGAGAAGTTCCGCCACCGTCCTGCCGTAGTCTCCCTTCGGCCCGGAGACCAGCTGGAATCGGCCGACGTTCATCTTCTGCCTGCCGAGCAGCACCGGCAGATCGGATGGCAGCGTGTGACGAACAGTAACCACCGGCCCGCCGCACCCGCAGGCCAGACCGGCAAGCACCCCAACGACCAGCCGGGACAGACGTGTTCGATTCATGGCTCATCTCCCCGGGCGCCCCACTGCCGCCGCTGTTCCATAAACGATAGCCGCTCGCCCCCCGCCCCGCAACCTGCAAGTGCCTCTGCGGCCAGATGCCGGGTTGACGAACCGGCCCAAGTGGCATAGCCTTCTACAGACGGTCAGGGGTCACGGATCGTCACGCACGAGACCGAGCATTTCGGGGAGGCTAGTCATGAGTCGGCCGGTGACAGTGCTGGTGTGTCTTGGACTGCTTACTTCCCTGGGCTGCGGGACCCAGGCGACCCTGCTGGAGACGGACGGAGAGAACTTCTTCGTTGCCTTCGATGCGTTGGCCCTGCCCGGCGAAGAGGTCGATCTGCGGGCACGGATACAGTCGGGCGATCTGCTCGAACCCCGCGCCGGCTGCGTGGTGCTCTTCAGGCGCGACGGTGAGCTGTTCAAGGCCGCTGAGACAGACGACGACGGCGTGGCGGTTGTCTCCTTCACTCCGGACACGCCCGGCCTGTACCGCTTCACCGCCGAGCTGTCTCCCAACGGCTTTGCCGAGGCCCCGCCCCCGCCCCAAGCCTGCCTGGTGGCCTGTCGCACCGCCGACGCGCCCATGGTCATCGTCGACCTGGACAAGACACTCGTCAGGTCCGGATTCCACTTGGTGCTGCTGGGTGAGCCCAAGCCCATGCCGGACTCGCCCCGGGTCATGCACCGGCTCGCGGAGAAGTACTCGCTCGTCTACCTGACCCATCGGCCGGACTACTTCGGCCCCAAGAGCAAGGCCTGGCTGGCCAAGCACGGATACCCCCTCGGGCCGCTGCTGCTCAGCGACATCGGCGGGTTCCTCAGCGGCAGCGCCAAGTTCAAGAGCGACGTGATCCAGCGTTTGAGCAAGCGCTTCGGGAACATGCGAATCGGCATCGGCGACAAGCTCTCCGACGCCATCTCCTATCACGCCAATGGGATGACGGCCTTCCTCGTGCTGGACATCCCCGACACCGTCCCGGCCGTCCAGCTCCGAGCCGTCGCCGACGCCCTCGACACGGTGCCCAAGGAGGTGAACGTGGTGACGAGTTGGCGGCAGATCGACCAGGCCGTCTTTGACGGGAAGTCCTTCCCGCCCGCGGTCGCCCAGGCTCGGCTCAGGGAGATGGCCCAGGCCAGGGAGCCCGAGGAGAAACCCGAAGAGAAACCCAAGAAGTAGGCACACGCCCGGCATCGAGCTCGGGGCGGGAGGTGCACCGTGCGAACTGCTTCAGTCATAGCTCTGGCACTGGCCGCAGCCATGGCCGGATGTTTCCCCAGCGAGCCGCTCCGCGAGGGAGAGATCGATAGCTACTGGCGCCTCCAGGCGGATGTCTGGCCCAAGGCCGAGCGCCAGGCAATCCAACTCGTTGACAGGCCGCTGCCGTCACTATGGGTCTTCCGACAAGAGCCGAGCCTCATCTGGGCCACGGTGAGCATGGTCCGGGCCAGCGACGCGCTCGAGGCCGGCGTCGAGGAACTCGACGTCGCCGTCAGCCCGGCCCACGCCGAGATGCTCGCGAAGATCATCGCGGAGGTCCGCCGCACGGTCGAGCAACTCCGCCAGATCAGCGACCCCGAGGCGACCGAGTCTCTCCAACAGTGGTCGGAGACCCTTGCGGAGGTCCTGGTCTCGGCCGAGAAGATCACCCGCGTCGCCACGGGCGACGAACGCCGGGCCCGGGACAAGGACGACCCGCTTGGCTGGTCGGCTGGGCCGATGATCCAGATGCTCGCGGCGTATCTCAACGAACGGGCCCAAGGAGCGTTGCTGGCGGGCATGGAATCCGAAGACGCGCTTCGGCTGCGGGAGGTGCTGGTCCAGGTGGTCCTCCGACTCGGCTTCGCGGCTGCGGGCAAGCAGGACCCGCCCGGCCTCCGCGCTGTCCTCGCACAACGGATGCGTGACGCCGGCCGGCCCGAGTCGCTCCAGCAGGCCCTGGCCGAGACGCTGATCGGCCAGCTGGCCGCGGCCCCCCCGGCCAAACCGGGCGATCGAGTCTCGAGCCTGCTGTCCACAGCCTTCGCGATCGCCCCGCCCATGCTGGAGCTGACGGAGGCGTTCATTCGACAGTGGGACCGGATGGAGTCGGTGTCGGTGGAGTTCCGGCATTATCGCGGCCAGCCCGTGGCGTCGGTCACACTTCGCGTCAAGCCAGGCCGGACGCTCAGGTTGGCAAAGATGCACTTCCTCCAGCCGGGGCTGGCGTTTCGCGGCAGCACCCGCGTGACAATCCTGCCCAAGGTCGAAGGGACGGAAGAGATGGCCGTGCTCTTCGAGCCGCTGGAGGGCGGGCGGGCCGAGCTGCTCTTCGAGGGGCCCCTGTACGGCCTGGTGAAGCTGCTGGCCTTGCCCCTGGCCGACTCGGCCCTGCGGGAAATCCGCGTGGCCTACCGCACTGGCCCGAGAGGCCGGTTGACCAGTGCCACGATCCTCATGGAGGCCATCGGCGACAGCGAGGACCCCAGGCGGATCATGATGTTCCAGGACGTCCGAGCCAGCAGGATCGAACGGACGGCCTTCGAGATTCGGCGGGTCACCGAACGGTCCGAGCAGACTTTCAACTATCTGACCCCCACCCGCCGCTACACGTACCGCCGCTGGAATGCGCCGCCCCCACGACGACCGCCCCGGGGGCAAGCAGCCAGACCCCCATCTTGACCGGCGCAAACCGCGCCCGTAGACTTCATAATGGACGGCCGGAGTGGCGCCCGGCGTGAGGCCGATGCCAGCCACGTCGTCGTGTGGGTTCTAGAATCGAAGGGAGTTGATCATGCAGTGTCCGAATTGCCGAGGGCAGTTGTCGACAATCACATACGAAGGCATCGCCGTGGAGACGTGCCCGGCCTGCGGGGGCGAGTGGCTGGACAACGGCGAGCTCGGCAAAATCGTTGCCATTCGCGAGGCGAAGTTCAGCGAGCAGGAGCGGCGTGCCATCGTTGAATCGACGACCGTTACCGGCGTGAAGCTCGAGACGGTCGATCGCAACCTGGCCTGTCCTCGATGCAGCGGCAGCACAGACCCCATCAACTATGGGGGCGACACTGGCATAATCATCGATCGCTGCACCTCCTGCAACGGCCTCTGGGTCGACGCCACTGAGCTGGAGAAGATCCAGATGCTCGTGGAGGGCTGGCAGGACAATCTCCCGGCCGACCTGGCCGAGTACGGCCCGAGGCTCCGGGACGTTTCCGCCCAGGCGGATCGGGGCGACGACGTGAAGATCAGTAACATCCCCGTTGTTGGCAGGTTCATTGACACGATCATCAACGGCATTCTGGACCTTGTGGACTGACCGGCTGGCGGGGGGATGTCGTGCGTCGCATGCGTAACGGCTCTGGGGCTGAGAGTCAGCCGGCGGGGCCGAACCCATCTCCTTTGTTGCGAGCGGGGGAGGGAGGGCGTGAGAATGCCGATTCACACGTCCGTAGACGCCGAGCGGCGGCTGATCACGCACGTCGTGTCGGGCAATCTGATCATGGCGGAGGTCCAGCAGGCGTTCGAGAACGGCCTCGCCCACCCGGACTTCCGTCCCGGCATGAATGTGGTGTGGGACTTCCGCGAATGCTCCTTCGCCCGCCTGAAAACGGATGATATCCGCAGCCAGGCCGACCACATCCGGCGGCAGACCGAGGACCGCGAAACGGCCTATAAGGCGGCGGTCCTTGTCTCCACGGACGTAGGCTACGGCATGTCGAGAATGTTCGACGCCTATGCCGACGGAATGCCCTGCCAGGTCCGGGTCTTCCGCGACGCGGACGAGGCTCATCGCTGGCTGGCCGAACCCGTGGACTGAAGGGCCGCCGGCCCCTCCGGCCAAACCCCCTCGCCACTTCCGCCCCAACGCCATCTTGCCTGGCCGCCCCTGCGGCGATAGGATTAGCCCGTCCTTCGATGGGTATGGGGAGCGCCGGATGATCTCACGTGTCCACAGCAGCATTCTTCAGGGGATTGACGCGGTTGCCTGCGAGGTGGAGGTGGACGTCGCCCGCGGCAGGTTGGGCGAGTTGAAGCTCGTCGGCCTGGCCGAGGGGTCCGTCAAGGAGTCGGTCTCGCGAATCCAGGCGGCTCTGCGCAACAGCGGCTATCGCTGGCCCGGGCCCAAGGTCACGATCAATCTCGCCCCCGCCGACGTGCGGAAGGACTCGGCCGCGTTCGATCTGCCCATCGCCATTGCCACCATGCTGGCCGGCGGCATGTTGGCCAGCGAGAAGGCTGACGAATTCCTCCTGGCCGGGGAGCTGGCGCTCGACGGGCGGGTCCGGCCGATCAAGGGCGCCCTGGCCACGGCCATGCTGGCCCGCAAGCTCGGCAAGCGCGGCCTGATCTGCCCGGCCGACAACGCATCCGAGGCGGCCGTGGTGGAGGACGTCGATGTCATCCCAGTAGGCCATTTGACCCAGGCGGTGGGCTTCCTCACAGACGAACTGCCCGTGGAGGCCCACTGCGTGGACCTGGAGGAGATCTTTGCCGTGGCCGGCCGGTACGACTCGGACTTCGCCGACGTTCGCGGGCAGGAATCGGCCAAGCGTGCCCTGACCGTCGCGGCCGCCGGGCATCACAACATCCTCATGATCGGCCCGCCCGGGGCAGGCAAGACCATGCTGGCCAAGCGGATTCCGACCGTCCTGCCGCCGCTGACGCCGGACGAATCGCTGGAGACCACGCGAATCTACTCCGCTCGCGGGCTGCTCGCGCCGGGGAAGTCGCTCATGGCCACGCGCCCGGTCCGCATGCCGCACCACTCGACCTCCTCGGCGGCGCTGATCGGCGGGGGCATCATCCCCCAGCCGGGGGAAGTGTCGCTGGCCCACCACGGCGTGCTGTTCCTCGACGAGCTGCCCGAGTTCAACCGCAACACGCTCGAGATGATCCGCCAGCCGCTCGAGGACGGCCAAATCACCATCCCGCGCGTGCACTCGACGGTGGACTTCCCCGCCTCGATCATGCTGGTGGCCGCGATGAACCCCTGCCCCTGCGGCTACTTTACCGACCCGAAGCGGCCGTGCAAGTGCAGCCCGACCATGATCGAACGGTACCTGTCGCGAATCTCCGGGCCGCTGATCGACCGGATAGACATCCACATCGAGGTGCCTCCGGTGCCCTGGCGGCAACTCCGGGGCGAGACCGACGGGCAGGACTCCGCCACCATCCGCCGGCAGGTGGTCGCCGCCCGGGACGTCCAGCGGACCCGATTCGACGCGGTCAAGCGCTCGACGACGACGAACGCCACCATGTCCAGCCGCCAGATCCGCCAGGTCTGCAAGCTCGATGCCGCCGGCGAGACGCTGCTCAAGCAGGCCATGACCGAGCTGGGCCTGTCCGCCCGCGCACACGACAAGGTGCTCCGCATCGCCCGGACCATCGCCGACATCGAAGGCCTCCCCGACATCCAGCCCCACCACATCGCCGAGGCCATCCAATACCGCCGACTGGACAGGAGACTCTGATCTCAAGCAGGTAATGCCTCCGCCCGGCGCTCGTCCGAGCAAGAACGGACACGAATGGAACCCACAGTGATGGCAACCGGAATGCGTTGGCGTATGCTCAAGTCGTTTGCGTCACTGGTCATGGCCATGGTCGGCGGGGTGGCCCTTCTGTTCGGGATACCGGCCATGCTTATCAGCATCTTCATCTCGGATCCGGCCGTGGAGCAGGCCCGCCCGGCGATCCTTCTTTTCACCGCCGGCGGCGCGGTCCTGTTCGTCATCGGGCTGCTGGGCCAGATTGTCGGCAGGAAGAAGTGGAAGGCGCTGATGGCGCAAGCCGTCCCCTCCCCCCATCGGAGCGAACTGACGTGGTACGGCTTCACCGGCAAGAC
>SDBT01013700.1_pt1 | contig 12974 bp, 12 predicted proteins | sample 2277101 | NCBI WGS metagenome assembly SDBT01 (sample SAMN10404973, study PRJNA504765) | marine sediment metagenome | isolation source: marine sediment core GS10_PC15, 103 cmbsf | place: Arctic Ocean: Southern Knipovich Ridge | collected 2010 | reverse complement strand
CACCCTTCTTTAAAAAGTTGGAGTATCTAATTGGTAGAAAGAAGAAGAGACTTAATTTAGAAGGGATTACTGAAGAATATCTAAGGCATAAGAACTATCCTAAAATGGCTTTAAATTCTGGACCATATCTATTCGAAAGTCTTAGTTTTATGGAATCGTTAATCAAAGAAATAAAACCTTATCCTGGTTTGGATATCGGATATCGAGCTCACGAGATCATAGAATCTGCATATCAATCGTCAAGAGAAAATCAAATCATATCATTCAATTTATAAATGCAAAAGTGTTTTACATTTTCAAATTTCAACAAACATAAATTTATGTTCTTATGGGACCAAATCCATCGATTTTAAATCATTTTTACTTAACTTTCAATCCACATTTCGTAATTAGCGACTTCTTCTTCGTTTACAATCTGAGTTGGATGGCCCGCATGAGCTTTATCAAACATTAGTAAGGCTCTACTATTATTAAAATCGTTCTCACGGATAGCTATGTATTGCTTACATTTAAAACATAATTTAACTCTCACGAGGCTCACCTCTTATAAAAAAAATAGAACCAATATAAAGTTAATAATTTCTATATTTAACTCTTGCCATAAATAAAATTATCACAAATCGTAGAAAAACACTATCCTCATGCCTTTTGGAGATTGTGTCGGAATTTTATATGTGAAATTGGAAAAATTATTTCAAAATTCCTAATCAATAATTCGATCATCACATCATAGAAAGAGGGTATTTCAGAATAATTAATCAGTTTGAGGAATCTCTTCTAAAATTTTTTCTACATAGCAGTACACATCTGCTGAAAGATACATAATCTCATTAATTTTTTTCAGGTATCGCAACGCTTCGGAAAAGCCAAAAAATCCGTGTTTGTATAAGTTGACAAGAATACCTAGCGTGCCAGATACTTTAATACCTAATTTACGAGCGAAGACTCTGGCTTCTTCATCATCTAATAGAATAGTTTCAAAATTTGATTGTAAATAGAGTTTAATTGTATCAAGTTCAGCATCATGTAGCTTTGAACTAGTAATATTCTCATTTCCTTTTTTAACTACTTCAATTTTAATTAATTCATTATTAACAGCACGTTCAAGAATATAGGCATCAGAATGACTTTGCTCTTTTCCTTTTACTACTATTTCCTCATAAACCTGAGGTGGAATAATAACAAAATCAAATAACTCAAAAACAAAATCGAGTAATCCGGCAAGAGTAAGATGGATTAGTGGTCCTGAATTACTAACCGCTACTTTCATTTAATTCACGCTCTAACTCCTGAGTTGAAATTGGGAAAGGAACATTTAATCCACGTAACAATTGTAAGAAAGAACGATAGGATTCTCCGCAATATTCTGCTGCCTTCCAAACGGTCCAATCTCTCATTCTTACTCTTTCCAATGCCTCTTTTCTTTTTATTTCCCTGATTCCTAATTCAATAGCTTGACGAGCAATATTAGATTTGTCAGTCTTTAGTTTTTTAGCAATGCTTTCCAGTTCCTTATCTTCTTTCTCATCAATACGGACTGATAAAGTTTTCATGACTATGTATACAATATCTTAATTTGTATATAAACCTATTCACTATGAGAAATTTTAATAGAATCGATGGTAAGGAGAAACTTTAGAATTTCTAAGTTGAACTTTTTATCCGATAATTCGGTTGAGCACCATCTCAAGGGTTCCATTTGATTTCTTCGTGCCTATGACAAATTGCTTGGGTTTTCCTTTTAGAACTTGATATTGGACATAGATATCGATGGGAAACTTGTGTTCTACGGCTTTTTCTAGATTTCCTTCGCTTGGAATCAAGTTTCTTTCAGTAAGTTGGAGATAATATACGCTTGTACTACTATTGCACTTAGGACATCCAGGAATAAATTCAGAACTAATAAAAACGACGGGATCCTCGAATTTGGGCAGATTTATCGTAAAAAACTCGCGTAGCTCTCCCATTGCAATTATTTCCATACAAAGTGATAAATAAAACTAGTAATTTTAACTTGCTTCTTATGTTTTAGAAAAACTTGAAGTAAAAACCACAGGGGAATTAATCAAAAAGTTAGATTTATAAAAAAGGAATAATCTTAAATCAATTTCATTAATTTTATTGAAATTAATACACTTTCATACTAAATATGAAAAATGAAAGCCTAAGGAGAAATATTTGTAATAGAGATTATTTGGATTGCCCAAATTGTGCTGTGTTTGGAAAATTAATGTGCAAATTTGATATCAAGGATACGGTCTATTTTCTTGTTCCTGTTTTGGTCAATTGGATAACGTGGTTAGCTGGGATTATTCATGGATTTATTAATGGAGGGTTAAGTTTATTTCAGCTAATCTTCTTTTTTTCGAGTTATATTGGATACTTGGTGTTTTTTTTTCAAATTTGGGAGAATAAAATATTATGTAGCCATTGTCCTTATTATGCTTTTGAAGACCAAAAAACTGTTAAATGTTATGCGAATTATGGCCTTCATAAAGCTTGGAAATATAACCCTGTTCCTATGAGCCGTTCTGAGAAGATTCAGTTCTTAATAAGTATTTCGATATTCGCTGGATATCCCTTTATTTTTTTGCTATTAGCGAGGATGTATGTATATTCCATATTTTTACTTATTTTTGCAATAACATGGATATTGTCAATGCATTTTTTAAGCTGTTCTAAATGTCCTAACTTTAGTTGTCCCTTAAATAATGTCCCAAAAGACATAGTTGATAATTATTTAAAGCAAAATAATGTAATGCGAAAAGCATGGGAAGAGAAAGGGTATATACTTGATTAAAGAAAGAATTACATTTCAACCTTTCACCCTAAGATTCCTCTAATATACATAGTAGGGCGCAAAAAAAGAGAAATTATGCTTTAATTGCAGCACCACAGTAAGAGCAGTGAGTTTTTTTGTAGGTCGTTTACTTTTTCTTCTAATGATTTAATAAGAATTGCAGTTATTTACCATTTTTAAATCACTTTCTAAATCTTCAAGACTATAATTTAATGGAATTTTATATTGAGATATTTTCTCCATAAATTCCCATATGCTAATAGAGCTTAACTCGGCTGCCTTTCCTATTGAAATATCACCGTTTTGATACAATTTTAACGCATATTCCAGCTTCTATTCTGGAATAGCTCTGTTTAAAAGTCTTCGAATGACGCTAGACTTATCTAATTTCTCAATTTGTGCTATTCGTTCTATATCTTTAACCATTTCATCAGGTAACCGTGAAGTATATGTTTTACCCATGTATTTCCTCACTTAAATATATGTATTAAATCCAATACAATTAATACATGTAATAATGTATAATCTAACTATATAAATATACTGACGCATCTTCACTGTTTCCAAATAACACTCTTCCATTACATGAAGCTGCAAAATTAGTGCAATTAATACCTTTTCCAATTGAAAGTGTATTTATCGGAATGATAATGGTGATGAAAATGATTATAATTATAACTGGACTAAGCCTCTTTAATTTCATACGATTTTTCTTTTAGGATGATATCGGTATTAATATGTACAAACATTTATATGGATGTCTTTTACAATCAAAAGAAAAAAATTAAAGGAATTTAATTTTTTTTAATTATGAAGTATCTTATGATTTTTTGGTTATTATAAATTTACATAGAAACATTGATTCCCCTTTTTCTTAATTTTTGTAATACAATTTCAGCTTCTGTATCCAAGGGGTTATTTGAAATGTATAATTTTTGTAACGAAGTCATTGTCGTCATTGACTCCGGGAGACTCGAAATTAGGTTACGTTCTAAATTGAAAATTCTCAACGAATTTAGATTTTCAATGGACTTTGGAAGTTTTGTTAGCTTATTCAATTCTAAATCTAATTTTTCTAATGAGCCAAGGTTTCCTATAGACTCTGGAAGTTTTATTAACCTATTATACCATAAATATAGTACTTTGAGTGATTCAATTTCCCCAATGGACTCTGGGAGAGTCGTGAGATTATTACTTCTTAAATCAAGAATTTCTAGGTTTTTTAACTTATTAATCGACTCTGGAAGAATCAGAAGATCGTTGCTTCTTAAATCAAGAATTTCTAGAGTTTTTAATTTAGTGATGGAATCTGGGAGTGATGTAAGCTTATTCAAACTTAAATCCATTTTTTTTAGAAATTTCAATTCCCCAATAGACTCGGGGAGAGTTGTTATCTTAATACTACTTAAGTTTAAGAATCCTAATGATAATAAATCATCCTGGTTTAGAGATTGAACTGATTTAATCAACCAATTTAGAAAGGTTTTTGGTTTATTTTCATATTGTAAAGATTCCCATAGAAGAAATCCACTATAATATACTTGTTTAAGCATATTATCAATCATTTTTTTAAAAGATAAGTCAGAGTTGTTCGTGTATAAAAACCTAACGACTTCTTTTGCCCATTCTTGGTGATAAATTGATTGAAGTGCGTGTTTTTCAAAGCCATAATATGAAAATTCTCCTGAGGGGAGTAAACGTTTTTCACGAGAACTCCACTTTTGGAGTAATTCAATTGTTTTGTGCTTTAATTTAGAGTAGATTGCATCAGATACGAGATTTTTTAATCCTCTTTGCAGGAATCTTATATAGGAGTCTACTAGTATAGGTATCTCATTATTACATAAAAAAAGTACATGGATCAAAAGATATAACAATTTATCAAGGGGATCACTCTCTTTAGATAAAAATTCGTCCTTAAACGTTTGTTCAAGGAATCCCAATCCCACTACAAAAGACCAAGGGGATTGATAACTTTGGAATATCTTCTGCGAAACATCTTTCCATCGTTCCGGAATCTTTCTTTTGAGAATCGTTGGAGCCATCCATTTAAGATAAGCTAAGAAATACGGTTGCCACAGCTCCCAATATGATTCAAAACGATCTAATCGATCCATTCCAGAATAAATAACTTGTTCCCAATATTCCCGCTCATACTTCTCCTTTTCATCTTCATATGGCTGCTCTGAAACAGTAAATGTACAAATAATAGCATATGTTGTTGGACCTGCTTGCTGGATGAAGGAAGAGATTTGTTCTTTAATCGATTCATGAACAGAATGAAGATCTTCTATAATTATCAAGATTGGAAATTTAGTGTTTCTATCTGTTATCAACCTCAGAGTTTTTAGCCACTCATTCCAGTGATCTTGTGTAATACCTTGGGGATGGTCTATAAATAAGACGGGTCGATCCCGTTTTTTACGCCAGTAATGAGCTATATAAGTTAACAATCGACTTTTACCTGTACCTGTTTTTGCAAAAATTCCCGTTTTCCACGACTGCTCTAATTGGCGGATAACCGCATTAAATATCTTAGCTAGTGGGGGTACTGAGAGAACGGCATCAAATAAGATAAATGATGTAAGTCCGCGTTGACCAAAAGCAAGTTTTTCAAAATGACGTTGAAGCCATTGTTTGGATTCAGAGTGTTCAAAAAGCGTTGTAAATGGTGTTTGAAATGTGATTATCCACTCATCGGGTTCTAATTTATCTTCTAGAGGTTCTGGGAGTGGTAGTGATTTAATAGCAGTTTCTACTTCTTCCGAGACGTCAGATTCCATCCAATCGAAGATTTGAACAAAAAGGGGTAATCTATTTTTATTGATGAAAATTTCCCTATCCCGGCTGTGAACGGTACTAGGTGTTATAGTATTGTAGCTATATACCTTTGACAACTTTTGAATATTCTTCAAGATAAGTGTTATTGGTTCTGGCCAATCATATTTTGAATAATCCGTTACATGGTGAGGGCTAATCAAAAAAGTGATTTCTTCGGTTAATTCTGTTGGTTTCAAGATAACTGGATAAATAGGAATGTCTTTAGAAGCAGCAATTGTCACTTCTCGTAAAACATATTTGGATCGAGTTGAATCAGGTGTTATCAACAAGAGTAAAAGCCAACTATTTTTCAAGCATTTGGTAATCTCTGTTATCCAGTTGATAGAACCAATAATATCCTCTGACGCTAAAAAACAAGGTATATTTTGTTGTTCTAATACATCATATAATTTTTTGGCGATAGGTTGTTCTTTTCTTGAATAGCTGATGAAGATAATTCCTTTACTCGAAGATTTATTAAAAATTCCTTCCCCCTCGTCCATGATGGGTCTCCTCTGTTTCCAACCGTTCACTTTTGAAAATATACAGAGTAATTATAAAGTATTATTGACAGACTAAAATTTAAATTTTGATTAAAACAACAAATTGAAATAAAGAAAATATTAAAAAAAAAAAAGAACTCATTTAATACGTCTTAAATAAAAATTTAAATAGGATTCCAATATGAGATACAAAGAATTTGGTGATGATCTTAATAGTGCTGTGGAATATGTCTTTAAGAACTTTAATTTAGGGAACAAAGCAACAGTAAAAGTAAGTGGTCATGATTTTAAGCTTAATCCCGTTTCACTATATGTCAGTGGTGATGAAGTTATTATCTCTCCACAAAAATTCGCTTTTAATATTAAAGGAAACACTATTTTTGGTAGTTCTGATAACAAGAAATTTGGAAAATCTTACGTTTTTGAAGGTATAGTAAGCCACTTTTATAGAAGTGGAAAATTTAGTGATGATATTTTTGATTATAGGATTATTTTTGTTAATGAAGATATAGATGAAACAAGTATAGATATTGGAAGTGTGTCTAATATCTTTTCGAGACTCTTCGAAAATCCTATAACTAAATTCGGAGCATCATTTTTCGAATCTTTTCTATTTACTGCATTCAGCGAAATTAATAAAAATTTAAATAAAGTTGTTATTCACGCTGAGAGGGTGTTTATTGATGACAAGAGTTGGAGAAATGCAGGTTATTTAATATTATCAAAAGCAATACTTGTTTTTTCCATAATAGCAAAAAAGCATTATCAACAAATTCAAGTAAACGAGGATTTGCCGTTCCTAAAGGATGGTTTCAAGAATTGAATTCTCCCAGAATAGGTGGAGTTCCAACTCAAAATGAATGGGAGCTTTTTGGAGCAGGGATAGGAGAAATTTGGTGCCCAAAATGTTTTGGTTCTGGATATTGAACCAGACTGGAAAGAGATAGTTACATGTGAAGTTTTTTTCCTTTAAATTAAATCTCATCGAGAAAAAATATTTAGATGAGAGAATTGGGATTGCATATGACTATAAGGTTGCTTTCGCAATTCATTTCACAATTCTGGATCTACTTTATGAAAATGCATGTATCTATGTTTATTGAACTAAAAATTAATTTGATTATATCTTCGTACTTCTTTATCAACAATTTTCGATTTAATTTCGCTTGTTAATTCTTGGTAGTTTTCATATTCTATCCTATCAAGACCTCGTAAATCGGCGGGAATCTTTTCTCCTCGCTTATGAATTATATAAAATGGCTTTTTTGCACCTCTAGCTAATCCTATTTCTAATGTTACATTTGGATTACTGTGTGTTATATCATAAATCCCAAATTGCGTAGTAGATATCATATGTTCAATTTTGTCTAATATATGAGATCCATTTCCCATGAGCTCCAAATCTGCATAATAACCATTCAATTCAGTCTCTTCAAATGCGTGTTGAATAGACGAGGTAAGTTCGCTTTTATCGCCACGACTAAAATCATAGGCAACAAAAAACTGATATTTTTTCTTCTTAAGCCTTTGACAATATTTTACAACATCTTGAGGATTAGTTACTGCTCCAGATTCATCAAATCCACATAAATCATTAATAATTGAGGCCAAACTAATAGTTTGGTCAATAATTAGGGTTTTTAAATTTATTAATTTTTCAAATCCTTTAATTTCAGCTATAGAATTTGCTTTTAAGTTTAGTATCTCTAAATTTTTGAGGTTTTCTAAAGATTTTATTTCCGAAATAAAGTTTTCTTCTAAATTTAATTCATTTAAAGTGATAAGAGATTCTAAGCCTGCCATATCTACGATGCTGTTCTCACATAAATCTAAAATTTCTAATCTCTTAAGATTTTTAAGTCCTTTTATATCTTTAATATAATTTTCTCTTAAATTTAGAGTTTCTAAATTCATAAGGGAATCAAGTCCCTGAATTTTAGATAATTGATTATAGCTAAGATCTAAAGTCCATAATTTATTTAAAGAACCAAGCCCTTTAATTTCAGATATTGAATTATTTGACAAATAAAGTTCTTCTAAATGTGAAAGATGATCCAATCCTTTAATTTCTGTTATTTGATTACAATTTAAATTAAGAATTTCTAGAAAGGTAAGATTTTCAAGCCCTTTAATCTCATTTATTAGATTATTCGCTAAGTTAAATACTTCTAAATGTTCCAGCGTATTTAAACCGTTAAATTCGCTAATTCGGTTATCACTCAGGTCTAATTGTTCTAAATTGATGAGATTTTTTAAGTCTTTGAACTGGGAAATATTATTTTTACTTAAGTTCAAGACAGTTAGATTTGTAATCTTAGTTAAGCCCTTAATTTTAGTTATATCTTCTATATGTTTTGAACTTAAGTCTAATTCGCCCGAATTTATTTCGTATTTGCTTCCTTTATATTTTACATAAGTCATATTATTACTAATTTATACGGAATTTTGTTTTAGATTTCTTGGGAGTAAATTAACAGATTACTAAGTTAAGAATTTCTTAGAATATTAAGTGTCTAATAATTTCAGATCCAAATATGTTTCCAAAAATTTCTCTTATGGTTTCTAATTTATTATATACCTTATCTTTAGATGCATAATCTAAAAGTTCAGCTCCAATTTCTTCTTCAACTTTAGTTAAGAAAGCTGAAATTCGATCATTTAACCAAATTGAAGGTTTATCCTTGAGGAAAAAGATTAGTTTGAGGGCATTATCCATTATGAAATCCCCAAGAATATAGCATTCAACATACTCTAGTGAAACTATTTGTCCCGATTTAAATCCTTCTTCCCCAAAACTCTCAAAACTTTTTAAATATCCACTCAATAAATCCATATCCGCTTCTATTTGTTCTTGAACAAATTGAACGTTAAATATAAGAGTACCTGACTCGGCATTTTGAATTAAAAATATTTGAAGATTGTCTAAATCTGGATCTTTTATGTACTTACTTTCTAAAAAAATTTTTATTTCTCTATCAGAATTTTTAATTATTTTATATAAATAATAAGGTTTTTTTATGTACTTCACATCTAGGATACTTTTCCAGAGTGTGTCTTTAATAAGTTCCGAAACAGCACCCTGAGAATCCTTAATCAAACATAAGGGTACTCCAAATGCGATAGCAATGTAATATTCTAAAATATTTATATAATTACCATCAATTCCAATCATTTTTATTTCATTTATCTCAGCTGGAGAATTTAATATTTCAAACCAATATTGAAAAATGATCGCTAAACATTCATCTAAAAGTTCTGGTTTTTTGCGTACCATTTTTCCGATTATCTGTTTAAAATCAATTCTTTGCGGTTCATATAAATAAGCTTTATAATTAGAGGTGGCAGTATAAAAACTTAATATTAATTTTTCTATATCGTCGTTGTTGCAACCAGATATTAGAACTCCGCCAAATTCGTTAAACGCATTGCTTAAATTCGAAATTAGCTCCTTCAATTTGAGAGAATCATAGCTAGAAACACCACCTGCGGATATTACTATTGATTTATCTAATTGGGGCAAAATTACGTTAAATCCTTCGTTAATTAACTTATCTTTAATTTCTTTCCATTTGAGAGTATTTTGGATCCCCAATTTTTTTAAAAAGAATCCTATACTTAATAATAACAGAATTCTAACTTGTTTAAATCCCGAAATCCCCTCTTGAACTACTGTGGCTAATTCTAGTGTTTTTAATGTAGTTTCTATAGTCCAAATATCTGGACTATCTCTTATCCCTAATAAAAAATAATAAAAACCTAATTCAGTATTACCTATAAGCATATGGAGGGTTCCTAAATCATAGAAAGCCCAAGGAATATCTTCAGAATTTTTTATTTGCTCTTTTCTCTTTTGTATAGCTAATTCTATGTATTTCATATAACGTTTAATTGGCTTAATCTTTTTCTTAAGAGCAATTTCCAAAAGAATTACATTAACTAGCGGATAAGAGTAATCGCGAGCTAATTTCCATGCTTCTAAATAATATTTATAGGCTTTTTTATTGTCAATATATTTCCATCTTCCTCCTAAAATGGAATAAGCATCAGAATCTTTAGGGTTTATTTGAATGGCCTTTTCCAAGTAATCTAATCCCTCATTATATTCCAAAAAGGAACCAAAAGATATTTTTGTTTTATATAATCCTAGTTCTCTATATATTCGTGCTTTAGTTTCGGTTCTTGATTCTTTTTGGATATTTTCTTTTAAAACTCTTTCTAAAATTGCCACTGAATTTTTCCAATCCTCCATTCCTGAATATATTTTAGCAATTTCAAGAGCAATTTCAATCTTTTCATTATTATTCTGAGATTTAGCATAGTTTGATCTTAAAGTATCGATTTCCTGATATTTCTGGTAAGGATCCCCATAGAGCGTGAAACCATATTCATTTTCTTTAAATTTTCTAAAGGTTTTATTCATTTGAACATCAAAAAGATTAAGACTTTCAAATAAATTATTCTTAAATTTTTCAAATACTACAGGTCTCTCTACTTTTTCAATATCCTCGTATCTCTTTTTAAATTCTTTTATCTTCTCTTCCAAAAGTTTATTAAATTCCTCATAAGAACCTAATTCATTCTCATCCATATTATTAAAAACCTTTTTTTTCAATTGTAATTAATATTCTGTTATAAATAACTCAATATCTTTTTCTGTGTTTTTTATTAATTTTAATTGGGATTTTTTACCAATTTTAAAATCTTTCCAATTGGGATCTTGAATTAATAGATCTGCACTACGTCCACTTCCTTCTAGTATACCTAATTTTGCATTAAGAAGTAATGCTATATAATATTCTAACCTTGCGATGTTACCTCCACCAATTCCTAAGACTTTAATAAATTTACTTTGAATATTACTTCCCCAGATATCTAGCCAATAAGAAACTGCTTCCTTAATAGTAAAATCTAATCCATTAGTGTGCCTAATTTCACCATAACGATTGTCAATCTTTTCATTATCAGGTAACTTTTTTGGCACGTATCCTATGCTTTTAATTTTTTCACTATATAATTCTTCAAGCTGACCTCCAAAAGCACTTACACCTGCTAAGGTTCCTCCAGAGATTACTGTCCCTTCATATTTATTAAATCCTCTAAGAACATTTTTTTGATATTTTTCAATTAATTCTTCATCCTCATTTCTGGTAGAGCCAATTATTATGACAATAGGAGGTTTGATTGTACTATATGATGATTTATAATATGATTTTAATCTATTTATTGCAGTTTCATCATCATATTTAAATGCAAGACTTAATAATAGTAGTTTTTGGATCAAATCTATTCCAGGGAATAAATCTTTGAAGTTGGAAAGCAAATTTAATGTCTTAAAAGTAGTTGATATCATCCAATCATGATTAGAATATCGTACTCCAAGAAGATAATTAATAAAGCTGTTCTGAAAATTACCAAGAAATAAATTAAAAAGACCTATATTATAATATGCCCATGGAATATCGATTTCCAATTCAATTTGAGTATTACACCTTTCAATAGCATCTAAAATGAAAGGTTTTGATATTACGATTGGATCTAGATTCCTCAATTTCCTTAACTCATAAATTAAGTAGTTACCTAAAGAATATGCGTTGTACGGATTTATCTCGAATGCTTTTTCATAACAATCTCGAGCTTTATCCTCATCAAAATCTTTGTAATAGCCTCCTAAAATTGACATTGCATCCCAATCTAATGGATCCAATTGAATGGCTTTCTTTAAATAAGATTCTACTTTTTCGTATTCTTGGTTATCTTTTTTATAATAATGTTTTATGGCAAACCCTAATTCTCTAAGTATAGGTGCTTTATCTAAATGGATGAATTTAGATAGTAGATTCACGACTTTTGACCAATCTCCCATATTTTTGGCCATCAATGCCATCCGATAAGCTATATCAGCATTCGCTGGATCTACTTCATGAATAATTTGTAGTTTTTCAAGTTCATTTTTAACCTCCCTTTCATTTAGATATCCGCCGAAATTCGTTTTATAGTCTTTTATTATCAATTCTATGCGCGAAAAAGATTCATCCATTTGTTCTAAAAGTGCGGCCCCCCTTTGGAATTCTCTTTCCCACTGTTTTTTTAATCTAAATGCTCCTTTGTAGCCTAGATCATGATAAATAGCCGCATATGCATGTTCAATCATAGTACGTACTTGAATCTCCGCTTTTTGTGAAAAAAAAGATTCAGGGATGCTCAAGTCATCATATAAAGAGGATTGTTTCTTTAAAAATATTGAATAATGATCAGTTCTATACCCAAACTCGGAGATATCTAAATCCTCAACTTTACTTCGACTTAAAATAGGATTAATAATGAAATTCTCTTTAATTAAGGTAGAAACTTTTTTTTTGTCATTTAAAGATGGAAAAATAATCCTAATACCACAAATATCTGTAATTTCGGTTATTGGATCCTTGAAATTTGTTTGCCGTAGAATTTTTTCAGCAAAACTCGTTAGAGCTTTTACTCTTGCTTGGATTATATATTCATTTGAAACTTGTTTAGCTATACGATTAAGTATTTCTTCAAGGATCTCGTTAAATTGAACAAATTCAGAATACTTTTCTTGATACAATTCCAATTGATTTTTTATTAATTCTTTTCTTTTCTCTTTCATCGCAAAACTACTCTATTCTTAGTATTTTATTATAAATATTCTCTAGATAATTCTTCAGCTAATTCTTCTAATATCTTTTCTGTTTTAAGAACAAAAGGCTGGTATTTTTTTGGATCTTTTTTCTCTAATTCTTTATTAATTTCAAGAACTTCCTTAAATATAGTTATTGACATGTTTAATCTCCCAATCTTTATATATAAATAACCTAAATTACTATTGATTTTTG
>SDBT01013699.1_pt1 | contig 12974 bp, 8 predicted proteins | sample 2277101 | NCBI WGS metagenome assembly SDBT01 (sample SAMN10404973, study PRJNA504765) | marine sediment metagenome | isolation source: marine sediment core GS10_PC15, 103 cmbsf | place: Arctic Ocean: Southern Knipovich Ridge | collected 2010 | reverse complement strand
GGGCAAGGTTTATGTCAGCAGCGATTACACACATTTCGCTTGTCCAGCGAGGATGGCCTTGGAGCAAAAACGTTTGCGTTGGCATAGAACCATTCTTACTATGAAACTGTTAGCCCACCCCATAAACAGGAGTTTCCAAGCCATATGAAGATAGCTATATCAGGAAAAGGCGGTGTTGGAAAGACGACATTGACAGCAATGTTGACCGGGGCATTGGCCCTGAAGAACCACAACGTCATTGCAATCGACGCTGACCCGGACGCGAACCTCGCCGAGGCACTGGGCGCCCCTGGCGACGAGCAGATTACCCCACTTTGCGAGATGTCTGACCTGATTGAACAGCGCACCGGCGCAGCGAACAGCTATGGCGGTTATTTCAAGCTCAACCCCAAAGTTGACGACATTCCAGAGACCTTCGCCAAGAAGATCGACAACATCAGATTGCTCGTACTTGGCGGCATCAAAGCCGGCGGCGATGGCTGTATCTGCCCTGCTACAGCTCTTTTGAAGGCTCTCCTGGTACACTTGATCCTGGGCCGGGACGACGATCTCATCATGGATATGGAGGCTGGAATCGAGCATCTAGGCCGGGCGACAGCCCAGTCGGTAGACGCCCTTATCGTCGTGGTAGACCCATCACGCTGGAGCACTCGAACTGCCCTTCGCGTCCGCACTCTTGCCGACGACATCCACGTAAAGAAGATTTTTGCCGTCGCCAACCGTATTTCCGATCAGGCCCAACTGGCCCAGATCAGCCAACGGCTCGATGGAGTTGAACTTATCGGGCATCTTCCGATGGATCCAAGGCTATCCGAAGATCTCATCACGCTAAATGCCAATGGCAAGATCGAAGCGTCAGAGCCTTTAAAGGAAAATCTGCCCGCCCTGGATGAAATCCTCTCGCAAATCCAGATGCGAGCTGGATAACGATAGCTGAATCTTAACTTTCGTCGCAGCCGAGGTCGGAGATTCTCTTGGGATGCGTGTATACGTTAGCCCGGCCCGATCTTACGAAGCCGCAGATAGTTACGTTCAGTTTTTCGGCGGCTTCTATGGCCAGCGAAGATGGAGCCGACACTGCCAGGATCAGACCTATTCCAGCCCTGGCAGCCTTTGCTACCATCTCAAAGCTCACCCGGCCCGACAGTACAATGCCGCACCCGCCAGTTGGCCGGCCTTCGATGATGCACTTACCGATTGCCTTGTCCATGGTGTTGTGACGACCGATATCTTCTGAGAATGCGATGATCTCGCCATCTGCGGTGAAAACTCCTGCGGCATGTACGCCACCGGTCTGATCGAACAGATGCTGCATCGACTCCATTTTCTCAAGTACCCCAACTAGAGCGTCTCGGTGCATCGTAAGCGAGTCGTCGCACTGGCTTGCCCTTGCTAGAAGCTCTTCAATGTTCCTGACCCCGCACAAACCACATGAGCTGGTAACCACCAGATTCCTGTTTGTGGTTGTGACGGATTGGTCCTCTGTCACTATGGCAATCACGTCGGGGATGGTCGGATCCGATGAAATGGAAATCACATCATCCATACCGGAGATGATCCCCTCGGTAAAGACAAAGCCGACCGCCAGGGCCGTCAGATCCGTCGGAGTACATAGGATTGTAAAGCTTCCCACTCCGTTGACCATGATGGTTACAGGCAGCTCGACAATGACCTTGTCCGATGACTTGCCATCTACCGACTCACCGGCAACGATCCGAAAAATTTCGACGGCTTTGATCGCCTCGATGGCCTCGTCCTGGGTCTTTACGGTTTTTTTATCTTCTTGGCTCATTTTGCTGGTTCCTGCGGCAAAAACGCCGCCGCTGTGATTATATATTCTCATGCGTTGGCGAGGGCCACTAGAAACACCCCAGGCCGCAATTGCGAACCTTGACGTTCAGGCCGTTTAGCAGCTTTCCCATCTGTTCGACGGGAATAGCCATTTCTGCCGCCAACTGGAGAGCCAACTGGCAGTTTATCCATCCGCCGGCGTAGATTTTTTCCAGAGAGCATTGGGTTGGCTGGTCGCTGGGGACGATACTGATCTTCGCCGATTCGCTGGCAGTAATATCGATATCAATCCCGATTCCGTTAGCCTCGACGAGATCCGCGACAGTATCCGCCAGTGATGGATGTACGTAAACGTGTGATTTCATCTTGTGTGCCCGTTTCTTAAGGTAAGTGTGCTCCGGCTAGCCAGCTTATGCAAATCCGATGGCCAGATCAACCTTATGAGCCCTGCTGCGAACTGATCGCCAGCGGCAAGTGGCAGCCGGTCGATATCTCCGAGGTCTGCATTTCGCCCAAAGCCCAAGGTTGACCATCCGCCGCCAAAACTGTAATACATTAGCATGCATATTCGGCTTGTTTTGTTTCTGGTCGGCGCATTGGCGGTGCTGTTCGGTTTGAACATGCTCCCGGCGGTGGCGTGGGGTGTCTATTTCGGCGAAACCGAAGCCGTCATGTCGCTGCTGTGGTCGATGGTCATCAGCATCTCTGTAGGCTTAGCTGCGGTGGCGGCTTTCCGCAAGTACCGCACTAACGCCGGCCCGCGCGAAGGTTTTGCCGTAGCCGCCATTGGCTGGATCACCCTGGCAGCTCTAGGTGCCCTTCCGTTCTACATTGGCGACTATATCCCCAGCTACATCGACAGCTACTTCGAGACGATGAGCGGCCTGACCACAACCGGGGCGAGCGTTCTCACCTCCAACGGCGGTGAGCTACCTACCGATATCGAATCCCTGCCTAATTGCATTCTTTTTTGGCGCAGCTACACGCACTGGATAGGCGGGATGGGCATCATCGTACTGAGCCTGGCTCTGCTGCCGATGCTGGGCGTCGGCGGTATGCAGATATACCGCGCTGAGGTCCCCGGCCCAATGGCAGACAAGCTAGTACCTCGCGTTCGCCAGACAACCAAGCTCTTATGGAGTATCTACGTACTTCTCAGCGCAGCCCAGTGCGCTCTGCTGTGGGCCCATCCATCAATGACGCTCTTCGACGCGATGTGTCACACCTTCGGGACGATGGCTACCGGCGGATTTTCCACACACTCGACAAGCATTGCCTACTTCGATAGCGCGTATATAGATATAGTTGTCATCGTGTTCATGGTGCTGGCAGGGGCAAACTTCGCCTTGCACTACGCTGGCCTGCGGGGCAAGATCAAGGCCTATATTCAAGACCGTGAGTTCTTGTTCTATGTAGGCGTAATGGCGATGGTGACTGCCGTTTCCGCTGCGATTCTATCAGTGCAGTACGATATCGGCAGCGCCATTCGCACAGCGGCCTTCCAGGTAGTTTCGATTACCACCACTACAGGCTTCACCACGGAGGACTACAACCTATGGCCGGTCATTATCCGGTTGGCGCTGGTAGTTATGATGTTCTTCGGCGGCTGCGCCGGCAGTACCGGCGGCGGAATGAAGAGCATCCGCATATTACTGATGTTCAAACAGGCCGGCGTGGAAATTCGCCGCCTGCTTCATCCACAGGCTGTTATTCCCGTCAGGTTGGGCGACAAGCCCGTAAACGATCGGGTAATCCAATCCGTCCAGGCCTTTATATTCCTCTATATCGTCATCTTCGTTGTAGCGTCACTGTTGATGACCGGCGTGCTGATGGCAAATCCTGAGTCGATTCAGCCGGCGGGAGACCAGCAGGCTGAGGTATCGTCTGACACAGTGGTAGTAACGGCCATCACTTCGGTCGCCGCTACGCTGAACAACATCGGTCCGGGCCTTAGCCACGTAGGCCCCGGCGATACCAGGGCCTATTCCTGGGTGCCACCGCTTGGCAAGATCCTCCTGATAATGTGCATGTTGACTGGGCGGCTGGAAATCTTTACTGTGGTACTCCTGTTTACACCATGGTTCTATCGACAGTGAGCTTATGAAGATCCTCATAAATGGCGGAGGCGGCGTGGGCAGTGCCCTTGCTAGTGTCCTTTCCGAAGAACAGCACGATGTAACCGTGCTCGAACCCAATGCCAACCGTGCAGACACACTGCAAGGCACCGTCGATTGTCACGTTATAGCCAGTGCCGGTAATACCCCTGACGATCTGCGCCAAGCCGATGCTGGCGAAAGTGACATTTTCCTGGCCGTTACGAATCGCGATGAGGTTAACCTGCTTTCATGTCTGATCGCACGCAAACTTGGTTGCCCCAAGACTATCGCCCGTGTGCGTCACCCATCATTCAGGGCCGATGACCCGGCCGTGCCGATCAGCGAACTCGGCGTGGACCTGATAATCAACCCCGACCAGGAAGCCGCCCGCGAGATCGTTTATCTGCTGAAAAATCCTGGTCTCACCCAGATTGTCAAACTAGCCAACGGCGCAGTAGCTGTAGCGGGAATCACCATCGTCGACGGCAGCCCGTTCGCCGGGAAAACCCTTGCCGAACTGCCTGACATACTTACCAAGTTGGTTTATCGGGTAGCCGTGATCCGCCGCCATGACGAAGCAATCGTTCCGACCGGCAAGGATGTAATCCAGGCCGGCGATGAGATATTCGTAATTGCAGAGCATGCTACCATCGAAAAAATTGGCCGGATCGCCTGCCCCGCTATCGAGCGAGCTCACCACTCCTCCGTTATGGTCTTTGGCGCTAGTGACCTCGGCAGATACCTTGCGAGCATGCTCCAGGACGACAGCCGCGTCAAGCTCATCGGAACCAGCGAACAGACCGTAAGATCAGCCTCGCAGCAGCTGGCCAAGACCCTGGTAATCGAAGGCGACGGCCATGACCTTGCAATGCTCGAACGCGAGGGACTCGCCCAGACCAGCAGCTTCGTTGCCGTTTCAGACGACGATGAAATGAACCTCATCAGCTGCCTTTACGCCAAGCGTATCGGGGTACCTGCGACCATCACCCGGGTAGAGCGGAGAATCAATTGGCCGATGACGATGACGCTCGGCGCCGATGCAGTAGTCAGCGCACGCGAGACCACCGTTAACGCAATTTTAAAGCATATCCGTCAGGGAGGCGTCCAGGCAGTGGCCCGGATGCGCGGCGTCTCGGCCGAGGCGTTGGAGTTCATCGCCCGGCGAGGCGGAAAAATTGTCGACAGGCCCCTGCAGGACGTCCGCTTCCCACGCGGCGCTATGGTTGGCATGATAGTCAGGTCTGATGAGATCATCGTCCCGGGCGGCGATACCAGAATCCAACCAGGCGACCATGTCGTGGTATTCGCCATGCGAGACGCTGTCAATAAAGTGCAGAAGCTCTTTACTTAACTGAGCAGGTGGAGCACCGGGGGGTAATTTGCAGTCAATTCTGACGCCACCGGCAGATTATATTCCCCTCCGCATAAGCACTCGCTGTATTATGAGCGGGTCATGAACCAGGTCCGCGCAAAAGGAGATACCTGCGATGAAAAAAATTCTGGTCGTCTATCACTCTCAGGAAAAGCTCAACACGCATCGGATGGCCGAACTGGTAGCAAGTGGCTGCAATCAGGTAGACGGAGTAACCGTCGAGCTTATTAACGTCAACGACACTCGCGTTACCATCGACGCAGCCGAGGCCGCAGACGGGTTTGCCCTGGGCAGCCCGGATTACTTCCATTACGTAGCGGGCAATCTCAAACAGTTCTTCGATGACCTCAAACTAGCTGAGTGGGCCGGACGCAACGTAACAGATAAACCATACGTAGCCTTCCTCACTCATGGCGGAGGCGGCAAGGCCATCGATAGTTTCGAGAAGCTGGCCAAGTCATGCAAGTTAACGCAAGTTGCACCAAGTGTGCTTTGTGAAAAGTCCCCCACCGCTGACGCTGACGTAGCAGCGGCTATCGCGCTGGGTAAGTCTCTTGCAGAGCACGTAGCGGGTGAGTAAAGTTTTTCGCCGGGGAGAATAACTTATGCCGAGTACGCAAAATTACAAAATGCTGATCGACAACCAGTGGACCGATGCAAAATCCGGCAAGACCTTCGATTCATATAATCCCGCAACAGGCGAGGTTTGGGCCCAGATCCCCCGGGCCGATGCCGCCGACGCCGAAGCTGCCGTCGAAAGTGCTCATAGAGCTTTTACCCAAGGGCCGTGGTCGCAGATGAACCCGACCCAGCGCGGCGCATTGCTGGTTAAACTCAGCGAGATAATCGCTGCCAACGCAGAGCATCTGGCGAAAATCGAAACTCGCGACAATGGCAAGCTGATAAACGAAATGTCAGCCCAGCTTAAATACGTTCCGCAGTGGTATCGCTACTTCGGCGGCCTGGCCGACAAGATCGAAGGTGCAGTAATTCCCATCGATAAACCCGGCGTGTTCAACTACACCAAGCACGAGCCGCTGGGCGTAATAGCTGCGATAACTCCGTGGAACTCTCCCATCCTGCTGACTACCTGGAAACTTGCACCGGCCCTGGCAGCAGGTAATACCGTGGTGATTAAACCATCCGAACACGCCTCGGCTGCGATTTTGGAACTTGCCAAATTGTTCGACCAGGCCGGCTTCCCGCCCGGGGTTGTAAACGTAGTTACCGGATACGGCAACGAAGTTGGCTCGGCTTTGGTATCGCACCCCAAGGTAGCCAAGACAGCGTTTACTGGCGGCGAAGCTGGCGGCAAGGCCGTTTATAAACTCAGCGCCGAAAAACTCGACCCAGTTACGCTGGAACTTGGCGGCAAGAGCCCGAATATCGTTTTCGATGACGTCGATATCGACAAGGCCACCAACGGCGTTATTTCCGGCATCTTCGCTGCATCAGGCCAAACCTGCATCGCAGGCTCGCGGCTGTTGATTCACGAATCGATCAAAGAGCCCTTTATGGAAATGATGCTGGAAAAAATCAAGGTAGCCAAGATAGGCGACCCTGCCTCCGCGGAAACCCAGGTCGGGCCGATGACGACGAAGGCCCAGCTCGACAAGGTGCTCAAGTATATTGATATCGCACAATCCGAAGGTGCCGAATGCGTCTGCGGCGGCAAGTGCGTAGATGACCCGGCCTTAGCGGGCGGCTGGTTCGTCGAGCCGACTATTTTTACCAACGTCACCAACGATATGCGAATCGCGCAGGAGGAAGTCTTCGGCCCGGTGCTATCGGTTATTACCTTCAATTCCGACGAGCAGGCCCTGCAGATCGCCAATGATTCGCCCTACGGCCTGGCTGCGGGTATCTGGACCGAAAACATCGAACGGATCTTCAAGTTCTCCGATAAGCTCCAAGCCGGGACGGTATGGGTAAATATGTACCGCGCGGTCAGCTACATGTCGCCGTTTGGCGGGTATAAGAACTCCGGCCTGGGTCGCGAATCCGGCAAGGAGGCCATCATGGAATACCTACAGACCAAATGCGTCTGGATCAACACATCAGGCAAGGTCGGCAACCCGTTCATTATCGGGTAAGGGTATTAACCGCTGATTTACATTGCCAATTATCTCAGATTCGTTCGAGTCAGATTGGGGTTCTCAATCCAGAAATGGTATTCTTAGCGGGCCTTTTCTTGTATGATATGTATTGAACATACGCGGTTGAGGAAGAAAACTCACCTCTAGCTGCGGATATCCATCGCTCTATCCCTACTAATAAATGCGGGTTGGTAGGTTGGAGTGCCGAATTTTGAGACTCTCGATGAGTTGGTTGGATGGAAGAATATGTCAGGAATTCGTCATCGTCGTGCGCCGAAGCGATTCGGCCTTTACGACCCGCAAAATGAACACGATGCCTGCGGCATTGGTGCCGTTGTAAATATCTCCGGCAGCCGGGATCACAACATCATCGCTCACGGCAAGCAGATCCTTTTGAATTTGCAGCACCGTGGGGCTGTAGGTGCAGATGAAACCACCGGCGACGGCGCTGGCATGCTGATCCAGATCCCCCATGAATTCTTCGCCGCCGAGCTGGCCTCACTTTCGGTTACACTCCCCCAGCCAGACCAATATGGCGTGGGGATGGTATTTGCTCCCCAGGCCAAGGCCGTCAGGGTCCGTTGCGAAAAATTGCTGACCAAGGCCCTCAAGCACTATGGTATGGAAGTGCTGGCCTGGCGCGACGTGCCGACGGATAACAGCTCTCTAGCCGAGCTTGCACTCGTGGGCGAGCCGGTAATCCGTCAGGTGTTCGTCTCTGGCAAGGGCCTCGAAGGCGATGCGTTAGAGCGGAAGCTCTACATGGCCCGCAAGCGCGCCGAGCGGCTGGTCACAGAGCAACTCGCCAGCGAAGCTGAAGACTTCTACGTAGCTTCCATGTCGTCTCGGACGATTGTCTACAAGGGAATGTTCCTGGCACCGCAGCTTGTGAGCTACTACCCGGATCTCTCAGACGAACGGGCCACCAGCGCCTTGGCGATAGTCCATCAAAGGTACTCCACTAATACGTTCCCTAACTGGCAGCTTGCCCAGCCTTTCAGGATGACCGCGCACAATGGTGAAATAAACACTCTCACCGGCAACATCAACCAAATGCGGATGCGCGAAAAGTTCATGAGTTCGGATTTGCTGGACGGTGACATGGCCGACCTTATTCCCGTGCTCGTCCCGGGCGGATCGGATTCAGCATCATTCGATAATGCACTGGAATTGCTTGTCCAGGCCGGCCGATCGCTGCCGCATTCGATGATGGCGATGATCCCAGAGGCCTTCGGCGCTATGTACCACATCAGTGTCGATAAGCGCGCATTCTATGAGTATTGCGCTTCGATCATGGAGCCGTGGGACGGACCTGCCGCGATGGTCTTCACCGACGGCAAACTAGTCGGCGGTACACTGGACCGCAACGGCCTTAGGCCCGCTCGATACGTGGTAACTACCGATGGTCTTGTGATCCTGGCCAGCGAGGTCGGCGTTATTGATCTGCCACCGGAGAAGATCGCGAAAAAGGGTAGGCTCCAGCCCGGCAGGATGTTCCTGGTCGATACCACCGAGGGCAGGATCGTTGTCGATAACGAGATTAAATCCAAGATCGCCCGTGGCAAGCCATACCGCCGTTGGCTGGACGAAAACCGAATCGAGTTGAGCAGTGGCCTATCCAGTCAGGATGAGTTAATTGTCGGCGATCCCGATACGCTGTATACCAGGTTGCGTGCATTCGGCTATACGCAAGAACAATTGCAAATGGTCCTTACGCCTATGGCTGTCAACGGCCAGGAGCCGATTGGCTCGATGGGAACCGACACGCCGCTTGCGGTTCTTTCAGATCAGTCCAAGCCTCTGTTTAACTATTTCAAACAGTTGTTTGCCCAGGTAACAAACCCCGCCATCGACCCTTATCGCGAAGGTTTGGTCATGTCGCTGATGAGCTTCACCGGCAGGAAGAGAAACATACTCGATGAGACGCCAGACCATTGCCGGCAACTGAAGCTGCCTCATCCGATCCTCACCAATCAAGAAATTCAGCAACTGGCCTTAGCGGACAGGGAAGATTTTAAAGTCGCCCGGATCGAATCGCTTTTCGATGCAACAAGTGATTATCCCGGCCAGGCGCTCGCCCAGGGGATCGATCAATTGCTGGTCTCTGCCGCCAGCGAAATTCGCCGCGGTGCGTCACTGCTTATTGTATCGGACCGCAATGCATCAAAAGACCGTGCCGCAATTCCATCGTTATTGGCAACCGCTGCACTCCATCACGGCCTGTTGGATATGGGCCTGCGCGGAGAGGCCGGGCTTGTAATTGAATCAGCCGAAGCTCGAGAGGTAATGCATTTTTGCCTGCTGCTTGGATATGGGGCGAATGCGATATGCCCGTACCTCGCATTTGAAGTGCTTCAGGAGTTGCGAGTCACTGATGAATTGCCAAAGAAAATGACGGAAGTTCAAGTCATCGACGGCTACGTCTCAGCGGTCAAAAAGGGTATTTTAAAGACGATGTCCAAAATGGGCATCTCCACCCTTAGAAGCTATCAGGGGGCGCAGCTTTTCGAGGCAATTGGCCTCGCCGACGAGCTGGTTAATAAATATTTCAAGGGAACTGCCTCTCGGATCGGCGGAATAGGTTTGGATACCGTCGCAGCCGAGACCCTTAAACGGCATGATGATGCATATGCCCAAAGGGCTCCGGGCCAGATGAAGCTCGATTTCGGCGGCGAGTTCCATTACCGATCCGATGGCGAGAACCATCTATGGAATCCGCAGACTATCGCACTGCTCCAGCAGGCGGTAAGACAGGACGACGCAGCTGCTTTCGGAGAATATTCACAGCTTATTAACGATCAGTCCCGCAAGATCAGCACTCTTAGAGGGCTTTTCGAGTTCGTCCCCGGCGAGCCCGTATCAATAGATGACGTCGAGCCGGCAGCCGAAATCGTCAAACGGTTCTGCACTGGTGCGATGAGCCACGGCTCGATCTCAAAAGAAGCCCACGAGATGATGGCTGTTGCCATGAACCGCCTTGGAGGCATGTCCAATACCGGTGAAGGCGGCGAGGACCCCGCCCGATACGAACCCCGCTCTGATGGCGACTCGGCCAATAGTGCTATCAAGCAAGTGGCAAGCGGCCGGTTCGGTGTAACGGCTGAATACCTCTCCCAGGCAACTGAGATTCAGATCAAGATTTCCCAGGGAGCCAAGCCCGGCGAAGGCGGCCAACTTCCCGGCCACAAGGTAACCGACGAGATAGCTCGCATGCGACATTCCACCCCTGGTGTGACACTGATTTCTCCTCCGCCGCACCATGATATTTATTCGATCGAAGACCTTGCTCAATTGATCTATGACCTGAAATGCTCGAACCCGGGCGTGAAGGTCTCTGTCAAGCTGGTTTCCGAGGTCGGTGTCGGCACTATTGCCGTCGGTGTCGCCAAGGGTAATGCCGATGAGGTACTAATCAGCGGCCATGATGGCGGCACGGGTGCCAGCCCGCTTTCATCTATAAAGCATGCAGGGGCACCGTGGGAATTAGGCCTTGCCGAAACGCAACAGACATTGGTAATGAATCGTCTTCGCGATCGGACTCGACTGCAAGTTGACGGCCAGTTAAAAACAGGCCGAGATATTGTCATCGGTGCCATGCTCGGGGCGGAGCAGTTCGGCTTTGGTACGACCGCACTTGTCAGCCTCGGGTGTATCATGATGCGGAAGTGTCATCAGGGCACCTGCCCGGTTGGTGTTGCTACCCAGGATCCCGCCCTTCGCAAGCGATTCGCAGGCAAGCCTGAGCATCTGACAAGGTTCATGATATTCATAGCTGAAGAAGTTCGCCAGATCATGGCAAAGTTGGGCTTTACGAAGTTTGAAGATATGGTAGGCCGCGTCGACAAGCTTTCCTGCCGCGAGGCCATCGCCCATTGGAAGGCCCGCGGGTTGGATTTTACGGCCATATTTGCCCAGCCCGATATCTCCGATGGACGCGGCATTCGCCTGGGACGCGACCAGAGAGAAATTCTCGGCGACCATCTGGATTGGGAGATACTTCCGCAGGTTACCGACGCCATCGAAGGTAAGGGCAAGGTTAAACTCGATATCCCCATCCGTAACATTCACAGGACAGTTGGCGCGATTATGTCTAACAGAATCGTTAAGGCTTGCGGGGCGGGGGGGCTTGAAGATGGAACTATCGACATTAAATTTTCCGGCTCTGCCGGACAGAGCTTCGGTGCGTTCTGCGTACCTGGGGTAACGCTTCATCTAGTTGGCGATGCGAACGATTACCTCGGTAAGGGCCTCTCCGGCGGCAGAATTATTGTCGAGACTCCGGACGGTTCACCATTTACAGCTCACGAAAATATCATCGCCGGCAATACGATGCTCTACGGCGCAACCAGCGGCGAGGTGTTTATCAACGGTTTGGTTGGTGAACGATTCGCCGTCCGCAATAGCGGCGCAATTGCAGTTGTCGAAGGCGTTGGCGATCACGGGTGTGAGTATATGACCGGTGGTATGGTTGTGGTTCTTGGCAAAACGGGCCGGAACTTTGCCGCTGGAATGAGCGGTGGGGTGGCCTATGTGTTAGACGAGCATCAGTTGTTCGACACGCTATGTAATCTGGACATGGTCGATCTTGAGACCGTCTGGAAAGATGAGGACCAGAAACTTCTCCGTGAGCTTATCGAGCGGCATTATGAGTTTACCTCAAGCCTGAGAGCGGAACTGATTTTAAACAAATGGCCTGAGATGGTAGGTAGATTCGTAAAGGTCATGCCGATCGATTACCGCAAGGCCCTCGAGCGGCTGAGGGATCGAGAGCGCCGCGACGGTGAAAATGCCCCGGCGACCGAGGAGGTGTTCCGTGGCTAAACCTACCGGATTCCTGGATTATAAACGCAGCGAAGTAGCTCATCGGCCCATTGCCCAGCGTGTTGGCGACTACTTCGAAATCGATATCCCGCATTCCCAAGAGGTGCTTGTTGAGCAGGCGGCAAGGTGCATGGACTGCGGCATTCCTTTCTGTCATGGTGCGGGCTGCCCGTTGGGTAACAGGATTCCTGAATTTAACGATCTTGTCTATCGCGGCAAGTGGCGCGACGCAGCGGAGAACCTGCACTCGACGAATAACTTCCCCGAAATTACGGGCCGGCTGTGCCCAGCTATGTGCGAGCCGGCGTGTTCGCTGAGCGTAAATGACGACCCGGTCCTGATCAGGCATATCGAATACCAGATCGCAGAGCGAGCTTTCGCCGAAGGTTGGGTAGTTCCTCTGGCCGCCCAAAAGCGGACTGGCCAAAGAGTAGCCGTCGTTGGTTCAGGCCCAGCGGGCCTGGCCGCAGCCCAACAACTTGCCCGTATCGGCCATGACGTTGTCATCTTCGAAAAGGATGAGAAAATCGGCGGCCTGCTAAGATATGGGATACCGGATTTTAAACTGAACAAGGCTATTATCGATCGTCGATTGGCCCAGTTGGCCGGCGAGGGTGTGGAATTCCAGACCCGAGTAAATGTCGGCGATGATATTTCCTGCAAGTACCTGCGAAACACATTCGACGCTATCTGCCTGACGATGGGAGCGGGCCAGCCGAGAGACCTCCAGGTCCAGGGCCGCCAGCTTCAGAATGTTCATTTCGCGATGGAATATCTCGCCCAGCAAAACAAAATCGT
>SDBT01013698.1_pt1 | contig 12975 bp, 21 predicted proteins | sample 2277101 | NCBI WGS metagenome assembly SDBT01 (sample SAMN10404973, study PRJNA504765) | marine sediment metagenome | isolation source: marine sediment core GS10_PC15, 103 cmbsf | place: Arctic Ocean: Southern Knipovich Ridge | collected 2010 | reverse complement strand
GAGCATGTCTGCGCCGCGCACCGCAGAGAGATTCTGGAATGCAAGTATCGGGGCGGGAAGCTGGTACGGGCAGCGCCAGAGGAGGCAGGCGATGCAGAAGAATAGTATCTGGGTGCGCTCAATCCCGATGATGCTTCTGGCGGTGCTTGGGGTAGCCTTCGCGCTCTACGGGCGGCTTGTCAAGGTCGAGACTAGATTGATTGCGCTCGAAAAGAGCGTAGGCGAGATGCACGCCAAGCTGATTCCGGCCAAGCTCGCGGCACACAAATAGCCGATAACTACTGGCCCCCGGAACACGCTGGGCACCCCCCCCCTCCCGCCCGGCGTACTGGGGGCCGGTTTCTAAGGAGACTACAATGCGTGTTGCAATCCTGCTGTCTGTTTTCGTGTTTGCATCCTGCGCCATGTCCGAGCTTCGGGCCTACGATGCGCAACAGAGAGAAAACCTTGCCCGCGCCAGCCACGAGGCGGCAGAGGAGGTCAAGGAACTTGTTGTAGATTGCACACCGAACGTTGTAGAAAAGGTGACAAGGGCAGTCGAGGTTATTCAAGAGAATACGGTAGACCAGGTTGCCCGCGCCCGCATCGCGCAAAAGGACCATAACGCAAAGCCTCAGAAGCTCCCTGCTCCAAGAAGCCCAGAAGATGACGTGAAGGTCCAAGCCTACGCCGGGCTGGCCGAGTCACGGGAAACCAGGCGGAGGATCGCCAAAGAATTGCCGGGGAAGCTGGTAGGCGGGGTTGCTTCTGTGGTGCGCAAAATGATTCCGACCTGGCTACTGTGGGCCATCGGGATCGGGGTTTTCGTGTCTTGTGGAGGGGTCTCGTGGGCAGTGATTCTATGGAAGCGCACAAGGCAGGGGTTGCGTGAGATGATCCTGCTGGCCAATCGGCCCGAGACAAAAGAGGCATTCAAGGGCAAGACGAACGGGCCGGTCCAGCGCGAGTATCGGAAGATGGGGGAGAAGGGACTACTCTAGGGCACGCGTCATGCCACCCCCAACCAGTCCGCAAGTTGCTCCTCGGCTTCCTTGACGGTCGGGTATCCCATGAGCGCCGTCGCCACAATAAGCGCATCGCACTGGGCGATACTGACGCCTCGCTCTTTGCGCTCGCCATCGGCCGGGATACGAACGTTGACTTCCCGCCCTTGCTGCGTGACTTCCAGCGCGCCATACTGCGTGTCAATCCGCATGCTTCACCACCCTTTCCTTGTCAGTCCCGCGGGTCAATCGCACAGCCGAACGACTGCCAGCGGCCGGGCGTCCAGCCGGCGTCACGCTTGGCGGTCGAATGCCTGCAAACGGTCACCGTGTAGCGTTCGCGCGGATGCTCCTGAACACTCTTCTCGATGCGCAAGGCGTCCTCGCCCGACTCCGGCCAGCACGAGTCATACCGCAGCATGTCCAGCGGGAACGGGTGAACCGTCGTTACGTCCGCCTTGTGTGTGTAGGTCATCCTTCACCGCCCTTTCCACTAGCACTATCGCCTATTCCCGCGCGCGTGTCAAGGAAAATGCGCGGAAAATCCGAGAAAATAGTGAGATTTTTCCAAGGACTTCTGGCGCAGCGCTTCGGGGATATGGGCGCGTCTAACCTTCCTCGTCTAGCGCAGGCATCCACTCCGCGCAAGCTCGCCATGACTGCTGGGCCTCATGCTTCATGTCCCCACCGTGCCTGTAGCATTCGCCCCCCAGCCGAAACTCGCACGTCCCGCACGTCTCCTTGCGCCAGTCCTGCTCGGGCTTCCAGAGGGCGCAGGCAGGCCAGTCGCGGTTGTGCCCGTGACAGTGACCCCAAGCGTAGCACAGACCCTCGCCCGGCCATCCGCAGTTCCCGCAATTCCTCATGTCCCGCCCCCTCTCACCCCCACAAATACGACAGCCCCCACAAGGCCAAAACAGCTACGATAGCCACGGCGATGATGCTGTCCCGCAGGCGTTCGCGCTCGTATGGTTCCATGTTCTCCTCACCCCACCTTGATGGCGCAGGGAACTATCTTCCCCTTGCGCACCCGTAGCCACGCTTCGGTCCTGCAACACATGTTGTCCAGGTAACGTTTGATCGAAAACTCGTCTGACTTACACAGAACCTCCACCACGTCAACATCATCCGGCTTTGGAAACACCGCTGCAATCATCTCTACGGTTCCCAGCGCGGTTGTGAACTCGTCCGCGTCGCTCAGTTGTGGCAGCAGGGCCGCAATACAGGCTTCCTCGTACACGTGGGAATGACACTTGCCGATGACCTCAAGCGGCGCATACTGCTTTAGGAGCGCAGCTTCGAGCTTGGCCGCATCCCCGTTTGCGTACCAGATATGCTCGTCAGTAGCCGTCGTGTGCTCGGCCATGACCACGTGATGAACCCGCGCCCCAACCTTCGTATACCTCCCCACCAGATACCCGAAGACTTCCTTGTCCGGCTCGCCCGTAGCGGCCTTGACCAGAGTCCTCCAGGCGGGGCGGGCCAGTGTTACCAGCGGTGTCTTCATTTCTTCTCCCTCCTAAAGCTGCGCCACACACCATACCCGAAACACACGGTGTACCAGATCGAGAGCAGGAAGATGTCAACCTGCCCGTGTACCCAGGCCAGCCGGAACCAGAAGACCTCCGAGACAAGCCCCACCACGAAGCCCCAGCGGGTCCAGCGCCCGCCGAGCGCCAGAAGCCCGATAGTCCCGGCCCCGAGCAGGGTCAGGGCGATTTGGCAGAGGATGTTACCCACGCTTTTCCCCCTTGCGCAACCCGTACCCGTCCCGCTCCCACCCGTCACCCTTGAGGATGAACCCAACAGCCCTTATCTGCCGCTGCCCCATCCCGCCACAGATCGGGCACAACTTTTGGGGCTGGCCCGGCATGTGCTGGATGTCATCGTAGTGGTGCCCCTTCTTGCAGCGGTAGCTATAGACGGGCATCATTCCCCCTTCGGGTTCGGCAGATCATCCAACTCCGCCGGTAGCTTGCCGCGCCGAATCATCTCCTCTGTATGGATGAACCCGAGCGCATTCCACGCCACGGCTGCCAGATGATCCTCACGCGGCTCCTCCCCGAGCACCCGACATTCCAGGTAGTCGTTCACATGCCGGTCCATCGAGTCAAGGAACCACGAGAGCGGGAAGCCCTTCTCCCAGTTCCGGTCCGCATACTTGATAGCCCCGTTCTCGTAGTGAATCGCCAACCTCTTGAGGCCCAGCGGGGTTATCAGGTCATACCTGCCTTTTCCTTTGGCGCGGTCCCGCACGGCTCCTGACTCGGCTTCCCTGCGCTCGCCAGAATCCGCCAAGGCTGGACGCTCCATCGGGTGCAGGCTGAGTTCGTTGCGCTTCCAAATGACCCGGTACATCTCCAGCCCCAACTCCTCAGCTTTCAGCTTCTCCCTCCTTGCGCCCCCAGACACCTCCCACCCCGGCAAGAAGCACATATCAGTACACGTCCTGATAGCCCGCTCGTCGCGCGCCATGCACTCCTCGTAGTCCAGCGGCTCGGCATCCGGGTGCTTGATTGGATCGTACCCGTCCGCCCGGTCCAAGTCGGCAGGGGATACCACGTCCCAGCCCAGGGCCAGCAAGGCGTCGCGGGCGCGGTCGAATGCCTCGAACTGGAACAGGTAGTGGCCGGTCATGCCTCCTGCTGTATAGATGCGCTTCATTCCTTTACCTCCTGCTCTACCACCGGGCCAGCGGTCAAGGCCTCGCGGATGTCTTGCAAGCTAGACTCGATCATGCAAAGAATGACCCCGAGACCAACCAGCATGATCCAAATGGCGACTAGCCACCGTCCGCATTTTTCGTCCATCCCCTACCTCCCTTCCCCTACCGGGGGCAAGTCCCCGTTTTCCTTGATCTTCTGGTCCTCGAAGACTGCTAGTATGCGCCTCTTGAATTCTCCTTTGGCGCAGTCAAGCACGCCTACAACCGCGTTCAGGTCATGGTAGCGCACGCCAAAGTCTGGCAGGAAAAGGTGCGCCAGTCTGGTTATCGCGTAGTTCAGTTCCCCAACCGTGCTGACCCTTCTGGATAACTCGTTTACGAACAGGTCCAGCCGGTCCCGGTCCTCCTGCTTGATGTATGGCATGTTGCCCCCTAAAGCTCAAAGAAGGGCGTGAACTCGCCCTTGACCCGTGCTATCCCATCCTTCGTGGCGTGGACCTCGATGATCCAGAAGCCCAAGTCAGCCGCCAGGTTTCGCTCCCGCATCCAATCCGTCTGACTCTGGAAACACCCGGCCTCAAACGCGGGCACGTTCCGGTACATTGGCATGAACAGGGCCTTGTGGTAGTGGCCCATGATGAGGATGTCAGGCTTCCGGCCTCCCGGCAGGGCCTCGATGTACTTCTGCAACTGGTAGCTCAGGGCATACGCGGACCCCTTGCCGGGGTGTTCGAGGCTCAGGCGCAGCGTAGTCCCGCCAACCTTGATGGGGACCGTAGCTGTTATCTTCCCCAGGTATTCAAGGTCTTTCCGCTCCGCAAGCCTCTCCCCGATGTTGTGCCCCGCGTTCTTGTGGAAGCTCAGGTCATGGGAACCCAGAATGAAGTGGGTAGTCATCCCGTCAATCTGGGGGTGCAGGTCATGGGCGCGCGCAACCTGATTGTCCGCGCCCACAGAGACTACCTGATGCTCGTGGCCCTTGCGCATCCCGGAACCTTCGCAGAAATCCCCGGCGTGGAACACGTCTTTGATCCCCTCGTGATGCATGATTTCGTAGGCTTTCAACACGAGGTCCGGGCGCTCCCACAAGGAACCATAGTGGGTATCCGAGATGGCCCCGAACTTGGCCGACTTGCCCATGTATTCGACCACGGGCAGATCGTGAGACTGGATCATCTGCTGTATGCGCTCGACCAGCCGGGCGTTCGTGCGCCGCTCGCGTTCCAGTTCCTGTGTCGGGGCGGCGGCTGCCGGGGACGCCTCCGCGGGTCTTGACAAGCCAAGTCTGCCGGCCTTCTTGATGACGCTATCCCGCGAGCGCCCGAGCTGCGCCGCCGCCTCGCGCCCTACAGTCCCCTGCCCGTACAAGCCCCTGAGCTTCTGCTCGTCTGTGGCACTCCAGTTACTCATGTCGTTCCCTCCTCAGTGAGATGTTTCCATGTTCTGCGGTGAATAATATGATTGACAGTGCAGTGGCTCACCCCTAATAAGCGCACAAGGGCGCACTCCCGCCATCCTGCACGAGACAGCTTGCGAATACGCAGAACCTGAGCGGCGGTCAACCGCGCCTTATGGTTACGTTGACCGCGCATGTGATCGCTCACGTGTAGGCGTTTGTCCATGTATACAAGATTCTCAAGCCCATTATTAGAGGGGTCACCATCCTTGTGATGAACGCAGTTGCCCTCTGGGCAAGGACCGAAGAAGGCGGCAGCAACCAGCCGGTGAACCAATTGCCCCCTGCGGGGTTTACCGTTATGCAGAGACACAGAGAGATGCCCCCAAGGCCCGAACGGTGAAGGCTTCAACACGAGCCCCTTGTGGGTAGTGGGTCCATCACAAACCCGCTGAATACGCCCATAGCTGCTGACTTCGTACCATCCCTCGAAGCCAACAATTGGGCGCCATTCCTCATTGCTCATTCTCCACTACCTCCTTGCGTGCCTTTTGCGCCGCCAAAATACTCTCGGCATCCCCGACCAGCCAGAACCCGCGCTTGCCTTTGCATAACAGAGCGATTAGCGGTACTTTCTGCTCTTGCGCCGCCAACTCCTGAGTCTGCTTCCAGAGCCGGAGGCAGGCTGCTTTGATACTGAGCGCAATCGTTGTGTAGTAACGCGCTCCTGGTTCAACGGTGCTACTATGCACAATGTACACGCTGTCAACCGCAAAGTACAAGTTCTCGCCGGGATAGGGTTCTACCTCACGCACCATCCGCCAAAGCCACCCGTTCGTCCCGCCCGGCCCGATGGCCGACTTGACCTCAACGTAGAGCGTGGGGTGCAGCGTGTCGCTTCTCGTGTGGCGCGAGGCCCCGCCGGACAATGGAGTCCGCTCCACGCCGAAGAATCGGGCCACACGTCTTTCCTGAGTTTTGCTTCTGGCGCTCACCACAACACCTCCTGACTGAGCCTTTCGGCAGATGATGCGCAATACTCCTCTTCCATGTCTATCCCTACAGCCCTGATTCCAAGCTCTTTCGCGGCCTTGAGCGTAGTACCAGAGCCCATGAACGGGTCCAGTATCCGGGTTCCTTCAGGCATGGTGACTAGCTTCAAGAGGTACGTTATCAGGTCCAGGGGCTTGACTGTCGGGTGTCTGTTGGGCTTGGACTGGCCCTCGTTTCTTTCGTGCGTGCTTGCTTTGGCGCAATAAAAGAAGCGGGATGCGCCGCCGGTGTCGCCAAAGTTCTGCGATATTGCGCCAGCATCTTCACCGATACCATGAGAATATGCCGTCTTGTTGCCACTATCAGCGTTGCGCTTGTAGGTCTGTGGGCTAGTGCTTACCCCGCTCTGCTCGTCCAGCATCCGCACCGGGCACCCCAGCACGCAGGCGTAGACCTCGACTTGCTCCTCGCCATAATGTGCGCCGCTCTTGTAGATGCCGCCCTTTGCCCAGCCGTATATGTTCGTAGTAGACTCCTCTGTATTCTGCTTACCGTCAGGCTTGCCGGGTTTGACTCTCTGCTCCCCCACGCGCACGCACCGCGGGTCGTGCGAGATGAGGACGTTGGCGGGCCAGCGGCCGTCGTGACGCTCAGTCCACTTAACGCCACGAGCATCGCCTCCTCCGAAGCCTACTTTGCCCGCCCCGAAGCCGCCGACCTTCCGGTCCCCTTCTGCGACTCCTATCCTCCCCCCGTCCACGTTGATCCCCGCCACGCCGTGCGCCAGCGCGTTCCGGGCGTACCCGCCTTCCAGGGGCTTCATGGCCAGGATGATCGGCTCCCAGGCGGGCTTGAGCGCGGAGCCGTAGCCGGTCCAGAGTGCGGCTTCGGGGGTTGCGGGGGCGGTCAGGGGGGCGTGATCCCCGTATTCCGGATGCAGCAGGCGTTTGTTCATGGCCCTTGTGCTTGTGCGCTTCTTCGGGTTCATTGTCGTAGAGACACCCACCGTTTTCCGCTTCGCACCTTTCGACTCGTCAATGGCCTTGCTCACATCCTTGCTTTTCGGAAACCCCTGGCCATGAAGCCATATCAAACAGTCCCGCACCTTAAACCCCGCGTCCTCTACCGCGCACGCCATCCGGTGATACGTCCGCGTCCCGCCGAAGGCCAGCAGGATGCCGCCGGGCTTGAGGACGCGCAGGATGGCGCGCCATGTCTCGGGATCAAAAGCGATTCCGCCGCCATCCCATTCCTTGCCCATGAATCCGGCAAGTGCACGAACGCGCTGAATGTTGCTTGAGCCGCACTGCGGGCAACTCCTATGGTGTCCCTGCTTCTGAAAACTGCTATTGCTTCTGTTGCCACAATCTGCGCACATAGGCATATCCGGTACACGGTTTGTCAAGTGGTAGGGCGGGTCAGTCACGCAGGCCGTGAAGCTCGCCTCGTCCATGCCAGCTAGAACCTCGCGCATGTCCCCGCAATGGATGGCGCAGAAGCGGTCTGTGTAGTAGGGCGTCACCGCTTCCCCCGTTTCTTGCGCTTCTTGCGAGTCTTCCTGAGCCTGGCATTTCTGGCCCGGTCATCAGCCACGCACGCCGCGCACAAGGGGCCATTTCGGGCCTGCTCGGCTGGCTCGCCCGTATGTACGGTATCGCACCAGAGGCAGGTGTAGGTCACGTTACCTCCACTTGCGCCATCAAAGCTACTTCGTCCAGCCTTTTCTGCGCAATCTTCGTGTAGTCTGGCGAAAGCTCAATCCCGATGCAGTCCCGCCCCAGTCTTGCGGCTACCAGGGCAGTCGTGCCCGAGCCCAGGAATGGGTCGAGGACGGTGCAGGGGACGGGCGTGGCGTCGTGGTCGCAGCCGGGCTTCCAGCCGGTCGTCTCGCGCTTGTAGTCGCTCTTGCTCGGGAAATCTTTGGGTTGGCTTTGCCCCGCGCCGCTATCGCCCTCGTGCTCATGCCAGCCCTTACCGATGGTGCCCCCGCTCTTCTCCACCACCCTCACCCACCCCGCCCCGCACTCCGGGCAGCACCCGCGCTCGCTCGTCCCGGCCTTGATACAGGGAATGATCAGCGCCTCGGGGAACGTGGCGAAGTGCGCGTCGGGGAAGGGTTGCGTGGCGATGGTCCAGACGGAGCGGAGGTTGCGGCCATTCACAGGATTCTCCGCGTAGCGTTCGTTGAAACCCTTATGGGTCCGCTTGCCGATAGCATCCTGTTTGCGCGTTCTGTGCTTTGGGTCACGGTCATTGTCGGCACGGCTATTCTTGCCACATGGCCGAAACGGCTGCGACGGCTCCCTCACCGCCTCTTGATCGTAGTAGTACCGCCCCCGCTTCGTGAGCAAAAACATGTATTCATGGGATTTCGTCGGCCGGTCCCGGATGCTCTCGGGCATCGGGTTGGGTTTTTTCCATACTATATCAGCACGCAAATACCAGCCTTGTTCGTACATGCTGTCTGGCGGAGGCCAGTCAATCGTGGCCGTACCTCCGTTATGCAGGGCTTTGAGGCTTACATGGGCGGCCGCGGCATCTTCGCCTGAACTCGGGCAACTCAAGAGTAGGCGTGCTTCGTGCTTCTTGGCAACGAGGTGAGGGTACACCTCCCGGACCACCTCTCGGCAAACGTTACTCCGCAGATTCCAGCGGTAGAGCATCTGCTGGCGGCGGGGGTTCTGGTCCGGCGACTGCGTGCAAATACTGCCAATCCCCGTGATCGCCATGCACCGCTGCACGATAGCCTCTGAGGTGTTAGACACTTCCAGGCCTGCGCCGTAACTGTCGTGCTTTCTCTTGTACCCCTGACCGTTGCTCTGGCCCACCTTCCGTTTGTGGATGAACAGGCAGCCTTCGGTATCAATCATCGCGGCTAACCATATCCGGTCTTGGATGTCACGGATTTGGCCGGTGTAGTACGGCGCTTGCAGTGCCTTGGCGAGCATCCAGGGCATGCCTACGAGGTCTTTTGGCTTGAGGCCGGTCCCGCGCTTATGAACGCCACAAGGTGCTGATTCTTGTGTCCGCGTAGACGTCAACCCGGACTTGTCCTGTCCCTTCATGGACCCCTTTGGCGGACCGGCGTAGCAGTCCCCCATGTTCAGCCATAGCGTCCCGTCGTCACGCAGCACCCGCTTCACGCCGCGGAAGACCTCTACCATATTCTCCACGTACTCCTCCGGCGTCTTCTCCAGCCCTAGTTGACCCTCAACGCCGTAGTCGCGCAGGCCCCAGTACGGGGGTGAGGTTACGGCGCAATGCACGGATTTGTCGGCCAAGTCGGCAAGCCGCGCCCGCACGTCGCCTATGAGTATCTGTATCCTACTCATCCCTTCACCACCCACCCCGAGTGACACCCGTAACAGTGCCGCCTCACCAGCTTCTCGCCCGCGTAGATACCAGTCACCCGTTCCGACCCGCAGTACGGGCACGGGGGGTGCTTCTGGTGTTTCTTGCGCACATAGGCTTTACCCAAGGGGCACCTGCTCCTCGTCCGGTTCCTCGGCCCCGTCTACGAATCGCATCCTTTTGGGCAAAAAAGTCACTGGAAACGTATCGCTTCTCACGCCTGTAGGTCCGTTGCGCTGCTTGGCGAGATCAAAGCGCGTCTTGTTCTCGTAGCCCTCTTCCCCTGTTCTCTTGCGATGCAGGAGAACCACCACGTCAGCATCGTCGCCCAAGGCCCCTGACTCCTTCAGGTCATCCATGTCCGGGTACTTGTGCTCCTCACCCTGCTTGGCCTTGCGAAACTGGCTCAGGGCTATCACGGGAATGTCCAACTCTCTGGCAAGTTTCTTTAGCCCGCCTGACAAGGCGGCGACCTTTTCGGCGCGGCTACCTTCACGGCCCGTAGACATGATCTGAATATAGTCAACTCCCAGGACCGCAATGTCATTCTGCGCCTTGCCCTGCCGGGCCTTGGCATGTATCTGCGCCAGAGAAACCGCCGCAGTGTCATCAATCCAGAACGGGGCTGGCTGTAGTTCTGCGTTCACTCTTGCGATGTCATTCCACGCCTGGTCCCCGAAATGCCCGGACATCAAAGCCCCGTAGGAGAGGCCGGAACGCATTGAGATGATGCGATTATTGACCTCTTGCTTGCGCATTTCGAGGGAGAAGAGCAGGCAGGCTTTTCCCCCGCGCATCATGTGGTCGAACCAGGTCAGGAGCAAGGCTGTCTTCCCGATGCTGCGCCGCGCCGCAAGGATGATAAGCTGGCCCTTGTGCAAGCCCCCAGTGTGCCAGTCAAACGCTTTCAAGCCAGTTTCCAGCCCCCAGACCCTACTCGGGTTCGCATGCCGACGTTCAAGCTCCGCAAAGTTCTCCTGCAACAGATCGCCGATGCGAACGACTCCTTGCTCCTTCGACCCGCTAGCTTTCAGCGCAACCTCAGTCATGCGCGCGTGGGCCAGGTCCACGACCTCTGAGATGTCTCCCGCATTCTCGGCTTCCTTGAGCGTAGCGGTAGCGGCATTGATGAGCATTCGGGCAATGGATTTCTCTTTGACAAGTTCGGCGTACCGTTCCATGTTTGCGGCGCTCGGAACAGACGTGGCAAGCTCGTGAACGTAGTCTGGCCCGCCGATCTCTTCCAGCTTGCCCGTCTTCTCAAGCTGCGCCTTCAGCAGTACCTCGTCTGGATCGTCACCTGCAAAGCAGATGTCCATAAGTGTAGAGAATATTATCCGGTGCGCCGAACGCACAAAGTCAAGCGGGACTAGCTTCTCGATTGCCAGCCCGGCTGCCTCGCCCTCCAGCAACATGGAGCCAAGCACTGCGCGCTCAGCTTCCAAATCCTGTGGCTGTACGCGCTCAGGCACTCGGATACTCCTCCCATAGCTTCCCGTCGAGCTTGCGGCCAGCGGTTTTCTTGCCCACGCGCAAACTACAGGTTCCATCCGGCCAAGACGCTTTCTTTCCCTCGGAGTACCACTTCGGCGAACCATCAGCGGAACCCCACGGTGCCCACTCACCCCAGCCCTTGAAGAAGAACGGCACGCCCTGCTTGCCAAGCCATTCCCCGAGCGCAACGCCCCAATCGGTATCGGTCGCCACATCTGCGGGCAATGGCATACCGAGTTTTTTGAGGACTGTATCTATCTCGTTCGTCACGTCGCCAATATGGTCACAGATCGTCAGTGAGCCGATGAATTGAAGCAGCAGCTTCCGATAGTCTGTGGTGTCCCCCATCATTCACTCCCCTCCGAGCAGATACCTACCCGTCCGCACACCACGGCGAATGCAAACTGTGGGGAGCGGGATTTTCAGGCTTCTCAGGCTTCACCGGCTGAATCCAAAAGTCGAGTCCGTGTTGCCTGGCGATGTTGGGGTCGTTGTATCCTGGGACGCACCGGATGCACGATTCACCACAGAGTTCGAGGTTATCCAGTTCGCATCCACACCCCTCATCGTCGGGGTAGTACAGCCCATCGTAACCGTTTTTGCGCAGATACTCAGCCGCGTTCTCAGGGTTCATCCCTCCCCCTCTTTCCGTTCCCATTCCTTCTGAGCTCGCCACTTGCCAAGGTTCTCAACGATGTGGTAGTCGCACCCCTCGGGATCATCCGGCGTGTCCACGCGGTAGCCCGGCTTGCAATCGAAGCTCTGCTCGGGACATGGCCCGAGATCGGCGATGATGCACCCGCAGCCGCCGTTCTCGTTGTACAGACCGTCGAACCCGTGCTCCTTGAGGTACTGCGCGACGATCTCGCGGACTTTCATTCCTTCACCTCCACCAGCCTGACCCGCACCGGACCCCCGCCGGGCTCAAGCTCGACCGGGGACTGGGTAGATGCGATGATGATCTCCCGCGCGTTTCTGTCGCGCCAAATACCATCCTTGGTTTTGGATAGCTTGAGCGGCGAAAGCACATAGAGACCTTCGCCGTGCGGGTTATCCTTCTCGTCCCTCGCCAGACACATCGGTCGCTTCGCCTGCTGCTTCGCCATCACTCCCCCTTGTCTTTCTAGGCTACATGGCTCCACGTATAGCCGGTACTGACGTGGGCAATACACGATGGGCTTACCCCATACGCAAAAGCAATCTTCCACTGGGGCCAACCGTGTGCGGCAAGCAGCCTAATCCCGCGCACAACGTCAGCGTCTATTCTTGCCCTTGGGTGGCTTTCGCCGCGCAGGCATGTTGCCTGATCCATGTTCTCTTGGCCGGTAACGTATGTCAGGTTAGATGGACGATTGTCTACCTTATCCCCATTGATATGGTGAACTTGGAGACCCTTTGATCGCGGTCCAATAAACGCAGCAGCCACAAGGCGGTGAATAAAGTGGTTCGCTGCCTTTCCGCGAGCATAAAGAATCACACTATGGTACCCCGCATAGTTCTGGTGGGTCTTCCTGATACGCCCCACCCAGGTATTATCCTCGGGAGCAGACCGCCGTACACGCCCGCGGTCGCTGACCTCGTACCAGCCCTCGTAACCCACTACTGATCTCCATTTTTCACTCATTATTGGTCTCCTTCGCTGCCGCAGCAACCTCCGCATCCTTCTCGCGCCAATAATCCTCCTCCGACATCCCCGGCCACTGGTCCTCGCGCGGAATCTCGCGCCGCTTCGGCTTCTCTGGTTCCTGCCCGGCGTCACGGTCCCAGTTCCCATTGAGCAACCGGGCCAGGTTCGGGGCATCGGCGCAAAATAAAAACGCAAAGTTGATCTTCTTGCGCCAAAAAGGCTCGCAGGTCTTGATCCGCTCCACCAGTAGGGGCATGAGTTCCCTCAATGTCTTGTCGGCGAACGGGGAATCCTTGAGCGCAAGCACAGTCTTCCCGGCCCTCGCCAGCGTGGCGGGCGTGCAGGACGCGCAGGGCGGGGCTAGGCTGTCTGCCGCCACATAGCTCCCGTATAGGGTTCGCGCTTCACCACCGAGGGTCGTGAGTTTCGGGCTCAAGGGGTGCTTTGGGCGCGCCAAAGGGCGGTA
>SDBT01013697.1_pt1 | contig 12975 bp, 27 predicted proteins | sample 2277101 | NCBI WGS metagenome assembly SDBT01 (sample SAMN10404973, study PRJNA504765) | marine sediment metagenome | isolation source: marine sediment core GS10_PC15, 103 cmbsf | place: Arctic Ocean: Southern Knipovich Ridge | collected 2010 | reverse complement strand
GATCTGATTGTTGAACTCTACACGGCGAGCGTCCAGCCAGTCAATAAGTTTGGCGTCACCGATAAGAATGGCGAGCTTCTCAAGATCGTTGTTATAATCGCCATTGAAAATATCGTCAATCGCATCAAAGGACAAATTTCTGACCGCGTCCATGAACCGACAATGAATGGTAATCCATTTACAGATCATGTCAGGGTCAACAGTCCCCTCAAGCATACGAACCTCAAAGGTGGTGTGGTCAAAGTAAGAGTTGAAGTTCACCAATTCGTACCGATCGCACCTAAACCTACGCAGCATATCCCCAAAGCTCTCAATACACTGACTACCGTCTACAAATAGCCGTAGATCGGGAGCACCCCAACCAGGCAATATACTATAAGAACCGGAAAGGCGGCGCGGAGGTACGAAACGCGCCCACATTGCTATGCTCCTACTGTAGGCATACATGATACTGAGAAGCTGATCCTTGCTTTCGTCACGCATATCATAATGAGTATGGCAGCCGCATTCTGTGCCGGCCGACCAATCATGATCGTCGCCGTAGGCCAGAATTTCCTCGATCTGTTTCAAACCCTCATCACCGTACATGATTGGAGAATCGAACTCCATGCCATTAACGGTACAATCCGTCTTGGCACCCCAGTGTGTACGTCCAAACAATCCCCGATATCCGGTACATCTGGAAGTCTCGATTTCGACACCGAACTTACGCTCGGAGCCGATCCGATCGTAAGTAGCATTAGAAACGTCAAGAGGCGTAGGACTCCAATAACGATCACAACTACGGTCGCAATCGCACAAGTTACACAACAACTGACCCCGATGGTAGTGGGCTCGTCGGTGCGTGCTGCGAGTAATCCCCCTACCGTGGTGGTAGACAATCACCCCACACTCTTCGCAGATTCCATACGACCGGTCAAAGCATTCCAGACAAATGCCGGTTGCCACGGAAAATTGGTGCGACGGCTTGCGATCATGGCACACGCAGCAGAGGTGAGTTTGAGTCGCGGTTTTGGTTGCGGGCACGTCAGCGTCCTTTGGACAGTGTGAATTGATTCCCTTGACAGTACAAGTATACACCGTCAGGGGTGAAAGTCAAGCGAAAACCATGTAAAATGCTTATGACGGTTTGCGGGGTCCGCGGCGGGTAGGCTCCCGGACCCAGCCCGGGTTATGGGGGCTGGGCCAGTCCGTTATGTTGTGCGGGGCCTATTGGTAGTAGACCCCGCTGGTTTTGACGATTAGCAGCTTTTCAGCGGTCATGACACTCTACCACAAGCAGGGACACGCTACCGACTTACAAGCCGCTCAAGTCTCAGGAGTCTACCGATCAGTCCAGTCAGGACTATTGACAGGGTAAACAAATCCTGGGATTTGGCACCAGCGGCATCGACTGCACACTCGTCACAACATCTAAAGCTACCGCACCGACATGTGCGTGGTACTCAGCACAGCCGGAATAGGTAGCAAAATTGATTCAATTTCTACACTTGCACATGCCACTGCAATCGCCACTGCAATCGCCAGCGCCGTCGCAATTCTCATCACATGGGCATTCCTGCAACATGGCAAGATCGGAAAACTCAGCCCGATACGAAGGATCAGGCCTAATGGTGCGACCAGCTTCCTTGACGTAAGCCTCCCAAGCCGATCCAACATGAACATCTGGCCCGCCGCACCCTACAGTCTCCAAAACGCGTTCAGCCTCTAGAATCGCTACAGCTTGGTCAGTCGTCATCGTCGCCCCCTTTGAAATTAACCTCAATGATAGGCCCGTCGGCAAGATAGTCACGTATGTCAAAATCGTCCGTTGCGTGTCCAGCCACTAACCAATCCCGAACAACTCGCATGGCGTGGTCGGCAGCTTTGCGATAATCCTTTGCACCATTAAGGTCGACACGAGCCACACAATTGGTGTAGTATGTCCCATCCATCGCAGCTTGCCGGGTGATGACGCCCCACCTTACATAGGGGTAGGCGGCTCTGAAGTCCAACTCTCCTGGGGTGGTGGCCGTGGCCAGCACAGCCCCATCGCTGGCTAATACTAGATCAAACGTCATTGCGCGTCTCCGTTGGTCAGTTTAATTCAGTCCGCGCAGCCCGTACAAACCACACAAGAAAAATCGCATGGCTGGGTGCGCATCCTCGGGGCTTCCGCCGGGTTGGCACCCTCGGCAGCGGCTTCGGCACAGCAGGCAGCGGCTCCGGAATAGTAGGCAGCGGCAGCGGCAGCGGCAGCGATGAGCGGCGCTGGGTTGAACATCGTTGCACCTCGGGTGTGGTTAGGTCTTCGCTACTACAAGTATAGCACATGGCTTGGCAAAAGTCAAGACAACTTCTCAACGGGTGTTCCGCTGCGCTGCGGCGACACGCCGCTCGGCGGCGACACGCCGCTCGGCGGCTTCGGCATCGGCATCGGCGGCTTCGGCGGGGTAATTGTTCTCTGCGCGCACTCTGCGCCTCTCTTCGGCAATGGCGGCACTCACGGCGGCATTCACAACGCTTCTGAATCGCGCGTCGTCCGCAGTATCCGCCGAATCCTCATCTACTACATCCCCCATTGTTGCGCAGTCTCCCACCCAGCCGTCAAAATCACCCCACAGGTGGGTACAATCACCCCACAAGCCGGAGCAGTCGCCCCATAAACCACTCCACCACCCTGTGATATTTGAGCAATCCCCCTTCCCTTCGGGACACTGGCCCTTCAAACCGGTGCAATCTCCCCAGTAGTGGGTGCAATTATCCCACAAATTGGAGCAATCACCCCACAAGCCGGAACAGTCGCCCCTTAGTCTGGTGCAATCGCCCTGTAGTCCGGTACAATTCCCCCGCAAATCCACTGGCGTATAGTAGCCAGCTTCGGCGGGGTCACGTATAAACCCAGTCAAGCCGGAGCAGTCACCTACTAGATAAGTACAGTCCCCCTCAAGGCCGGTACAGTCCCCTTCGAGGCCAGTACAGTCACCGGTCAAGTCGGAGCAGTCACCCACTAGATAAGTACAGTCCCCTTCGAGGCCAGTACAGTCACCGGTCAAGCCGGAGCAGTCACCGGTCAAGCCGGAGCAATCGCCGCGGAGGCGAGTGTAGTCGCCCGTCAGCTTAGAAGAGACGGTGCAACCACTTGGCTTTTGCGACCAGTTTATGAAACCGTGCGCAACTTCGCTTGTGACAAGGTTAAACATTCCACAATCTCCGTTTGAATTGGTTCAAGGTCCGGGCTAACATCACAAGTATAGCACATGGCTTGGCAAAAGTCAAGACAAATTCTCAGCGGCGTCAGCGGCGGCGTCAGCAATTGTGCAGGCGTCGTCGGCCGAGTCAGCGGCTTGCAATGCCAAGGACGTATTGCCAGCCTCGGCCGCAAATTTGTCGGCGTTATCGCGAGCAGTCCTGGCGTGATCGGCCGACCGTCGGGCGTTCACAACCCCACTCTCGACATTCTCAGGGTGGCTGGCAGCATACCGGGCGTGGTCAAGTGCGGCGGCAGCCATCTTCCAGGCAGTAGCGGCACATAGAGCGGCGCGGCGTGGGGTATCATCGTAGTCCAGTTTCATTCTATAGCTCCGGGATTTTTGGCCTAATAGGCAGCGTACTGAGCAACGTCATCAACACGGGAGGCGACTTCGGCCGCATACTGGGAGATAGTGCGACCATGCCCCCGCCAAGCGGCCTTAGAAAGGTCGTTAGCCTCAAAGAGGGCTTTCTGACACGCCTTGGCGGCTTGTTTTGCTGACAGCGCGTAAGCGGCGCGAGCGCCTTCGGCGTAGGTCATTACATACCTTTCGTTGTACGGGCAGCGGCCGTGGGAATCGAACACCCCGCGTGCGAAGTGGAACAGGTCTTACCACTCGTTGCTCTGGGTAGCTTCCCGCCCAGCAACCCTCCGCAAGAACCGTTGCCGCCATATTACAAGTATACCACACCACGGCTGAAAGTCAAGGAGAAATCCGCGGATCATGCGGGAATGCTAGGCGCTGCGGCGATAAAATAGGGAAGTTCCCTCCAACTGTCAACACCCTCAGGACATTCCGAGTCGTAGAAATGACCGCAATACTGAATGAAACAATGCGCAAAGGTACTAGCCTCAACTTCGGTACAGTCGGGCATATCGTCATGCCAGAACATACTGTATGAATCCAAACCCATAGCCCCAAGAACGTCCATGGCGAAGTCTTCGCACTGACCGCAATTGATATGCCAAGCGTCAACGTCGTGCTGCACGGCGTAGACTTCAAGCATCGCACGGATTGCTTCGGTTATTCCCATTAGGCAATCTCGACCCGACTTATCGGGATAGCGACGGTGACCCCCTCTTGATAACGGCCGCGGCTTTCCTCAAACTGAACCACCAACTCGGACCGGTCTTTGCGGACTACCTTGGCGGTCGGCAGAACTTCCCGTCCGGTGCTCTTGATTCTGATGGTATCGCCGACTTTGACGGCAGCCATAGTCATAGCTGCGGCGGTCCCTCGGAGTAGCTTGCGGCGCTGGCGGCAGGCAGTTTCGATCAATTCCAAGTCACTGTCATATCTACCTTGGAGGATTCGGGCGGTGTCGATCATTGAGTCATTTCCTTGTTGGATTGCCGCTATGCTACAAGTATACCACACCACGGCTGAAAGTCAAGGAGAAAATTCACCCCGACGGCGCTTGGCGCTTGGCGCTTAGCCTGGCACAATCGCTTCAACCACATCCTCTGTTGACATTGGTGTAGTCGGTCCAAACGCTGTAATAACTACACGCATTGGTAGGTCGGCCAGGTTGCAGAACTTCCCAGCGCCCTGCATGACGCCCAAACGGTTAGTGACAAGCATGGCCGGGCATTCGGCAGCACCAATAAGACGATACATACCATCCATGTCAGAGGAGATTCGCCACGTCTTAGCGCCGGACAGTGGACCTACGTCCGCCACAACCCCGACAATCTCTCGCCCGCCCGTATCGCTGACACGGCCGATAGCAATCTTGAAACCGGCATAGGCGTCAAGTTTCTCACTGCGTAGGAAGTTCGGCGTGATACACCGATCAATCACTTTGTTGTCTTGAATCAGAATAAACACCGTCACTAAATTACTCCGCTTGACCGGTGTGACCGAAACCTCTTCGTACTCGCAAGCTAGTTGTTTCGCCGCCCTAGCCGCTTCTAGTTCAGTGTAGTGCGCGGCGTCCTTAGGGTTAGTTGACCACGTATCGCCGCACTCATCACCACACCAGAAGTCTTGCTTACCGCATATCATGTAGTAGACTCGATACATTTCGCATCCTCCGAAGGAACTGCCACGCCTGAGGGGTGGGTCAATTTTACTCGTTCCGGCGCTAAACGCGCCAAGGGTTTCCCTCAACTCGGCGCTTAGTACCTATATACATAAGACAGAAGCGCGAGCTACAAAAAGCCGGCGGAATGTAGCGACTCCGCTTACGTGCGCACAGACTCCGCTCAATTGGAGAAGTAGCCAATGCACGCCGCCACACCTATCCCAAGCAGGAAACCCAGCAGGAATATTCCAGCCGGCCCAAGTGTTACCGTCAGCATAAACGTACCTCGAAGGGTTATCGCCACCGGCCACGCAACTGGTACATCCAGGCTGCGCGTGGGTCACGTGTACACTTCTCTCTACAACAAGTATACCACAGATTCGAGCAAAGTCAAGGGGAACCAGTAAAATGATGTGCCCCGATCCTTGGGGTCGTGCGGTCTATGGCGCTTGACCGCCTGCGCCACCGCCTGGCCCGTCCCGCGCCACCGCCTATCCCATCTGCGCCACCATCTGCCCACCACCTGCGCCGCCTACCCACCACCCGCCGACACCTGCGCACCACCCGTCGCCACCTGCCCGATCCCGGCGGCCCGTAGGTGTGGCGGCCGACGCCACAAGGCACCCGACCACCTCCCTAGACCGGGTCACCGTTCGGTCGCCGGCCTGGCCCATTGGCGCTTGCCTCCTGGCGTTTCTACCTAGCGGCCCAGTAGCCCGGCCCCGATGGTTCGACTTGAATTCTACATGTACCGATTGTAATAATAGCGCTAGCGCTAGCGCTAGCGCTTAGGCGGGATGGTTTCGTAGTTAGCCGCCGGGGGAATGGTTTATGCGAGTTATGCCGGATGATCCGACTGTCCTGGTTAACAGGATTCTACCAATTATCGGGGTCATAACGATTGATCCGGTCGTAACGATTGTCGGGGCCGCACCATCGGTACGACCCCGTTAATCCTCACACCCCGAACATCTCCTCGAAGTCGGGTAATCGGCACGCGCGGAGGAACCGGTCTCGATCAAACCTATCGTTACGATCGGCACAGATGTTAGCAATGCCCCGGCTGACATATTCGATAACCTCGGCAGCTTCGTCGCCGCTGTACTGGAGCCGCGCTTGCCGCAAAAGTTCCGCAATCGCCACAGCGTCTTTCTTCGACACAGTCAGTCTCCTTGGTGTAGTTGGTACGACCCCGTCAGTTGCCTAATCGGTTACAAACCCTGTAGGCGCACTCACAGACATCTCTGGAAAGGTTGGCACATTCGGCACTGGCGGATCGAACCGCTTCGACACTATCGTATGAACCGTCGCACACCCGGCAGGCGGTGTCAACCGCAAGAGCCACCCGTTTCATTGCGTCCAGCCCATCCATTACAACCGGTAAACGTGCCAGTATCGGCAGCATCTCGTTTTTCGTTACAGGCATTCTGATCCTCCTAGTTGGGTGTATTCGTCACGGTCCATACCTTCGGAACCATTGAAAATCTCGACCCAATCGGCACCAAATTGACATTCGGCGCGGTCGGCCGCAAGCAGCATGTCCGTTATCTCTCGCCCGTCCGCGTCATATAGATTAAGCGTGAGCATCGAACCAGCCAGGTGAACTGAAAAAGGCGTCATAATCGGTGTCTCCGGTTGGTGGTCGTGGTCGTGGTCGTGGTCGTGGTCGTGGTCGTGGTCGTGGTCGTGGTCGTGGTCGTGGTCGTGGTCGTGGTCGTGGTCGTGTCGGCTACTGGTCGTGGTGCCACCCTTGCCAGTAGGCCCGGATAGCCTCACTGTGTCGCGCCTCAGTGCTACGGATCGCAGCCGCCTTATTCGCTACGTGTAGCGACAAAATACCGCCGGCCGCCGTGGCCCACGCAACCGCGAAAGCCCACCAGACCCCGTTAGTGTGGACAATCGCTACAGTCGATGCAGACAGCGTGACCGCGTAAATCGTAAAAGCCTTCCAACTCGGCATAATCAGTCTCCTCGGGGTATTAGTAGTGCGACCAGGATAGTTAGTAACCCTAGATCATCCAACACAGTCAGTCTCCTCGGTTAATCCGGCGTGGGCCAAAGTCTCGTCATATACACGCCCAGGTGCGCGGACCCTAGTACAACCAGGGTTGCCCACCCTACCCCGGCATTCGACGCCGCAATGTAAACCCAACAGGCTGACATGAACGCGCCAAACATCAAATGCGTGATAACCGGCCATATCCGCTTCATTTTCGTCATAATCGTTAGCTCCGTTGGGTGTGCGCCTTATTGGCGTAATACTCACAAAGTGATTCATCCTGCCAAGCATCGTGACCGATAAGCTCGGCCATAGCCTTGTCATCCAAACCATAGAGCGCTTCCCGCACACCGTCAAGACCTTTGCTACTGGCCCAATCCGCAAATCTGGTATGAGCCTTCACCCAGTTAATAACGGCGTCACCGTCACAAGTCCCCTCATGCGACCGAATCTCAAAGGTGGTGAATTTGCTATAAGCGTCAGTATTGAACCAAGTGTAGCGATCGTCTTTATAGGCCCAACGGCAGAAGTCGTAACCGTTGGCATGGGCAGGAACGTCGGCACAATCCCAAGTACAGCGATGACTGTAGGAACTGTTAGCCCGGTGCTTATCGACAAACCCGGCCCAGACCTCTTGGGTGGCACGATACGCATAAGCGATAGCGTACAAAGAATCCTCAGACTCCCCACGCATGTTAAGATGTAGATGATAGCCACAACAGGTATCAACGCCCCAATGGTTACGTTTCGCCACTTCGGCCCACTCCCTCACGGCGTCCAAACCCTCATCGCCGGACAAAATGGCAGAATAGAATTCTTTGCCACTGCAAGTAGCATCGTACTTTGCGCCCCAAGGCGTCGAACCGTTCAAATCCTCGTAACCGCCACAATGGTCAGTTTCCAGTTCTATCCCGTAGCATCGGGCAGAACCGGTCTCAGTTATACAACCGGAACGATTGCGCCAAATCCCCGGACTGAAATTTTCGCCATCAGGTTGGCAATCAGAGCAGCAGCATCCATCGTCACCAGTGGCCATGTCGTCGCAATGGTAAACTTCGCCACAATCCTCACACGAGAAATAACTATCCTCATAGCAACATTGGCAAATACTGTCACCACCGGCAGTATCAGTGCGTATGTCATCGCAGACCGTATTGCCGCAATCATCACAATGGAACGCATTGTTATTAACGCAAGATTCGCACCAATACTGAGAAACCGAAGCACCCCAGTGGTTGCGGGTGGAAACTTCGCTAATATCGTCAGACCAGCGCTCTTCGTCACAATGCTCACAAGTGCAACAACTCTCATCAACGCAATCATAACACCAGAGGACACCGTAGGGATTTTCCCGGCAATCGTCACGCTCGAAAACTTCATTACAATCCTCACAGACGACAAGGTCCGAAGCATTGAAGCATTTCTCACAAATGGAATTACCGCTAACATCCTTAAAAACAACACCGGTGATAGTTTCTTCACAATCGGGACAGACTGCACAAGTCTTGCCAAGCTGTAAAATCGCCGTGCCGGTCATAATCGTACCCTTGAGTGTTGTGGTTTTTCGGGCTACATATCAAGTATACCACACCCGGCGCGGTAGTCAAGTGAAAACCAGATAAAATGATTGTGTCAGTTAGCGGGGTCCGTGTCGCCCCTGGGCTTGGGGTCGCACCGGCGGTGCGACCCCGATAACCCGCCTAGTTGTTCAAGTATGCGCAATCGTCCTTACCGAGAATAGCCAACTTATCCTTACGGGTGGCGATACCTTGGTCAAGCTGTGCAAGTCGCGCGATCGCCCTATCCCGTACAGGCCCCTTGCCCACTACAGTTAACAGGCCTTGCATAGTATGCGCAAGTGTCTCAAGCATCTTAATCGCTTTGTTGTGTGCATCTACCAGATTCGGTTCCATCAAAACCTCCCTTATGACAAAATCGGTATGACCACTACCATCCGACCCGGCAGTGCTTGTTGCATGAATAATCGGATCAATCGACACCGCACGGTCGGAACGATATGACTGTGACGATCAAGCGAACCGTGCCAAGGCTCACCTCGGGTAATGACGGTGTAACTGCTGCCATCGGTCCAATCGACCATAGCGATAGTCTCGTCACCGTCACCAAAATCGACAACGACCTTCCAATCGCTACGACATGACAGTACGGAGAAGTCGAGCTTCTCGATACTGTCGGCAGAATCAACCACCTCATCGCGCTGAATCAGTTTAACTCGCATGATCGTACCTCCTAGATGCTAGTTTTCAACCACAACGCCGCGACTGGTAAACGCGATATACGTCGGTGATACACCCCTAGACTGCAAATCCGCCGCCATTGCCCCAAGCGCTTCGGCCACTTCGGCGGCGGTACATCCGGAACAACCTCCCGACATACCCCCAGTGGTAAAATTGATGCCAAGCCTAACGCCGTTAGACTCGGGTGGTTCGGGGGAGCCGTTACGAATGTCCCTAAGCTCCCCTTCGATCCCGTCCAAACGATCCGCAATGTCAAGACGACCGTACATTTCCGCCAAGACCGACGCGGCCGGCAAATCGTGCAGAACCGCGTCCATCGCCGCGCCTTGCATATCCCGCGCAACCCGCACAAACAGACTACGCAGGCTGGCTTGCAAACATGGCACAATCGTGTCAGGCTCGCTGAGCGTCAAAGCCCCTAGCTTCAGTCTAATCGCTTCCACTCGATCATTCGGCATGTTCGGCATGTTCGTTGCTCCCTAGCTAACTCGTTTCATCGGAAGTTTCGCGACATTCGGCAGAAAGCAACCTCTTTCCAGCTTAGATTGCATAACCGTCACAGCCGCTACAAGCGGCGCGTGCGGACTACAGACCGAACCGCAGCCCGCGTACGCACTGGCATAACGGTACTCAGTGGGACCATGCCACAGTTCGACCCAATACCTACCACCCCTGGATTCCCAACGAGCGACACAACTGTTACAGATGTTTGAATCACGCCAGTTCCTACGAAACGCACGCTCCATACGATGCGCTTCATTGTACCAGACGCGCAAATCGGCAACAAACGCACAGATGACATTGTTCACATTACTGACACAGTTGGCATCATCAGTGGCCCAAGCATAGTCGACAATGGCGGACCCAGCCGCCAAACCGGCAGCCTCCCCCCCAGACGCGCTAAGGTGCGAAACCGCTACGGCCTCATCGAACCGCTTAAACAGATCGGCCGGATCATCCAGCAAATCCCGCAGTTTCGATTTTGCCAATGCGACCGACGCTTCCAGGTTGATCGTCTTAATCATCGCAACCTCCTAGACCGTTGCAATGTGTGCTTCATACACGTCCGACATATCCAGGTCAAGCATCAGGACCGCTTTCTTCACTGCGACCGACACGTCCAGACGAACCACGTCAACCGTCACAGTCTCTACAGCGTCGTCGAGCGTCGTAACTTGCACTTTCAGTTTCATCGTCATAGTCCTCAAAAGAGTGGTGGTTGGGTCACAGGCGGCCTACCGTCGTACCTCGACAAGGCAACACGCCTCAGAATAGTTCTTACTCGCCTCAGTGGCCTCAGCTTCGGCGGCAGCTAGTTCGGCCGCGTTGCCGAACGCCCTTGCCTTGTGTACGTCCCGCTCAGCCTTATTGATTCGTGCCGTAGCGCCTAGTAGCGTGTGTGTGTGCATCGTGACACCTCGCGTGTTGTTGGTTACACTTTAAGTATACCACCCCCTGCGCGAGAAGCAAGGAAAATTCCCACAAGTTTCCTAATGTTCTAGATGCTCCGTCTGACGGGGTCGTGAGGGGTGGGTCTGCGCACCGATCCAAACGCCTGGACGGCGGTGGGATTGTGCCAATAGAAGCGCTTAGCCTAATTCTCGGCATCCTCGGGGTCGGGCCGATTACTCCGGTTGCGGGGTCGCGCGAGAACCACCAACGCACGACCCCGATAACCGGCACATCCATCACGACCCCGACCAATCGGCGCTTATCGACTAATCTCGATAGACGCTAGGAACGGTTCGACCCTGCCACCCGGCACAGACGGCCTAAGCCGCACAGGTGTTTCATTCGCCGCCACGTCCGCAATCTCCCCAAGCATCCTAATCACACCATTCAGCTTGATACCGCTAACCACGCCATGCCCGTGATCCGCCAAATCCTGGAGAATCCGCTTGACCACAGTAAGCTGCACAACCGGCCCCATCAACTCGACGTTATAAACCGGCATTTCCATTTCAGCCATCCCAGCCCTCCTAAGTTAGATAAGCCCTCGCCATGACAAAGCCCCGCGTTGCGCTGTGACCGGCATAACCGATTCGGCCAGAGTGATCTGTTGATTCAGCACAAGCGTCATATCTCGCGCAGCCTGATGCGATCTGTCGCAACCAACGTCCTTCAAGACCCTATAGAGGTCAAAATAGGCAGTGCAGGGCATGCAGCTATGAGGCGCACGAGCCACGTAATCGAAGCAAAGCATTCTCCACACGTAATTGGCAGAAGCCTTATACATGGCATCATCGGCATCAGTGTCGATTTTGCGGAATGGTTTGGTTGCGCGGAGTTTCGCGGTTTCGCCGTTTGATCGGCGAAATGCCGCCCGAATGATTCGCGCCGAGTTACATGGCAAATCCCGCACCATCCTCTCAATCGGCAATGTCGGCATATCAGGCATAATCGTCTCCAGCCTCAGAACAATTGGAATTGGCACGTTCGGAACAACTGTGTTCGCCGTCACAACCGACATTATTCGCCACAAGCCGCGCCGCCATTACACGCAGCGCAAATTGTGCAACCTGAGAATCCCGGATCATCGGCAACGATTGCATTTCCGTTGCAACCTCCCTAATCATACTACTGTACATTGTCGCCCCTTTCGGCGTAGAAGTCAGAGAGCGCACAACCGCCATACTCGTCACGTTTGATAACGCCGTCCGCAGTCAGTGCATCCCGCACCGCCCGTACAGCCTGGCCAGCCAGACCCGGCATAACATGCGGATTATTGATAGCCGTTAAAATCCGCTCAATTGTTTCAAGTGGCACAATCGCTACAGTCGGGCGATTACTCATTCTCGTACCTTTCGTAATAGCGGACATAATTAGTACGCATGATTTCAACGACACTATCCCACGCATCGTCAGACAGATGAGGGGCGTTAGAATACGCCCAATCCGACCAATCATCACAGGCGGCCCAAGCCTCAGAAGATAGCATATAGTCAAAAGCGGGAATCTCTCGAATCGTCATAATCGTCCTTTGCGTGCGGTGTTTCCTACATATCAAGTATAGCACACTCTGCGCATTAGTCAAGTGAAAACCAGTTAAAATGGTCGTTCCGATTGTCGGGGGCCGGCGGGTGGGCTCCCGGGCCGGCGGGTGGGCTCCCGGGCCGGCGGGTGGACTCCAGGGCCGGCGGGTGGACTCCAGGGCCGGCGGGTGGACTCCAGGGCCGGCGGGTGGGCTCCCGGGCCGGCGGGTGGGCTCCCGGGCCGGCGGGTGGGCTCCCGGGCCGGCGGGTGGGAGGCGCGATTGTATGAGTCCTCGGGGTCGGGCCGGGCGCACGGCGACGGGGCCACACAACCGGTGTGACCCCGTCGACCGCGTCAGTCGTCAAGCGCGTCGGTAAGCGTATGTGCGGCACGACGCAGTGAAATCGCAAGATCGGCGTCACTCCTACATTCCGCAGAATGGGCTAGGTCGAGCAACATGGGCGTAATCCAAAGGATCGTTTCAGGTGC
>SDBT01013696.1_pt1 | contig 12975 bp, 13 predicted proteins | sample 2277101 | NCBI WGS metagenome assembly SDBT01 (sample SAMN10404973, study PRJNA504765) | marine sediment metagenome | isolation source: marine sediment core GS10_PC15, 103 cmbsf | place: Arctic Ocean: Southern Knipovich Ridge | collected 2010 | reverse complement strand
TATCCAGTCCCCGGCTTATAATCAGCTCCTCTTCATATTTTTCGCTCAAAATCCCGCGTACTTTTGCCGGGATGTTCAAGCGCCCTTTCTTATCCAGCGAGTAGTGGTATTCGCCTATAAACATTGGGTTTAGCTCACCTTTCTCCCGCGGATAGGTGCGCGGGCTCTCTCCCACTTTCCACCACTTTGTCCCACCAATACCCTAATCTTACACCTAAAATAGTGTTTTGTCAAGTATTTTTTCTCAACTTTTTTCTCCGCAATTTTCTCAACAATTTTAATCGCAACGATTTCTTCCATAAAAAAGCCCACCTGATGGTGGGTTTTTCTTTTCTTACTCGTATTCTGGGTTTGAATTAAGCCTGGGGAGGAATCTTGATTTTATCTCCCGGCTGAAGAGAGGAAGGATCCTCAATTCCGTTGTAATCTGCTATCACTGTCTGTTTCTGAGGATCTCCCAGAAAATCCCGGGCTACTTTCTTCAGGGTATCTCCGGGCTTGAGGGTATAAACAACGAGACGCTTGTAAGGAATCTTTTTTACTTCCTCCTCCGTTAAGAAGGAAAAGGAGCTGATGATTTCCCAGAAATAATTTTCTCCCCGGCTAAACTCTTTTTCCGGCGAAGAGAAGGCAATTACGTATCCCTGGTTTTCTTTGACGGAATAAAGGATTCCGTATTTTCCTTCGCTTCCGTCCGCCAGTTTTCCCTGGTAAGTTCCCCGGTAGGCACTGACTCCTTTGAGGGAAACGTTTTTTCCGGAAATTCTTGCCATTGCCGTAAGTTGTTTTTCCACCGCCTGGACAAAATCGGCAAGGGAAATATCCGGGGAAAGGTTTAAACCGATAAGGCGGCATTGGAAATTTTCCCCGGAACCGGTCATCATCACCAGAAGCTGGGGATCAGAAGTATCTATTTTCCAGCCCCGGGGGGAAGAAAGAGCGCACTTGAACTTTCTGCTCTTATAAGTCCTCCCCTCAACCACGTCTGTCCTACCGAGAGGAATTCCCTCGATCTTTTCCAGGTATCGGGAACGGTATTTCTTCACTTCCTTCTTCGGAAAAGTAGATATCTGCTTCTTCACTTTCTCGATTCTCTGAGAAGTAGGGGGATGAGAGCGAAGAAGATTCTCTAACCGGGTCGGCTCCCGTTTCTCCATTTTCTTCAGAGTTCCCAGAAAGGTAGCCATGGCCCGGGGATCATAATCAACCTTGTAGGCATAGAGGGCTCCCAGTTCATCAGCTTGAAACTCATTCTTGCGCCCGTGCCCCAGGACAATCAGGGAAAAGATAACACTGCTTACCTTCTGAAGGGCTTCCTTCCTCTTCTTTTTTGCTTCCGCGTCCTCCTCCTTAGGCCAGAAGATAAAGGTGGCCAGGAGTTGATAGCCCAGAAGCTTCTGAAGTTTCTTCGCTCCGTGGCGGGCGGCGATGTGAGCGATCTCATGCCCGAGAACACCGGCCAGCTCCGCTTCACTATTAAGCCGCGGGAGTATTCCCCGGGTTACATAAACATAGCCCCCGGGAGCGGCAAAGGCATTAACCATAGGGGTATCGAGAATAGCAAAGTGGTAGGGAATGTCCGTACGGTGGGAAAGGGAAACTGCCCGTTTTCCAATTCCCCCAACATACTTCTCCAAATCCGGGTTCTCGTAAACTCCGTACTGCAGTTTTATCTCTTTGTCCACGTTTTGTCCTATATTTATCTCTGCCTGGTCGCTAAGGAACATGATCTCTTTTTTACCGGTAACTTTGTTTACCGCACAACCGTTCACCAATAATGCCGCCGCCAGGAATAGTATGGAGAGTCTCGCCTTTCTTTTCATTACTATACCACCTCTGCCCCGTAAATATTTCTCATTCTCTTCAGGGCAAACCTCTGGGCTTGAGGGTCAAAATCGGCAACCCCCTTCTTCAAGACCCTGACCCTGTAATCCCTGTTTCGTAAATCTCCCACCGTATCCATCACGCAGATAGAAGTGCAAACCCCGGTCACCTCCACTTCTTTAACGTCTTCCTTCTTGAGGACTTTTTCTAAACTCGTCTTGTAGAAGCCGCTGTACCTGGTTTTGGGAAGAAGGTAGTCTTTGGCGCTTAACTCTAATTCTTTAATCACCTTTGCCCCCCAGCTTTTTCCAACGCAATGCCTGGGAAATAATTTGAACTCCCGGTCATCCTTCTCGTGAGTATCGGCGAGGAAAATAACGATTCCTTTCTCTTTTCTCATCTGGTCTATTCTTTTTCTGACAAAGGGAATTATTTTTCTTGCCTTACCCCCGCAATAGAGGGCTCCTTTTTCCTCCAGAAAATCGTTGAGCATGTCTATCACAATCAATGCTTTTCTTCTCTTCATCTTTCTCATTGCCCCCTCCGGGGCCTTCGCCAGACCTGCCCGTCCCCCGCCCGTCCCGCAGGCTCTCAGGCCTCGGTCACCTCAAGCGGTCATTCATTGTCATTTCACGAATTTCAGGGTCTGCCAATCCTCATAGCGGTGGAAGTTGACTTCGGAGAGGCGGGAAGAAGAACTCAGCTCCACGCCTTCCGGAAGATAGAGCGAGTAGTCGTAACGGGATAAATGGAAGAGCCAGCTGTCTCCCGGCTCGGGTATCTTTCCTTTCAGGGTGGCCAGGTCCCGGAAAGGAATGGCTATTTCTAACTGCCAGTATTCGTCTTTGTCTTCCCAGTTATTGAGAGTTCCCTTGATCTTTATCCCCAGTTTCAATCCCCGGCAGTCCCACTTGCTCCATCTGTGATCTCCCCCCGCAGTTCGCCTCTTGTCGTCGGAAGTATCGTACTGATAGTTTTCCCTCCGGAGATTGAAAGCATCGTAGACCGTACCCAAAGCATTGATCTCAAAGTTATAGTAGGGCTCTTTTCGGGGGTCGGTTTTTAAGAAAACTTCCAGGACATCTTCCAGGCAGGTAGGATCATCCCTATTCTTCTGGTAGCTCCAGATATCTTCATCGTAAGCCCGGAAGCCAACGTAGAGATAGTCTTTATCCCAGAGAAGTTTCCCCTCCGTCTTGCTTAAGGGTTTCTCGTGGCTTACGGGGATAAAGAAATCCAGGTTCCCCGCCTTCTGCCAGACCGGTTCATCCAGAAGACCGTCAACTTTGATTCCTTCTTCCGTGTAGAGACAGTCGTAAGAATTTTCTCTCTCTGCCACTATTACCTCCTGTCCGCTTCGGAATACCCGCCAGCCCTGCTGCTCCCCTGTTCTTCCCCTGCCTGTCCGTCAGGCAGATATAGGAAGGTTAGATGGGCCTCGTCCGCCCTTATTGGTTCGAGCGCTCACTCTTCGTTAGGGAGTTGCGATCCCAGTCAGCGGTCAGTATTTCCGGTTCCTCGTCGGTTATTACTACCAGGTGTTCAAAGTGGACCGAGGGACGGCGGTCCCTCGTTACCACCGTCCAGTTATCAGGCAGGACTTCCACCTCATAACTTCCCATATTGACCATCGGCTCGATGGCTAAGACCATCCCCGCTTCCAGACGGGGCCCCTTGTGCGGCTCTCCAAAATTAGGCACCTGGGGATCTTCGTGAAGCTCCCTGCCTATCCCGTGGCCGACAAAGTCTCTGACCACGGAGAATCCGTTTCCCTCGGCATGGGATTGAATAGCATAAGAGATATCGAAAAGCCTGTTTCCCACCCTCGCCTGTTCAATTCCCTTGTAGAGCGCTTCCTTGCCCACCGCTAATAATTTTTCAATCTTCTCGTCTATCTTCCCCACCGGGAGGGTGAAAGCAGCATCTCCGTGAAAACCCCGGAGCCTCGCCCCTAAATCCAAACTGATAATTTCTCCTCCCTCCAGCTTCCTCTTCCCCGGAAGGCCATGGACCACCTCTTCGTTTACGGAAGTGCAGATGGAATAAGGGTAACCCCGGTATCCCTTAAAAGCAGGAGTTGCTCCTCTCTTGCGAATAAACTTCTCGGCAATTTCGTTAAGTTCGCCGGTAGTAATCCCCGCAGCAACCGAGTGTTCAAGTTCTTCCAGGGCTTCGACGACGATCCGGCTGCTCTGGCGAATACAGTCTATTTCGCTGTCGGATTTTAAAACAATCATTTTACTCAGCCAAGAAAAATAGCCCCGGCCCCTTTCCTTATTTGTGAGGCCTTTTCAAGAAAAATGACTCTCACCTTTTTACTCAACCAATTCTTAAAAAATGACTCTGCCCCTTTTTTTATTGTTTAAAAATCTTCCACTTCTTTTTTCCGGGGTTTCCCTCTTCGCCGCGGAGCTTGGCAAATTCCCGGAGCAGTCCCTTTTCTTTCTCGTTTAACCTGGTTGGTATCTCCACAATAACTCTCACATGCTGGTCACCCTTTCCGTAACCATGAAGCGAAGGTATCCCTTTGCTCCGTAAGCGGAATATTTTCCCGCTCGGGGTCCCTGCGGGTACTTTCATCCGGACCTTGCCGTCCAGAGTAGGCACTTCGATTTCTGCCCCCAGGGTCGCCTGGACAAAACCGATAGGCACCTCGCAGAGGATATCATCGTTGTGCCGTTCAAAAATTTTGTGGGGTTTAACGGAAATCTGAGCATAGAGGTCACCCCGGGGGCCGCCGCGCAAGCCTGCTTCCCCTTCGCCGGTAATCCTCAGGCGGGAATGGCTGTTGACCCCGGCGGGGATTTTCAGCTTAATCTTTCTTTGTGCTTTTACCCTTCCCTGCCCCCGGCACTTTGGGCAGGGATCCTGAACAATTGTTCCCTCTCCGCCGCAACGGTTGCAGGTTCGTGTAGAAAAACTGGAAAAGAAGAGGCTTTCTCCCGCTTGCCTCGTTTGAATATGGCCCGTTCCCCGGCACTGAGAACAGGTTGATCTTCCCGTGCCCGGCTTTGTTCCTTCTCCCTTACAGGTACTGCACAATTCATAGCGGGGAATGACAACGGTCTTCTCGGACCCAAAAGCGGCCTCTTCAAAAGATATTCCTATTTCATATTGCAGGTCCCTTCCCCGCCGGGGGCTCTGCGCCTGGCTTCCCCGGCCGAAGAGATCGAAACCGGCAGAACCGAAGAGTTCTTCAAGAATGTCACCGCTGAAACCCGTCCCTCCAAAGATACTGCCAAAATCGGCCTCTCTAAAGATATCTTCCGAACTGTAACGGCTGTCGATCCCGGCGTGCCCGAGGCGGTCGTACTGGTCTCTTTTTTGAGGGTCAGAGAGCACCGCGTAAGCCTCGGAGATTTCCTTGAATTTCTCCTCCGCTTCCTTGTTTCCCTGATTCTTATCGGGATGGTATTTGAGGGCTAAACGGCGATAGGTTTTCTTTATCTCTTCCTCGCTGGCCTCCCGGGAAATTCCCAGTATTTCGTAGTAATCTCTCTTCTCAGCCACAGCTTCTCACTTTTTCTCTTCTAACTCTCTTTTTTTTCTTCCTCGTCTTTCTTCTCATCTTCAACTTTGTATTCTGCATCAACTATATCTTCTTCTTTCGACTCCTCTTTCTTTTCCTTGCTCTCTTCCTTCTCTTTCTTACCCGTCCCTTCCTCTTTCTTGGCTTTGCCTGCCTGCTCCTTGGCCGCCTGAGCGTAGACTACTTCCGCCAACTTGTGAGAAGCAGTAGTGAGACTCTCAAAGGATTTCTTTATCCTCACCAGATCTGCGCTGGCGAGATCATCTTTCGCTTTTTTCAGAGCTTCCTCGATTTTCTTCTTCTCTTCTCCTCCTATTTTTCCTCCGTGTTCCTTAATCGCTTTCTCCGTGGACCAGATCAGGGTATCGAGTTTATTCTTCTCTTCCACCTGCTCCCGCTTCTGCTTGTCTTCTTCGCTGTGGGCCTCGGCTTCCTTGACCATCTTCTCAATCTCTTCCTTGGCCAGGGCCCCCGATTCTTTAATCACGATCGATTGTTCTTTGCCCGTACCCAGGTCCTTGGCGCTGACGTGGAGGATACCGTTGGTATCAATATCGAAGTTAACTTCAATTTGAGGGATTCCCCGCGGAGCAGGAGGAATTCCCGCCAGCTCAAAGCGTCCCAGAGTCTTATTATCATGGGACATCGGGCGCTCACCCTGGAGGACATGAACATCGACCGCCGGCTGACTATCCGCCGCAGTAGAGAAGACCTGGCTCTTCTTCGTAGGAACGTGGGTGTTTTTTTCAATCAGCTTGGTAAATACCTGACCGAGGGTCTCAATCCCCAGGGAAAGAGGAGTGACATCAAGGAGAAGAACATCTTTCAATTCTCCTTCTCCTGTCAATATTCCCGCCTGAACGGCAGCCCCGGTGGCCACGGCTTCATCAGTATTTATTCCTTTACGGGGTTCTCTGCCAAAAAAGGCTTTGGCCATCTCCTGGACCTTGGGCATTCTCGTTTGTCCTCCCACCAGGATTACTTCATCTATATCCGAAGATTTCAACTTGGCGTCTTCCAAAGCCTGTTCACAGGGCCCGCTTGTCTTCTCCACCAGGTCGGCGACTAACTGCTCTAACTTGGACCGGGTGAGGGTCATCGTCAGGTGCTTGGGGCCACTGCTATCAGCAGTAACAAAAGGAAGGTTTATTTCCGTCTGCATACTGGTGGATAATTCGCACTTCGCTTTTTCGCCCGCCTCTTTCAACCTCTGAAGAGCCATTTTGTCTTTGCTAAGATCTATCCCCTGTTCTTTCTTAAACTCTGCACAAATGTGTTCGATAATCCTCTGGTCAAAATCATCTCCTCCCAGATAGGTGTTTCCCTTGGTTGACTTTACCTCTACCACTCCTTCTTCTCCCAATTCCAGTATGGAGACATCAAACGTTCCCCCGCCTAAATCATAGACCGCGATCATCTCGTTCTTCTTCTCCTGCAAGCGGTAGGCCAGAGAAGCAGCGGTCGGCTCATTAATGATTCTTAAGACCTTCAGCCCGGCACTCGTACCCGCACCTTTGGTGGCATTCCTCTGGGCATCGTTAAAATAGGCGGGAACCGTAATCACCGCCTCAGTCACTTTCTCGCCCAGGTAATCCTCCACTGTCTGTTTCATCTTCTGGAGGATCCGGGCGGAAATCTCCTGGGGAGTATACTCTTTTCCTGCGGCGGTTACCTTGATGTGGTTACCGTCGCCCTGGACAATTTTATAGGGAAGAACTTTCTTTGCTTTCTCTATCTCCGGGTCGTCATAATTTCTTCCCATCAGTCTCTTTATGGAGAAAATTGTATTCTCCGGGTTGGTTATCGCCTGCCTCTTGGCCAGCTGTCCTACCAAACGTTCTCCTCCTTTGGTAAAAGCAACTATGGAGGGGACAGTCCTCCCCCCCTCCGCACTCTCGATAACTTTGGGTTCTCCCCCTTCCATTATGGCGACACAAGAATTTGTCGTTCCCAAATCAATCCCGATTACTTTGCCCATTTTTCTCCTCCTGCCCGCTCCGGGATATGCGCCTGAGACAGTTTGCCTCTGATAACAAACGCCTCACCCGGGCGTTGCTCTTGTCCGTCTGAGGCGGACACTCATTCCTGCGAAAACTCACTCTTTTTGGCCTTAGAAGTCCCCGGTTTATCGCTCTCCTTCCGGGGCTCCTTTTCTTTGTGTTTGGCCACCTTAACCACAGCCGGTCTTATCACTTTGTCCTTCAACTTGTATCCTTTAAGAAGTTCTTCTACTACTGTGTCCTCCGGATATTCCGAAGATTCGATTATCTCCTGGGCTTCATGAAATCGAGGGTCAAATTCCTTGCCCTCTGCTTCGATCTTAACCAAACCTTCTTTTTCCAGGGTTTTAAAAAACTGGCTGTAGATCATTTCCACTCCCTGATGAAAGGAAGAAAAGTCCTGGGAAGTCTTGGCCGAAGCGAGAGCTCTTTCAAAATCATCCAGGGTGGGTAATAAGTTTCCCACAACATTCTCCAGGGTGTACCTGAGAAACGCTTCTTTCTGGCGTACCTCCCGGTTCTTGTAATTCTCAAACTCTGCTTTTGCCCTTAAGAGATTCTCCAGGTACTTCTCGCAGAGTTGCTCTTTTTCGCTCAGCTTTTCCTCTAAGAGTGTAGTCTTACTTTTTCTCTTGCTCTTTGCTGCCGTCGTTCCTGATTGCTTATTCATCTCCCTGCCTCTCTCAATATTCTCGCCACAATTTTGCTCGCAAAATCCAGAAAGGGAATCACCTGGGAGTAATTCATTCTCTTGGGCCCGATGATTCCCAAACTTCCGTAACTCTCTTCATCTATCCGGTAATTAGAGACCACCAGGCTGCACTCCTGCAGTTCCAGATAAGGATTCTCCTTACCGATAAGAATACTGATCCCTTCTCCCAGGAAGCTGTCTTTCAAGAGAGAACAGAGAACCTCTTCCTTCTCCAGGAGATTGAAAATGAGACTGGTCTTCTCCGGGTCTCTGAATTCAGGAGCGAGAAGAAGATTGCTCCTTCCCGTAAGAAAAATCTCGCCCCCGGGAGCCAAAACCAGGCTCACACAGTGGGAGAACGAGGAGAGCAATTTGGGAACCTGCTCCAGTACCTGCTCCTTCTTCCTCAGCTCTTCCTGAAATTCCTTCTGGATACGTCTCTTTTCTTTCCGGGAAAGTCCGGGAGCCTGGAGAGACTCCACATAAAATCTATACCCTTCGTCCGTGGGGATTCTTCCCGCCGAGGTATGGGGCTGGTAGAGAAAACCCTCCTCTTCCAGGTCAGCCATAACGTTGCGGATGGTAGCGGAGGAAACTCCCAGTCTATACCTCTGGGCTATGCTCCGCGAAGGAACCGGCTCAGCGGTAACGATGTACCGCCGGACAATTAACCGGAGTATCTTATTCTTTCGCTCCTGGAGATTGACCACTAATCTTCATCCTCACTTAAAAAGAAGGCATTCCTCCTCCCGGAGGCATTCCCATTCCCGGAGGCATTCCTCCTCCCGGAGGCATTCCTCCTCCCGGAGGCATTCCTCCTCCCGCAGGAAGGGGAAATTTATTCTTCTCCGGTTTTTCCGTAATCAGAGACTCGGTCGTAAGAACTAACCCGGCAATACTGACCGCATTTTGCAGAGCAGTTCGCGTGACCTTGGCCGAATCAACTACTCCGTCTTTAATCATATCGCTGTATTTACCGCTAAGGGCATTATACCCCATACTGCCGGATTTACTCTTGACCTTTTCCACTACTACCGAACCTTCCTGGCCGGCATTATTGGCAATCTGGCGGGCCGGTTCTTCCAGAGCCCTCTTTATAATATCCACCCCCGTAGCCTCATCGCCCTTCAATTCCAGTTTCTCCAGCTCGGGAATGGCCCGCAGAAGAGTTACTCCCCCTCCCGGGACTATTCCTTCTTCTACTGCCGAGCGCGTTGCTGCCAGGGCATCCTCTATTCTTGCTTTCTTCTCTTTCATTTCTGTTTCCGTAGCCGCCCCCGCATTGATTATCGCCACTCCCCCGGCAAGCTTGGCCAATCTCTCCTGGAGTTTCTCCTTATCGTAATCGGAAGTGGCATCTTCAATTTGCACTCTAATTTGAGAAATTCGGTTTTCAATATCCTTCTTCTTGCCTGCTCCCTCAACGATAGTGGTATTCTCCTTATCAATATTAATTCTCTTGGCGCTTCCCAGCATATCCAGGGTAACATTCTCCAACTTGATCCCTAACTCTTCCGCTATCACCTGCCCGCCGCAGAGAATAGCGATGTCTTCCAACATCGCCTTTCTTCGATCCCCGAATCCCGGCGCCTTGACCGCAGCGCAGGAAAGAGTTCCTCTCAATTTGTTGACCACCAGGCCGGCGAGAGCCTCTCCTTCCAGCTCCTCGGAGATGATAAGGAACGGTTTGCCCGTCTGGGCAATCTTTTCTAAGACCGGCACTAAATCCTTCAACGTGCTTATCTTCTTATCATAAATCAAGATGTAGGGTTCTTTCAGGACCGTTTCCATTTTTTCCGCATCTGTCACGAAATAAGGAGAAAGGTAGCCCCGGTCAAACTGCATTCCTTCCACTATTTTTAAGGTAGTTTCCATGCCCTTGGCTTCTTCAATGGTGATTACCCCGTCCTTTCCCACCGTTTCCATAGCATCAGTAATGAGTTTACCTATCTCCTCATCATTATTAGCCGATACCGTAGCTACCTGGGTAATCTCTTCCTTGCTTTTAACCTGCTTACTCATCTTCTTTATTTTCTCGATAACCGAATCGGCGCCTTTCTCCATTCCTCTCTTGAGGAGCATGGGATTCGCTCCGGCAGTCACGTTCTTCAGGCCTTTCCGGAGCATTGCCTGGACCAGAACGGTAGCGGTGGTGGTCCCGTCTCCGGCAACCTCCTGAGTCTTGGTAGCTACCTCCTTGGTCATCTGGGCTCCCATATTCTCGTAGGGATTTTTTAATTCTATTTCCTTGGCAATGGTCACCCCGTCATTGGTAATTACCGGTGAACCGAAACTCTTGTCCAGGATCACATTTCTTCCTTTCGGACCGAGGGTTATCTTGACCGCATCCACTAACTGGTCCGCTCCTTTCTGGAGTAAATGTCGCGCTTCTTCTTCAAAAGATATCTGTTTTGCCATTTCCAGAACCTCCCTCACCTTTCCCTTGCCGGCTAAACTGCAGCGGGTTTCACTTGATTATCGCCAGTATATCATCTTCCCCCATGATCAGATATTCTTTACCTTCGTACTGAACTTCCGTTCCTGAATATTTGGCAAAGAGAATCCGCTCGCCCTTCTTTACCCCCAGAGCGACTTTCTTTCCGTCTTTCAGGGATTTACCTTTTCCTACCGCTAACACTTTCCCTTCCTGGGGCTTCTCCTTGGCCGTATCGGGAATTATGATTCCACCCTTCTTCTCTTCTCCCGCCTCCAAGCTCTTGACCAGGACTCTGTCTCCTAAAGGCTCGATAGCCATTTCTTCAATCACCTCCTCAAGATATATTAGCACTCATCTGATTAGAGTGCTAAAGTCCTATTATGATACAAGATAGAGAACTGGTTGTCAAGGCTAATTTCAGGAGGAAAATGAAGGATTGGGGGTGAAATCAGGATATTCAAGAGATGTTTTCTTAACATATCTCATATTTTGGCCTCATAACTCTAATTTCCGCCTGAATTAAAAGGATTCATTCTTTCTATATTTACTCTTTCCCCGGCCGTTCTCATTATTATCGCCCCCTCTTTGTCAGTGCGGTAAACTTTAATGCCCAGTCTTTCCAGTCTTTCCAGAATCAGGGGATGGGGATGACGAAACCTATTCTTTCTGTTCACAGAAATGACGGCCGCTTCCGGCTTGACTGCCTCCAGGAACTTTTCTCCGCTTGAGGTAATACTACCCTGGTGGGAAATTTTCAGGACGGTACTCTGCAAAATCGGTCCAAGCCTGAGCAAGCCGCTCTCCGCTTCTTCCTCTACATCTCCGCTGAAGAGAAAACTGACCTTCTTATGGGTTAGCTTGAGGACGAGACTATTATTATTAAGGTCCGAATTCGTACCCTCAATTAAGTGTTCCCGGGGATGGAGGATATCAATTTCTGTTTCCCGGTATCCCCTTACTATCTGACCGTGCCGTCCTATTCTGTAAGGAATATTTCTCTCCTTGACCGTCTCCAGGAACTTCTTGTAGGTGTAGGAATCATGTTTCTGCCCGCTATCGAGGACCAAACCAACCGGGAAATTCTTGATTACGTGGAGCAGCCCTCCTGAATGGTCCAAATGGGGATGGGAAAGAACCATCAGGTCTATCCTCCCGATTCTTTTCTTCCTCAGGAAAGGAGCAATAACTCTTTCCCCGGTATCATAATCCTTGTAGGCGGAGCCTCCGTCAACCAGCATATTACCCCCGTGGGGAAATTGAACGAATATGGAATCTCCCTGGCCCACATCAAGAAAGGTGACTTCCAGGAGCCGTTCGGGGGGAGTGAAGATTTTCCACCAGACCAGGAGATTGAGGATTAACAAGGAAATGATTAAGATTCTCTTTTTCATTTTCTCTCTATTATTGTAGCACACTTTGCCTAAAAAGCAAAAAAAAGGCACCGTGGCAAATAGTGCTCGATAAGTTAGTTAGAATGCCAGTTTAAATGGAGGATTCAAAAACAGAAAGTTCTCTTAAAGGCGCAGGAATACAATAAGCCACACTAATTTCGAACTAATGGCACTCTTCAATCCGAAGCCGAATTTTGGGGAATCTACGGACCATCTTGAACGACCTGGATCAGCCGCGAGTTTACGAGGCGGCTGAATCCGTTGGTTGGGCACTCAGATCACAAACCTCAGAAGTTCTGCTGGCCGACCGATTACTTCAACGGCACCAGACTCTCGCAGTTCCTTCTCCGAGCGAAAGCCCCACATCGCGCCAACTGGGAGCATCTCGGCGTTAACAGCAGTTCTCATGTCAACGTCACTGTCGCCGAGAAAGAGAAACTCCTCTGATGGAATATCCAAACACCGGGCTATCTCTCGTGGGCCTGCGGGATCAGGCTTCATGGGAACTCCATCCCTCTGGCCAAGTATCACTGCAAACTTCCAGCCAGAGAAAAACTCCTCAATGCAGAGCTCGGCGAAATGCTGAGGTTTGTTTGTAAGCACAGCCATCTCAATCTGTTTTGCAGTAAGGGCATCCAGCAATTTCGATACTCCGTCATACGGCTTGGTCTTCTTGTTCCAGTTACAGGCATACTCCCTGCGGAAGGCCTCCAAGCAATTTGCTGTCACCTCATCATTCCGCTTCTCCGGTGGCAAGGCGCGTGACACAAGGATGGCTGCTCCGCTACCGACGAAATAGCGAAATGCCTCCGTCGGGTGTGTTGGGAGCCCCCTACCATGCAAGACACGATTCATTGAGTCTGCAATATCCTCCAGGGTGTCAAGCAACGTCCCGTCTAAGTCGAAAATAACAGCCTTATACTTCACGTAATTCTTCTCGGATTTTCATTATTCTGCTATCCATCGCTCAGGGAGTTTTTGTAAAGGCGGCCGGCAGTCCAGGCAGATTTTAAAACCGTACGGTTACTGCGGCCCCGGGTTTCCGGATAAAGGCGATCATCAGTCCACATGCCGGCCACCTCATGGCCGTTGATTTCCAGGAT
>SDBT01013695.1_pt1 | contig 12975 bp, 21 predicted proteins | sample 2277101 | NCBI WGS metagenome assembly SDBT01 (sample SAMN10404973, study PRJNA504765) | marine sediment metagenome | isolation source: marine sediment core GS10_PC15, 103 cmbsf | place: Arctic Ocean: Southern Knipovich Ridge | collected 2010 | reverse complement strand
GAATATAATTGCTGAACAATTAAAAATGATCGCATCGCGGGACGCAGATAAGATCATTGATGGGGTTGGTCGTGCAATTAGCCAGCTTCCAATTATAGAAAACAATTTCGGAAAGCGTGGTTTAAGAAGAGATATTAGAAGAAGTACAACAACAGAAAGAGATGTTCAAAGTGAAAATAGATTTAGATAATGGGTAATCTTTATGAGGGATTGGATGAATTTAAACTCATTGATGTAGATGAGGTTGTCTTGACGAGTCCTAATGATTTCCTTATCATTGAGGAGCCTATCGGATTCGATGATTTGAATATCTTTTTAAAGAGACGGCCAGAAGATAGAGGGGGAGTAAATTTTGAATTTGGCGATGAGGAATCGTTTTTGGAATTTGATAAGGCAGCAGGAAAGAGTCTGATTGAAAGTATTCTCGATTTGGCTGGAGGTGATTTCAGTATCGATTTGGAATACCGCAATGATGGAACCCTGATTTATGCAGGTAGTCTTGTTGGCAGCAGTCTGGATAAAGAAGATGCCACGATTGGCTTCAGGGTAAAAAGATATGATTTCGATAATAAGTTACAGACTAGATTTGATTCTATCATTAATTTGGAATCATCAACAGATTTTGATGATAATGCCATTACACCCTTTACAACGAGACTGTTGCCTTTTCATAGTAAAGCCGTTGAACTAGTTGAAGAAAGAAATTCCAATGAATTAGAAGCAACCTCCAGCTCTATCATGTCGAATGCTTTTTCCTTTGATCAAATAAATAATAATGATGAAGAGTTCTTTGGATATTTTATACCTGAATTGGCAGTTGTAACACGATCGGACATTGAAGAATTCTTTGAATATGGAAATCTTGTATTGGGAAGGAATGCCGTAGCCATTAATCCTTTAGCGGGCGCATTTGACGCAACTACACCAAGACAAAATAAACTTTTTCTTGTTCAAGAAACTCAGAGAAGAGTCAAATATACAGTTGAATTTGACATTGATTTTGAAATAAATATAATAAAAGCTCAAACCGACGCAGAGGACACATTTACAACCATGGAGTTTTTATGCCAAACAATACTTGTGGTTGAAAATACTTCAGATGCTATAAAAAGTATTTTCACATTAGATAATTCGACAATTGATTACTTTAATGTGACAAAAACCGATGTAATAAATCATAGCGGAAGTCAGGAAATAGAAACGGTGGAGGGTGATAAGGTCTATTTTTATGTTCTCATTAATCCGTTTGCCACTGGCGTTGTGGTTAATGGAGGAGCAGATTTTGCGACATTTGGAGTTACCAAAGTAGAAGAGACAACCAATATAAAATTTACTGCCTTAACTAAAGAAAGGCCGAGTTTAGTAGAGGGGGGATATTTTAATGAAATTCTGGATAAGGCTTTAGAGTTTGTTACTGGAAATTCAGGAGTTTTGACAAGTACCTTTTTCGAAAACAGAGTTGTTGACAGTGTGGACAATGCGTGTGGTGGATTAAATTTCGTTGCAACTGGAAATAAGATCAGGGGTATAAATGAAGACCTAACGGTTACTATAAAGGATTTATTGAGTTTACCTTTATCCAGGTTTGGATGTGGTTTTGCAATTGTCGATGATTCGGGAACCGATAAGCTATTGTTAGAAAAACAATCCCATTTCTTCCAAGATAAAAAAATAATTACGATCAACGAAACGTACGATCCAGTTACCAAAAAAATCAATAAAGACACGTTGTTTAATGAATCGTTAATTGGGTACAAAAAATTCACAAGACCGAATGAGCGAGGGACAATTGAGGGGTTCAACACGCAATCTGAGCATTTGTTCCCAATAGAAAAGGATAAAAGAAAAATAAGCTTAACGAGTGATATTATTGCGGACGGGACAGAAATAGAAAGATTGAGGAGACAGGGATTCCAAGATGTTTCAGATCAGTCCGATGAAAAAGATGATGATTTATTTGTTGTTAAGGTCGCGGAATTTAACAATACCACAATGTATGATCCTTCTTTATATGGGAGTGGAGATGATTTGAATATACAAAGAGATGCGACTAATAGCCAAATAATAATCAATGGGTTAATAATTCAGGGGCTTAGCACAAATGATTTTATCAATATTGATGGTCAGACGAACAGACAGATTTCAGGAACACCCATTTTAGATTTTGAAAACAATAGAACCATCTTACCCTCCACCACAGAGACCCAAGATGATATCATATTTAATAAATTCAATTTCAGAGAATCAGACGATTCAACCGAGATCAACACATACAATCCAGAGCGATTGGAGGGGTTTAATAATGTGACAGGTCTAATCGATAAAAATTCAGAATACAATTTAGATCATGCGCCGACACAATTCTTGATTCAAAACTTCTCATGGTATGGGGGTGCTTTACTGAAAAAGGCAGGAACGAAAATATTGAAGTTTCTTAAAAAGAAGAATCCAACAGTTCTTTCTAAGGCGTACGATTCGGCGACATGCTCGTTAACGACAGATCTGATTGTAGAAGACCAGGACTTGACATTGACACAATTGAGGTCTTACGACACAGAATTTTTTACAGAATTCATCTATGAATTTAATGCGAGGCTTAGCATAGAAGAGGTATTGTTAATCAGGGATGCAATGAGAAATCAGGCCGTCACAGATATTAATTATGGATTCATAGAACACCCTGACGAGGACGGCAATCTGATAGAAGCTTATTTGTTCGATATGGAATACAATCCTGTAAATGAAGAAACCAGTTTCATAACATGGGGAAAAAACAATTAACTTTGAAAAATGGCATGTAAGGAGAGAATACCAAGTAATGAATTAAATTTTCTCAGATTTCAAAGAGTCACTAATGGGGTGATCGCTGATTTACCAATTACTGATCTTTGCCCTATCGAATTAGCCATAGAAGCTCCGTCAAATCTTGTAGCAACCGCATTCACGGGAACGATAATAAATCTCTCATGGGACGATAATTCTAGTAATGAGTCGATGTTTGAGATAGGGAGGAGTTTGGTTGGGGGGGGGGTTGGGTTCGCTCTTATTGCAACTGTTGGGGCTAATGTTACTACATATCAGGATACAGGATTAGATAATGGAACAGAATATTTTTATAGGGTTCGGGCTACATCTATATTAAATAGTGATTATTCGAATGAATCTAGAGCTACTACTTTTGTGCCGTTTAAAATGCAATGGAAAACTGATAATACAGGGGAAAGCAATAATGATCAAATAGAGCTTCCTATAGTTGCGGGAGGGACGTATGATTTTAGAGTGGATTGGAGTGATGGGAATATTGATGAGATAACGGCTCACACAGATGCGGCAAGATTACACACTTATACGGCATCAGCAACCTATGACGTTGAAATAAGCGGACAAATAAAGGAATGGGATTTTAATGCCCCTTTTGGACAGGATGACAAAGAAAAATTGATTCTAATAAGTCAATGGTCTACCCTTCAAATACTTAGCGTAAATTCTGTTTTTAGTGGTTGTGTAAACATGGAGATCACGGCGACCGATGCTTTAGATTTAACATTCACAACATCCCTCAATGATTGGTTTAATAATTGTGATGCTATGACGGGTGCGGCGGCAGATTTTAGCGGTTGGGACACATCGGGAATATTAGACATGCAGAGCATGTTCAGGAATTGTAACATATTCAACGGAAGCGGAATTGGCTCTTGGGACACTTCAAGCGTAACATCAATGGCTAGTATGTTTGTTGGAAGCGCAACGTTCAATCAAAACCTTAACAGTTGGGATGTATCAAACGTAACCGGCTTTAACGGAATGTTTAGTTTTTGTGATGCGTTTGATCAACCGTTGAATAATTGGGTTACTACATCAGGTACTTCTTTTCAATCTATGTTTCAGTCTGCTTTAGTATTCAATCAGGCAATAAGCAACTTTGATGTCAGCGGGGCCACTAGCATGTCCTTAGTTTTCGATAGGGCGGCCGCCTTTAACCAAGATATAACAGGATGGGACGTTTCGGGGGTTACAAATTTTGTTAGGACTTTTGAGGGTGCAAGCTCGTTTAATCAGGCAATAGGGGGGGGTGGTGCTTGGGATGTTGGAGCGGGAACGAATTTCACCCAAATGTTTAAACTAACAACGGTATTCAACCAGCCTCTTGATAATTGGGATATGAGTAGTGCGCTGACATTAACGGCAATGTTTACACAAGCTCCTGTTTTTAATCAAAGCTTGAACAGTTGGGATGTTGCGGGTGTAACAAATATGCAATCAATGTTCGCTAGTGCTTTTGATTTTAATGGGAATATTACAGGGTGGACAACAACAGCATTAACGGTTATGTCAGGAATGTTTAGTCAGGCGAATGCTTTTAATCAAGATATTAGTGGGTGGGACGTTGACTCGGTAGCGGATTTTTCAAATTTGTTTTTTGGGGCAGACGTATTTAACCAATCATTAAATTCGTGGACTACAACAGCAGCAACCGACATGGGCAACATGTTTAATGGTGCTAGTGCCTTTGACCAAAATTGTGCGGGGTTTGATGTAACTGGCGTTACGGTCATGGAGAATATGTTTCTAAACTCTAGTTTAGGGACAACAAATTACGATTTAATATTGGTTGGATACAATGGGCAAGCGGTTCAAAATAACATAGATATTCATTTTGGAACGGCTCAATATAGTGCGGGGGCACCAACTACAGCAAGGTCAGCTTTGATAGCAGATCATTTTTGGGTAATAATAGACGGGGGGCAAGTATAATGTCAATATTTAATACAGCAGAAGTAACAGAGGGAAATAAAACTTTCAAGAGATTAACCAGACAAAATAATTATTGGGCGGTTGCTTATGGTGATGATAAGGTGGTTATATTGATGACTGTTTATGATCAGGAAGATTATTTAAATGGAGCTATTGCGGGGGGAAGTGTTACGGATGGGTCTGTAACATGGAATGGTTTTGGCGCTGACACTTATCTTGAATTGGAACAGGAAATGGAATTAAGAGGAATAACTTTAGAGTAATGAATGTGCTTTACGAAATACCGAACAATTACAGAATAGTAAATAGAAATTCTGAGCAAGCTTATTTAAGAGATTTTGAACATTTCTTTTATGCTAATCTTGACAGCACAATCACGGACACGGATTTTGATGACTGGCAAATGGATTTATACAATGCCCAGGGACTTGTTGAAGCTGATGTTGCACCTTTAATTAAAGATATAATTACAGGTTCAGAATTCAGGTTTTATTCTGAATTCACAATTCCGCTCACTGTCGATATAGGCACGGGGTACTACTTTGTGATTTTTAATAATTTAACCGATGATATAAAATTTGTCACGAATTGTTTCAGAGTCATAGGAGATGATGAGATTATAGAATATGTATTGTTGAATTACCGTAATTCCACGAATATGTTCAATTATAATTATGAAACATTAACACAATCAAACAATCTTTTCATGAGAGCCAATTTGATTGATGCGCAACCAGAAACAGAATTGAGACAATATAAATCAGCAGCTACTGGAGATCGAAGAAATGTGAAGTCGCAAACCGATAGAGTGATCACATTAGAAACCTATTTCTTTGATGACGAGACAAACAAGGTAATGGTTATTCTTGGTGTTCATGATGAAATTACATTGAATGCGGGATCTTTTACCGTCAAGTCTGCGCATTCTGTTGAATCCAATAAATTCAATTCAGTGCAAAAGGGAACAATGGAATTTTTTGATGATACTATAAGTGAAATAAATCTATGAAAATTGTAAATTAAAATATCGTATTATGACTTATCAAGAAATCAGGAATTTATATGTGCGGGAGGGTTGGCCTTTTTTTGAAAAGCCTTGGGCACTGAACATTTGGGGAATCCGAAGTGGGTATAAGGTAAATGAATGGGACGACTTGCTAGGTGTTGCGTTCACCGATGAACATGGTTCCCAGGTATGCATTAGCGCAGAGGCAACAACCAAGCCGGGACTCTATTGGCTAAAAAATAAAATGGGTTCGGTTGATGGGACGTTCGTATTAGGGAAGGGATACTATAAGAATTGCTTTGAGGTCAGGAAACATCGCGGAGAATATGACGCTCTTTGTCAGCGATACGGATACAAAGAATTCTATGGAGTTCGAGACAATGACAGTGACGGGGAATTTGATTTAGACGGTGAAATTGTCAATGATGTTACTGGCTTGAATATGCATCACGGAAAAGACAAAGATTATGTTGGGCCGTATTCTGCGGCTTGTCAGGTACGAAAACACGACGAAGATCATAAGATTTTAATGGCAATTGTAAACAAGGCGAAAGACCATTGGGATTCAAAATATTTCTCTTACGCATTGTTCGCTTAAACAATGTGAGGGGTTTTGTATTATCTTTAGAGCTTGAATTAAGTTAGATGTTAATCATATCTATTAAAATATTGATGTATTTGTTAACCATTGCTTGGATGGTGTTTGAAGATATTAACTTGATAAAAAACCCATACGACAAGAAAAATAAGAAATTTAATTTCAAAAAAGATTGGTGGATGAAACGATGGGATAACTTAATCCCAAGAGCAATAGCCGGAACGATTGGCGCGATATCTGCGGCCTTTGGGGGAAGTTATTTGATGGCAGAGATGTTTGAGTTTCATTATGTTTTAGAGGGGGGCGCAGAAGTTATTGGAGTATCGATCTTCACGTTGTTGGGGGATCGAATGATTAAAAAAGTATTGAAGAAATGAAAAAGAGGGATTTCATTTATTTGACCATAATTGTGTGGATCGGCTTGCTAATGTTGGGGCGTTGCAATTCGGATGCTGATAAGGTGGATCAAAAAGATCAGATCATCGCAGAGAAAGAAGCAAAAATTAAAGAAGTTCGATTAAAAAATGGCAAAACTGCATCGGATAAGTTGAGGGTTGAGGCAGATTTGAAATCATTAAAAGAAGGCTACGGATTTCTTGAGGACAGTTTAAAGCACATGGGAATCAAAGCGAAACATTTAAAGTCTGCACTGTTCCTAGCTCAGCATACTAGAGGATCTGGAAAGGGAAAAATTGACACGGTTAATATCATTCGAAATGATACCGTAATCATCGCCAGGGAAATGAGCATAGAAGAAAAGTATTTCAGATTTAATGCTACAATATTTCCACATGGAGACTTTGATTATTATTATTCATTTACTGATAGCCTTGCAATCATTAATATCACAACCAGGAAAAACATATTTTCTAAAAGGGTTCATTCTGTTAGGGTAGTAAATTCAAATCCCAACATGAAACTTTCGGGTATTACAAGTCTAACCATAACAGAGAAAGGACACAAGTACCATATTGGCCCAGTTTTAATGCTGTCGTACGACAAGGGTAGGGTTAGGCCAGCCTTCGGGGTTGGCGTGGTGTATTCGTTGATCAGTTTTTAAAGTGGCTTAAATCGCCGTATTCCACTATCTTTAGTAGTTAATAAAAAAGTATAACTTTCGTTAGGTTTATACGTTTCGTTATTATAGTTTTACAGTTATAATTAAAGAGAGCATCATGAAACACACAAAAGGAGAATGGACGATTACGAACGAGGCAGACGGATGGAAGTCTAGCACAAACGATATTTTAATTTCTGACGAGTTGAACGGGGCGGGTAAAAGAAAGGTGGTTGGTAGGATATCAGGACTAGCAGACGGGGTGAATAATGCTGAATTAATAGTTGAAGCAGAAGCCAACGCCAAACTCATAGCAGCAGCACCGGAAATGCTGAAAGCCCTTGAGGAAGTAACCACCTTTTTGGGTCACGTCCAACCGAGAATAGGAAAATTGGCTTTTAATCATATCTGGGAGGAAGTTACAGAAGCAATAAAAAAAGCAACAGAATGAACAATTCAAAGCACACAAAAGGAGAATGGAAAATATCAGGATCGGGGCATACAGATTTTGATGTTTGCGTAACGGCCGAAGATGGAGGTTCGGTTTGCTTTGTTTCAAGATGGCGGGAAGCAACCGACAACGCAGAACTAATAGCTAAATCCCCCAAGATGTATGAAGCCATTAAAAAGGCATTATCAGTTAAGGAACTTTGGGCCAATCCAATTGTAAACAGCGCAGGAGAAAGAGCCATATTAGAAGTTATATTGAAACAATTTGAAGAATCCATATCATGAAAACACCAGAATTTTATAAAATGGTTCAGAAAATGCCACGTGAATATGGGGTAATTGTAAATGACAGATATAACGAAAACATCGTTGAGGTTGCAGAGTATTTGATTGCTCCTGAATTTGATTTAGTCCTATCTTCTACAAGATCCGCCGGAATGGGTTACGAGTCTTCTTACATGGTGGAGATGACTGGTTTAGTTCAAGACTATGTTATTGATGTGACGGGATTTAAGATGACCGAAACGTACACGGGAAGAGAAGTCAATTTGACAAATTTTCAAAAGGAATTTATTGAAACGGTTTTACAGGTATCCTTGTATCACGATGAAGAGAATGATGAGGCTTTTTGAAAACAATCCATAATGGCTTATAAAGAACACAAAATAGAAAGGATATATTTCCGAATAGGTCTAGTGGCACAAAAAGCAAATGTGAAAATCTCATACCTACGTCAAATCATTAATACGTTAGCCTTGCGAAAAAGAGGAGACAGACAGAGAAGGTACACTCAAGAGGAAATGGATTATTTGGTTGAGGTTTGTAGGTTGTCTAGGCACTATACAAAAAGAGAATTAGCAATAATGATTGTCAACGACAAATTGTATGAAAAGGCTTTGTATGAAAAGGCTTAGAGACATATTAATAATAATAACCTGTTGCGCGCTCTTATATGCTTCAGCAATGATTTATGAAATATGGGAGATGAAAAAGCAAGAGAAGGGAATCATTTATGATTGGGATGGATTCCAGAATAGGTTTGGCATTGAGTACAAACAAATCCGACACCGAAACGGAATGGCAGAATATCTTGATAAGCACGGCCGGGTTGTTTTGGTGCGACCAAAAACCGGTTATGCGGTTGATAAGCTTACAAAAATAATGGATGAACAATTGAATTAGAGAATTATGAAACAGATAGAAAAATCACAAACTAAGGCGAAGGAGAAATTAATTGAAGATAGCACAGAGTTTTTTTTAACCACTGACTCCCAGTTCCGGGAACTAATGAAACACTTAGGCACTCACAAAGAATACAAGATGGCCGATTGGCAAATAAAGTGTTGGAAGGATATGCTATATTCTTTGAATCGATTAAGAAAACGGGCGCAAAATGCAGAGGATCTATTTAATGACGGGGATCAACTAAACAAATAACAGCAGGAATTTACACAAACTTAGTCTATGAAATTACAAGTAACACAGTTCCACAAACAAAGAGATATGAAAACTAAGGAGATAGAAGAACAGAAAGAAATTAACCTAAGAGAGTTCGTCGATAAGCTAGGTAATGATTTGGCAGACATGGCTAGTATTGAGGAGCCAACAGAAGAGGATTGGGCTAAAATAATATCAACGGTCATGGAAGATGTCGAGGGTCATTTCCAATCCCTCCAAAAAGAGAACGACAATCATAGAGAGTTAGAAGCATCTGATGCTATAATTATGAAGAATCTCCAAAAAAAGAATGAAAAATTCAAAGCCCGAATCAAGGAGCAGAGGAGGTTCCTATACAATTTGCTGAATGGATAAAAGAAAATAGGTGGAGAAAAGACTTTGAAACCTATAATTGGGAAAGAACATTTGCCCACTCTTCAAGGGAAGTAAAAACGACAAAAGAATTATATTCTATGTATAAATCACTTCTCAAACCCCAAGACAATGGATAAAATGAGACAAGAAGAAAGACAAGACATTAAAATCTGGGGCATTGCATTACTTATAGCAATAGTTGCAATGTTCCTAATAATTATACTGAAATGACACAAGAAGGAAATTCAGGAGCGGTCAGAATTGGCGACTACCAAAATGTTTTTGATAAGGACGATAACCTAAACGTTCCTGATGTTATTACTCTAAAGTGTAAGTGCGGAAACAAGTTTGTGACCTCAAAAGAATTACCACTTCAAAAGAAATGCTATAACTGTATTGAATTATGACACAAGAAGAAAAAGAGCAATTCATCGCTCAGTATTGGGGGCAAGGAGTTGGGTATGTTCCTGATAATGGACAACTAGATTCAGGAAGTTTTATTTGCACCATTAATGAAATGGCTATGGATGCGGTTGATTACCTCCTCCTCACAAGCTTACCCATGATAACAGATGAACATTCGATTGAGATAGCTAAGATTTGGTATTGTCAAACAAAACGCCATACTGTTTATGACGGAAAAGCGTTGGTTATGAATATAAATAACAACCTATTAGGTCTAAGGAATATGTCAGCCAATGACCCATTCAAATACTTGAAAGTAATCGACTACCTCAGATCAAAAGGATACACTCTTCCTTGGAACGGGCACACAGTAGAGGAAATGGTAGAGCAAGGAATTATAAAATTAAAAATAAAATAATTATGAAAACTATTAATGACATTAATACGAAAACGGAAGAGGGTAAAATGCTCTTTGCGGCACTCGCTAAAATCACAACAGAAAGTCAAACAGACAAGACCCCAGATGAAGTACTGGGACAAGTGGTTGAGTTGAAAGACAAAATGATTTTTAACTAAAGGAAGCATAAAATATTCAAGACTAACTTAAACAAAATGAAATATTTACAAATTGATAAACCTCCAGCATGGAGCAAGTGGGCTTTAAGGATCTTATCAGTATCTATAAATTGCATCATGGCAATATTACTTATAGAAAAAATGGGGTTTGGGTCTAGTGTTTTTATGGTTATAATATGCGTTCTAATTAATTTCTTTTGGGGTTGGTTTGAAATGAGGGAAAATTGGAGAGCCAGGAGACGCATTAAGTATGAAGCAATCCAAGAGTATTTGCGACATCGTGAATCGACGGAAAGGCAGAAATGGAATGATCATTATGCTTCTATACATGACATTGACCACATAATGACTAAAATAATTAAAAAGCCATGAATACTGAAGAGAAAACAAACGAACTATTTGAGACGGCGGAAGGCAGTCTCCTGAAGATTCATGATAAGATTACAATTGGACTCGACTCAGGGGCAAACTTGGGTATTACATTAAGAATACCGGGCAAACCAAATATGTACATTCAAATGAATATTGAGGAAGAGGTAAATCTTTTGGCTTTCTGGTTGAACAAAAATTTCAAACTGAATATATCTCCAGATTTCAAGCAAGTCCAAGAACATGAGGATTTAAAAATAGTGGCGGAAAATCGTCTGAAGGTTATTGAAAGCGATATCGACAGAATGCATGAATTGAGTGAATTGCTTAAAAGATGTGTGAGCACATTAACGGGCGTACTGGAGGCGGAGGATATAAAAGGGGTGGATTTGTTAAGTCTTGAAGCCAGGAAACAAATAAAGCTTCTTTTGGAAGAGGTAAAAAAATGATTGTAAACAAATTGCCTATATTTGTAGTCCGCACTATTAGACTCTCTTTAATATGGCGTAACCCTACGGGCGACTCTCTTAGAGCCGCCTGTTTTTTTATGTAAATTATTTTGTGTAGTTAATAAATTTGTATAACTTTGAATATGGACTTTGGAACCTAAATAAAAATGGAAGTTAGACTAAATGATGCAATAGCTTTAAAAAACGCACGACAGCGGTTAAAAAATAAGGCAGAGGGAAACCCATCTCATATAGGGTTATTGAATAAAGCGCATTTGAGCCGTTTATTTTGGCCCAACAATGAAACAACTGCGCCCATATTGATGAGCAGACTTCTTAAAGACGGTAAAATGTTTCGTCCAAAATGGATTCGTATTATTTGTGAGGAGGCGGAAGTTGATTATAATTTTATTTTCGGGTATCCCTCAGAGCATGATGATGATTTCAAAAAACTAGTAAACTAAATATCAAAATTGGGGAAGTTAAAGAGAGTCACAAATGAAGATCAAAGTATCAACAGTATCCGTAAAAAAGACTGGGGAAAAGAACGGTAAAACGTGGACGATAAGCACCATTACAACCGAAGATGGGAACACTTACGACACGTTTGACACCCTTGAAGTTGGCAAAGAATACGAAGGCGAGGCAAAGCCCAATCCACCGTATACAGACAACTTTTCCTTAACAAGAAAATCAGGAGGATTCCCAAAGAAAGATTACACTTTTGAAAAGCGAAGGGTTGCGCTAGAATGTGCTACTTCATTGATGGCTTCAGGAATGATTAAGGGGGAACATTTAATAGCCACAAGAGATAAATTTTTTGAATACCTGAATCAATGATTTACTAACATCAAACTAAAATGCGTTTCAATGCATTTTTAGTAGCTGTTAGAAAATCGTTAAAATTTAAAAACTAAACAATCATGATTGAAAATGTAGAAAAGATAATTGACTTAGCGGGATCAGCGCAATACAAGAAGCTGTTTAGAATCAATTATAACGGACTTCGGCTATATGTTCAATCAGAACCATTCGCGTATTATTCAGGGCTTACAGGAGCTTTAAGCGCGGCTACCTTCAAGGGTGATCCATCAGCAAGACGGCTGGATAGATGGAGAGATACCTATAATGAGCGTCACGGTCACGGAGAGGTTGACAAATTCGTAGACACAACCGCTGAGTTTGGAACCCAGGTACACGCATCGCTTGTCCGGATCAAGGAAAACGGGGGTGTTGATTGGAACGAAGAGAGAGACATTGCTGAAGAGGTATTTAAGGAACATCTATTAAAAATCGAGGGACACATTAATATGAAAATTGTGAAGTCAATGGTATATGACTTTCAGAAACAAGTTGGATCATTATTACAGTTTGTTTATGAGCGTGTTGATACCATATATGGAATTGAGGTTCCGGCAATTTGGGACGAGTTGAGAATTGCAACACCGATAGATATTATTTGTAATTGTCGGCAGACTCCAAAAGGAGAGTTTGGGGT
>SDBT01013694.1_pt1 | contig 12976 bp, 18 predicted proteins | sample 2277101 | NCBI WGS metagenome assembly SDBT01 (sample SAMN10404973, study PRJNA504765) | marine sediment metagenome | isolation source: marine sediment core GS10_PC15, 103 cmbsf | place: Arctic Ocean: Southern Knipovich Ridge | collected 2010 | reverse complement strand
GATAGAGACAGCCCGTCGACCGTGCGATCTCGGCTCGCGCGTAGCCATCGGCGGCCATCGCACGGATCACAGCCGATATGCTCGGGAGCTGGCTGTACTTCTCGAGCACTTGGTACGTGCTCTTCCCAGCCTTGAACGGAACCTTCTTGTCGACAGGCGCCGTCTTGGTGGTCTTCGCCGTCTTTGTCTTTGGCATGGTGTTTCCTTTCGGTTTGGTTGGTTGTGTTACAATGATTTAGTATATGTATAATATATGATGGTCTAGGTCTAAATCAACTGTCAAATCGATGCCTTAGCCTATTTTCTTTTGCTAGGCGTGTCGGGTGGGCTCTATAGCCCATGTCCCGAGAATGTGTCCGACGTTCACACCCACGTTCTCATACTCGTGCCGTGGCACGTAACCTATCATATATGGACAATTGATTTGCCCGGGGAACATAAGATATAATATTAGTATCATGAATAAGGGAATACGACAATGATGTTCACGGTACTACGGGCTCGTAAGGAGCTGGAAATGGACGTTGACATAAGTCACCAGACGGAGGTGGCCAACGTGGAGCGAGACAGTGACGACCTTGTTACTGTCTATGGAACCGAGAGTAACGGTCAGTTGTACTATCTGGTCATTGATCAGGAGCTGATCGATAAGCTCAAGTCAATATAGGAGCAACCCAATGGTAAGCCAGACACCAGGTTCAGTGCCGCTTGACACGGTACTTGATCGGCACGCGTACCACCTGGCCGACTTGGTCATGGAAGATCCGGAGATCAATGACTGGGTCAAACGTAAGGCGAGGCAGAGTTCGGGGACCCAGTTCTGGACCCCGGAGCAGTGGGAAGAGAACGAGAGTACATCACAGTACGCGTACTACTGGTCGGAACACGTTCGGTTCCAGTGCATGGTCATGTCCCGAGCACTGTCAATTCAGCTCGGTAACTAACCAGACGCGACATGAGGTAACAGACATGTTCGGGATAGAACCGCTAACCCCTGCCTACGGTAAGGACTACGAATCGATCGCTCAGGCCAGGTACGACCTTTTCGAAGGTAAGGACTTTAAGACCGCGAACGGTCAGTACTGCTCCATACGAGACCTACGACGTCTGGGAATGAAGACCGTCCAGGTCAGGTTCCATCGTGGGCTCATGGGGTACGAGCGTACTGGTGTTGTCAACCTGGAACAAAGGATAGGAGGAGACAATGACTGTTAAGAAGTGTATCTGTCTCGAGGAGGAGCATTGCCGTGTAGTGTATGGCATGCTCGTTACCGCACACGCGCACCTAGTCGATCTGTCTAGGAGCAAGAGGGTGAGCGAACGGGACATCACGGTGTTGGGGCTTATTATTGACGAGTTTGCACTGCAACTAGGCATGTCGTTCGTCAAACCAGCAACAACCACAACCGAGCAGGAGCCCGACAATGACTAAGACATGGCACCTACCGAGAAGGATCACGGAAATGCCTAAGACATTACAACAGCAGGTTATCGAGATCATTACCGCCCAGGCGATATCTAGGATCGCCGAGGGGCGTACGATGAGCTGGGACGACGTGGAGACCCTCTTTGATACAGGGCCTACGGTGGACGAGAAGTGGTTCTGGGACAACTTCGGGTCTATGTGTGCGACGGCCGAGAAACAGATGCAGCCGATCGTTGAGGGCTGGGTTACCGTTGAGTACGAGGAGCAGATCGTCGACAGGATCAAGAACGTCCGACGGATGTTTGAGGACCTAGAGAAATGACAGAGGCATTTGCAGTGGTCAAGAACGACCAGATCGATGTATGTACCGTGAGCGATACTCGCCGGGCAGCTATCGTGAACTGGCTCGTCGTGAGTGCTAGGCCTCGGGTTATGATCTTTAGTTCCTTTACGGACGAGCACATCGAACGGCTTTGGGAGCACCACCGCCGGTTCGACCGCAGTTTGTATGCAGACGTGGTGGCGGTAACGGTCGAGATCAAACTGATGTAGGTCTTTTGGGGTCCTTTAGGGTCCTTTGTTGTGTTATTTATGGGCCTGCTTGTTTTAGGGTTGTTAGAGTGCACAATGACTAGTGTTGAACTCGACTTGTCTGTTGTTCGCTCTAGTTAGGGACACTATGGTGGTTGGTCTGTGTGCACTCTAACAACCCTAAAAGGGGGGCCTAGTAGTTAACTACTTGTAGTTATTAGGTTATTTTAGGTATAGTATGTTTGTTAGAGTCGTTGATATGTTGTCGTAACAAAATAAAAAAGGACTTTCTAACCCTTTATAAGACTTACTAACCTTGAGACTTTGAAACTAAGAACATACAAAACAAACTAACCACTCTAAACAACATACTATCCCTGCCGGACCGATAAGTCGATAGTCGAAACCTCGGGCGTTTACTAGCACTCGGGCGCTCTCTAGGGACCTACCGACTGAAACCTCGTACAAGGCCTAGGGACCGGCCGCAAGGGCCCAGACGGGTAAAAAGAGAGGTCGGCCTTTCGACCGACCTCCAAGTTCAGGGAAGGAACAACCCCTATCCTGTTTGGTCGAGCGGGATCCGGATCTCGAGGTACTCCCCGTTCGATCGCTCCGCTCCGTACTGATGGTACCTGAGGTCGCGCTCGTCATCGGCGTCGTCGTACGTATCGCGCCACGTCGCTTCCAGTTCCTCGACTGGGTTGTCATGGTCTTTACTGTCGTCCCAGACGTGGACGTGAATGGTTTCTGGTCACTTCATGACTGCCATGTTACTTCCCTCCTCGTTCCTTGTAGGACTTGAGCGTTAGGTTGGTCGCGATACCAAGATCCATCAGGAATAGTTCGATCACGACCTTTTCTCCGTCGCTCCATCCTTCCAGGCTGTTATGCATGCACTCCCCGATCGTCTCGCTCACGCACGACATCCTAAGTAGAGCGTCCGGCTCGGCGTCATTGTTCGGGGTTATGTCGTACATGCTCCGGTAGTCCTTGTTGTACGGGAGCTGGATCAGTTCGCGCAGGTAGGACAACTGAACCTTGTCGAGGTTCGGGTACGCGTTGGCGAGCTGTTCCTCGTTATATTCCCGCATATTCCCGAGCTCGTCGTGCTCGTCGAGGGTCTGCCATACCTGATATACCATCGCCAGGTATGGGAGCCTATCTGTCTTGTTCGTCATGGTCTTGTTCCTTCCGGTAGGCTTATTTATTTATAATTTATTATATATGCTGTTCCATGGTCAAATCTAGGGCAATCTAGGCTACGTTAGGGTACACAACCTGCTCCTATGGAACCTCGTGTGCTCTGTAGCGACTGTGCGGGCGGGCCTAAGACCTGGATGCCCTGGATGCCCTTGAAACCTCGCCCCCACCCTAGTGACCTGCCCCTCTAAGGCCCGCCCTGTTGATCCGCGGAGGAGACTATTCCGTTGACGAGGCATATTATTTTCTTGATTGATCCCGCGGACTATAGTATATAATATTAATATGATCAATAATGATCATAACAAACCAAGGAACACACCCCACCATGGCACGTAAGCTCATCACCACCTACTATGACAACAGAGACATGATCACGACAGAGATCGTTCTCGAGACAGGGCAACGGACAGATATCAACCCGTTCGATGTCCTTGAGAATGCCCTCGTGAATAGTCATTACCCGGACGGGATCGCTAAGATCCTGCTCGAATATTTCGATGGTAATCCTAGCAGGTCAGACGAGACACTGGAAGAGCGGCTCGCAGACTTGGGCGAGTGGCTTGTCCAGGGATACGATACCGACTAAGACAGAACAAGACAGCGAAAGGTCCATAGGCCTTTCGTTTGTAGTCCTATTGTGGACTGGCAACCTCGGACGTGTCCTAGGGATCGGTCGGGCCATAGAGGACAAGTCAGTCCTCCAAACCTCGGGCGCCCCCTAGAGACCGGGCCATCTATAGCCCGACCGGGCAAATTAAAATTAAAAGTAAACACAGAGCTCCGCACGCTCCGCAGCCCCTCTGGGCTGGATCGTCACTCAATATCGTACATAGCCATCGTCCGAAGTGTCAGAGCCCATGCGACTGGACAGGCATCCCATCGTCCTAGCCGGATATCCTCGAGTCGACGACGTATGCGGTCTCGGGCTAGACGGTCTCGACGTGTCATGACGGTACTCCTTGGAGAGAGGGGGTGGAGCCTACCTGGCTCCAGAGGAGACTACCCAGCGAGTGGGGTGATCAACACGTTACGCACGTGCTGATATAGGATACCTGTCTGCTTGTGGATGTCCCACCGAGAGTGACCGTCCTTAGCCATCGCCCGGATGATCGCCGAGATACTCGGGAGCTTAGCGTACTTCTCTGGTACCTGGTACACCTTTTTCTTGGTGCGGACCTCTACGAACTTGGGTTTGCTAGCCATCGGAGTCTCCTCAGTTGTGAGGGTGCACATTGCTTCCCTCTGTATTATATATAAGGATACCGCCGTACAGAATCAAGGCCGTCCGTACAAATTAATTTAAGATATATTTTAGGATTAGATTAATTTTAATTTAGGGAATTAGGATTATATTCCCCCTAGCACGAGCCCGCCAGAAAAACCTGGTGAAAATCCATAAAAATGCCGGGAGGGTTTAGCCCCCCGGCTAAGGAACAGAGAAGAGAGGAGAGAAGAGGAATCAGCGATGCGCGATGATAACAACCTCGTCAGCGATCAAGGGAGTAATCACTGGGAAGAACGCATAGAGCCATGCTGAGGGCATGTACTCAGCGAAGCGGTCGAATGCGACTACCAGATCCGGATAGTAGACCTCCAACTTGTCCCTGTAACCTGTTACTTTGGCGAGGAGACCGAATACAGAGTCGATCCTGAACCCAGTAGCCTTCAGCTCGTCGTATAGCTCGTCCTGGCTCCATTCGTACAGGTGTGCAGCGTACTGCGTGTCGTAGGGATCCTTCTTATCGACGGTATTAGGCGACGAGAGAAACAGCTTGGCACCTGGCTTCATGACAGCGTAACACTCGGCTAGCGATTGCGCACCATCCTCACGTTGCATGTGCTCGATCGCCGATGTGTAGATGACGAAGTCGAACGGGGCCCAGTGTAGGTCCTTTAGCGGTTGCGCCATCGAAGCGACATTGGCCTCGAGGTAGTTGATGTTGAACGGGTAGTAAGCGTCGCCGGTCCCAACGTTGTTGGGGGCCATCCGTTTGGCGCGTATGTCCTTGGTAGCAGATAGACGGGTGGCCTCGAGCCAGTTCTGTGGATGGATATCGACCCCAGTGTAGCTCGCGATCTTTGGACGGTTCCAGCGGAGTAGTGGGAGCATCAGGCCGCGACCGCAACACACGTCTAACACGCGATCGTTCGACCTAGCAAGCATACTCGCTCTGTGGTGTTGCATGTAGTTCATGAGTTCACCCGACGAGGGCAGTCCGTCGCCCAGTTGCGTATAGAAGTTGCGCATCTGGTAAGTAGTACACAGGACCTCACTAGGGTCGATATCGTCGGTGATCTTAAGGACGATCTTGCTGGGCTTACTCATTGCCGGCCCCTGTTGCTGCCCGGTAAATGTTGCCACCCTGCTGACCGCCACCAATTGACTCGAGTCCGAGATCCTCAGTATAGCTCCTGAGGAGGTGTGCCAGCTTGCCGACTGACTTCAGCTGTACAGGGGGTGACTTCTGAAGCTCGGCGTAGTACTGTTGTGCCCACGCGTAAACTTCGGCGGAACCGAACGTAGCATCGGGTTGTGCCTCACGTACGAGGTCAGCGAACATCCTGATCGCCTTTAGTGCTTCCTCCTCATCTGCCCAACTCGTATGCCCCGACGATCGGTTCAATTTACCGGCGACAGCCTCCAGAGCACGTTTGGCGGCGTCCGAGCTCGCACTTACAGGAGCGCCCCCTCCGCCAGCCGAGAGCCCTTTCACCTTACGCCAGACTTTTCGGAATTGGACACTAGAGACCGTGATCTTATGTCTCCGTTGCACCTCAGTATAGGCAGCGTCGGGAGACATGGCCAACAGGCTCTTGTCGTTCTCGAGGAGGTTGATAAGGGCATCTACGCTTGCAGATGCTACTTGCTTCCCTCCCTCGGGCGGTGGTGCAATCTTATTCAGCTCGTCTTGCACAACAGCTTTGTGCTCTTCTAACGTGCCGTCCAGGAGGATGCCTGGCGAGCTGTGGATTAGGCGCAGGAAGTGCAAAGCAGCCCGCTGGTTGAAGTCGTTACGATTACCGATGGAGTGCTTGTTCATACGTTTGTCGTAGACGACCGCGTATGGCTTCAACTGGTTAGGCAACGAAGCAGTGCTACCGCACACGATTCTGACCTTGCGCATGTCCTCCGACTGTACTAACTCCAGCAGATCCTCGGTAATCAAGGCCTGGAACCTGTTGGTGCACGAGATAATGACGATTTTAGCGTCAGTTTCCTCGACCAGGCGCGTAATCGGGTAGGGTCTACTAGTTAGGCCCTCGTTTACTAGTTGCCACCAGAACTGGGGCTTGAAGGGCTCAAGTGTCACGACTCTTGTCAGGCTGTTCTTATGGTTTGGGTCAATTGACACGTCGTACGGGGAGATTGGCTGCGTGAGTCCCACGAGTCCCTGTCCGATCGACACGATGTAGATGTTCTTGGGATCGACAATCGAACGAGCACGTGAGATACTGTAGAAGCTTATGCCTCTGTAGAGCTCCGCCGGTGGTATGGAGGGCTCCTGCTTGGTAATGAGGTCGCACCACAACGCTGCCGCATCCTCATTTGTCATGCCCGTAGGGAGGGAGGACCCTGTGAGTGCAGGGTCCGGAGATACGGATTGCGACGCTGTGCAGTTCGTAATGAGCACCACTGGAAGCTTCCCGTCGCTAACGTTGGGCTCTCGCTCTCGCTCTCGCTCTCGTACCTTGGGTTTCGCTTTAGCCATTTTTCAATCCCCATACTTGTCTGTTGCCGTAAGTGCCTTGAGGTTCAAGCCCTAGTCGCTCGTGTCCCGCTTTCAGGTACTTACCCAATGCGTAGGAGTTGAAGAACTCTTGTGGGAGCTCTTTGTTCTCGAGTCTTTGGTACTCTGCAGCCCAATCCTTCATATCGACCACCGTGAACACCCTATCTTGGTCGATTTCCTTCAGGGCGTCCACGAATAGAAGGATTGTTTCGTCCAGGGGGACGTTGGTACTACCTTTGGTTAGCATGGATTGCATTGCCAAGGCAGCGCTGTCAGGTTTAGGTTTAGCCATAGTCATGCCTTTCTTGTTACTGTGATTTTGATTTTTGATTTTAACTTAAATTACTTTGGAAATCAAGGGTCCAAATTAGGTCTCTTGATTTCTGTTTCAGACCCTTATATAATAGAGGCATCATGGTCGACCTAGTAGAGCAAGAGCCCGGGCAAAGATTGTCGAGGATCCAACTGATCCAAGTTCTTCAGTCTAAGGTCCCTCTCAACGTGTATGGCATCCCAGAAGGTGTCTACCGTCCTGACCTGCTGCCTGACTTCTTCACTCTCGAGGTCGCCCACGAACCTCCACAAGCACCTCCGATGGTTACGGAAGGAGAGGACGATGCCCACCTAGCCAGGAGTGAATCAAACGGACACGATGGGATAGCCGATGCTGGTCCGAGCCCGAAGAGCGTCATTGGGGTTGGTGACGTGGGTCCGGGCCAGCCGGCTACTGACGGACTCCAGTCTGAGACTGGCTCGCACGAGGAGGCAGTAGCACCCAAGGGAAACCACCCAGTGGTGCTAGAACTTGCGGGGATTATTGATCCACAGCAATCGATCCTCGAAAGGCTTCCTGATAATGAGTCACTCGCCGAAGCAAAGGCGGAGCTCGGTGGTACGGACGCGATAGCTGCGTTCGCGGGCTCGTTCGCGTCCCGTGGAAAGTCTCCTTCTCCCTCCAGTACCGCACTCCTCCCTGTCGGTCGAACTGGAGATGAGGAAGGGACTGACGAGCCTCCTGTTGACTTACCGGAAGACTGTGAGGCAGCGAGAGCCCCTGCTCCTAACGGGGCCCCAGAGGTTGTCGATCCTACTACCGCAGAGGGTCAGCATCTACAGCGGGTGGGTGTCGATCTAATGCAATTCAGGCACGCGTTCGTTCCTATTGTGTTTGCAGAGGGATTCCCTGCCTTCCCCGACGGCAGACCGATATGGCTGCGAACGGATTACGAGCCTGAGGATGTCCATCGCTTGTTCGAACAGTACTTGATGATGGGCCAGGCTGGAGTTCGTCAGCTCTACCTACTCGAGGACTTAGGTCCGTACAAGTTACACCAACTGCAGGAGTTCTTCCATCTGTACAGCTGGTCTGTCAGGATGAAAGCCCACGATATCTTCCGTGTGGCTGAATTTCACGCGATCCAAGCGAACCGTGCAATCGAGATGGAGGACGATCACTACATCAAGTCGCAACGGCTATTCGACAAGGCCATGATGTACATGGAGACGGAAGACTTCCTAGGAGGTCTCACACCCAAGACGGCTATTGACTTGTTGAAGACCGTCGTGCAGATCCAACGCATGTCGGTCGGGTTGCCCCCCAATGCGGCGAGGGGCGAGAAAGAGCGGAGCGAGCATTCGGAGTTGGAAGCCGTTATGCGTACGTTCACGGGCCGTGGGAATGGTGCTAGCCCAGTCGGAGAGCGACAGGATGGTAGTAGCGTTCATGGTGACATCCTCGCAGATCCCGAAGCGACGCACCTCGCACAAGAGCTTATCATACGCATGACAACCCACAAGGATAACGTGTGATTACGATGCTGTCGCGCACCCAGACGGAGCTCACAAGGATCACGCAGAGGCCTACCGACTTACTGGCCCTCGAACAGGCGATTGCACGTACCGTGGCGTGGGCCGCTCTCCGGACCGCCCTGAAGAAGGATGAGAAGGATGCGAAGGCAGAGGCCGAGGCAGAGGAGACCAAGGAACCGACTACCCAGTCTCTTGGTACAGCCGAGAAGGGCGTTCCGACTGGTAAAACCAAAGTCTGCTCAAAGTGCAAGCTCTCGAAGAGCACCGACCGATTTCCCCCACACCCAAGCACGGCAGACAAACTCGCAGCCTGGTGCAAAGACTGTAGAGCGGTACTACGTAAGCGCCGCAACCAGGAGAACATGGTAGCACGTCTCAAGCACCATTTCGCCGCCCGTATGACGCAACAGCTCAAAGATAACGGGATAACGGACATCCCACCGCTCGTGCTCGAGATGGAATCCTACCTCGGCTACAAAATGGGCGATCTTGTCCGGTATCTCGACGATGACATCAGGGAACGAGAGAATATCACCCTACATCAGGCGTTCAAGAAGGGGTATCACGTAGATCACATAACCCCACTGTCAAAGTTCCCGTTTGGCGAAATTGGGGACGAAACCTTCCGCGAATGCTGGTCTATGGACAACCTGAGGGCAATCCCCGCGCAGGAGAACCTCAAAAAGGGCTCAATCGACACCTTCGGAGACGAAAGATGACCAAGTATATCTGGGCGGCAACGACGCTCGTAGGAGCACTTACGCTTCTGGTTGGTACACTAGTCTGGGCGGACTCGGGGCCGAGTGGACAATTGGAGGGCACCACGGCACACGTCACCATCAGACAGCACACCGACGTTCCTTGGGCCAATTTCAAGCTTGAGTTGTGGAATCAGAAAAGTGGCAAGAGCACGCTCTGGCACCTCAAGATAGACACCGAGGGGGGTTGTCACATGGAGCCTCTTGGAGACGGGGCAGTTCAACATGGCACATGACTAGAGGAGAAGAGCATGAAAATCATCTTAGCGTCTGCCGTAGCTTTGGGGCTATTGCTACCGACAAATGTACTGGCCAGTGATGCCACGACCCATGTTATAGACTTTGGTGATGGCACATGGCAAGCCATTTTCAAGGTCGAGCTGTGGTCTAAGACGGGAGTTACCAATACTTGGCGGTTGGTTATTGACCAACAGGGGTGCCAAGTGGACCCCTTTGATGCACTGCCGCCTCTCAAAGAGGGAGGTGTAATAAAGGCAGGCGTGCATCTTACTACAGCAGAGATGAAGTAGTTAGAGTCCCAAATGGGCCTCGTAGAGGCTCATGGAGACCGTAATGCTTGAATTGCGCGATCAAAGGGCATATTGGTGCGGTATCCGGGTTGAGTTGACCTTGAGAGAGCTTACCCTCGTACAGCTTTTGTTTACGGAGGACGGCCGTGATGTATCCTATCGGCAGTGTTATGACGTGATGCGCGGCAAGGATTTCGTCGCCGGCTATGGCTCCGAAGGGTTCCGTGGCCCCGTCCGTTACTCTGTCTATCGCATCCGTAAGAAGTTCCGTGACATAGACTCGAGCTTCGATGCAATCGAAAACTATGTAGACTTCGGCTATTGCTGGCGGGAGCCTGTAAAAGTTCCCAATATTTTGCGCGAGGTGGGTATCAGTAATGCCTGATCTTGAATTCATGTCGCGGTTCGAAGGGGCCCTACCATCAGGGTTGACTGCACCTGGCGTCGAGAAGATGCTGTCTAGTGACGGGTGGAGACTTACGCCCGCGACGACCGCCGTGAAGCTCTCGAACGGTTGGTGGCGCCCTGCTAAGCACCTCCTATACGCATCGACGATCATTGCGTCAGCAGTTACAAAGGGCGGAGCACGTATCATTGTCTCGGTACCACCTCGCCACGGTAAGAGCGAGTTGCTGTCGGTTTGGACGCCTATTTGGTTTCTCGACCACTGGCCAGACAAGTATGTACTACTGACGTCCTACGGCTCGGAACTCGCAGTAGGCTTTGGACGGCGAGTCCGTGACACCATCGTCGATCGCCAGGATCTACTTAATGTCAAACTACGCCCTGACAGCCAACGTGTCAATAGTTTTCTCACGACCGGCCGTGGCGGGATGTTCTCAGTGGGCGTTGGGGGTCCGATTACGGGCCGTGGTGGCGATCTGTTCCTAATCGACGACTATGTCAAGAACGCGAAGGACGCGAACTCTGAGGGTATTCGTAAGGACTTATTCGATTGGTTCACTTCGACTGCATACACGCGGCTTGAGCCTGGTGCGAGCATTGTAATCCTGGCTACTCGCTGGAACATTAACGACCTGATCGGGATGGTTAAGAGGACTCCTGGGTCGAACAAGTGGTTGATTATTGAATTATCAGCGGAGGCGGAGAAGGACGATCCTCTCGGGCGTGCTATTGGTGAGCCTCTCTGGCCGGAGAGGTACAGTAGTGAAGCACTCCAGGGGATCAAAGATACTCTTGGCACGTACTTCTGGCAGTCCCTCTACCAGCAACATCCCATTCCTGGCGGGACGAATGTCGCTAACGAGTCGTGGTTCCCCATTACCGATATACTCCCTGCTCGAAGCAGGCTCAGGAAGGTGAGGTTCTGGGATCTAGCTGCAACTGCGGGAGGAGGTGATTACACTTCGGGTACGTTGATGTCGGAGGACATTGAGACTGGGATGTTCTACGTCGAGGACATTAGACGCTTCCAAAAGTCAGCAATGGACGTCGAGTTGGCTGTTAGATCGCTGGCAGAGCACGACAATCATCCTATTACGGACGTCAAGACGCTAATCGAGCAGGAGCCAGGTGCCTCTGGAAAGGCACTAGTCGACCACTACATCCATGACGTGCTCAGGGGGTTCCTTTGTGACGGCCGGAGGACTACCGGCGACAAGTTCGTGCGAGCCCAACCGTTCTTCGCTGCGGCGGAGGCAGGTAAGGTGAGGATGCTAAGGGGTTCGTGGAACCAGCCCTTCATTGACGAGATACTCATGTTCCCTGATGGGGACTACGACGACCAAGTGGACTCTACAGCAGGGGCGTTTACCGATCTCATTACTAAACGTCCCAGAGCTGGTACTTGGGGCAGAGAGCCCAAAGCCAACGTTCCCGCAGCACCCGCTGGGCAACTCGTTACCGGTGCGACTTGGGGTAGATAGGAGCTAAGCCATGTCATCGCCATTGATCACACGCATGCTGCTCGCGTTCCGTGGAGGGTTACAGTTTGGGGGCAAACGTGACCTGTATAATATCTTCGGGTACGTTCTTCGTCCCAGGTTCGATGACTACTTTGCTAAGTACGCCCGTCAGGACATCGCGTGTCGCGTCGTGGACGCACCAGCACAGGCCGTCTGGCGTAACCCACCTGAGATCGTTGCCAGTGAGGCATTTAAGACCAAGTGGGACGCCCTGGTAAAGAAGAACAAGATCTGGTACTATCTAGAACGCGTCGATCGGCTGGCGGGTATCGGGGTCTACTCGACTCTGCTAATAGGATTCGACGATGGTAAGAACCTAAAGGAGCCCGTAGGCGAGGCCGACGATATACTGTACCTCCAACCGTACAGCGAGCCGGCTTCCCATATCCTTTCCTTCAATCAGGACTCTAAGAACCCACGTTTCAACCTGCCTGAGATGTACGAGCTCAAGGCTAGCGACCCATCGACCCTGATAAACGTCTCAGGCGTCGTAGCAAGTCCGGGCCGGTCGGTGAGGAACATCGAAGTGCACCACTCGAGGATACTCCACGTTGCGGAGTCCGTCCTAGAGGACGAGATCGTTGGTATCCCACGGCTGCAAAAGGTGTTCAACTTGTTGGACGACCTAATCAAGGTAGTCGGCGGCAATGCAGAGATGTTCTGGCTGAATGCCAGACAGGGACTGCAGATGGATGTCGATAAGGACATGGATCTCACCAAGGCCGATGCAGACGCCCTAGCAGACGAAGCGGAGGAGTTCCAACACCAGCTCAGGCGTATCATTAGGACACGAGGTGTCAAAATGAACCCCTTGGGTACCACGGTCGCTGACCCGAGGGGTGCATTCGACGTGATCCTGGGGTTGATCTCCGGTGCTACAGGTATCCCACGGCGCATCCTGTTGGGGTCGGAAGCGGGACAGTTAGCCTCCGAGCAGGATCGTGCGAACTGGGCAGAGCGCGTATCGGAGAGGCGGGGCAGCTTCGCGGCTCCTATGATCCTCGAGCCCTTCATCGACAAGCTACACAATGGTGGGGTACTACCTCAGGATTCGACCGAGGTC